>ERZ650311.1210-NODE-1210-length-13265-cov-4.385466_pt1 | contig 13265 bp, 18 predicted proteins | sample MGYA00376247_ERZ650311 | MGnify/ENA primary metagenome ERZ650311 (study PRJEB26733, sample SAMN07839324) | wastewater metagenome | biome: small river; feature: stream; material: water | place: USA: North Carolina | collected 2016-07-28 ... | reverse complement strand
GCGAGGTCGAGCAGGTGCATTTCGGCGGCGGCAGGTCCGCGGGCGCGGCGGCGGCGCTGCCTCGCCTCTTGTGGGCTGAATCATGAAGCACCTAGGCGACTTCGACGCTGCCAGCGTCCTCTACACGAAGTTCACGACCTATCGTCCGAGCACCGGTGCTCCGTTCACGCTTGCCGGCACGCCGGTCGTCTCGGTCTACAAGGACGGCTCGCTCACGCAGAGCACCGCGGGGATCACGCTGACCGTCGACTTCGACGGGCTGACCGGCCTGCATCACCTGGCAATCGATACCTCCGCCGATGGGACGTTCTACTCGGCGGGTTCGCACTTCGAAGCTGTCATCACGACCGGTACCGTCGACTCCGTGTCGGTGGTCGGCTCCTGTGTCGCCTCGTTCTCCCTGCGCAAGGACTCCGCGCTGAAGGCAACGGTCGCGGGCCGAACGCTCGACGTCAGTGCCGGCGGCGAGGCGGGCCTGGATTGGGCGAACATCGGAAGCCCGACCACCGCGGTAAACCTCTCCGCGACCAACATCGATGTCGATCAAGTGGTGGCCAGTGTCTCTGGCGCCGTGGGCTCCGTGACCGGCGCTGTCGGCTCGGTCACCGGCAACGTCGGCGGCAACGTGAACGGTTCGGTGGCCACGGTTAACGCGCTGGCGGCGAATTCGATCACCGCCGCCGCGGCCGCAGCAGACTTCGGCACCGAGGTCGGCACCGCGGTCTGGGCGACCGCCACGCGCGAACTGACGGCGGGCACCAACATCGTCCTGGCCAAGGGCGTGGGCGTGACCGGGTTCAACGACCTGGACGCGGCTGGCGTGCGCGGCGCTGTGGGCCTCGCTTCGGCGAACCTCGACACGCAGATCGGTACGCTCGCCACCGCCGCGAACCTGGCCACGGTCGCGGGCTATCTCGACACCGAGATCGCCGCGATCCTCGCCGACACGAACGAGCTGCAGACGGATTGGGCCAACGGTGGCCGCCTCGACCTGATCCTGGACGCGCGGGCCTCGCAGGCGAGCGTGGACACCATCGACGGCATCGTCGATTCGATCCTGGTCGACACCGCTGAAATCGGAGCGGCCGGCGCTGGCCTGACGGCTGTCGCTTCCGCTGCGAACCTCGCAACCCTGACCGGCTATGTCGACACGGAAGTGGCCGCCATCAAGGCGGTCACCGACAAGCTCGACGGAACCCTGGAGCTGACCAGCGACGGGCAGATCTTCACCGCGGCGGCGCTGCAGAATGCGCCGACCTCGAGCGGCGGCCTCGACGCCGCTGGCGTGCGCGCGGCGATCGGACTGGCATCGGCGAACCTGGACACACAGCTGGCCGACCTGCCGACGAACGCGGAGCTCTCCACCGCGCTGGGGACTTCCGACGACGCCGTGCTCGCGGTGCTCGGCACGCCGGCGGGCGCCAGCCTCTCCGCCGACGTCGCGGCGGTGCAGTCGGACACGAATGACATTCAGGCGCGCCTGCCGGCCGCGCTCATCTCCGGGCGCATCGATGCGACGGTGGGCGCCATGCAGGCTAACGTCATGACCGCGGCGGCCGCGGCGGCGGACCTGACCACCGAGCTGCAGTCGGGCCTGGCGACCTCGAGCGCGCTGGCAACGCTCGACGGCAAGGTCGACGTCATCGACGGCGTGGTCGATGCCATCCTGGTGGACACCGCGGAGATCGGCGTCGCCGGTGCGGGCCTGACCGCGCTGGCCACGGCGGCGAATCTCGCCACCGTGGCTGGCTACCTGGACACGGAGATCGCGGCCATCCTGGCGGACACCAACGAGCTGCAAACCGACTGGACGAACGGTGGCCGGCTGGATCTCCTGGTGGACGCGATCAAGGCCAAGACCGACGCGCTGCCGGCGTCTCCTGCTGCTGTGTCCGACGTTCCGACCGCGGCCGCGATCGCGGATGCTGTGCACGACGAGGTGGTCGAAGGCACGGTCACGCTGCGCCAGTCGATCCGCCTGCACAACGCTGCGCTCGGCGGCAAGGTGCAGGGCCTGGACACGTTTAACCCGGTATTCCGCGATCTGGCCGATTCCAAGGATGTTATCGACGCGACGGTCGACTCCTACGGCAACCGTTCAGCCGTGACGCGGGACCTGAGCTGACATGTTCGGCTCACGCTACTTCGGCAACGGCGGCACCGGCCCGGGCTCCGGCTCGGGCGCTTCCGCTTCGGAGATCTGGGCGTACACGCTGGCCAACGGCAAGAGCGCGGCGCAGAACCTCATCGACATCAACGCCGGAATCACCGAGCTCCTGTTGCGTTCCTGCCTGGATGATCAGGTGCAGGGCGCATACACTGCCGGCGACGCGCTGCGCATCTTGCTCGCCGTAGCCGCTGGCAAGACCGCCATTGCTGACCTGGGTGGCGGCGCGGCCACGGTGGAGTTCCAAGCCATCGACGATTCCGGCGTGGTTGTCTCCGCGACCATGGACGGGAGCGAGCGCACCGCGGTGACGCTGACGCCGACGGAATCGACGTAAGGACCACCCGATGAGCGACCTCGAGAAGCTGGCCGAGCAGGTGTTCGCCGCACTGCAAAAGTACGTGGACGCGCGGCTGGCGCCGATCGACGTCTCCATCAAGGCCCTGGATGGCCGCATCGCCTCGATCCCTGCCGGCCCTCCGGGCCCGAAGGGGGAGAAGGGCGATCCGGGCGAGCGAGGCGCCGACGGTCCGCAGGGCCCTGCTGGCAAGGATGGCGCTCCTGGCGCCGTCGGCGATCGCGGGCCGCAGGGCGAGAAGGGCGCGGACGGTGCGCCTGGTCGGGATGGCCGCGACGGCTCTCCTGGCCCGCAGGGCGAGCGCGGCCCGCAGGGCGAGCGCGGCATCCAGGGCGAACGCGGCGAGCCGGGTCCGGCGGGCAAGGATGGCGCGCCAGGGCCTCGAGGCGAGCAGGGTCCGGCCGGCAAGGACGGTGCGCCCGGCCCGGCCGGCGAGCGTGGTGAAACCGGGCCCGCGGGCAAGGATGGCGCGCCGGGACCTGCCGGCGAACGCGGCGAACGCGGCGAACCCGGCCCGGCCGGCAAAGATGGTGCTCCGGGTGCTCTGGGTGAACGCGGCCCGGCCGGCGAGCGCGGCTTGCCTGGCGAACCCGGGCGCGACGGTCCGGCTGGCCGCGATGGTCGGGACGGCGCGCCGGGCGTGCAGGGCGAGCGCGGCGAGAAGGGCCTCGACGGTGCGGACGGGCGCGACGGGCGCGACGGCAAGGACGGCGCTCCTGGTGCGCCTGGCGAGCGCGGCGCGTCCGGCGAGCGTGGCGACCCTGGCCCGGCTGGCAAGGACGGCGCTCCCGGCGCTGCAGGCAAGGACGGCGCTCCCGGCCGGGACGCGTTCCAGCTCGAGGACCTCGACGTCAAGCTGCTGGAGGACGGGCGCTCGGTCGAATTCTCGTTCGGCGCTGGCGACACGCGGATCTCGCGCGTCATCAAGTTCGACGTCGTGCTCGATCGCAAGGTCTACCAGCGCGGCAAGCGCTACGAGAAGGCCGACGGCGTGACCTACGGAGGGCAGTACTACATCGCGCAGCGCGACACGGACGCGGTGCCGGGTGAATCTCCGGACTGGCGGCTCTCGGTCAAGCGCGGGCGCGACGGTAAGGACCTGCGCGAGGAGGAGGGCTCCCATGGCTGACGTCCGCGTCCTGCGCGCCAAGGTCATTGCCCATCCGACCGGGCACGTGCTCTCGCTGGAGACCTGCCGGCAGCACCTCGAGGTGATCCCGATCGATGGCGACTCCGACAACGAGTCGCACCCGGACGATGCTCTGATCCTCGGCATGCTCGACGCTGCGGTGGCGCACGCCGAGCAGTTCACCGGCCTGTCGATCGCGCTGCGCACCTGGGAGGCGGCGCTGGACGAGTTCCCTGCAGACGGCATCGAGCTCCCTCGCCCCCCGTTCATCGAGCTGCTCTCGTTCAGCGCGGTCAACGACTCCGACGGCGAGCTGGACGCGTCGACCTACCTGGTGGACGACTACGGCACGCCAGAGCAGCCGGTGGTGCTGCGCGCGGTGAACAGCTGGCCGACCGTGACCAAGTCGCCGGCCACCGTGAAAATCCGGTACCGCGCCGGCTACCAGTCGGAGGAGGACCCGGACTCCGACGCGCCGCCGCTGCCGCGATCGCTGCGCGCCGCGCTGCTGCTGATGCTCGGCCACCTGTACGAGAACCGCGAGGACTCCGTCGAGAAGGCCCTCGCGTCGATTCCGAACGGCGCCGAGGCCCTGATGCGACCTCTGCGCGTGCGCCTGGGGATGGCATGAGGGCTGGCCGGCTCCGGCACTGGCTCACGTTCCAGCGGGACGAGGGCGGCCAGGATTCCGACGGCGCGTGGGAGGCGGCGTGGTTTGACGCGTTCCCGCAAGGCTCCCGCATGCCGTGCGAGATCGTCTACCTGCAGGGGCGCGAGCTCCTGGCGGCCCAGGCCATGAACAGCAAGGTCACGTGCCGCATCACCACCCGGTACCGTCCGGGCTTCGTCGCGTCGCTGCGCGCTGTGGCTCCGGACGGCTCCATCTTCAACATCGAGGCGGTGCTGCCGGACAACGTCAGCGGTCGCTCGAGCGTGGTTCTCCTGGCTTCCACCGGTGTCAACGAAGGCTGACCCTCCGGCGCCGCAATGGCGCAATCGAACCGTCTTCTGTCTGGCCAGCGGGCCCTCGCTGACCCGGGACGATGTCGATCTGGTGCGCGACTCTGGGCACCCGACCATCGTGACCAACACGACCTTCCGCCTGGCGCCGTGGGCCGACGTCCTGTTCGGCTTCGACGCGCGCTGGTGGATGACCAAGGATCCGGCCACCGGCCTGACGCCGGCGCAGGAGACCGAGCGCATGTTCCATGGCCGGCGCTTCTCCCGGTCTGCCCTGGCGGCCAACGTGGGCGTCGAGTCCCTGCACGCTTCGAGCTGGTTCCGCGGCTCAGGCAACAGTGGCAGCTGCGCGATCTCGCTCGCGGTGTCTGCCGGCGCGCATCGCGTGGTGCTGCTCGGGTTCGACTGCACCTTTGCGCCGGACGGCCGGCGTCACTGGCATGGCGACCATCCGCCGGGCCTCGGGAACTGCCTGTCGATCGCGCGCTGGCCGCTGCAGTTCACGCGGGTCAAGCGGCAGGCCGACGCTGCTCGGTGCGGCGTGATCAACTGCAGCCGGCGCACGGCGCTCGACATGTTCCGGCGGCAGCCACTCGAGGAGGTGCTGCGCGAAATCGGCCCGGCACTGCCGCCGGTCGAGCGTGAGGGCGGAGTGCTGGTGTGAGGTCGATCCGGGGCGGTAAGGGCATTGGCGATGCCATCTACCTGGCCGCGGTGGTGCGGCATCTGGTCGCCGCCGGCGAGCGCCTCGAGGTGTGCACGCCGTGGCCGGAGATCTTCGACGCCTACGCGGATCGCGTGATGCTCTCGCCGTTCCGGCGCAGCGGCATCGACGTCCTGGCGCACTACTCGCGCCGCCGGAATTGGCGCACACGGCAGTTCGAGGACGTCTGCATCCAGGCCGGGCTTCCCACCACCGTCGACCTGCGGCTGGACTGGACCGTGACCGACTCCGATCTGACCGGCCGGCTGCTCGAGCGCGGGTTGCCGATCGTGCTGGTGCAGCTCCCCCGCGCGCCGATGGGCCGCACTGACGGCATCGGTCACGAGCTACTGCCGGACTGCCGTCGCATCCAGGAGGCGATCGACCTGCTGCGCGGGCGCGTGCTGCTGGTGCAGATCGGCGCTGGTCGACCGCTGTTCAACTTCCGCGGCATCGACGTCGACCTCCGGGACCAGACCACGATCCGGCAGCTCATGGACGTCGCGTCTGTCAGCAGCGGCATGCTCGGGTACGTCTCTTTCATGGTGCCGCTGGCCGAGGCGCTGCTGAAGCCGGCGCTGCTGGTCTGGTCGCGCCGTGGCTTGCGCTCGAGCACCGGGTTCGTCCGCCAGATCACCCCAGCCAAGATCCTGCAGCGCGAGAGCTCCCTGCACGTGGTCGACAACTGCACGCCGGCCGAGCTGCAGGCTGCCACCGAGAGGTTCTGCGATGCGCTTCGTCTCCCGGGCTGAAGTCCTGCCGGTGTTCGCCGGTCGGAGAGTCGCCATCGTCGGCTCCGGGCCCGGCGTGCTCGAGAACCCTCCGGGCCTAATCGACTCGCACGAGGTGGTCGTGCGGGTGAACAACTACAAGCTCTCGCCGGCGGCTGGCCAGCGCACGGACGTCTACTACTCCTACTTCGGGAACGCCATCAAGAAGCCGGCCGCTGACCTGAAGCGAGACGGCGTGCGGCTGTGCATGGCGAAGTGCCCGAACGCGGCAGCGATCGAGTCCGAGTGGCACGTCCGGAACAAGAAGCCGCACGGCGTCGACTTCCGCTGGATCTACCAGCTGCGCTCCGACTGGTGGTTCTGCGACACCTACGTGCCCGACCTGCAGGAGTTCCTCGAGGGCTTCGATCTCCTGGGCCGCCACGTGCCCACCACCGGCTTCTCCGCCATCCTGGCGGTGCTCTCGTTCCAGCCGGCCTCGATCTACCTGACCGGGTTCGACTTCTTCTCGAGCGGCGTGCACAACGTCAACGAGCGGTGGCGCGCCGGCGCCTCTGATGATCCAATCGGCCACGTGCCGGACGCCGAGCGGGCCTGGCTCGCCGCAAACCGATCCCCTTCCATCACCTTCGACCGCCGGCTTGCCGGCCTGCTGCAGACATGATCGAGTGGACCCAAGAGACCGAGAAGCGCGTCGGGCGCATGGTGCAGATCATCCTCACCGATCCGGACCTGCTGGCCATCCATCAACGCTTTGGCGGCGAGGTGTTCCGTCGATCGAGCGTCTTCCACGAGCTGAAGCGCTTCCTGCAGACTTGCGAGGTGTCGGGCGACACCTGCCTGGAGATCGGCACCTGGAATGGCATCACCGCGGTGGTGCTCTCGCGCTTCTTCCGGCGCGTGGTCAGCATGGATATCTTCCACAACCCGGTGCGCCACGAGATCCTCGCGCACCTGGGCATCAAGAACGTGGAGTTCGTGGACCTTGTCGACAACCGGCACAAGGCGCAGGTGATCGGCCAGCTCGACTTCGACTTCGCGTACCTGGACGGCAACCACGCCGATGACACCGACCTCGACTGGCGCCTCGCGCAGCCGTGCGGGCGCGTGCTGTTCCAGGAGTGCCTTCCCATGCAGCCACCCGTCTACAACCTGGTGCGCTCGCTGCCGCCGGACGAGGTGGTCTATGGCGGCGTGGGCCTGGCCCTCTGGAGGAAGCGACAATGATCTTCAACTACCGCGGCAAGCTCTACCCGGAGTACATCCGCAACGGCAATGCATGCCGGTTCATCACCCCGTTCGCGCAGCAGTTCTGCACCGGCTCCGGTGTCGATGTCGGGCCGGGCAAGTGGCCATTCCCTGGTGCGCTGCCGGTCGATGTCGGGCCCGAGTACTCCGCGATGGAGCTGCCGCCGGGTCCCTTCGACTACGTCTTCTCCAGCCACTGCCTCGAGCACCTGCGCGATCCGATCGGTGCGCTCGAGCACTGGCGCGAGCGGCTCCGGCCGGGTGGCGTGCTCTTTCTGTACCTGCCGCACCCGGACATGGAATACTGGCAGCCGCAGAACTGCCGTAAGCACCTGCACTCGTGGCGTCCCGGCGACATGAAGCGGATCCTCTACGACCTCGGGTTCTGCGACGTCCTGGCCAGCGAGCGCGACCTCGCGTGGTCGTTCGCCGTGGTGGGCTTCAAGGGCACGCGTCACCAGGAGCCGGCAGCATGAGCGCGATGCACGATCGAATCGTCGCGCTGCACGGCCGGCACGCGCTGAAGCGCTCCATCCTGAGCATCCGCGAGGGCGCCGGCGTGATGCAGCACTTCCTGGAAGGGCGGGGCGTCCGCACGGCGCTGGAGATCGGCACCTACCGCGGCGTCGGCGCGGCGGAGATCTCGCAGTTCGTGGACCGCGTCATCACCATCGACCTCCGGCATGGCCGCATGGAGCAGCTCGGCGAGGAATGGGACCGGCACGCGTTCTGGCGCTCGCTCGGCGTGCACAACGTCGAGCTCCACCTGGTGGACGACGACGCGGAGAAGGCCGAGCTGATCCGGTCGCTGGAGTTCGACTTCGCCTTCGTGGACGGCGCGCATGACGAGCGGGTGCGCGACGACTTCGAGCTGGTCCGGCGCTGCGGGCGCGTGCTCTTTCACGACGTCGACTCGCGCGGCAGGCCCGAGCTGGACCACGTGTACAACTTCGTGATGTCGCTGCCGCGGCACGAGCTCGAGCTCCGGGATATCTTCGCGCTATGGACCGATTCATCGCGGCGTTCCCTGCCGTAGCCGACGGCGACCTCGCGCTGTGCCACGAGCACGGCGTGGCCTACCAGATCGACCAGTCGCAGCTGGTCGACTATGGCGAGGCCTACTTCGAGAAGTGTCGCGGCTACGAGGGACAGGAAATCGCCGAGCGCATCAACGCCGGCCGGATCGCTCTGGTGGCGCGGCACTTCGGGCCCGGGCGGGTGTGCGATGTCGGCGTGGGCTCCGGCGAGTTCATCCGCCGGCGTCCCTACACGTTCGGCGTGGACGTCAACCCGGCGGCGGTGCAGTGGCTCAAGGAAAGCGGTCGCTGGGCCAGCGACCTGGACTCGTTCGGCGCATTCACCTTCTGGGATGTGCTCGAGCACGTGCCCGAGCCGGAGACCTACCTGCGGCACGCCTACCTGCACTCGTTCGTCTTCCTGTCGATGCCGATCATGCCGTCGCTCGATCGCATCCGCGAATCGAAGCACTACCGGCCCGGCGAGCACCTGTACTACTGGACCGAGCGGGGCCTGGTCGAGTGGATGGCCTGGCACGGTTTCAGGCTGCTCGAGGTGTGCGACTTCGAGACGCAGGCCGGTCGTGAGAACATCCTGTCCTTCGCGTTCAGGAGATACGCATGGCCGAGCTCTCCGGCACCGTCTCTCTCACCGGGCTAGACGGCGTCCTTCGAACCCTCGAGCAGCTGCCGCCCGAGGTGGTCAGCAAGGCTGGCGGCCCGGTGAAGCTGGCTCTCAAGCGTGGCGCGCTGGTGCTGCTGCGCGAGGCGGCGCTGAATCTGGCGCGCGCCACCGACAACCTCAGCACCGACGACCAGGAGAACACCGGGCTTCTGCTCTCGTCGCTCGTGGCCACCCGCGGCAAGGCGCCGACGGGCGGCAACGGCGAGCGCTACCTCGTGCGGGTGAAGCGGCTCACGTATCAGCGTCCTGGCCCGGCCACCACCACCCTGCAGACCGCCAACCTGCTGGAGTACGGTTCGGAGAAGCAGCCGGCCGAACCCTGGCTCCGTCCGGCCTTCGCCGCCAAGGCTGTGAGCGCCATCCAGACGGTCGAGTCAGAGCTCATCCGCTCCGTCGACCGGGTCGTGACCCGTCTCGCGCGGCAGAATGGAGCTCGCTGATGTTCCCTCCCATCTTCACCACCCTGCAGGACTCCGCGACCGTGCGCTCCATCTTCGGGGCCCGGCCGCGGGTGTACCGGCATGGCGAGGCGCCGCAGCTCCCTCCGCCCAAGGCCGGCGGCAACGTGCCGGAGGTCAAGCCGTATGCCACCTGGCTGATCATCTCGAGCGTGCCGGAGAACCAGCTCTCCGGGCTGCCCGGGCATGATCGGGTAGGCCTGCAGCTGGACGTCTACGCTCGGGGCGACGCGGAGTGCGTCACCGCGGCGCAGGCGATCCGCGACCGGCTGGAGACCGACTGCCACATGACCGCCTTGCGCGGGCTGGCTCGGGACATGGATACTCGCCTCTACCGGATCAGCATGGACTTCGACTACTGGCTGCCGCGCGAAGCGTGAGCAGCCGTCCGATCCCCACCTGCTCGCCGCCGCGCGGGCGCAACCTCGAAAGGCCGTCATCATGACCACCGGAACCGTTCGCACGCAGGGCACCGAGGTGTTCTTCGTGGACAACACTGTCTCTGCCTCGCAGCCGGACCTGATCAAGCTGGCGTGCCCGACCGGCGTGCAGGGCCTCGGCGGCGCCAAGGACCAGATCGAGACCACCTGCCTCGACACGATCGGCGACAAGGAGTACGCCGGCGGCCTGGGCAACCCGGGCGTGGTGACCATCCCCTTCAACCTGATTCCGCGCGACTTCTCGCATCAGGTGCTGTTCGAATTCAAGCGCACCGGCGAGGTGCTCGAGTGGATCGCCTGCCTGTCCGAGAGCACGGAGCAGCCGACCGTCGACAGCGACGGCGTGATCACCGCGCCGGGCACGCGCTCGTCGTTCCAGTTCCAGGGCTATATCGCCGATGTGAACATCGACATCGCCAACAACGAGATCGTGCGCGGCACCCTGACCGTGCAGCGCTCGGGCAACGTGGTGTTCAACGCCTACGTGCCGGCCTGATCATGGACGAGTCCTGGTTCGTTCCTCCGGAGCTGGAGGAGAAGAAGGTTCGTCTGGCCGACGGCTCCGAGCACGTGATGTACTTCCGTCACCTGCCCAACACCGACTTCGAGACCTACGCGCTGCAGGTCAACTCCGCGGATCCGGAGGTCGCCGGCGCCGCCGCGGCGCGCCTGCTGTGCAAGGGCCTGTGCGAGCCGAACGGCAAGCCGGCGCTCTCCTACGAGCGCGTGGTGATGCTCAAGCGCCCGGTGTTCCGCGCTCTGTTCGCCGCGCTGCTCGAGGTCAACACCTACGGTGCGGCCAAGGTCGAAGAGACGGGAAAAGCCTCGGGACCAGGGGCGAGCGCTGGTTCTGGCACACGCTCGCGCTCGCGCTCGGGGGGCGCACGGTCCAAGAGCTGAAGGCGGCGATGTCGCGCCAGGAGTTCATCGCCTGGCGCGAGTACCACCGGCTGTTCCCGTTCGATGACCTGCACCGGTACCACCGACCGGCCGCGCTGGTCGCTCACTGTGCAGCGGGCGGTGGTGGCGCCGATGTGCTTGACACGCGGCTCGCCTGGCTGGCTCCGGAGCCTGCCGCTGGCGATGGGGCCTACACTGAGGCCGATCTGGCGACGTTCCGGGCTTTCGGCATGAAGCCACCGGGTAGGGGGTAAAGCATGTCAGCTGGCTCGATCATCATCGACCTCCTGATGCGGACGGGCAGCTTCGTGACCGACACGAAGCGTGCCCAGAAGCAACTCAAGGAGTTTCAGAAGGACGTCGCCGGCACCGCGGCGTCGCTGAAGAACCAGCTCGTGGGCGCGCTGGCCGCCGCCGGCGTGGCGCTCTCGTTCGACGCGCTGCTGCAGGGGGCGGCCAAGTTCAAGGACCTGGAGGAGGAGGTCGGCGCCAGTGCCGAGAGCATCGCCTCGCTCTCCGTCGCGGCTGCCACCGCCGGCGTGCCGATCGAGTCGATCGCCGCGTCGGCGCTCAAGCTCACGAAGAACCTGTCGGGCGTGGACGACGAGTCCAAGGCTGCCGGCGCGGCCCTGGCGGCTCTGGGCATCCCGATCGAGGAGTTCAAGCGCCTGGACCCCGTGCAGCGTATCGACGCGCTGGCCAAGGCCTTTGCCGGCTTCGCCGACGGGCCCGAGAAGTCCGCGGTGGCGATCGCGCTGTTCGGCAAGGCTGGCGCCGAGCAGCTCCGGGTGTTCAAGGCCCTGGAGGAACAGGGCGGGCGGCAGGTCATCCTCACGCAGCAGCAGATCGAGCTGGCGGACGCTTTCGCGGATCGTCAGTCCAAGCTGACCGGCACCCTGCAGGCCTACGCGCAGGTGGCGGTCACGGACATCCTGCCGTCCCTGAACGACCTCACGGCGGTGACGTCCGACATCGTGCGCGAGCTGGTCGGCGTCGACGCCGCTGGCAAGAAGCTGGCCGGCGACAGCTCGGTCGCTCAGTTCGCTCGCGGCGCGGCAGACGTCCTGGCGTTCGTCGCAGACATCGCGCAGGGCGTGGTCAGCCTGGTGCAGTCGATCGGCGTCGGCTTCGGCGCCAACGCGGCGATCGTGAGCGCAGTGCTCGACGGCGAGTTCGGGCAGGCCCGGACGATCGCTGAGGAGGCCCGGAACGACATCGCGCGGATCCTGAACCCGGAGCTGTTCTCCCAGCGGCTGGCGCGGCTTCGCGCCGAGGCGGCCCGGGCATCGGCTCCTGATCCCAACCAGAGCGCGGCCGAGAGCGCGCGCCTCGGTCGTCGCCCCCAGCTGAAGTTCGACGGCGCGGTGAAGCCGCCAAAGGGCACCACCACGCAAAGCGAGGCGGAGAAGTACCTCGAGACGCTGCAGAAGCAGGGCGAGGCGACGCTGCAGCTCACGACCTACGAGAAGGCTCTGCTCGAGATCCAGTCCGGCCGGCTGAAGGGCATCACTCCGCAGCTGAAGCGCGCCATCCTGGCGCAGGCGGCGGTGCCGGCGGTGGCGTACAGCTCAAAGCCGAGGTCAGCCAATCTCTTCACCGGGAAGATCATCGAGCGCTTGTCGCGGTCAGCGACCGACACGAAGATGCGACCAGAGGTCGGCAACCCCTTCGATGAAGCGGCCAACTGTGACTTCGCAAACGCCACACCGAACGTGTCGTCGATGCCCATGACTTCGCCAGTCGACTTCATCTCTGGACCGAGCACGGTGTCAACACCATGGAAACGACTGAACGGAAGCACAGCTTCCTTCACCGCTACTGGTGCGCCTGCCGGAACGTTCGCAGCGTCGCCGACTGCTGGGAGCATGCCGCTAGAGCGGAGATCCGCAATCGTCTCGCCGAGTGCAATGCGAGCTGCCGCCTTTGCGAGTTGCACCGCAGTTGCCTTAGCGACGAACGGAACGGTGCGACTGGCGCGAGGGTTAGCCTCGAGCACATAGAGAACATCTGACGACAGTGCGAACTGGATGTTGATGAGACCACGAACATTGACCCCGCGAGCAATGGCTTCAGTGCTGCGGCGAATTCGCTCAATCTCAGCTTGGCCCAAAGTCAATGGCGGCAAAGAACAAGCTGAGTCACCTGAGTGAATGCCGGCTTCTTCGATGTGTTCCATGACACCACCGAGGTAGAGCTCGTTGCCATCGAACAATGCGTCGACGTCAATCTCGAGAGCATCGTCGAGGAAACGGTCGACGAGAACTGGACGGCCTGGCTATCATCCTTCTGTGCTGCTCAAGCTGTTCATCTACGGCTACCTGAACCGCATCCCGTCGAGCCGCCGATTGGAGCGCGAGGCAGGGCGCAATGTCGAGGTTATGTGGCGTTCCGAAGATAGTTTCAAAACCTTCGACCCCGCGATGTGGCAGAGTCGAGAAGATGCCGCCGCCATTGTTGTTGATGACAATAA
>ERZ650311.1209-NODE-1209-length-13266-cov-10.077133_pt1 | contig 13266 bp, 10 predicted proteins | sample MGYA00376247_ERZ650311 | MGnify/ENA primary metagenome ERZ650311 (study PRJEB26733, sample SAMN07839324) | wastewater metagenome | biome: small river; feature: stream; material: water | place: USA: North Carolina | collected 2016-07-28 ... | reverse complement strand
AGACAACACCAGTAGCACCATTACAGCGGCACCCTTGACAGTGACGGCCAAGCAAGTGAGTAAGCAATACGATGGAACGTTGAGTGCTAGTGGCACAGGAACGGTTGGAGTTCTAGCCGGAGCAGCAGCGGGTGACGCAGTCAACGCCACAGGCAGTCAAGCGTACCTAGACAAGAATGTAGGTGCATCAAATAAAGCAGTCAGAGCCAGCGGCGTGACCATCAAGGATGGCGCGAATGCAGACATGACCTCTAACTATGCGATCACCTATGTAGATAACACCACCAGCACAATTACAGCAGCACCTTTGACAGTGACAGCCACGCAAGTGACTAAGCAATACGATGGCACGTTAACTGCAAGTGGGACAGGAGTAATTGGTGTGCTCGCCGGAGCGGCAGCGGGTGACTCAATCAACACCACAGGCAGCCAAGCGTACTTAGACAAGAATGTAGGTGCATCAAATAAAGCAGTCAGAGCGAGCGGTGTGACTATCAAAGATGGTGCGAATGTTGACATGACTGCCAACTATGCAATCAGTTATGTAGATAACACCGCCAGCACCATCACGGCGGCAAATTTACAAATTGTGGGCGTTGCTGCTCAGAACAAAATTTACGATGCGTCCAGTTCGGCAACTTTGATTGGATCAGCAAAAGTCACACCTATTGGAACAGATCAAGTGACCGTTACAGGAGTTGGCGTTGGTGTATTTGACAATAAAAATGTTGGGGCAAATAAAAACGTAACAGTGAGTGGGCTTGCGTTAAGTGGCATCGACGCCGTGAACTACAGGGTTATTCAGCCCGCCGGAGTGTCTGCAAACATTACGCCAGCCGCAATGCTGATCAGCGCTACAGCTGATAGTCGTACCTACAACGCAACAAGTACATCTTCACAGATTCCTGTTGTTCATGGCTTGCAAGGAACGGATTCTGTGAGTGGACTGAGTCAAATTTTTGATGGTAAAAATGCTGGTAGTCGCATATTGAGTGTGAGTGGGTACATCGTGAAAGATGGAAACGGAGGGGGAAACTATGAAGTCACCACGCGAACGGCGAATGGCAATATTGGTAAAGCGGATTTGAAAATTTCTGGTGTTGGTGCCAACAATAAAACATACGATACAACGACGCAAGCTACGCTTTTTGGAAAAGCAAACGTCAGACCATACATTGGTGATGATGTAAAAGTGAATGCTGCGGATGTCGCTGCTAAGTTTGTGAGCAAGTCAGTTGGTAACGATAAAAGTGTTTTGGTCGATGGCTACACATTAAGCGGGATAGATGCGAATAATTACAATGTGCTTCAACCTTCCGGTTTGAAGGCTGACATCATTCCTACACAAGAAAATCTAGCGGCTAAGGTTCTTGATATTCCATCAGCCACCTTATCTAAAGAAACTAAACTTTCTACTCTTAATGCATCAAACGATGCTGGTCTTACGCGACTTGAAATCGTCGTCCCATCTAACGCTCGGACCACTGAGAACAAAATAAAACTTCAAATACCCCAGTCCGTTGCTGATTACTTTAAAGATTCGCAAGAAAATTTGTTAGTAAAGACGCTGGATGGAGAGCAACTCCCAGGCTGGATTAAGTTCGACGCAAAGTCGATGATTTTTTTTATCAACAGCACACAAAAATCAGGAAGTTATCCATTGAGCATTAAGTCATCGGACAAGACTTTGATGGTGAATTTGATTTTCCGATAGGTTGTTGGCGGCTTGCTGATTTTTTTAATTTCTAATGGCAGTCAAAAAGATTTTTTGTAACCAATAGAGAACCCGCCTGGCAAAGCATTGACCATCCATGACTCAGGGCGATTCTTAGCATACAAGCCCGTTGCGACACCCAAGGCCGCACCGGTAAGCACATCAGATTGCCAATGCGCTTGCGATTTCATCCGGGCTATGGCGTCGTAGGCAGGCAACAATGCCAGAGCCCAAACACTGGGAGTGTCCTTTGCATATTCAGCAATAAATGGCGTGACGATGGCTGTGATGTGCGTGACTTCCCCGCTTGGGAAACTCTTGTCAGCGCTTGATTTGAACCATGCATTTGGATCATTTGAGGTGTTGGGTCGTTGGCGTCTAAAAACCAACTTGGCACCGTTAGATGCAACGCCGGCCATCACCATCGAATCTGTCGCCTTCCAGAAGGTTTTGCCGAGCCGGGTGTCGTTGCCCTCCCAAAGCGCACCGCCCACGACAACTGCAGCAGACGCATACTCTAAGAACAATTGGTTGTTACGCGACCAAATGCCTGATTCATCTTTGTTTAGCATGTGATCGATACCAATCGGACCACCTGCAAATGCTTGGTTAAATGTGAACAAAAAGATGGTGATCAAAAGTTTTTTCAGCATAAGGATTCAAGTTGCGTCAGTTTGTTTAAGTTCATTGTCTTGGAAATTCGAAATGCGTTTTTCATTTCTTTCGCATCAAAAGCCATGTTTCAACGCGGCACCACCGGTGCAAAGCTCGGCAGCTCTTTTTCAGTTTTACCGCGATGTCGCAGCTTGTCGATCAGCGTAGCGTGTTCTTCGTTCAGTCTGAATCTCATCAGTCCGTTGAGGTCGAGCACATGCAAAGCACCGTAGCGGACTTCTACCAATCCGGCGGCTTCAAGAATTTGTAGCGCGCGATTGACGCGTTGGCGGGGTACCCCGCTGAGGTATCCGATTTCTTGTTGTGTCAGGTCTAAACGTGCACCAACTTGAGGATAGAGCACCGGGTTAAACAACCATGCCAGACAGCGTGCGACACGTGTTTCGGGTAACTCTAAGCGTTCTGCTTCAATCACCGAGGTGAACTGTGCGAGCCGTTCATTGAGTTGTTGAATGATGTATCGACTGAACGGAGGACTTTCTTCAAGCAACCATAAGAAGGTGGTTTTGGGAATCAATGCAATGCGTGTGTCGCGCATGGCAACGCCATCAAAGTCCCAAGTATCCGCACGCAACACAGGGCCTTCTCCAAACCAAGCGCCTGCAGCAATACCAGTGAAAGTGGAGGTTCTGCCACGATCAGAGACCACACTCATCTTGATGAGGCCGCTCATCACGCCCTTCCAATACTTCACTTGCGAGCCTGCATGACAGATGGCACCACCTCGCAGCACCTCACGTTCGCGAACTTCTCTGCTCACGCGTTCTACATGAGCAGTCGAAAGATTTTTTCCCCATGCGGATTGCAGAACGAATTGGATGGCCTCGGTCGACATGCTTTTCTTTCCTAGGATTTTCCCGTGTTTGTCTTGAACAAGACAAATTTGCCGAAATGCGACCGGATCATACCCACATGCGCTGAAACATGAACGCCATGTGATGGATGAACGCGTTGTCAGCAAACATTGATCGAAAGAGCACTATGCCAAACAGAGACAAGACACTTGATACTTTTCCGAAGTTGTTACGCCTGCATGCTGCCGAGCGACCCGACCAGCCGGCGATCAGGGAAAAACGCCGAGGCATCTGGCAAACCCTTACTTGGGCAGAGTTCGCCCATGAGGTTCAGTTGTTGGCCAGTGCCTTGAAGGCTTCTGGCTTCAAGCGCGGCGGTCATGTGGCATTGATTGGCGACAACCGCCCTCGTCTTTATATGGCTATGTGTGCAACACAAGTCTTGGGTGGTGTGCCAGTGCCGCTTTATCAAGATGCTGTGGCCTTGGAGTTGGTGCATCCCATCAACAGCGCTGAGGTGAGCCATGTGTTTGCCGAAGACCAAGAACAGGTCGATAAAGCCTTAGATATTTTGGGGCAATGTCCTACGCTCAAGCACATCGTGTACGACAACGACCGTGGCATGCGTCACTATGAACAAGCTCAGGTGAAGAGTTACGAGCAGTTCATTGAGTTGGGCAAGCAGCATGCGCACGCGTTGGACTTTGATCAAGAAATTGAGCGTGGTAAAGGCAGCGATGCATCCGCCATGTTTTTCACATCGGGCACCACTGGACAACCTAAGGGCGTGGTGTTGTCGCACGCTTCATTGATTGACCGTGCAAGAACTGCGGCTGAAATGGAGGGGCTCACACCTGCCGATGTGGCGGTGGCTTATTTGCCACCTGCATGGATTGGACAAAACATGTTCAGCTATGCGCAACCATTGGTGGTGGGCTATTGCATTTGCTGCCCAGAATCGTCTGAAACGATGTTGGCCGATATGCGTGAAATTGGGCCAACTTATTTCTTCGCGCCACCACGAGTGCTCGAAGCCATGTTGACCGAAGTGTCGATTCGCATGGAAGACGCGGGTGGTTGGATGCGAAGCATGTATGCATGGAGCATGGCGGTTGCCCGCGAGGTGGGTCCCAAGGTGCTGGCGCGCGAACCAGTCTCTAGTGCGGACAGTTTGCGACACGCATTGGCATCGTTGCTGATTTGCAAACCCTTGCGTGATGTGTTGGGCATGAGCCGTTTGCGTGTGGCCTACACCGCAGGTGAAGCGATTGGTGGCGATTTGCTGATGTTTTTCCGCTCTATCGGCATCAACCTCAAACAACTGTATGGCTCGACTGAAACAGCGGTGTTTGTTTGCATTCAACCCAACAACGAAGTCAAGCCAGACACTGTGGGTGTGGCGGTTGACGGCGTGGAGTTGCGGTTCACGGCGCAACGCGAATTGCTGATTCGCTCACCAGGTCTTTTCATGGAGTACCACCGCAACCCAGAAGCAACCCAACAGGTGAAAGATGCCGAAGGTTGGTTCCACACAGGCGATGCAGGTTATGTGGGTGACGATGGTCATTTGCGCATCATTGACCGTGTGAAAGATGTGGGTGCGTTGGTGGATGGTTCGCTGTTTGCGCCCAAATTCATCGAGAACAAACTCAAATTTTTCCCTTACATCAAAGAAGCGGTTGCTTTTGGTGCGGATCGTGACAACGTGTGTGCCTTCATCAACATTGACCTCGCGGCCGTGGGCAACTGGGCTGATCGTCAGAACATCAGTTACACCGGTTATGCCGACTTGGCAGGTCGTCGCGAAGTGTTGGCGTTGATCGCTGAATGTGTGCGCAATGTCAACGAAGACTTGGCCGCAGACAGCACCATGGCGGCTTCACAAGTGCAGCGCTTCTTGGTGCTTCACAAAGAACTCGATGCAGACGACGGCGAACTCACCCGCACACGCAAGGTGCGCCGTGGCTTCATTGCCGAGCGCTACAGCAACTTGGTCGATGCGCTTTATTCCAACAAACAGAGTGTGGCTGTGCAGTCAGAAGTGCGCTACGAAGACGGTCGAACCGGCACTGTCTCGGCAGAACTGAGTCTGTGCGATGCCGTGACTTATCCCCCTAGCAACTTGCGCAAGGCAGCCTGATATGCAAAACATGACACAAAGTGCTAACGCCGCCACCATTCAAGCACCGGTGCGTGGTCATCCGATTGGCGAAACATTGATTGAGGTGCGCGATATTTCACTCAGCTTCGGTGGTGTGAAAGCGTTGACACGCATTTCATTTGACATCCGCGAGCATGAGATACGCGCCATCATTGGACCTAACGGTGCAGGCAAAAGCTCGATGCTCAATTGCATCAACGGTGTGTACAAGCCACAAGAAGGCTCTTTGCACTGGCGTGGTGAACAAATCGTTGACATGACGCCAACTCGCGCTGCTCGAATGGGCATCTCTCGTACCTTTCAAAACATTGCTTTGTTCAAAGGCATGACGGTGCTCGACAACATCATGGCGGGTTGCAATTTGCGCACCCACGCCACGTTTTTAGAGGTGGCTTTTCAGTTGCCGCGCGCGCGCAGTGAAGAGATCGCTAACCGCGAAACGGTGGAAGAAATCATTGAGTTTCTCGAGATTGAACACATTCGCAAAACGCCTGTGGGCCGTCTTCCCTATGGCTTGCAAAAGCGCGTGGAGTTGGGGCGTGCATTGGCGGCACAACCTTCGGTGCTGTTGCTCGATGAACCCATGGCGGGCATGAACATCGAAGAAAAGCAGGACATGTGTCGCTTCATCTTAGATGTCAACGACCACTACGGCACAACCATGGTGTTGATCGAACACGACATGGGTGTGGTGATGGATATCTCAGACCGAGTGGTGGTGCTGGATTACGGCAAAAAGATCGGTGATGGACCACCTGATGAGGTGCGCAATAACCAAGATGTGATCGACGCCTACCTCGGCGTGGCCCATTGATAAAAAACGGAGCGATTCATGGATTGGCATTTTTTTCTGGAAGTACTGGTCGGCGGTTTGCTGTCGGGAATCATGTACGCCCTCGTGGCACTGGGTTTTGTACTGATCTACAAAGCTTCAGGTGTTTTTAATTTCGCACAAGGTGCGATGGTGTTTTTTGCCGCGCTCTCATTTGTCGGCTTCATGGAGTTAGGGCTGCCCTTCTGGGCGGCCTTGCCAGTGACCATTGGCATGATGGTGTTGGTGGGCATGGGCACAGAGCGGTTTGTGTTGCGGCCTTTGGTGAATCAGCACGAAATCACATTGCTGATGGCCACCATTGGTTTGACTTTTGTGATTGAAGGCGTGGCACAACTTGCATGGGGTGTACAGGTGCGTCGTCTTGACCTTGGCATCGAAGACCAACCCATGCCTTGGCTTGCAGACAACACAGGTTTGCTCATCAGCCAGATCGATTTGTTTGCTGCTTTGGTGGCTGGCATCTTGGTGTCTATTTTGGCGGTGGTCTTCAATCGCACCAGGATTGGTCGCGCGCTCAGAGCGGTGGCCGATGACCATGCGGCAGCTTTGTCGATTGGTATTCCACTCAAGAGCATTTGGGCTTTGGTGTGGGGCATTGCCGGTGTGGTGGCTTTGGTGGCAGGCATGTTGTGGGGTGCGCGTTCAGGTGTGCAGTTCGCGTTGGTGTTTGTCGCGCTCAAAGCGTTGCCAGTGTTGATCATTGGTGGCTTCACTTCAGTGCCTGGCGTGATTGTGGCGGGCCTGATTGTGGGTGCCAGCGAAAAACTCGCCGAGGTGTTTGTGGGCCCGTTTGTACAGGGCGGCATCGAAAGCTGGTTCCCTTATGTGCTGGCCATCCTCTTCCTGCTGGTGCGGCCTGAAGGGCTGTTTGGCGAAAAGATCATTCGTCGGGTTTGACCCTCGTCGTATCAACCATTAACTGTCGGAGCCATCCAAGATGTTCTACCGTGAAGCGGGTCAATTCCGCACAAATTACGCACAAGATTCACAAATTTTTCCATTGCGTCAAGACCGTTTGGGTTTTGCGCTGATGTTGCTGATCGCTGCCGTGGTGATACCCATGACCGCATCTGACTACGCATTGCGTGCCTTGCTGGTGCCATGGCTCATTTTGAGCTTGGTGGCACTTGGACAAAACATTCTGACCGGTTATGCGGGTCAGTTGTCTTTGGGTTCTGCAGGCTTCATGGCGGTTGGCGCGTTTGCTTGCTACAACTTCATGCTGCGCGTTGAAGACATGCCTTTCTTGCTCGCGCTGGTGTTGTCGGGTGTGTGTGCTGCAGTGGTGGGCATGGCTTTTGGCTTGCCGAGTTTGCGCATTCGCGGTTTGTACTTGGCGGTGGCAACCTTGGCCGCTCAGTTCTTCATCGTGTGGGCGCTTGACAAATTTGGCTGGTTCAAAAACTACGACCCATCGGGTGTGATCACTGCACAGCCCATTGTGATCGGTGATTTGCATTTCGACACACCACAACTGAAGTACCTGTTGGTGTTGGCCATCGTGGCGGGCTTGGCTTTGCTGGCCAAAAACATGGCGCGCGGCTCTGTCGGTCGCGCTTGGATGGCGGTGCGAGACATGGATGTGGCAGCTGAAGTGATGGGCATGCCACTCATGCGCACCAAGTTGCAAGCTTTTGCGATCAGCTCTTTCTACTGCGGTGTGGGTGGTGCTTTGTTTGCATTTGCTTATCTGGGCACTGTCGAGCCGTCTGCTTTCACCATTGATCTGTCGTTCCGTATTTTGTTCATGATCATCATCGGTGGTGTTGGCACCATCATGGGTTGCTTCCTCGGTGCTGGCTTCATTTTGCTGTTGCCCATCTTTTTGAGCTTGTTGATGCACGGCATTTTTGGCGCCAACGTGGACGCCTCTGTGACCTCAGCGATTGAGCTGATTGTGTTTGGTGTGCTCATCATCGCTTTCTTGATTTTGGAGCCACATGGTTTGGCACGACTTTGGCAACTCACCAAAGAGCGACTGCGCTTGTGGCCCTTCCCGCACTGATGTCAGTGCATCTCATTGTTTTCCCCCTGAACCTCAACTGAAAAACCAAAGGAGACAGAAGTGAACCTGAAAAAGACCTTTCTGCGAGCTGCCACTGGCCTGAGCATGGCTGCTGCTATCGCAAGTTCTGCGCTGATACCTGCCACCGCGCAGGCACAGGCCAAAGAACAGTATTTCGGCATTCCCAGCTACCGCGTCGGACCTTTCGCTGCGGGTGGTACCGGTTTCTTCGGCGGCATCATTGACTATCTCCAGTATGTCAACATGAAAGAAAACGGTGTCAACGGTGTTCGCATGGCTTGGGCCGAGTGTGAAACCGAATACAACGCTGCGCGTGGTGTGGAGTGCTACCAACGACTGCTCAAGTCAAGCACCGGTCAACAGATGCACATCTTTGAACCCCTCGCAACGCCTATTGCATATGGTGTGTTGAACCGCGTGGATGACGACAAGGTGATCTTGACCCAATACGGCTATGGTCGTTCAGACGCTGCCGATGGTCGCGTGTTCCCCTGGGTGTTTGCCACCATGACCAGCTACTGGTCGCAAATGTCTGCCAAGATGAACTGGATCGCCGAGCGTGAAGGTGGCATTGCCAAAATGAAAGGCAAGAAGATTGCTCACTTGCATTTGGACTCAGCGTTTGGTCGCGAGCCTTTGCCTGTGTTGCGCCGTCTGGCCAAAGACTGGGGCTTCGAGTTGGTTGAAATTCCAGTGGCCGCCCCTGGTATCGAGCAACAGTCGCAATGGTTGCGCATTCGCCAAGAGCGTCCTGACTATGTGACCCTCTGGGGCTTTGGTGCCGGTATGAACTCGACCGCGATCACCAACGCTGCGCGTCAAAACTTCCCACGCGACAAAGTGATTGGCGTGTGGTGGGCTGGTTCTGAAGAGGATGTGATTCCTGCAGGCGATGCCGCCAAGGGTTACATTGCTGCGGCCAACGTGCCCAGCGGCAAGAACTTCCCATTGGTGCAAGACATCGAAAAAGTGGTCTATGGTGCCAACAAAGGCAACTTGGCTGACCCCAAGCGCATTGGCAACATTTACTGGAACCGTGGTGTGACCGCTGCGATTTTCTGGGTGGAAGCTGTGCGCAACGGCCAACGCATTGCCAACAAAGTGGGACAACCGCTCAACGGTGACGAAATCCGTGCAGGCTTTGAAGCCCTCAACCTCACACCCGAGCGCCTCAAGCAATTGGGCATTGAAGGCATGTTGCCCTCGTTCCGCCTCTCGTGCAGTGATCACGAAGGTGCAGGTGTGGTCAAGATGATTCAGTGGGATGGTGCCAAGTGGAACTTGATCACCCCAACTTGGGTCTCGTCTGACCGCAAGATGATTCGCGAGATGGTCGAAGAGTCAGCTGCTAAATATGCCGCTGAGCAAAAGATCACACCTCGCCGCTGCTCGTCTTGATAACGGCACTGCCTGCCCCTGTCAAAAGGGGCAGGCCCCGATCTGAATTGAATCAAGCAAAGGAGCTTTCATGACAGCCACCACTCTTACGCCACCCATGGCACTCAAAACAATGACTTCCTCTACTTCTGGTAACGCTTCCGACCGAACAGGTGACAGCACTGCGAGCCACATCGCTCCCGGTCAGTCCGTGCTGAGCGTGCGCAACATTGAGGTCATTTATGACCATGTGATTTTGGTGCTGCGTGGTGTGTCACTCGATGTGCCCAAGGGTGGCATCGTGGCCTTGCTCGGCGGCAACGGCGCAGGCAAGAGCACCACGCTCAAATCTATTTCTACCCTGCTGGGTGCTGAACGCGGTCAAGTCACCAAGGGCTTTATTGAGTTCAAAGGTCAACGGGTGGATCAACTCACTCCGGGTGACTTGGTCAACATGGGTATGGTGCAGGTGATGGAAGGCCGTCACTGCTTTGGTCACCTCACAGTGGAAGAGAACTTGTTGACAGGTGCGTTCACACGCCCACTTTCTAACGCCGAGTTGGCTGAAGCGCTCGAGCGTGTTTACCACTATTTCCCTCGCCTGAAGGTGCGTCGACAAAGTCTGGCGGGCTACACCTCTGGTGGCGAACAGCAAATGACGGCGATTGGCCGCGCCATGATGGCCAAGCCCTCAATGCTGCTGTTGGACGAACCCTCTATGGGTTTGGCGCCGCAGATCGTGGCTGAGATTTTTGAGATCGTGAAAGACCTCAATCAAAAAGAAGGTGTGAGCATTTTGCTGGCTGAGCAAAACACCAACGTGGCGCTCAAATATGCGGACTATGGCTACATTCTTGAGAGCGGTCGCATCATGATGGACGGCAAGGCCAGCGACTTGGCAAACAACCCAGACGTCAAAGAGTTTTATTTGGGCTTGTCAGGCGATGGCAGAAAGAGCTTCCGTGACATGAAGTCTTACCGCCGCCGTAAACGCTGGCTCTGATGGGTGTTTTGCGCCTGAGGGAGTTTGTGGGCGCTAGGCTTCGCGATGTATTAAAGTGTTTGTCATGCAAACACAAATTTCTTTCATGCGCGAACTGCTGAACCGCACGCCGGTCATGCCCATCTTGACCTTGCACGACGCCGACAGCGCGCCTGATTTGGCGCGTGCTTTGTTGGCCGGTGGTGTGTCGGTGTTTGAAGTGGTGTTGCGCACACCCGCGGCAGTGCAGGCTGTTAAAAATATTCGGCAAGCGGTACCCGAAGCCATTGTTGGCATGGGCACGTTGATGACCCCGCAAGACATCGATACCGCCCTTGCAGCTGGTGCCATGTTTGGCGTTTCACCCGGCCTGACCGATGAGTTGGCGCAAGCGGTGCAAGCAAAAAATTTTCCATTTCTGCCGGGTGTTGCAACTGCCAGTGAAGTGATGGCTGCGCGGCGTTGGGGCTTTCGTGAACTCAAATATTTTCCAGCCCAAGGCAGTGCGGGCGTGAAATGGTTGGGTGATATGCGCGGTGTGTTTCCCGATGTGCAGTTTTGCCCCACCGGTGGCATTCGCCCGCCAGACATTCCTGCTTATCTTGCGCTGGCCAATTGCAACACGGTGGGGGGTTCATGGGTGGTGCCCACCGACAGTTTGCAAGCGAAAGATTGGTCGACCATCACACAACTTGCACAACAAGCCTCTGGCATGCGAGCCAGTGCATGAGGCCACAGCTGATTGCGCTCGGTGCGATTTGCAGTACCACCATTTTCAAGGTGGAAAACATTCCCGCTGCCCCCGCCAAAGTGTTGGCGAATGACATGCGCCGCATTGTGGATGGCATGGCGGTTTCTGCAGCGTGTGCGTTTCAAAAACTGGGCGGGCAAGCCAGCGTGTGGGCGCGCGTGGGCGACGACCCTGAAGCGCTTACCATGCGACACACATTAGCGGATGAAGGGCTGGATGTTTCGGGGTTGCACACCTTGCCCAACACCCACTCGTCGCAAGCGAGTGTCATCATTGACCAACACGGGCAGCGTTTGGTAGTGCCGTTTCACGATCCCCATGTCAGCCAAGACAGCAGTTGGCTACCCGTTGAACAACTTAAACAAGCCGGCATGTTGCATTGCGATGTGCGATGGGTAGAAGGCGCCAAGCATGCGCTGACAGCCGCGCGCGAAATGGGCACACCCACGATGGTGGATGGTGATGTGGCCCCCGTGCATGTCTTGCAGCAACTCATGCCCTTGGCTGATTACGCTGTGTTTTCAGACGCAGGTTTGCTGGCTTACACAGGGCTGCAAGATGTGAAACAAGCGCTCTTGCAAGTGGCCGAGCGGCATCAAGGGCTGAGCCGCCATGTGGGTGCCAGTTGTGGCGCAGAGGGTTATTGGTGGGTTGAAGACGGACAACTGCAACATGTGCCCGCCCCTCAGGTGCAGGTGGTGGACACCTTGGCCGCGGGCGATGTGTTTCATGGCGCATTCGCCTTGGGCTTATTAGAGGGCAAGCCTGTGAGACAAGCCGCGCTATTCGCCTGCGTGGCGGCTTCATTGAAATGCACCCAGTTTGGTGGCCGCTTGGGCTGCCCCACACGCGCTGAGGTTGAGGCTTATCTGCAAGCCAGTTGAATACCTTTGGCGTCGGGGTAATCCCGAGCGCGAGGTGTCACCTGCATTACCTACGATGCCAATTGACTCGCATTCAAATGCAAGTGCAGTTCATTCAACAAGTAGGAGACACCATGATGATTCGCCGTACCCTGATGAAGACACTCGTTGGCACGCTCGCAACGCTCGCTTTTTGCACCGCTGCGCAGGCGCAAAGCTACCCCTCTCGCCCCATCACCTTGATCGTGCCTTGGGGAGCAGGCGGTGGCACCGACGCCACAGCGCGCATTGTGGGCACCTTGCTTGAGAAAGAACTGGGTCAACCGGTGAACGTGGTCAACCGCACTGGTGGCAACGGCGTGGTGGGCCATTCAGCCATTGCCACTGCAGCACCCGATGGTTACACCTTGGGCATGATCACGGTAGAAATTTCGATGATGCACTGGGCTGGTTTGACCCAACTCACCCCCACCGACTACACCCCCATCGCACTCATGAACATCGACCCCGCCGGTGTCACAGTGCGTGCCGATTCGCCCTATAAAAACCTCAACGATTTGGTCAACGCTGTCAAAGCCAACCCAGGCAAATTCAAAGCGTCTGGCACCGGTCAAGGTGGCATTTGGCATTTGGCCTTGGCGGGTATGTTGAAGGACCTCAAACTTGAGAACAGCGCCGTGCCTTGGGTTCCCTCAAACGGTGCAGCACCTGCGATGAACGATTTGGCAGCGGGCGGCATCGAGATGGTGACCTGTTCATTGCCCGAAGCGCGCGCTTTGATTGACGCTGGCAAAGCACGCCCACTGGCTGTCATGGCTTCGCAACCTTCGGCGCTTTACCCCAATGTGCCCACGCTCAAAACAGCGACGGGTAGCAACTGGACCATCGGTGCTTGGCGCGGCATTGCAGCACCCAAAGGTTTGCCAGCTGACATCCAAGCCAGACTCGGTGCTGCCATGAAGAAAATTTACGACAGCCAAGACTTCCAGGGCTTCATGCAGCAGCGTGGCTTTGGCACCATCTATGCTGATGCCAAAGGCTTTGAGCAATTCATGGCCAAGGGCGATGCCGACATGGGCAACGTCATG
>ERZ650311.1208-NODE-1208-length-13269-cov-5.019827_pt1 | contig 13269 bp, 11 predicted proteins | sample MGYA00376247_ERZ650311 | MGnify/ENA primary metagenome ERZ650311 (study PRJEB26733, sample SAMN07839324) | wastewater metagenome | biome: small river; feature: stream; material: water | place: USA: North Carolina | collected 2016-07-28 ... | reverse complement strand
CCCAATGTCCTCGAGAACATGGATGGGTGTATTTTGGAGTCGGACGAAATACCGGGTGAAAATGAGCCCATTTTACCGAGTTTGTTGGAGGTTCATTCCCAGGATAAGCTAGCGAAACGGTTTGATGAGATGGTGAAGGGCCAACAAGTTTATTTGAACCCGGATTGCGATTTGTCGAGCATGGGGAAATCCATGGATATGACGGGGGCAAAATTGTCGAAATCCATCAAGACCTATTATGGTTTGACCTTTGCTGAATTTATCAATCGATTGCGCATCCACTATTTCTTGGATCAAAGGTCGAATTTTAGTCAGTATACGATGGAGACCTATATTTACCAAAGTGGTTTCTCCAATCGATCAACCTTTTATGCGGCATTCAAGAAATATGTGGGGGTGAATCCTAGTTTTTATTTGAAGGAGTTGAACGACTAATTAATGTTCCTAAATCCGTTTTGGGGACAATTCCTTGTCAGGTTCTTGTTGAAATGAATGCAGCTTTACCTAGCTTCCGCCTTTCAATTCATATTAAAACCCAAAACAATGAAAAAATTTATCTTACTCTTATCCGTTTTATTCTTTATTGGCTGTAAAAAAGAAAACTTAATAGATATTCCAAATGCAATAAGCCCCAATGGAGACGGAATAAATGATATGGTAGCCATGGATGCAAATCATGATGGAATTATAGAGCTCACCAGACCGCCCCGATAAGGCGATTTGGTCATAATTTTCAATCACAATTCCTCCAAAATGATTCGTCGCATCATGGCAAGACAAACAATTCTGCTTGATAATAGGATAAACATCTTTTTGAAAACTGATTGTTGCTGGTGGTGTTGCCGTACAACTAGGAACAGCCGCATCGTCCTTCTTGATGCACGAAAAAGCTAGCCAAACAAGAAATGCCGGCAGGAATCCTGCCGACATTTTCTTAATTACACCAATATAAATTCGTGATTCACACATTATTTGCCTTGATGATATACCCACCGATTCGTGTGAATATTATATGTTAACGTAGAATCGGGCCACTCGACATAATCGCGCATGACCATATACTCGCTGATATTTCCTTTTTTAGCTAATTCACGGAACAAAAAGGCTCCACGTTCTAGCACTAACTCCTCTGATAAATGCGGAGTATTAATGATTTCTCTAAAGTTCTTAGGCATCAGACTAGCACTGTCTAACGTAAAACTTCCTACCACACCTCTTCGATACTGTTTTAAATTCCCGACCGGCCGGATTAAAAAATAATAATACAAGCCAGAAGGATCTTTTTCTAAATCGGGTTTGGCGCTGACCTTGAATAGGTTGATATCAAAAGTAGGGCGAATAGCGCGGAACTCAAAACTCTTGAGCTTGCAGCCCGGAATGCTTTGACGCACTAGGTCAACTAATAAAGTCGCAATCAAAGGCCCATGAACAATCAAGCCAGGATAACCTTCAACTTCGGTGACATATTTGCGATCATAGTGAATGCGATGACCATTAAATGTTAGTGCTGAGTAGCGAAACAGCAATACATCATCTGGCGTAATGGTTTTGCTCCATTTGGCATCTGTTGGTGCAGGGGTGGGTGCTACAGGCTTGTCGTCTGGTCCGGGAGCATCGCGATAAACGATGTCATGTTCTTCAATGATTGCTAAGCCATTTTGATTGGAGATCTTGTGATTGACCAAAACGAAAATCAAATCACCAGTGCGACCCGCTTTGTGAGTTACTGACTCAATTGTCGAAACTCGCTCAATTTCATCGCCAACTGCCAGCGGCTTTAGCCATTCAATACGACTACCTGCCCACATGCGACGTGGCAATGGAACTGGAGGCAAAAACCCGCCACGTTTTGGGTGGCCATCAGGGCCGATTTCAGATTCGCGGGCATGAGGCAAGAAGTACAGCCAGTGCCACAACTCCGGTAAAAAAGTACCCTTGCTTGGTGTGGGATCTTCACGATCCAAGGTGGCCGAGAGGGCGCGCACCGGCGCTGATGTAACTGTGTCTTGAAATGACTCTGTTTTACCGAGCCATTCTTGAAGATGGGTGATGGTTTGAGGTTCGATTCGCATAACTTCCATTATGCCAATCTTAGGAAAAATGCAATTGCGCTAGATCATCCTAGTAATACGCTTGCTAGGTGACTTAAAAGGCCAGCAAGGGCGCAGCCGCCTAATACTGTCATGACACCTTTTTGATACTTAAATAGGGCAAGCGAGGCCACGCCGCAAATAGCTATTGAAAGCCAAGAGATAGATCCGCCAATGCCATGCGGAAAGAACACATGGTAGGCAAAAAATAAGCCTAGATTAACAATGACTCCGACAACGGCAGCGGTGATTGCGGTTAGCGGTGCGGTAAAGCCTAGTTTGCCGTGAGTAGACTCAACAAGCGGGCCACCAACCAAGATAAAAAAGAATGATGGTAAGAAGGTAAACCAGGTTGCCACAATTGCGCCTAAAGCGCCAAACCAAAATGGATTGCTATTGCCAATAAGGTATTGAATGTGACCCGCTAGGTAGCCGACAAAAGCGACCACCATGATAAGTGGGCCGGGAGTGGTTTCGCCAAGTGCTAAGCCATCAATCATTTGACTGGCGCTGAGCCAATGGAAGTGATCGACTGCACCTTGATAAACATAAGGAAGGACTGCGTAAGCGCCGCCGAAGGTGAGGAGAGCAGCTTTAGTAAAGAACCAAGCGATATTGGGGAATAAAGTCTTCCAACCAAAGATTGCCACTAAAGCACCAAGGGGCAGTAGCCAGCAAGTAAGGGCAACTAAGCTATTGCGAATGGTTTTTGAATAAGTAAAGCTTGCGTGCTGCGGAGTGGGAGTGTGATCATCGATGATGGCCTGACCGTAGCTCTTTTCTTGCTTTGTTCCATGACCCGTTTGCTGAAAATATTCTGGGTGGCGTTTGCCTCCCCAATAGCCGATAGCAGCAGCAATCAAGACGATGATGGGAAAAGCTAGATTAAGAATAAAGATCGCTAAAAAAGATCCAAGCGCAATCCACTGTAGTGCTTGGTTATGAATGGTGCGTTTACCAATGCGCATCGCTGCATGCAAAACAATGGCGACAACTGCAGGCTTAATACCAAAGAAGATGGCAGCTATCCAAGGAACTTGTCCGAAAGTGAGATACAGCCAGGATAGGCCAATCAAAATGAAGAGCGAAGGCAACACAAACAGCGTGCCTGCCAGTATGCCGCCCCAACTGCGATGCATCAACCAGCCAATATAGGTCACTAGCTGTTGGGCTTCAGGTCCGGGCAACAACATGCAGTAGTTGAGCGCATGTAAAAAGCGCCGCTCAGAAATCCAGCGACGCTTTTCAACTAACTCTTGATGCAGGACTGCAATTTGTCCTGCGGGTCCTCCAAAACTAATGAAGCCTAGCTTAGCCCAAAACTTTAGGGCTTCGCGTAAGGTGACCGTTGAGGGGGCACTCAAACTTCATCCATTCCGCCGACTACTTGGCTAAAGCCGTTATCAACGTAAATGATTTCAGCGGTGATGCCGTTTGCTAAATCAGACAATAAGAAGGCGGCTGTGTTACCCACATCATCAATCGTGACGTTACGACGTAGCGGTGCAGTCTCTTCAACGGCTTGCAAAATCTTGCCAAAGCCTTTGATGCCTGAAGCAGCCAAGGTTTTGATTGGGCCCGCTGAGATGCCGTTAGCGCGGATGCCTTTAGGTCCAACTGAACCAGCAAGGTAGCGAACAGAAGCTTCGAGTGATGCTTTTGCTAAACCCATGGTGTTGTAGTTAGGCACATTCTTCATCGAACCAAGATAGGTCAATGTGAGTAAGGATGATTTATCACGCAACATCGGAAGCGCTTCTTTTGCCATTGCGGGGAAGCTATAAGCAGAGATGTCGTGCGCAATCTTGAAGCCTTCGCGAGAGAGGCCTTCTAAGAAGTCACCGGCAATCGCTTCGCGTGGGGCAAAGCCGATCGCGTGTACAAATCCATCAAACTGAGGCCAGGATTTAGCCAAATCTTTAAAAAGGGCGCTGATTTGCTCATCGCTGCCAACGTCGCAGTCAAAAATCAGTTCGGAATTGAATTCTTTTGCAAAATCAACAATACGGTCTTTAAAGCGCTCACCCACGTAGGTAAAGGCTAATTCAGCGCCTTCACGGTGGCAAGCCTTGGCAATGCCATAGGCGATAGAGCGGTTAGAGAGGAGGCCGGTAATGAGGATTTTTTTGCCGGTAAGAAAGCCCATGTTGTGTCCTTTACTTCAAATATGATTAGCTATCTACAATTGTTGCATATATGCCTACCCCAAAGTCCATTCGTCAAATCGCCCATTTTTTGCTACTAGCCCTGCTAGTCGGGCTTGGCGCCAATATAGTTCAGGCTGCACAGGGTATTGCGCAATACGGGAAACCTAAGTATCCGGACGGATTTGCCCATTTTGACTACGTCAATCCCAATGCTCCTAGGGGTGGCACGCTCACTTTACCTAACCCAGGTCAAAGAACCAGTTTTGACAAATTCAACCCATATACATTGCGTGGTGTCACTGCACCAGGCATTGATTTGATGTTTGAATCTTTGGCTGAAGGCAGTGCGGATGAGGTATCCAGTATTTATGGTTTGCTAGCTGACGATATTGATGTTGCCAAAGATCGTAAGTCAGTTACTTTTCGGATTCGACCTGAAGCAAAGTTTTCAGATGGCAGTCCAGTGTTGGCGGCTGATGTTAAACACAGCTTTGATACTTTAATGAGTGGTTTAGCGCATCCGCGTTACAAAACTACTTTTGCTGATGTGAAGCAAGCGGTAGTGATCTCTGATCGCGTTGTACGCTTTGACTTTAAAAATAACAATACTGAGCTGCCGATCATGGTGGGAACCTTGCCTATCTTCTCTAGGAATTGGGGTAAGCGACCAGATGGCACCATGATTGCTTTTGACAAGCTAGCATTTGAACCACCAATTGGGAGTGGCCCTTATTTAATCGAATCTTTCAAGGCTGGTAAATCGATTACCTATAAAAGAAACCCACAGTACTGGGCTGATCACCTAGGTAAGCCATTGAATGTACGAGTCGGCTTTTACAACTTTGATCGCGTCTTATACAAACTCTATAGCGATGATGCTGTCAGGTTAGAGGCCTTTAAAGCCGGGGAGTTTGATGCCTTAGTGGAGTACCGCGCCAAGATTTGGGCGAAAGGTTATGTGGGATCTAAATTTGATAATGGCACGCTGCTTAAGAAAGCCTTCATCAATCATAACGGCGCAGGAATGCAAGGCTTTGCCATGAATGTGCGCAAACCTCATTTGCAAGATCCACGCGTGCGTCAAGCCTTAGGTTTAGCTTTGGATTTTGAATGGCTCAATCGCCAAATATTTTTTGAGCAGTATGGTCGTATCAATAGCTTCTTTACGAATAGCGATTTAAGTGCAAATTTTGACGGCCCGCGTAAACCCACTGAAGCGGAACTCAAATTACTCAAACCACTAAAAGCAAAATACCCACAATGGGTACCGGATGCAGTATTTGGTCCTATGCCCGCGCCACCTTCCACTAAGGCACCCGGCAGCCTGCGTCAAAATCTTCGTCAAGCGCGAGAACTCCTCATGCATGCTGGTTGGCAGTACCGTGATGGCGCTTTGCGCAATGAAAAGGGTGAGCCATTCAGGATAGAGATGGTAGAGAACGGCGGATTTTTCTTAAGGGTTTTATCTGCTTATGGACGTAATTTAGAGAAGTTGGGTATTCAGCTCGATATACGAACGAGCGACTTTGCCTTGTATCAAAAGCGCATGGATGAGTATGACTTTGATATGACGACAACCCGTTTCCCGGATTCTCAAAATCCTGGCAATGAATTATGGGATCGCTTTGGGAGCGACGCGGCAAAGGTCAAGGGTTCTGACAATATTATTGGCATCAGGTCACCAGTGGTTGATGCTTTAATCGAAGAAATTACTAAAGCCCAAAATCGAGAAGAGTTGCGCGCCGCCTGCAGAGCGCTCGATCGTGTTTTGTGGAATAGCTATTACGTCATCCCGCAGTGGTACAACCCTACGCATCGCGTCGCCTTCCGCAATGAGATGCGCTATCCAGAGCCTCCTCTGTATTACCAGGCTGAGCCATGGATTATGCAAAACTGGTGGAAAGAAGGGGCTAAATAATGCAAGGTCAAATGCGCGCGTATATCTTCAAGCGTTTGCTGCTCATGATTCCAACTTTGTTGGGGGTGCTGACGCTAACCTTTGCGGTAGTGCAGTTCGTGCCCGGCGGTCCCGTGGAACAAATGGTTCTGGAGTTAAAAGGGAAGGGTGATGCTGCAGTTGGCGGAACAGAATCTTCTGGCGCCGGTGCAACTTACCGTGGTCGTCAGGGTATTGATGCGCAACGTCTAGAAGAGGTAAAGGCGCTCTATGGTTTTGACAAGCCGCCACTAGAACGTTACTTCATGATGCTGGGCAGGTTTGCAAAGTTTGATCTAGGCCAAAGCTATTACCAACATGAAAGTGTTTGGCGTTTAGTGGTTTCTAAATTACCCGTCTCTATCAGCATTGGTCTTTGGACCTTCTTTATTACGTATTTAGTTTCAATTCCCTTGGGTATTGCTAAGGCAGTGCGTGATGGCTCTCGCTTTGATGCGGTAACGAGCAGCATGATTTTGGTGGGCTACGCCATTCCTGGTTTTGTATTGGGAGTCTTATTGCTAGTACTCTTTGGTGGCGGTAGTTTCTTGCAGCTCTTTCCGCTACGAGGACTCACATCAGATAACTGGAGTGAGTTAAGTTTAATTGGCAAAGTGATGGATTACCTGTGGCACTTGGTATTGCCGATTACAGCATCTGTTCTGGGTAGTTTCGCGGTAGTGACTATGCTGACCAAAAACTCCTTCTTAGAGGAGATTCGCAAGCAATATGTATTAACTGCGCGTGCTAAAGGCTTAACTGAAAAACAAGTGCTATGGAAGCATGTCTTCCGAAACGCGCTCTTGCCTCTGGTAACGGGTTTCCCTGCCGCATTTATTGGCGCCTTCTTTACTGGTTCATTGTTGATTGAAACGCTATTCTCTTTGGATGGACTCGGTTTGCTTTCTTATGAGTCTGTCATGCGCCGAGACTACCCAGTCGTGTTTGGTACTTTGTACTTATTTACTCTGATTGGTTTGTTCACCAAACTCATTTCTGATCTTTGCTATGTCTATGTAGACCCACGCATTCAGTTTGGTGCAGGAGGCGGCTCATGAGTCGTTGGCAGCGCTTTAAAAATAGCCGCATGGGTTATGCAAGCCTATGGATCTTTATGGTCCTGTTTGGTTTATCGATGTGCGCTGAGCTCATTGCCAATGACAAGCCTTTGGTAGTTCGTTATGAGGGGCATTTCTATTTCCCGATTGTGAAGAGTCAACCAGAAACCGTCTTTGGCGGAGACTTTGCCACCCCAACGGATTTCTTGGATCCAGATATTCGACAGAACATCACTAGTAATGGCAATTGGGCAATCTATCCACCTATTCACTACAGCTACGAGACGCTCAATTACTTCTCGAAAGTCCCAAACCCTGCGCCACCCTCATGGGAGAACTGGTTGGGTACGGATGATCGTGGGCGTGATGTATTGGCGCGTCTGATTTATGGCTTTCGTTTATCGATTCTTTTTGGCCTAGCACTCACCATCGTAGGCGTAAGCGTGGGCATCATTACTGGATCTTTAATGGGATTCTTCGGTGGCAAGTTTGACTTGGTCTCGCAGCGCTTGATTGAAATCTGGTCTGCTATGCCTGAGCTTTACTTGCTGATTATTTTTGCTTCGATCTTCAACCCCAGCGTTTCTTTATTGATTATTTTGTTATCAGCATTTGGTTGGATGGGTCTATCAGATTACGTTCGTGCAGAATTTTTCCGTAACCGTGCTTTGGAATATGTCAGAGCTGCTAGGGCATTAGGTTTAACAAACGTACAAATCATGTGGCGCCACATATTGCCCAATAGTTTGACACCAGTGATTACTTTTTTACCTTTCCGGATGAGCGCTGCCATTTTGTCTCTCACTAGCTTAGATTTTTTGGGTCTGGGAGTGCCTCCTGGAACGCCAAGCTTAGGCGAACTACTTTCGCAAGGAAAAAGTAATCTTGATGCCTGGTGGATCTCCTTGTCGACATTCGTAGTGCTAGTGGCCACATTGCTGCTCTTAACTTTTATGGGTGAAGCTTTGCGCAATGCATTCGATACGCGCAAAGCGGGCTTGATGAGTGGGGGCCGCTCATGAGTGGAGTGGTAAGCAAAGGACCCTTGTTGCGCTATGAAGAGCTAAGCATTTCTTTTGGAGCAGGGCGTCGTGAAAAGTTTGCGGTGAATCATCTCGATTTAGAGATCGGGATTGGTGAGCGGGTTGCTTTGGTGGGGGAGTCAGGTTCGGGAAAGACGCTCACTGCATTGGCGCCATTACGACTTGAGCCAGAAGGCGCCAAAGTCACTGGAAAGATTCTCTGGAATAAAAAAGACGGGAAGGGCACAGTCGATTTGCTCTCTATGTCGATGCAAGATATTCGCGAGATCCGTGGCCGGGAAATCGCCATGGTGTTTCAGGAGCCGATGACAGCGCTCAACCCCCTATTTACGGTGGGTAACCAAATTATTGAAGCGGTGCAAATCTATCAGCCCCTGATCTCTAAAGCGGATGCGGTGGATGCTGCGATTGATTTGCTTCGTAAGACTGGTATTCCTGAACCAGAAAGACGCTTTCATTCTTATCCACATCAACTCTCTGGTGGTCAAAGACAGCGCGCAATGATTGCCATGGCTTTAGCCTGTAAGCCGCGTCTCTTAATTGCGGACGAACCCACCACTGCATTAGATGTGAGTTTGCGTTTGCAGATTTTGGATTTGCTCAAAGAGCTTCAAGAAGAAGCTAAAGATGATGGTGGTATGGGAATACTACTGATTACCCATGACCTCAATTTGGTAAAACATTTTGCACAGCGAGTGGCCGTTCTGCATCAAGGTAACTTGGTAGAGTCTGGAACTACTAAACAAGTCTTTGAGCACCCTGAAGACCCTTATACGCGTGCTTTAGTCAATAGTGAGCCAGTACGCAACTTGGCACCCTTAATGCCATTAGCCCCTGTGCTTCTAAAAACAGAAGAGCTCTCAGTGGCTTACCCAAGCTCTGAGTCCATTTCATGGTTCAAAAAGGCGCCTGCTCACAAGGTGCTCAGAAAGGTAAGTTTTTCTCTGAAGCAGGGTCAGACCATTGGTGTCATTGGTGAGTCAGGTTCAGGCAAAACCACCTTGGGTATGGCGGTGCTGGGTTTATTAGGCGACTCTGCTGCAGAAGTGACTGGTGATGTAGATGTTCTCGGTAATGATTGGCAAAAACTCAAACCAATAGAGCGCCGTGCCATGCGTTCGAGCTTGCAAGTGATTTTTCAAGATCCATTTGGATCTTTGTCGCCACGCATGAATGTCCTACAAATAGTTTCTGAAGGTTTGGATGTGCACTTTCCAAAGCTGTCTGCTCAAGAGCGCGAGACACGCGTTGTCGACATGCTCAAAGAGGTGGGCCTAGATCGCTCTGCACTTTTGCGTTATCCCCATGAGTTTTCTGGAGGGCAACGTCAACGAATTGCGATCGCACGCGCACTCATTTTGCGCCCACAAATTTTGGTGTTAGATGAGCCCACTTCCGCACTGGATGTCTCCATTCAAAAGCAGGTCTTAGCACTCCTGACCGAATTACAGAAGAAGTACAACTTGGCCTATCTCATGATTAGTCACGATCTTGCGGTGATTCGGGCCATGTCGCACGAGATCATGGTTCTCAAGGGCGGTAAAGTGGTTGAATTTGGCGACACTGAGACTCTGATTAAGCACCCACGCCAGGTCTATACCAAGGAGCTTTTTGCGGCGGCTGAGCTGACTTAAACCCCCCTTTGAATGGGCTAATTTGGTGCATTTGCCCTGTTTTAAGGCAAATTTACCTTAATAAACAATGACTTAAGTCTATATTCAAGACTTGGTAAATTAAGGGTTCTTTGTTAAACTGATCCGATGTCATTGAAAAAAGCACTGCTTTTAAAAGTACTGGGCCTCTGTTTGGGCGCCGTCATCTCTGTTTCTGCCTACGCGGTCGATCCAGCGACTGAGGCATCTGCTGAAGCGGCAGTTCCAAAAGAGAGCATGTTCCAAGCGGGGCGTTCCTATATCGCTCGTGTTTCTGATCGTTTGGCCGATACCGTTACTGGCAAATCTGAAGAGTTAATTAACCGCGCGATGGAAGTCATTGGCGTGCGTTATCGCTGGGATACAGAATTGCCGCAATCGGGGTTGGACGGCAGTAGTTTTGTAGGCTACGTTTTCAAGGACAAACTCGGTTTCTTGTTGCCACGCAAATCTACTCAAATGAGTCGTGTTGGCAAGCCAATTACTCGTGAAGAGTTGCAGCCTGGTGATCTCGTATTCTTCAACACTATGCGTTTGACTTTCTCTCACGTCGGAATTTATGTAGGCGATAACAAATTCATTCATTCACCTTCCAAAGGGACGAATGTTCGAGTTGATGATCTCAGCAGTCTTTACTGGGACAAACGTTTTGACGGTGCTCGTCGTTTAGACGGCAGCGACAACCTAAATGACGCTGAGCGTCAAGAACTTCTGAACGAAGTAAAAAATCTCAAGCGTAAGTCACGCAGTCTTTAAGTAGCGACTCTCTTGCCCTCTAGCTCTACAGCCATTGGGACTCAAGACTAAAAGCCCTAAGCCTTTAGCTTTTCTTTGATGAGTGCCATTTGCTCTTGCGCCGCGATTTCGCCTGCGAGTATGGCGGCATTTCTGGATTTGAAATCACCGCTGCTCATTTGTTTAAGTTGCGGCTGAATCACAATGTCAGCACTCTTGAGCTCGTACTGATTGATGCTTCGTTGCATGATCGAAATCGTTTGTTGTAGAACTCCTAGAGTGCCGCTAGCATCTTGATGAACCGGTTCAGACGAGATGTTCACTGCAATGACTAAGGTTGCGCCCATTTGTCTAGCGTAGCTCACCGGCACTGGAGCGACCAAGCCACCATCGACATATTCTTTACCGCTAATGACTGCTGGCTGAAATACGCCTGGCACACTGCATGAGGCACGCACTGCTAAACCGGTATTGCCCGTTCTAAATAAAACACCTTTGCCGGACTGCAATTCAGTCGCAACAATTCCCAAGGGAATGCGCATTTGTTCGATCGATTTGTTTTGGACTTCGCGATTGATCATGTTTTGCAAGGCATCCCCTTTGATGAGTCCTCCAAAGCGTCCTGCAAAAGGCAGACCCCAGTCAGCAATCGTGGCTTCATCCAAGTTCACCGCTAGGCGATTGAGTTCGTTGCCAGTTGCGCCAGAGGCTAAGAGGGCGGCAATGACGCTGCCCGCGCTGCTACCAACTACGATATCGGGGCGGATACCTTGAGCCTCTAAAGCTTTGATAACCCCCACATGGGCAAAGCCACGGGCAGCCCCAGCACCCAAAACCAAGCCCACTACCGGTTTCTTATTGCCAATCAGGCTGCAAGAGCTTAGTCCAAAGCCACCGAGCAGGGTGCTCATACCAATTCCCAGGCTCCCAAGACCCAAAAGTCTGCGGCGCCCCATAGAATCTGGAGCATTTAGGGTGGATAAAGGGAGTTTGGTTGAATTCTTGTGCATGTGGCTATTGTATTGAGCCTACCTTATAATGGGCGCAAGGTGAACGAAAAGGACTTCGTTTCAGCGCGGATATATCCCAATAAGAACTGATGAGATGGGTTGTCCGTAGTCGCTAGAGAACACCAAAACCCATTACTAAATACATTTTTAAAGCCTCATCAGGATCACTCCTGGTAGCCCGAATTTTATGGACGATCACAATAAGCGCGTTATTGAAACAGCCCTCCTGTGTGCACAGGAGCCACTCACCGTTGCTGATTTGTCTCGCTTATTTGTAGAAGACATCACTACGGCAGATATCGATGAGGCTTTAGTCGAGCTACAACGCGCTTGGGACGACAAAGGTATGGAGTTAGTCCATATTGCAACAGGCTGGCGTTTTCAAAGCCGCCTTTCCATGCGTGAGTACCTTGATCGCCTTACCCCTGAAAAGCCGCCAAAGTATTCCCGTGCCGTAATGGAAACTTTAGCCATCATTGCCTACCGTCAGCCCGTTACTCGTGGCGAGATCGAAGAGATTCGTGGTGTTGCAGTCAGCAGCAACGTGATGAAGCAGTTAGAAGATCGCGGTTGGGTAGAAGTCATTGGTCATAAAGAAACCATCGGTCGTCCAGGTTTGTATGCAACGACTAAGCAATTCTTGGATGACCTCAGTCTGACCAACTTGCAAAGCCTGCCAGTCTTAGAAGACGCTGCACCGATGGCTGCTGCTGAACAATTAGGTCAAGCAGTAATGGAGTTTGATCCATCCGCTACTGTTGAAACAGTCATCATTGATGCTGACGCGCAAGAAGTGAGCGAGACAGCAGAGGTTGAGCTTTTAGAAGTAGAAGAGACAACTGTAGAAATCATAGAAGAAGCAACAGAAGAAGCAAACCCTGAGTCTGAAGATAAATCAGACGAAACAAAATAATAATTAATGACAAGCTCTAACGAAAACGATTTATCCCCGGTAGTAAATCCGTCGGCAGCACCTTCAAATTCAGATTCTGCGCCATCCAATACTGACGGTCAGAAGGCAGAGGGCGGAGAGCGCGCAGAGCGTGGAGATCGTCGCCCGCGCCGTCAAGGCTCTGGTAAGCATCCCTTTAATAAGAAGCGTCCATTCAACAAGGACCGGCCACGCCGCGAGGGCGGAGAAGGCAATGGCCCACGTGAAGGTGGCAATTCATCTTCTAAGTTAGCCCCAAACCCTGCTGAGAGTGAAGCGTTATTTGCCTCAGTTGTGTCTGGTGAGTTTGACGCTGCATTGGATGCGCCTGAAGTTGAAGAGGTAAAAAATCCTGATGGTGTGAACGAGAGCGAGATCTCTCATCAAACCGGTGTAGAGCGTCGCGCACAACGCGCACAACGTTTGCGTGAAGATGAAGATCCAGATGCGCCAACGGAAGATGAAGTCAGTAGCTTGCAATTTGCGAACGTCGATGAGTTGCCGCTGAGCTTGCGTGATGAAGTATGGTCGGATCTTGATGGTCTAGATGACGATGCTGATGACGAAGATACCGTCAAATTACACAAGGTGTTGGCTGATGCCGGCATGGGCTCACGTCGCGATATGGAAGACTTGATTATTCAAGGGCGCGTATCCGTGAACGGAT
>ERZ650311.1207-NODE-1207-length-13278-cov-28.399002_pt1 | contig 13278 bp, 16 predicted proteins | sample MGYA00376247_ERZ650311 | MGnify/ENA primary metagenome ERZ650311 (study PRJEB26733, sample SAMN07839324) | wastewater metagenome | biome: small river; feature: stream; material: water | place: USA: North Carolina | collected 2016-07-28 ... | reverse complement strand
GCGCAGACCGAGCAACTCTTCAGCAGCGCCTTCCGCGGCGCCGAGGATGTGGCGGTGTCGTTCATCACCAAGGGCAAGGCCGACTTCAAGGGCTTCGCGGACTCCATCGTCGCCGACATCCTGCGCATCATCATCCGCCAGCAGATCGCGAACGCGCTTGTGGGCGCCATCGGCAGCGGAGGCGGTGTCGGCTCCGCGCTTGGGGCCGGCATCGGTGCCGCGTTCGGCGCTGGCGCGGCCAGCGGCGGCCCGGTGACCCGCGGCGGCATCTTCCCGGTGAACGAGAAGGGCGGCCCCGGCGAACTGCTTAACGTCGGCTCGAAGCAGTATCTGCTCGCCGCCGAGAACGGCCGCGTGTCACCGCAGAAGACCGGCGGCAAGAGCGTGAGCCAGGTCAACCATTTCCACTTCCCCGGGCCGGTGGACCGCCGATCGCAGCAGCAGGTTGCCGCGGCGGCCGGGCGCGGTGTCTCGCTGGCCGTGAGCCGGAACGACTGACGCCCATGGCATTCCTCGAGCAACGGCTGGATGCGCGCATCGAGCGCGGCGCACAAGGCGGCCCCGTGAACCGCGGCCGGCGCAAGGTCTACACCTACGGCGGCGCGCTGAAGCAGCAGTTCGGATGGTCGGCCCCGCTGCAGGAGTGGGAGGTGTCGCACGGCATCAAGTCGCCCGCCGACGTCGAGAGCCTGCGCGCGATGTGGTACGTCGTGAACTTCACGCCCTACGAAGGGTTCCTGTTCCGCGACTGGTCTGACTACCAGGCAACGGCCGCAAACACGTCGCTGAGCCTCGTCAGCGGCAGCATCTACCAACTGAACCGCGTCTACACCTACGCGAGCATCAGCTTCGTGCGCCGCATCACGCGGCCCGACGCATCGGTGCGTGTCTTCAACGCAGGCGGCTCCGAGCTGACGGTGACGCTTCAGGACAGCACGACGGGGCGCGTGACCCTGGCGAGCGGCACGCCGGCCTACTGGACCGGCACCTTCAATGTGCCCGTCACCTTCGCCGATGACCAGTGGCTCACGGAGATCGAGACCAGCCCGGCCGGCCCGATGCTGATCTGCCCGTCGATCAAGCTGGAAGAGGTCCGCATCTCGTGAGCAAGTCGCTCGGAACCCTCGGCACTCACTATGCCGGGGGCGCGACCACGACCGCCTACGCCCTCAAGATCACCCGCGGCGACGGCCAGGTCTACGGCTTCACTTCGCACGACCAGGACGTCACGATCAGCGCGGTGCTGTACGAAGCCGGGCAGGGCCTGGACGTGACCGGCATCATGACCTCGGCCGGCTTCGGGGTCGACAACCTCGAACTGAAGACGCTCGACGACGGCAGCCTGTTCACGCGCGCGCAGGTGCTCGGCGGACTCTGGCAGGGCGCCGCGTTCCTGTGCTTCCGATACAACTGGGCGAGCCCGAGCGACGGCATCGACCCGCTGCTCGCCGGCACCATCGGCAACGTCACGCTGCGCGACGGCAGCATCGTCTGCGAGTTGCGCGGCCTGCAGCAGTACCTGCAGCAATCGGTCGGCAGCATCAGCAGCAAGACGTGCCGGGCCCGGCTCGGCGACGCGCGCTGCCGCAAGGACCTCGCGAGCTTCACGCACAGCGGCACGGTCACCACGGCGACGAGTCGGCAGGTGTTCAAGGATTCCGCGCTGTCGCAGGCCTCGGACTACTTCGGCGAGGGCGAGGTCGAGTGGCTGACCGGCAACAACGCCGGGCTCTTCGCCAAGGTGAAGACGCACGTGAACACTTCCGGCGCCATCTTCACGCTGATGCAGCCGATGCCGGCCACGGTCCAGGTGGGCGACACCTTCACGGCCATTGCCGGGTGCCGGAAGCGCCTGCTCGACGACTGCAAGACGAAGTTCGACAACGTGCTGGACTTCCAAGGCGAGCCGCACCGACCCGGGCGCGATGCGATCACCGCGGTGCCGGAGGCGTCTGTATGACCGGGGCCGATGTCGTGGCCTGCGCGCGCACGCAGATCGGCGTGCCTTGGGTGCACCAGGGCCGCATGTGGGGCCAGGCGCTGGACTGCGCCGGGCTGGTGATCTGTGTGGCGCGCGATCTCGGCATCGTGCCGGCCGACTTCGACGTCACCGGGTACACGCGCACGCCTGACGGGTCGATGCTGCCGCTGCTCTCGGCGCATCTGGAGACGGTGCCGCACCTGGAGATCGGCGCGGTGCTGTGCGTGGCGACCGAACGCGACCCGCAGCATCTCGGCATCGTCGGCGACTACGTGCACGGCGGCTACAGCTTGATCCACGCGACGAATGCCGGCAGCCGGCGCGTCGTCGAGTCGCGCATCATGTTCGTGCGCAACTTCAAGCGGCGGGGGGTGTATCGCTTCCCGGGGGTGGCCTGATGGCGCAGCTCGTGCTCGGCGCGGCTGGCGCGGTCGCGGGCTACTACCTCTCCGGCGGGAACCCCTACGGCGCGCAGGCCGGCTTTGCTGCGGGCGCGGCCCTGGGTGGCGCCTACGAGATGTCGAAGAAGCGCATCGAAGGCCCGCGCATCTCCGACCTGAAGGCACCTGGCACAGAGTACGGCGACCCGATCGTCTGGATGATCGGCAACCAGCGCGTGCCGGGCTCGATCTGGTGGGCGAGCGACAAGCGCGAAGTCAGCACCACCACGCGCGAAGGCAAGGGCGGCGGCCCGAAGGTGACGACGTTCACCTACGAGATCGACGTGCTGATCGGGATCAACGAGGAAGACGGCAACGGCACGCGCCTCGTGGACATCTCGCGCATCTGGTCTTTCGGCAAGCTCGTGCGAAACCGCCTCACCGGCGCCGATGCCGACACGCTCTCCAACGTCTTCCGCGAAGACCTGTGGCGCCGCCTCACGGTGTACACGGGCCACCCGGACCAACTGCCGGACCCGACCTATGAGGCTGCGGTCGGCGTCGGCAACGCGCCGGCCTACCGCGGGCGCGGAACAGTGTTCATCGAGGGCCTGCAGCTCGACGGCTCCGGGCAACTGCCTCTCCTGACCTTCGAGGCCCTGACGAGCGCGGCATCGAGCATCGAGAGCGCTTCGCTGACCGACGTCGAGATCGCGCGCGCCGAGTACTTCACGGCCGGCACCATCGCGATCAACAACGACGACACCGACGAATACGTCATTGCCATCGGCGCATGGGACGGCGGCTATTCGACGACCGTCGTGAACGTCTACCGGATCAGCCTGGTGCAGACGTTCGTGAACGGCCACGGCTTCGGCAGCTTCGTGACCCCGGTCACTTCGGCGGGGACGTTCAACGTGTCTGCCGCTGCGGTCACGGCCGGGCATGGCAACAGCGACGAGCCGCTACTCGTGCAGAACGAGGGCTCGTCCACCGAGGTCGCGGTGTACACCGTGCCGGCTGGCGCCCGGGTTGCCTACACCGTCGGCGAGAACCTTGGCGCCTCGCAGGTGCGCTTCGTCAAGCGCGGCGACTACCTGGTTTTCGGCTCCACCGGCTTCGGTGCGAAACGGCTGCGACTCTTCACATTCGGCGTCGGCGCCCAGGTCGCGCAGAGCGCGGTGATGACCGACTTCGTCAACGGCCTCGCCATCGTCGGCGACTACCTCTACGCGGCCACCAAGAGCACGAAGGAGGTCTACAAGCTCGACCTCGCCACGATGACGCTGCAGGCGACCATTCAGCGGCCATCGTACAGCGTTGGGGCGGCCCCGGACGAGTGGGCGATGCTGACCACGGTGAACGAGCAACTGATGCTCATCGGCAACGACACCGGGGCCGGCGTGCACAAGGCCTGGACGCTGAACGCCGACGGCACGACCTGGACGCAACTCGCCGGCACGATCGCTGCCGACGACGTGCAGACCTCGGACCGTTGCCAGAGCATCGGCGTCGTCGGCTCGCTTCTCGTGAGCGGTTTCAACCCAGGCACGAGCAGCTTCTATCAGACCTGGACGGCGCCGATCACGCTGACCGCGGCCCCGGCCACGCTGCAACAGACCGTCGAGGCGCTGTGCGCGCGCGCCGGCCTCGACAGCAGCCAATACGATGCCAGCGGCCTCGCCACGATCACGACCCCGGTGCGCTCGGCCGCCATGACCCAGGTCGAAGGCGTGCGCGGTCTGCTCGAGCAACTGCGCGCGGTGCACGGCTTCGAGTGCGTGCTGAGCGACAAGCTCTATTTCCGGCCTCGCGGCGCGGCGACCGTCGTCACGATTCCCTATGCCGACCTCGGCGCCGGGGAGGAGGCGGCGGCTGATGAGCCGCTGCCGATCACGGTGGCCGCCGACCTTGAGCTGCCGCCGCAGATCAGCGTGCAGTTCTTCAACGCATCGAACGACTACCAGACCGGGACCGAGTTCAGCGACCGGCTCGTTCTGTCGTCGCAGGTAGCGACGCAAAAGGTTCAGTTCGGCCTGGCGATGACGCCGGCCGAGGCGAAGGCGGTCGCGGACCGGCTCAACGCTGAAGCAGCCATGAGCCTGGTCACCACCACGCTCGCGCTGCCGATGGCCTATGCCTACCTCGAGCCCGGCGACGCTGTGGCGCCGACGACGGCCGACGGCGAGGCCCTGCGCTTCCGCCTAGGGCGCAAGACTGATGCCGGCGGCGTCATGACCTTCGAGGCGGTGCGCGACGACGCATCGACGCAGACCACGGCCGGCGAGACCGACGACGACTACACCGAGGGCTCGACGGTGGCCAAGCCGAGCCCGACGCTGTGGCAGCTTCTGGACATCCCTTTGCTTCGTGACGCCGACGACGTGCCGGGCTGGCTGGCTGCCGCAAAGGGCGTCTCGACGACGTGGCCCGGCGCTCAGATCCAGGTGTCCAGCAACGGCACTGACTTCGACGTCGGGGCCACGATCAACGAATCGGCGGTTTTCGGGGTCTGCACGACGACCCTGGCCGACTTCGACGGCGGCTCGGCCACCTTCGACGAGACGAACACGCTGACGGTCAACGTCGGGTTCGGCGAGCTCGCGAGCAGCACGCGCGATGCGGTGCTGAACGACAACACGATCAACGCGCTGCGGGTCGGCTCCGAGATCATCCGCTTCGTCACGGCGACGCAGACCGGCACCGAGCCGAACATCTACAAGCTCTCCAGGCTCCTGCGCGGCCAGCTCGGCACCGAATGGGCCATGGGTGACCACGGCGCGGACGAGGACTGCACGCTGCTTCGGCCGCAAGGCCTGCGCAACATCACGACGCAGGCGGCCGACATCGGCCAGCTTCGCTACGTCAAGGGCGTGACGCTCGGAACCTCGGCCGCGGGCGTCACGGCGGACGAGTTCACCGACACCGCGGTGAAGCTGAAGCCATACGCCCCGGCGCACCTGCGGGCCCTGGTTGCCGCGTCCGGCCTCGTCACGTGCACGTGGGAGCGCCGCACGCGCTACGCCTACCGCTGGCCGAGCGAGAGCGCCGTGCCGCTGGGCGAGGCATCCGAGGCGTACGAGGTGGACGTGCTGACCCCGGAAGTGGCTGGCACCGATGCTTGGGACTCCGGCGCCATGGACGCCGACTTTGCGCTCTCCGGCTCCGACCGCATCGCGACGATCATCGCCGCTGACGGCACCGTGCGCAGCGTGCAGGGCTGGGACGCCGGCGACCACGTCTACGCCGAGATCGCCTACTCCGGCCCGGACGGTCGCAGCATGCCGGGGCTCATCAAGAGCACGGCGAGCCTGGCCGGCTTCCCGGGCGACGCCGCCGGCTCGTTCGGGTACTTCGGAGCGAACGGCCAGAAGTACACCGGCGGCAGCGGCACGGCCTACGGGGCGACGCACGGCGACACCGACGTCATCGGGATCGAGATGAACGCCGGCACGGCCACCTTCTGGAAGAAGGTGGCCGGGGTCATGGTGAGCCAAGGAGCCGCCTTCACGGGGCTCTCGGGCACCTACTACGTGGCCTGGGGCCCGGCGAGTTCCGCGGCCGGCACGCGGGCTGCAAACGTGAACCTCGGCCAAGACCCGTTCACGTCGGGCTATCCGTCGGCCGCGCGTGCGTGGGGTGCTGACCCGGCTGAGGTCATCGCCACCATCGAGACGACCGAGGCGACGACCGACATCTCGGCCGCAGAGCGAGACGGCACGCTGCCTGTGGCAGCGGTGCGCCTCACCCTCATCGGCAGCACCTACTACGGCGTCGACGTGGAGGGCAACCTTTCCTCGGCGACCGTGCTGCGGCGCCTGGTCGCGCAGACCGCAGGCGGCGTCGTCGCGCAATCTCCCTACATCGGCCAGACGCTCATCGACGCGGTCTACACGGCGACGAACGCCTACACCGCGGCATACTTCGTCACCTCGCCGTACAACGTCATCAGCACGACCGAGGTGCGCCGCTTCGCACTCTCCGACATCACCACCACAGCGGCGACCTACACCGCCTCGGTGGCTGGAGATGTGAAGGGCATCGCGCACGACGGCTCGGACCTGTGGGTGCTCGAGGCCGACACCCCGCGGCTGCGGCGCCTGAACGGCTCCGCGCTTACGGTCAGCGCGACGCACTCGCTCGGCGGGCCGGTCGGCGGCGGCCTGGCCTTTAGCGGTGGCGACCTGTTCTACGTCGACTCCGACGACATCGTCTCGCTCGACGCCACGGGCCTGACCGAGAACTGGCGCACCGCGCTGCCCTCTGGCTACTACGCCACCAAGGACATCCTCGTGGCTGACGGCAACGTGTTCGTCAGCACCTGGTTCGGGGTCTGCGTCTACAACGCAGCGAGCGGCGCGCTCGTGACCGAGACCGGGCTTGTGGCCGAAGCCGACGGCGGCTCACTGACGACGATGGCGCCATTCGGTTCCGACGTGGCAATCTACCTCGGGCCGACCGCAGAGCAGAAGTTCGTGATTCTCGACGGGGCAACAGGCACGACGGCGGCAGCGTTCGACGCCGATGCCTCGCGCGTGCTCGGCTCCGACTCCACGCGCGTCTGGCTCGCTGCACAGAGCGGCCCGAGCGTCGTCGGCGTCGATGTCGCGCACGGCTACCTGCCGGTCGGCGCGAGCCTCTCCGGCTACAAGGTCCGCGTCTATCAAATGAGCGCAACAGTGGGCCGGGGCTACCCGGCTGAGGTCACCATTCCATGAGCGACAGCACCACCAATCTCGCCACGCTGACGGCGCAGACAGCGAACAACGAGACGCGCGTGAACGAGCTCGTCGACGCGCTGTCGCCGGCCTCGGTCTACGGCCGAGACGCCAGCACCACCACCGGCCTGACCTTGGGCTACTACGGCGGGCGCTACGGCGGCACCTCGGTTGCAAACGGCACCGTCGCGCTGACCGGTTCGACGACGAACTACATCGTCGCGAGCCGCTCGACCTACGCCGTGAGCGTGGCGACGTCCACAACGAACTGGAACAACGCCGCGGACTACCTGCGGCTGTACAGCGTCGTTACGGGCTCGGCCACGGTCACGAGCTACCAGGATCACCGGGCCGGGCCGCTGGGCTCCGCGGGGCCGCTGTCTCCGCCGGCCGCGGTCACCGTGGCAAGCGCCTCGACCATCGCCATCCCGATCGGTCAGAAGGTCGTCGAGATCAGCGGCACGACCAATATCACCAGCGTGACAGCGACGGGCCACAGCGGCGCCATCGTCACGCTGATCTTCCAGGGAGTGCTGACGTTCACCGACGGCAGCAATCTGAAGCTGGCGGGCAACTTCGTCACCACGGCCGACGACGCGATCACCCTCGCGTGCAACGGCACGAACTGGTACGAAGTGGCTCGAAGCGTGAACTGAAGCAAAGGACATAGTCATGGAAATTCTGAGCATGCTCGCCGAGTTCATCGGCTGGAAAGGCGCGCTGTTCCTGGCCGCCGGTGTCGCGCTGGACCGTTGGGGTGCGCCGATGGTGGCCGCAGGTTTCAGCAAGGCCGCCGCGGCGCTGAAGCCGAAGGAGTAGGCCATGGCTGAGGACAGCGCCCCGGTCCCGTTGGCCGGCAAGACATCGCGCCGGGTCCACTTCGACCCGACCATCAGCCTCGGCCACGTGCTGACGTTCATCAGCATGATCGGCGCCGGGACGCTGGCGTACTCGAGCCTGCAAAGCCGGCTGGCTGTGCACGATGAGCAACTGCGCGGCATCGAGCGCGCGGCAACCGTCGACAAAGCGCACCTGACCGAAGTCCTCAACGGGCTGCGGGAGGACGTAAAAGAGGTCAAGCAAGAGGTGCGGAGGGGCAAGCCGTGAACTTCCTCCTATCTCTCGTCACCAGCAAGGACGGCAGCCTGTCGCAGACCAAGCTCGCGGCGGCCTGCTTCCACCTCGCGCTCTTCTGCACTGCGGTCTGGCTCACGTGGCGCAAGGGCGAGTGGATCAACGAAATGTGGACCATGTATTTCATGGCGGCCGTCGGCCACGCGGCCTACGACAAGACGCTGGCGAACGTGCGGGCCTACAAGGACAAGCAGATCGAAGCGGCGGCCGGCGAGTCCATGACCACGACGACGGCCACCACGACGATCAAGACCGGCGAGCCGCCGAAGGCGTGACACATGACGAAGCCCACGCCGGCCCGCTGTGAACTGCGCGCGGACCTGGCGCGCGGGTTCGCCGAGGACGTGCGCCGGCAGCAAGCGCAGACCGCGGCGCTCGTGCAGCAGCTTGCCGGCTTGCAGCAGCCGGAGCAGGCCGGGGCGCACGGGCGGCGCTCGCTCGAGCAGCTTGCCGCCGACTCCGGCTTCAGCACTGCGGGCCCGGCCGAGCTGGCGCCGGTGCTGTCGATGGGCGGGAGGGTCTATCGGTGAGCGCGCCGGCCGTGGGCGCCGGCCTCGCCCCGCTGTCGAGCGCGCGCTACCTCCTGGGGCCGCGGGAGTGGGGCCTGGTGGAGCGCTTCGAGAAGCGCGCGGCGCAGGCGGCGCGCATCAGCGAGCAGGCATCGCAGGCCGGCCGCGAGCCGCTGGCGCTGCGCATGGCCAGCGAATCCAAGGTGTGGCGCCAGGCGGCGCAGATCGTGCGCGAGGAGCTCTCGCGCGTGGACATTGACCTGCGCGACCCGACCGTGGCCGCGCTTCTGGACGGAGTGGTGACTCGATGAGCTTTGCACTTGCAATCGGCGCCCTCGTGGCGCTGCTGTTCGGCGGGCCGATGGAGTGGGCAGCGTGAGCGCGCGCCTCGCCGCGGCGCTGGCCTTCGTTCTCAGGTGGGAGGGCGGCTACGTCAACCACCCGGCCGACCCAGGCGGCGCCACGAACAAGGGAGTCACGCAGCGCACCTACGATGCGTGGCTGCTGCGTCAAGGACGGCCGCGGCAGCCGGTGGCACAGATTGCCGACGACGAGGTGCACGCGATCTATGAGGCCGACTACTGGCTCGCGGCGCGCTGCGACCAGCTGCCGGCGCCGCTCGACCTCGTGGTCTTCGACACCGCGGTCAACATGGGCGTCGGGCGTGCCGTCCGCTTCCTGCAGCACGCGGTCGGCGAGCGCGACGACGGCGAGTTTGGCCCGCTGACGCGCGAGGCGGTGCTGGCCGCCGACCCGCGCGAGGCTGCGGCCAAGTTCTGCGACCGGCGCGAGTGGTACTACCACGAGCTCGCGCGCGTGAACGCGAAGCTCGGCGTCTTCCTGCTGGGCTGGCTGAACCGGCTCAACGCGCTGCGCCGCGAGGCCCTGTCATGACCCCGACCCTGATCTCAGTCCCCTGGCTGCGCCGAGTCGTCGGCCTGCTGGGCGTGCTGCTAGCGCCGGTGCTCGTCATCATCGCTGGCGAGCGCGAGTCGATCTCGGCCTACTACCACTCGCCGGCGCGCGATGTCTTCGTCGGCTGGCTCGTGCTCATCGCCGGCTGCCTGGCGGCCTACCGTGGGCACGACGCGTCCGACAAGTGGTGCGCCCGGGTTGCGGCTGCCGGCCTGCTGGTGGTGGCCTACGTGCCCACCGGCGGCGCCACCGGGCCCTACCACCTGGCCGGCGCGCTCACCTTCTTCGGCGCCTCGGCCGCGCTGTGCTGGCGATTCGGCTTCGGCAGCCGGCCCAAGACCTTCCGCGCGCTGTCCGTGGCCATGGTGGCCTGCATCGCCTGGGCGCTGCTCGCCGGGATCTCCGGCGGGTCGATCTTCGCGCCCGAGGCTCTGGCGGTCGTGCTGTTCGGCGCGGCCTGGACAGCCAAGGGCCGCTGGATGGAGCGGCAGGGGTGAGGCTACTGGCGCGCAGCCGCCTCGCTCGCGGCAATGTAGGACACCACGGCCTCCGAGAAGCCGCTGATGTGCGTCCAGTCGCCGTATCCGACGCCGTTCTTGTTCGTCGCCACGTTGAGCATGTAGCCCTTGCAGCCCGGGGCGCCAACGGCATCGCCGCTCTGCTCGTCGGTGATGACGATGAGGCGATCCATCTGCGGCCACGCGGCGCGCGCCTGCTTCACGGCGGCGCCGACCATCGTGCCGCCGCCGGCCCGGCCGATGGCGTCGATGAGCGCCATGCCCTGCCGCGCCGGCACTTCCTTGGCCGAGTCGTTGAACTTGAAAACCCGCGCTTCTTCGGCGATGCCACGCACGAGCACAGCCAGCGCCGCCGCCGCGTCGATGCGCTTCAGGTCCGACTTCGCCGACAACTGCTCGGCCATAGAGCCGGACACGTCCACGAGCACGCAGGTACGGCCCGGCAGCTTGTCGAGGCCGCCCATCGCGGTCTGCATGGCCGCGTCGATCTGCGCCTCCCACATCGGCACGGCGCGCGCTGCGGCGACGTAGCGGAACGGCAGCGCCTTGGACTTCGCGGCGCCCTCGGCCAGCGCGGAGAACACGAGGGCCGAATCCACCTCGGCCTGCTGCATGTTCCGCAGGTTGCGCAGCAACGCCATGTAGCCGAGCTTGCCCTCGCGCAGCAGGCGTTCGAACGCCTCGCGCTTGTTCGCCCCGCCGGAGAGTGCGACCTCCCAAGTGTCCGGCTCGGCGAGCTTGCCCTCGGCCAGCCGCTTCCACAACGCGGCCTGCTCTTCGTCCTTCGGCTTGGCGTGCACCATGAACAGCACGTCGCGCAGCTTCACCGTGGCGTCCCGGTTGTACTTGGCGAGCTGGTACTCGTTGAACTTGCCGAACGCGCAGGCGAGGCCCTTCTTGACCTGCTTGGCGAGCGGCTTCTTGCCCTCGGCCCAGTACATCGCCAGGAACTCGGCGAGTTCGTCTGCGCGCTGGATGACGGCGCACAGCGTGTTGGCGATAAGCCCATCGGCGCAGCGCTTGGAGTCGCGCGCCATCTCGCGCACGAGGGCCAGCGGGGCGTGCCGCAGGCGCTGCTTGTCGCGGGCTTCGATGGCGATGGCCGCCACCTCGTGCGGCATGCACAGCGGCACGAGGCGCTTCAGGCGGTCGGCGATGGCCTCGCCGGATTCATAGAAGCCGTCCTCCCACAGCAGGCACGCGAGGACGGTGCGCCGCAGTTCATCGGAGGGCTTGATGTGGGAGGCCTTCGCGCCTTCGTTGGTGAAGACCGGGGTCGGCTTGAGATTCGTGCGCATGTGATGCTCCAAAGAGAAAGGCCGCGACATGCGCGGCCTTGTGGAGCAATGCGGGGGAACAGGCGCCTTCGGGGATTTCGTGCGCTACGGCCGAGGCCGTCCGCTTCCGTTCACCCGATGAAGTACCCGAAGACTTCACCACCCAAAACACTGCGGGAACAAGCGGGGCCGGTAGGTTTCATTCAAAGTGAAGTAGCCGACCCCTTCACCACGCGGATGCGATTCTGCCCGACAACCTCGGGAGCGCGCAAGTGAGTTACATCCGTCTCGCCATCGCAGCCGGAGCCCTCGCGCTGTCAGCCGCTGGCGGCGCCTGGGTGGGCTACGAGTGGCGCGACGGCATCGCAGCCAAGGCCGACCTCGAACGCGAACGCGCAGCGGCAGCGCAGGTTGCCGCGATCCAGAAGGGGATGGACCTTGCATCAGCCGAAACCGAACGCCGCCTTGCGCTTGCTGCGCGCACCCTTGCCGCTACTCGTGGCGATGCAGATCGGGTGCGCGACCTCGCCGGCCGTGTTGCCGCCAGCGCCGAAGCCTCCGAACGTGACCGCGAGCGAATCCGCGTCCTATCTGGACTGGTCGCAGAAAGTGCGCGACTACTTGAAGAGGGCGAGGGCGTCGCTGGAAGGCTTGACGCTCGGCACGCCGGCTGCGCCATGACGCCATGATCTCCGACACCCCAGGCTTCTGGCGCGGCTTCCGGGTCGGGGCTGCGGCCGGCCTCGTCGTCGGCGGCATCGCCTTCTGCACGCCGGCACGGGCCGAGCCCTTCGCCCAGGTCACCGGCCCGGACCGCTCCACGATCACCCTGCGCACCGACAAGGGCCCCTGCCTTGGCGACGCCCTGCTCGCGGTCTGGCAGCCCGAGGACGCGTCGCGCACCGTGCCCGGATGCTGGGTCGTCTTCGTCAGGGAGGACGGCGCCCAGTTCGTTGCAGTGCGCCCACTTGCTGCGATGGTGGCGGCGGCGACTTTGCATGGTCGGCGTATCGACTAGTTAGGCCTCAACACGTAGCCGGGCCGCTTGGCAGGTCTTCGCGGTCAGAGGGCAGCACCCGATACGTGCGCGCCGTGATCGCCCCGATGCCTTCGTTCCTGATGCTGGCCGCGAAGCGATCCCATGCCACGTCAACGCCGCGCCGGCCAGCAATCGCCGCAGCCGACATCAGCAGTTCCTCCATGCGCTTCTCGCGCGCCGTTGGCGGTGTCGGTGCCACGTTTGCGTCGGCCAGCATGCGCAGCGCGTCGGCGCACTCGCGTAGCGTCTCGCGCCTCGCTCGCAAAGCGTCATCGCTGTTTCCTTGGTACGCGGCCATCGCCTCCCAAGTCTCGGCAAGCTCAATCAGCAGTGCGGTCTTCATCGGTTTCCTCTCCGGCCCGCAGGCCTAACTTGTCGCTCCAAGGGACCAGCCCCGGCGAGCGTGTTGTTCAACTCGTCGCGTCGAGCGGGGCTGGCCCCTGAGCTTCGACGTTAGGCCGCACGAAACAGCCACCGCAGTTCGCGCTCAGTGCGCTCCTGCATCGATTGCACCGTGGCCCACTTGCCGCGCGGAAACCACTCATCGCGGTCTTCTGCGCGCTTCGCGGCTTCGATCACCAGCAACGCCAGTTGCACATCAACGTGCCCCAGGCTGTAGCCATGCTCGCCAATCGCGGCGGTCAGCATGTCGGCCAGGCCATCGCGCACCCGTGGGCTATCGGTCAGCGCCACGCTGTCCAGCCCGCGCGGCCTAACAGTGCGGTCAACCGGAATGCCAACGGCGGCACCGCCGTCACGCTCCGGGTCGTTTATCTGCGCCGTTGTCATCCGGTTACCTTTTCGTTA
>ERZ650311.1205-NODE-1205-length-13283-cov-7.326051_pt1 | contig 13283 bp, 12 predicted proteins | sample MGYA00376247_ERZ650311 | MGnify/ENA primary metagenome ERZ650311 (study PRJEB26733, sample SAMN07839324) | wastewater metagenome | biome: small river; feature: stream; material: water | place: USA: North Carolina | collected 2016-07-28 ... | reverse complement strand
GAGTCATATTTAGAGAATGCGGCCCACCACCGGACCAACCAATTGATACAAATTCTTTGATGCCTAAGTGATCCAATACTGCGGTTTGATCTGCTAAATCATCAGCCACGCTTCTTCCGTGATGGCGGTCAGATAGCCCGTATCCTGCACGTGAAGTTGATATTGCGCGGACAGATTTAATCTCATCAAACCATGGTTTCCATAAGGTTCCATCACTTGGGGTGCCATGTAGAAAGAGAATTGCCTTCTCGCTCTGCACGCCATTATCGAAGTACTCTAGTTTTCGCCCGTCAGATAAGGTTATTTGGCTCATGCAATAAGCCTAACGATAGATTCGCCCGGTGAGTTTTAAATTCGAGATAAAAAAAGAATTGGGTATGGCCCGAGTCGGAACTATCTCGACCCCGCACGGAGAGATTCAAACTCCGACCTTTATTCCAGTTGGCACTAAAGCGACCGTGAAATCAGTCCTTCCGGAAGCGATGCGCGAATTAGGTAGTCAAGCGCTACTAGCAAATGCATATCATCTTTACCTGCAACCTGGTCCAGATATTTTGGATGAAGCAGGTGGCGTTGCCAAATTTATGAATTGGAATGGACCAACCGTTACCGATAGCGGTGGCTTCCAGGTTTTATCTCTTGGTGTTGGTTTTAAAAAAGTTTTGGCAATGAATGCGGATACCTTTCGATCTGATGATGTAATCGCAGATAAAAAAGAGCGTCTGGCACATGTTGATGACGAAGGTGTGACTTTTAAATCGCACCTTGATGGTTCGATGCACCGCTTTACTCCAGAGATCTCCATGCAGATTCAGCACAAGATTGGTGCAGACATTATGTTTGCATTTGATGAATGCACAACATTGCATAACACTCGTGGTTATCAAAAGAAAGCGCTAGCCCGCACCCATGCTTGGGCGATTCGTTGTTTAGATGAACATAAGCGATTAACAGAACTTCGCCACGATAAGCCTTATCAAGCTCTCTTTGGGGTTATTCAAGGTGCGCAATATGAAGATTTACGTCGCCAAGCGGCGCAGGAGCTCGGTTCGCTTGAATCTTCCGGAATCCAATTTGATGGTTTCGGTATTGGTGGCGCTTTAGATAAAGATTCGCTCGGCACCATTGTTAAATGGGTTAACGAAGAACTTCCTGTAAATAAACCAAAGCATCTACTTGGAATTGGTGCTCCAGAAGATTTATTTGTTGGAGTGGAAAACGGAATTGATACATTCGATTGTGTACTTGCATCGCGAATTGCACGAACCTCTGCGGTTTACACAATGGAAGGTCGATTTAACGTTTCGAATGGGCCGCATCGCCGCGAATTTATACCTATTGATGAAAACTGTGATTGCTACACCTGCAAGAACTACACCCGTGCTTATTTAAACCACCTATTCCGCGGCAAAGAGATGATTGCAGCCACTTTAGCCACAATCCACAACGAGCGATTTATTGTCCGCTTAGTTGATCAAATGCGAGCTTCGCTAATGGATGGCACTTTCCAAGATTTGAAGAAGGAATTCTTGGGCCGCTATAAACATAAGTCTGGACAAGCTAATGACTAGTGGTTTTCGCGGAGTTTGGCAGACGCCAACTCTTCGTAAATTAGTTGCTGCTCGATTTATATCTAACTTAGGAAATGGCCTTGGACCAATCGCGATTCCCTTTGGTGTTTTAGCGCTTCCCAATACCAACGGAACAAGTCTTTCCATTGTTTTTCTAGTTTCAATGCTCTCGCTATCTGGATTTATGTTAATCGGTGGAGTTATCGGAGATAAATTTCCTCGTGCTCAGATGGTTGGCGGTGCAGATATTCTGCTCGGAATTCTTGTTCTACTAAATGGCATCTCGTTAATAACGGGCAACGGCGCTCTCTGGATATTCATAACTGTTGGATTTATCGGTGGATTTCTAAATGCCATTTGGTATCCATCTATGGGTGCGTTAACTACTGATTTAGCGGATGAGAAAATTCTTCAAGAATCAAACTCTGCAATTGGACTCTCTTCTAATATTGCATTAATTATTGGAAGTTCTGTTGGTGGCATTATCGTTGCAACTCTAGGTGCAGGCTGGGCAATTGCAATTGATGGCATCTCATTTATGTGCGCCGGCGCCATTGTTTTCTCTTTAAGAAAATACACACCGGTAGCAAAACCTTCTTCAGAATCAACTTTGCAAGAGATAAAAAATGGGTGGAAAGAATTTACTTCGCATAAATGGATTGTGACTGTGGTTGCGGCTTCGACTCTTCTTTATGCAGGAGAGCGTTCCATCTATTCAATTATTGGCCCACTGGTTGCAAAGGAAAATTTAGGTGGACCAAAACCTTGGTCGGTAATTCTCACTGCTCTAGCGGTTGGTTCGGTATTAGGCGTGATAGTGGCCGGAAAAGTTAGACCAACCTTTCCAATTCGAATGGCTCTACTAGCGCAATTTCCTATTGTTCTATGGGCATTATCTTTAGGTCATACCAGCTCAATTTTCTTAATTTCACTCTCTGCTTTCTTACTAGGAATCTCGCTAGATCTCTTCTATGTTCTATGGATAACAACTATCCAACAACATGTAGCAAAAGAATCACTCTCTAAGGTTTTGGCTTATGACGCTTGGGGCGCAACTGCAATGGCGCCGCTAATCATGGGCTTAGCGGGTCCGACGGTAGAGAAATTCGGTTCGACATCTACATTAAATATTCTTGCGTTAATTCTTTTAGCGGCAATGACTCTGCCATTTTTAGTTAAAGAAGTACGCCAGATTAAAGCGATTTAGCGGAAGCGATTTCCAAGATACAAAGCGCAGCCAATCTAGAAGTTCTTTGATCTGCTGTGTCGATACTCGAATCAATTTCGGTAATATCGAAATGATTTAAATTCTTAGATTTAGCTAATTCAAATACTAATTCTCGCAATTGATCAGCACTTAATCCCCCAGGCACTGCAGCAGGAGCAGCTGGTACGACCGATCGATCGCAAACATCGATATCTATATCTAAGTAAATTGCCTTGCACTTTGATAAATGTGCTAGTGCTTCATTTGCAATTTCGGAAATTGCTTTTTGCTCAAATTGGCGGCGATTGATTACATAGATTCCATATTCGCGTACGCGATCTGCATATATTTTAGAATTAGCAAAGTCGCTGATTCCAATCTGCACGATATTTCCACCTGGCAGACCTGCTTCAATTAATTGTCGAACTGGTGATCCATTTGAAATGCCATCTCGAACATCATGATGAGCATCTAATGTAATAAGGCCAATTTCTTCAAAGTTGCCACTAGCAAGCGCGCTAACTCCAGAGAAGGTAATTGAATTATCACCTCCAAGCAAGATAAGCACTTTGCTTTTTGGCAGGTGATTGGAAATCTCTTGAGTAGCAATTCTTTGGTCGTCCGCATTAGAGACATCGCCAAAATCAATCGCTATTAACTTACTTAATTCGATATCTAAAGAAGCTTTATAAGTTGAATATTTAAGAAGAGCTTCACGGATTGCCGCCGGAGTTTGATGCGCCTTATTTGGAGTAATTGCGCTTTTGGATGCTCCAACTCCGAGAATTGCAATATCAGCTTCAGTTCCACCAGTTGAAAACCAATTACCTGCGCGGAGCCAATTAGGGTCATTATGAAGAGACATTTTTCCTAACTACTCCTGACAGTTGAGGGCCTCTGGGCTAGCCTTCGCGGATAAGTGAAATCCTATCGGGGGGAACTATGCCTGCAGAAGTGCTACTTGGAACTGAAGGTTTAAGTAGCGAAGATTTATTGGCGATTGCACGTAATGGCGCTCAGATAAAAATATCTGATTCAGCCGTGGATGCAATTAAAAAATCTCGCGCAATTATCGATTCGCTCGCAGCATCAGAAACCCCTGTCTATGGCATCTCTACAGGATTTGGAGCTTTGGCTCGAAAATACATAGATGCAGATATGCGCGCACAACTGCAGAGATCATTAATTAGATCCCACGCAGCAGGTAGCGGAGAGATTGTTGAAATTGAAGTTGTCAGAGCGCTGATGGCTCTAAGGCTTGCAACTCTTTGTCGAGGATTTTCTGGAATCAAGTTAGAGACTGCAAATGTTTATGCTGCGATTTTAAATGCTGGATTAACGCCAGTGGTTCGCGAATATGGCTCTCTTGGATGTTCTGGTGATTTAGCTCCGCTCTCCTCTTGTGCATTAGTTGCCATGGGTGAAGGTGAAGTTATCGATACCTCAGGAAATGTTCTTCCAACTTCTGTTGCGCTACAGAAACATGGAATTTCACCAGTAGAACTCTCATCTAAAGAGGGACTGGCGCTAATTAATGGAACCGATGGCATGTTGGGCCAATTAGTGATGGCAATTGCAGATATTGAGAGCTTGCTTAAGACTTTAGATATCTCAACATCTTTAAGTGTAGAAGCCTTACTTGGCACCGATAAAGTTTTTCAAGAACATCTACATGCGCTCCGTCCGCAATTGGGTCAGATTGCCTCTGCAAAAAATCTAGCTAAATTGCTATCTACTTCGCCACTGGTTAAGTCACATGCAGGCAAAGAAGATACGCGAGTACAAGATGCATACTCACTTAGATGTGCACCTCAAGTAGCAGGAGCAGCGAGAGATACGTTGGCTCACGCAAAATTGATTGCCACTCGTGAATTGAGCTCAATTATTGATAATCCGATCGTGCTTCCAACTGGAGAGGTCAGTAGTAACGGCAATTTCCACGGCGCTCCAATCGCACATGTCCTTGATTTTCTTGCGATTTCAATTGCCGATGTTGCTTCAATGTCAGAAAGGCGCAGTGATCGAATGTTGGATGAACATCGCTCATTTGGTCTATCACCATTTTTAGCAAACGACCCAGGTGTTGATAGCGGCATGATGATTGCCCAATACACCCAAGCTGGATTGGTAAGTGAGATGAAGAGATTAGCAACGCCAGCATCAGTCGATTCAATTCCCTCTTCAGCTATGCAGGAAGATCATGTTTCTATGGGATGGCATGCAGCACGAAAATTGCGAAAATCAGTAGATGCACTCGCTCGGGTAATTGCAATTGAAATCATGATTGCATCGCGCGCAGTTGAGATGAGAAGCCCACTCCTTCCATCGCCAGGCACAGGAGCTGCAATTAAATTGCTCCGCTCCAAAGTGGCAGGTCCAGGTAGCGACAGGTGGTTAACGCCGGAGATTGAAGCTTCGGTTGAATTAGTTAAATCAGGTGCAATATTGCGTGTAGTTGAAGAAGAGATAGGAACATTGTCATGAGCAGAGTAATTCTTTCGCCTCGAGGAAGCGTGTTATCGACACTTGGGTGGCAGCAAGAAGCTGCTTATCGAATGTTGCAAAACAATTTAGATCCTGAAGTGGCAGAACGTCCTGAAGATTTAGTTGTATATGGCGGCACCGGAAAAGCTGCCCGTGATTGGAAATCGCTTGATGCGATGCTCCGCACTTTACAAACCTTAAAAGCGGACGAGACCATGTTGGTGCAATCTGGTCGACCAGTTGGTGTATTCCAGACTCATGAATGGGCCCCTCGAGTATTGCTCGCCAACTCCAATTTAGTTGGAGATTGGGCTAATTGGCCAGAATTTCGCCGCTTAGAAGCAGCTGGTTTAACCATGTACGGACAGATGACCGCTGGTTCATGGATTTACATTGGTACCCAAGGAATTTTGCAAGGTACCTACGAAACTTTCGCCGCGGTGGCAAACCAAGATTTCAATGGCACATTAGCTGGAACTTTAACTTTAACTGGTGGCGTCGGTGGCATGGGTGGCGCGCAGCCACTTGCAGTAACTATGAATGATGGTGTTGCAATATGCGTTGATGTTGACGCAAGTAGATTGCAGCGTCGAGTTGACCACCGCTATTTGGATACCTGGACAGATAATGTAGAAGAAGCTTTAGAGATTGCGCTAAAAGCTAAAGCTGAAAAGCGTGCATATAGCGTCGGCTTAAAAGGTAACGCTGCAACAATCTTCGCAGATTTCTTAAAACGTGGTGTTCCGATTGATATCGTTACAGATCAGACTTCTGCTCATGATCCACTTTCATATTTACCAGAAGGTGTCAGCGTTGAAGATTGGCATGAACTTGCAAAGAGAGATCCAGAAGAATTCACCAAACGTTCTCGCGCTTCTATGGCAAAACAAGTCGAAGCTATGGTTGGTTTTATGGATGCCGGTGCCACGGTATTTGATTACGGAAATTCAATTCGCGGTGAAGCCATGTTGGCAGGATATTCACGAGCTTTTGATTTCCCAGGATTTGTGCCAGCTTATATCCGTCCACTTTTCTGCGAAGGTAAGGGACCATTTCGTTGGGTTGCGCTAAGTGGAGATCCAAAAGATATCGCGGCAACAGATAAAGCAGTCCTTGAGTTATTTCCTGATAACGAACCACTTGCCCGATGGATTCACAAAGCAAGTGAAAAGGTAGCTTTCCAAGGTCTTCCTGCTCGTATCTGCTGGCTTGGATACGGAGAACGTCACTTAGCCGGAGAGCGATTTAATGAAATGGTCGCAAAAGGTGAAGTATCAGCACCGATAGTTATCGGGCGAGATCATTTAGATTGTGGTTCGGTCGCATCGCCTTATCGAGAGACCGAAGCGATGCTTGATGGTTCAGATGCAATTGCAGATTGGCCACTATTAAATGCTTTGGTAAATACCGCTTCTGGCGCCTCATGGGTTTCAATTCATCATGGTGGCGGCGTCGGCATTGGACGTTCAATTCATGCCGGACAAGTTTCAGTTGCTGACGGAAGCAAATTAGCTGCCGAAAAACTAAGGCGAGTATTAACAAACGACCCAGGAATGGGGGTCATTCGCCATGTTGATGCAGGATATGAGTTGGCAAACGAAGTGGCCAAAGAACGTGGCGTACGTATACCGATGAATGAGGGTTAATGAGTTCAAAATTAATCTGCAACATTTTCCAACTTATTACCAATTCAAATCGTGATTTAGGCATAATTGAGAACGCCGCATTTGTAATTGAAAACGGAAAAGTCGCTTGGGTTGGCGAAAATAAAAATGCTCCCGACTGCGATCAGAAGATTGATGCCAATGGTGGAGTGGTTACACCTGGATTTGTAGATTCACATACTCACGCAGTCTTTGCAGGTGATCGCCATAAAGATTATGTGGCAAGAATGGCGGGCACCAAATATGCATCCGGAGGCATAAGAACTACCGTTGAAGCTACCAGAAGCGCCACTTTTGAAGAACTCACCACCCTAACCAAATCGATAGTACATAGGTCGTTTAATTCGGGAACGACAACAATCGAAATTAAATCTGGTTACGGGTTAGATATAGAAACAGAAGTAAAGATTTTAAAAGTCGCAAAACAATTTACTGATGAGACCACTTTTCTAGGCGCACATGTATTACCAAAGGAATTTTCAGATGAGCGAAGTGCGTATGTTGAAATAGTTAAGGGAGAGATGCTCAATGCCTGCGCTCCTTTTGCGAAGTGGATTGATGTTTTCTGCGATGAGAGTGCATTTTCGGTTGATGAGGCGAGAGAGATTCTTGAAGCAGGAATCTCCAAAGGGCTACAGGGAAGAATTCACGGTAATCAGATCGCAGATAGCGGAGGCGCTGATTTGGCGGCTGAATTGCAATTGGCTTCAGTTGACCATTGCACCCATGTCTCCGATAAATCCATTTCCAAATTAGCCGAGGCAGGTGTGGTTGCAACGCTACTTCCTGGCGCTGAATTCTTTACCAAGTCACCATTTCCAAATGGACAGCGATACTTAGATGCAGGGGTCGAGGTGGCCCTAGCTTCTGATTGCAATCCTGGCTCTTCATTTATAACTTCAATGCCGCTTGTTATGGGGCTAGCTGTGCGTGAAATGAATTTCTCACCAGCTCAAGCTCTTTATGCAGCAACCATGGGAGGCGCTAAAGCGCTTCGCAGATCAGATGTTGGCCATTTAAATGTAGGTGCCCGCGCTGATTTCGTAATTTGGCAAGCTCCAACATTTGAACATATCACCTATCGCTTAGGTGAAATTGATAGAGAAGTATTTAGCTCAAAGAATTTCTAATTAATTCTGGATTATCACTAATTAAAGTATCGACTCCCCATCCAGCTAAGCGCTTTGCAACTTCTGGGTCGTTAACAGTCCAGACGTACATCTCTTGTCCACGGGCATGTACCTCATCAACCCATTCTTTTGTGACAATCTCCCAATTAGGAGCTACTACATCTGCAAAGAATTTAGGAACAAAAACTTTCTTTTCAAGTAGTTGAACTATGCGTCCTGGGAAATTTCGCATTCGCCAAACTGCTCGTGGATCAAAAGACATAAAACTCATATCAATTTTGGGGCTTAATTCAAGCAACTCTTCTTTTAACCGCTTCTCAAGCAGCCCTTTAAATTTATGTGGGTGTTTTGTTTCAATCAAAACATCCTTGCCTGCGCCCATTGCAATTTCCATAAACTCTTTAAAGAGAATCGGTTGTGGCTTAGCTTTACTAATCTGCGCCCAAGTCATTTCGTGAACATCACCAGTTAAATCTGTGGTGCGATCCAAAGTGTCATCGTGTATAAGAAAAAGCTTTAAATCGCTTGATAGGTGAAGATCGCATTCAAAACCATCGCTGACCGGAATTGCATTTTGATACGCCTCTCGGCTCATCTCTGGAAACTTGGCGGAGTAACCTCGATGTGCAATGACTCTAGTCATTTTCGTAACCTAGCTATTCGTTGGCGTGCAAACTTCTGACTTGGAGATTCATGTCCCAATATGGCGCTTAAGAACTCCAGAATCACGCGCGCCACCTTTAACCAAACACGGCTGCGCTTCTTGAGTCCAAGGAGCTCTCTATCTCTTGGATCAAGAGTCACAACCGCTGCATTTGCAAAAATAGAAAAGGCTAACTGACCAGCTTTAGAAAATGGAGGTTTCATAATGAAATTAACTACATCTTTGGTTCTCTGGCTGGTCGCTAATGATTCGCTTCGATACTTATTTAACATAGCTTCAAGTTCTGAGACAGATTTTGGCGCTCCGACCAATCCAAGTGGTTCCGCACTTCTCGCCCACTCCGCAACATATTGATCTGCTGAGGTCTTAAATTTATACCCAAGTTCAATGTAAGTCTTTAAAAATGCGTCAGTAAATGCGCAATGCACCCACATTAAATATTCATTTGATTTAGCAGCGTAGTCATGGGTTTGGCCGTCTTTACCAACATAGCTTCCAGTAACTCGTGAGTGCATCTCATTTACACGGCGAGCTTCTTTTTCGATAAATTCTGTTGCGCCGAAAGAAGTAATGGTTAGCCACTTTGTGGTTCCGGCTAAGCGACCCAGTGGATCTTCTTGGTAACGTGAATGTTCAGCAACTCCAGCTAAAGCTGCAGGGTGTGCTGCTTGTAATAAAAGTGCGCGTACACCACCAACGATTGTTGAAACGCAACCATGCACCTCCCAAACGGCAGATTCAGGACCAAAATAACCTTCATCTTCGCCTTCAAGCATTTGAAATGCCCATTTTGGGGTTCCGTCTTTTGATCCAGAGACCACTTCTCTAAACCTGTTTGCAAGCGGTTTAGTTAATGGAAAATTACTCAAATCAAGCACCTGGCGAATATAGAACATTGGTTAAGCAATTACTAACATAGCGCTATGAGCGAAAATTCATATGCATCCGAGGCGAAAGATCGTTGGGGCGATACCGATGCATATAAAGAGTCGCAGCAGCGTATGTCTAAGTATTCTAAGGAAGATATCGCGAAAGCTCAGCAGGCGATGCAAGATGCCACAGATTTGGTTTTAAAAGCGATGTTGGCCGGATTTTCTGCAGATAGCCCAGAGGCAATGGCTGGCGCTGAAGCCCATCGTCAATCTATAAGCGATTGGTGGTATCAATGTAGTTATGAAATACATACCGGCTTAGCCACTATGTATTTGGCGGACCCTAGATTTACCGCGCATTATGAAGGGCAACATGCGGGATTTGCGAAATACATTCACGATTCAATCGTTGCCAATGCGGCAAAAAACGCTTAATTTATCTTATGGCTAAAACATGGACCAACTGGGTTGGCAATCAATCTTTCACTGCAACAGATATTGTCCAAGCGCAAAGTGAAAGTGACATTGTAAATATTATTAAAGATGCCGCAAATCGCAATTTAAATGTACGCGTTGCAGGATCTGGACACTCCTTCACTCCAGTGGTTGAAACTGATGGAATCGTAATTGATCCTGTTGGTTTAACCGGTATCAAATCTGTTGATTCTGTTAAAGCGCGTGCAACCATTGGTGCAGCAACAACTATTAAAGAGATTGGTGAGCCTCTCTGGAACGCTGGTTTTGGATTACGTAACCAAGGCGACATCGAAGCGCAACGAATTGCAGGTGCAATTGCCACCGGTACCCACGGTTCTGGTACTCAATTTGGTTCCTTCTCCGCTGCGATGGTTGGTTGTCGCTTAGCTACTGCTTCTGGCGATGTAATTAATATTGACGAATCAACTCCAGATTTATTGGCAGCCGCTCAAGTATCTGTTGGAACTTTGGGTGTAATGACTGAGGTAACTATGCAAGTTAGCCCTCGTTACCGTTTACAAGAAGATATCCGCCACGAAACTTTTGAAGATGTTATGAGTAATTACCAACAGCGCGTAAAAGAGAATCGTAACTTTAATTTCTTCTGGTTTCCTAGTGAAGAATCGGCAGCGCTCTATAACATTGAGCTACCAAAAGGTGAAAAAGCAACAGATACCTGCCACGTAAAAATCTTTAATGACGTGACCGACGATGTGCCAGATAGCGATATTGAACATCATCGCGTAGACCGCGCATACAAGATTTACACCATGGTCTATGACCCGAACTTCCACGAACTCGAATACTTCATCCCATTGCATTTAGCTAATGATGCGATCCGCGAACTCCGTGAATTTATGTTGGCATCTCTTCCAATGAGTATTTTCCCGATGGAAGTTAGATCAGTTGGTGCAGATAGCGCTTGGTTATCTTCGCAATATAAGACCGATACTTGCGTAATTTCAGTATCAGGAAAGCCAGGCACTGATTATTGGGATTACCTAAAGGCTGTCGATAAATTACTTGGTAAGTATCAGGCTCGCGTCCATTGGGGCAAGCTTCACTTCCTTACCAAGGATCAACTTTTAGAGCGTTATCCGAAGGCCGAAGACTTTATAAAGATTCGCCGCGAATTGGATCCTAAAGGAATGTTCTTAAACAAGCACTTAGCTCCGCTACTTGCTTAATACTTTAACCAGTAATCCTTCATATATTTCTCGCCTTCATCGCAGAAGAAGGTAACAACGGTTTCTAAGTTGTGCTCTTCTTTTAGCTTCTTAGCAGCGAGTAAATGTGCGCCTGATGATGGGCCAACGAAAATACCGTGTGTGCGTGCAATACGGCGCATCTCTTCGATTGAATCATTCGAGTGGATATGTACGAAACCGTCGATCTCATGTTCGTGGCGCTGAATAATCCCAGGCACAAAACCATCAGAGATACCCTCAATTAAATGCTTTTCAACTTCACCGCATGCGATAGTGCAAGATTCAGATGGTTCAAGTGCATAAACTTCACAATCAGGGTTTACATCTTTAAAGGCTTTACCAACGCCAATTATCGTTCCACCTGTACCAACGCCACCTACAACTAGCTGAGGCTTTGAAGGAATCTCTTTCAAGATTTCTTGGGCCAACCATTCGGAATTTTCATTTACATTCCACTCGTTGTCGAATTGTTGTGGTGCAAAGTAACCAGGCTCTTTACCTAAGCGACGGCACTCTTCTAGCGCTTCGTTAACATGGAAATCCCCAATGGTGCGAACCTCTGCACCAAACGCTTTTGAAATCGCAACGCGCTCTTGAGATAAACCAGATGGCATCACAACTAACATCTTGTAACCCTTAACCGCTGCAACCATTGACATCGCATTACCGGTATTGCCAGATGAAGCTTCAACGATTGTGTCGCCCGGTTTTAACAAACCCTCTTTCTCAGCGCGTTCAATCATGTACTTAGCAATACGGGCTTTGATTGATCCAGATGGATTTAAATATTCCATCTTCACCCAGATGCCTTCAATGTTAATTAAAGGCGTATTGCCGATCGCATCGAGAATGGTCTTCATAGCGCGAAATGGTACGTAAAGTGCGTTCCACTTACTAGAACGAACGTCCTATATGATGGAATTTATTACTTTACAAATACCGGAATGTTATCGACGCTGACTTCTACCTTCGCACCCGGAGTTAAGCCTGCTGCATCCTGCGCATCCATCTGAGCGGTGATACGTGAACCATCGTTCGCAGTTGCCATAACTCGGCAGATGGAACCTAGGAATGAAGTCGCAATGACAGTTGCTTGACCTGATGCGCTGCTCTTTAACGTAATTAATTCAGGGCGAATTAGCGCAGTACCTTCACCTGAAGTCACAGATCCTGGCAAGGTATTTAGAGAACTTCCAAATACGCCGAAGCTTCCGTTACTTACCGAAACTTTAATCTGATTTGTGAGTCCAACGAACTCTGCAACGAAAGCGGTCTTTGGACGATCATAAAGTTCTGCAGGCGCTGCGATCTGTTCTAGAACACCGCTTCGCATAACGCCAACGCGGTCTGCAATGCCAAGCGCTTCTTCTTGATCGTGAGTTACGAATAGAGTTGTAGTGCCAAGTTCTAATTGGATACGTCGAATCTCTTCGCGTAGCTGGGTACGAACCTTTGCATCAAGCGCTGAAAGTGGTTCATCAAGTAAAAGAACTTTTGGTGAAATTGCTAGCGCACGCGCCAATGCAATACGTTGTTGCTGTCCACCTGATAGTTGATGTGGGTAATGGTTTGCATGTGTTGCAAGGCCAACTAATTCAAGAAGTTCCATTGATTTATTCTTGCGAGTATCTGCAGGAGTCTTATGTGCCTTTAATTTCAAACCGTATTCAACGTTATCGCGCGCTGTCATGTGTGGGAATAATGAATACGCCTGGAAAACCATTCCCATGCCGCGCTTATTTGCAGCAAGGGTGGTGATGTCTTTCCCATCAACAATTATCTGACCACGATCTAAATCTTGTAAGCCAGCAAGCGCGCGAAGCGCTGTGGTCTTGCCGCAACCTGAAGGGCCAAGTAGTGCAACAAATTCGCCAGGCGCAATCTCAAGGGTAAGGCCATCTAGCGCCTTCACCTTTCCGAAGTGCTTAGCGATATCTAGTAGCTGTACAGCTGCTTTGCTCACTTATTTATTCCTTTCAAGCAACATCAAGATCGGAAGAGCACAC
>ERZ650311.1204-NODE-1204-length-13288-cov-54.062949_pt1 | contig 13288 bp, 20 predicted proteins | sample MGYA00376247_ERZ650311 | MGnify/ENA primary metagenome ERZ650311 (study PRJEB26733, sample SAMN07839324) | wastewater metagenome | biome: small river; feature: stream; material: water | place: USA: North Carolina | collected 2016-07-28 ... | reverse complement strand
CTTTGGTAATGGCATCACTTGCACGGGTGGCCGATTCGGCCATTTTCTTCCCCTCGGTTTGCACCGTGGCACTTGCCTCTACCAATCCCTTTTTTAAGCCTTCGTTATTGGCAAGGATGTTTATATTAATATTACCGGTGCTCATGGCTCAAATTGCTTTCGTATATATTCTTTATCGGCTGCGCTCAATGGCAACCTTTGTTTTGGCTGCCGCCCATTCATTTCCCACGGAAACTGCATAAAGTCAGTCATTTTGCGGTACCTGTTTTTAGGTTCTATTTGTATGTTTAGCAAATGGAACGTAAATGCACGGCCCACTTCCCACTCGTTTTGGTGCCGGGTTTTAATATGATCCCAGTAGCCATTAAGGTGGTTAATGAATGTGCGTGTGTCATACTCTTCATACAGTGTGGTAAGGCTTATACCCAACCGGCCAAGGGCAATGCGTTCAATATCGTCCCAAGTTAGCTCGGCTGGGTTTGTGCGTTTCCCTCTTCTTCTTTTACAGTATCAGTTGATGAATAGTTGGCAATGCCAAAGTTTTTATTCACGGCTTCGGCAATAGCCAGGTGCAATTCGCTATCGAGCATGTCCTCTGGTTCCATATCGAACGGAATTTTTGATACCCGATGGCCTTCTTTAAGGGCGTAGTAAAAATTTTTACCAAGCAACTCTATCCCCTTAATTTCATCTGAGTTTTGGCGAGCATGGTTAATAGCTTTTTCTAAACCACTAATGGTGGGAATGCCTGTATCAATACTCAAATTGCGCAATGATGCAAGGTTGTTTAAAAACGGTAACTGGCGGCCTTTGTACTCCACCATAATTAGTTTTGGAAGTTGTGCGTTCATGTTATTTTTTTCGGTTAAATGTTTATAATAAAGGCTCTGCTGTTTTTAAAAAACCGGGGAGAGCTTGCGCCCTCTCCCGGAAAACAGAGAACCGAATTGCATTTTTTAGGCTGTGGTGGCAGTAGTAACCGCACCGGTAATACTCAACTCAACAGAGCAGGTTACCTTATCGGCATTGGGCATATCCTGGCTTATGGATTTTACCCATGCGTTAAAGATGTACTCCTGCTGGCCTGTAACGCCACTGGTAAGTTTCCATTGTTTGGTGGTGCCGTTTTCCTGCAGGTCGTACATGTAGTTGTGGTTGTAAGACGAAGCCGGATCAAAATCAAAATCCATGGTAAACTTTTTTGATTTTAAACCGGGCATGGTTTCTTTCTCTTCATCACTATCTTTAGTAGTAATGTCTATTTCTTCGCGGTCGCTATTAAACGATGCGCTTGATTGTTTTCCAATGGTGTGGTAGGTGCTGCTTACATATACCTGCAATTGCCACCCTGTTCCTTTTTGTTGTGCCATGATTATATGTGTTTATTTTAAATTAGTTTGTTGCTGTGGTTATGGTTCCGGTAAACATGAGGTCGCAACTGAATTGTGCGGCATCATCATTTGGGAAATCCTGTGATAAGTTTTTAATGTAGGCTGTGCCGCTGTACTTGCGGTGTGTGGCAGTTTTATCATCGCAGCTGGCTGCGTATGCTGTGCCGGCCTCAATGGCATCGAATAAATCTTTAGTAAAAACCCTTGGTGTAGGCTGGTAGGTGGTGGCTATATCGCTCAACTCTACCTGCGGACCATATACATATACGGTGGTAGCTGTGTTTCCGCTTTCGCGCACCATTACAAAATCAACCCCATCCTCTGTGCCGCTAAAGGTGTACGAAAGGTTGTAGCGTGCCCATGCTGCAGTGAGGGTAACGGTGAGCGATGTGCCCTGGCTTTCATCCTTGCTGCGCAAAATAAGGTTTAGAGTTTGCCCGGCTGTGCCTTTAAGCCACACGCTGGCCGTGTAGGTTTGCCCATTGGTAACAGCAATGGTTACCTTTTGCCCCAGTGCATCGCTGGTGGCATTGTAAACCACAGTTGATGCGGTGGCTGTGCCATCGGGGGCGGTTGTACTATCATCGGTCTCAACGGTTACTGATATAGTACCCCATGCGGTATCCTCCAGCGCGGTGCTGTAGGCCAATACGTTTTTAGTAAGTGAATCAATAAAGCCCTCGCATTTGCACTGAAACTCGCGGGTGCCCGGCATGGTTTCTTTATTCTCGCCACTTTCTTTGTTTGTGATATCAATTTCGGTGGTGCTGCGGGTAATGGAGTTACTTTTAAGGTAAGCAACCACATCGGCATCGAGGTATATTTTAAAATTGGTTCCTTTTATCTGGCTCATGGCTATGGAGTGTTATCGGTATATCCAAAAAATGTAATCCTGTGTAATCATGTGCACACCTTCCAACTTTGCATCAATGGTAAAATCATCGCGCTGCGAGGCAAAATCTACGCAGTGCACATTAATGCCGCTGTAGGTGGCGGGTGTAACCCTATCAAGAGCTACGCGGGTGGCTTCGGCAAGGGTTTGACAATCGCCATATTTGCCATAGGCAGCAACAATGTTTAACTGAAAGCGTATGGCATCAAGCTCGCTGGGGCCATCCTTGGTTTCGTTGGGCGAGGTGCTTATGCGCTGGTAGGTGATAAACGGAGCGGATTGGTTTTGGGCCATTACCGCTGGCATAATGCGGTAGGTGTAGCTGGGGCTGTTGCCCTGCCTCACCAACGGAGCCACGGTGGCATCGTTGCTTAAAATGTAAAATATAGCTGTGCCTACATCCATTATGCTGCTTCTAATCCTAGTTTTTTTGCTTTTTCAATTATCAGTTTGGTAATTTCTTTGGTTACAAAATCCATTACCTTTTGTTTGTTCTCATCAAATGCCGGGCGCATAAACGGAGCGGCAGGCATTACACCTGTGCTGGCTTGTTTAAGCAACCGCTGTTTTATTTTTCGGTTGGTTAAACCTGCTTTGTTTGCAATGGACCGAAAACGCTCACCGGAGATGTAACTGCCATACTCTACAATGTGAGCAATTTGACCTTTATACCCTCCATAGTAGCGAGGGCCTACAATTACCCTGCTTAGTTTGCGGCCTTTTTTTCGCTCAATAATTCCAACACTATCCACCAGGTCTCCGGAAAGTACATGGCCTCCACTTATCAGTTTATTTTGGGCTGCCTCTACAAAAACAACAGCAGCTTTGCGCAGTATGGCATCAAGCTCCTCGCGGGTAATCAGGTTTGATAACTCGCCAAGCTGATCACTAAGCCACGTAATTTGGTTAAGCGTGGTTTGTGGTTGCTCTCGGCCTATGGTAGCTGTGTGTGCCATTAGTATATTGCCTGTGCGGTTATCTCTATGCGATCGTTGCGGGTGTGCTTATCAATATTAATGATGGCCCATGTGAGGCTATCATAAGTAATTTGCATTGCCTGGGTAATGGCCCGGCTGGTGGCACTGCTGCGTATTAAAAACTTACCTCCAATGGTGGCAGTTTTTTGGTCGGCCTGCAGCCCATCGTTGCCACCTGCGGGAGTAAACTGTGCCGGTTCATTGGCCATGTAATCGGCCCATGTCTCGGCAAATTCTCCATTTGTGGCCTGTGCAGTGGTGGCTTGTCTCACGGTAATGCGTATGTCCAGTTTACCGGCAATCATTACTCGCCCGATACAAAAAGTAAAACCATATCGGTAGCCGTAGAGCTCTCGAATACTTTTTTAAACTGCCCGGGTAAAATTTGCCCGGCCACCACGGTGTAGCTTTGTGCCCCTAATGGCTGCACAGTATCATCGTCTGTATCCATGTGCCCAGCTGGCAATGCTACTATGTTGCCTGCGCCACCGGCCATTATATATCCGTTTTGGCGCACCTGCGCAAAGTCGTACAGTTTGCGGTAGGTGGGTGGGGTGGTATTAGCTCCGGTGAGGTTAATAGCTGTGCCCTGGAATGTTTCTGAAGCACTAAAATCGTTTCCTGAAACACCTACCACAAAATACTCTACCCCTGTATCTATCCCGGTAACGGTACCTAAATCGGTAAAATCAATAATATCTCCATCGGCCAATCCGTTGCTGGCTTTGGTAATAATATCGCTGGCTACCGTAACACTGGTGGCCTCTACCTCTTGGGGCGATTCTACTTTGGTATATTTTGCGGCAGTAAGATAATCGCTGTCGCTGGGTGTGATTTGCTCACTACGGTCGAAATATGCTGATGGCATGGTTTTATGTTTTTAAAATCTGAATAGTCGATAAGGGTCGCACAGGTATTGGCTGCCCATGCTTAATGGAAATGTTTGTGCCATGGTAACGGCCTCGCGCATGGCAAATAGTTGCCCTATATGCAGCAGCATGGCTTGTTTGAGTGGTTGCGGCACATTGGGGGTGGTTACGGGTTTATAGGTAGGGGCGGTGGTGTTGGCACCGGTGAGGTTAATCACCGGACCGCCTACAGTAGCGGCTAGTTGAAAGGTGGTGGCTGTTTTGTTTACAATAAAATAATTGGTATCGGCACTTACACCGGTAACCGAGCCAAGGGAAGAAAGCTGAATACAATCTCCATCATAAAGGCCATGGCCCGATTTGGTGATGGTATCGGTGCTTACATCAACCGATGTGGCTGCTACGGCAGTGCCCAGTGTTTGTGCCCAGCCACACACATAGCGAATGTTTACTGCATTGAGTTTATCATACACCGAGTAGGTGTTTACAAAACGTAACCGGGCAGGCTCGGCAATGGTGTCCACCTGGTAATCGGTATTTAGCGCCATGGTTTGCTCGGCATTGGCGGTATCGTAATATTTTACGTGGGTAACGCTTTGCAACCTGCCTTTTGGCAGCAGTAAAATATCGAGATTAGTGTTGCTGTAAATGGAGTTTAAAAAAGGGGTGTTCCAAAAAAGATTGGTTCCCGGAAAATCATCGAGGTACATATCCCACGTTTGGGTGAGTAATGCCCGCCATGTGTATTGCTCTACCGATTGCCGCGCGGCTACAATAAGGGCTGCAATAAGTGCATCCTCATCAGTATAGGTTACGTGCAAATGGTTTTTGGCCTCTTGCAATGTAACCGGCTCAATGGCCGGGGCAGTATATAAAGCAAAGTTGCTCACGGCTTATTTTCCCTTTTTCTCTTTTTTGTTTAACCCGAATGATGCGGTTTCAACAACAGGTTTTTCTTCTTTTGGTTCTTCTTTTTTCTCTTCTGCTGCAGGCTCGTCTATAATTGGGGTAGCGGGGCTTTCTTCGCACGGCTTGGCGTACCCTTTATCCATCAATTCTTTTGCCTGCTCGGTAGGCAGTTCGCATGATTCTCCTACGTGAATCCCAAGGTTAAATGCGCCAGCCACGGGTCTGGTTATTGTTACTTTAATTGTGCTCATGTTTTTTGGTGTTAATGTTTTACAAAAACCTCCCGAACTAAATCGGGAGGTTTTATTTTATCAAATCAGCTTATCTTAGGTAGTGAGCGCATCGAGCATAGCGGCAAATGATGCAGGGTGCATAACCCCGATATCCCACCATGAGTTTACGATTACTTCAATTTCAGCCTCTTTCCCTTTGGTATAAGGATTTACCAGCAAATCCAACCCACCCCACTGGGCGATGATCAGATCACTGAAATTACCAAAAATGATTGCTGAACAAACAGATGATGCGGTACCTTTAGTGAGATCGTAAGGTACACCGTTTGTTACCATTGCAGGATATCCGTTTAATGGGTTTGATTTATCAAACTTACTCCATACGGTTTCGCCACTTCCGGCATCAAACATTGTGCGCTTTAGTTTACTGCGCACTTTTGTGTTTGTAAGATAGTACAGCGAGCCAAAATCGGCATTATCAACAGCTACCTCTTCTTCGAGTGATACCAGGTTGGCATAAGTAGGTGCAGCCCCATTTGTGCCACCGGCTACAGAACCAATGCCAGAGGTATTTAAAATACCGGTTGGCTGATTGCTTGATCCTGATCCATTGATGGCTGCGCTTTGCAACTTAACAGCTACCTTTTTTTGCAGATGATTGATTAACCACCGTTCAACATCCATTGATGATTGCATAAGCAATTGCTTAGAAACATCCACATAGGTACCAAGGCGTTTGGGTGACAAAGAAAGCGCCTCCATTGTTGGAGAACTTTCATCGTTTGTGGCAACTTCACTTTCCCATGTAGCAGCGGCCTGAGCATTTAAGCGTGGCAAAGAAATATTGCTTGTGAGCCCGGTCATAAAATTTGTGCCCATTGATGAAAGAACCAATTTATCTGTAAGCCCGTCAATAAATGCACCAACAGTAGTTTGTACACTTACCCCACCTTGATCGCCACCTGATCCTCCTGTTGCGGTCATGTCGCGTTTTTCAGATTTTAAAGCACGCAGGAATTTTGCAGGAACACCATGGCCGGATAACTCAACCCCTTTAATGGCGCGGGCTTCGTTTTGTGCCTCTTGTGATACCTCAAGCGCAAACCCTGTAAGGGGTTTTCCTTGTGTTGCATCGGCTATGGCGCGCACATATTCTACCATCCGGAAATTCTTTTGAATTTCGCTGGCTTCGCTGTCGCTTCCACTTCCATGGGCAGAGGCGTTGCGGGCGCGTAGCTCTTCAACCGTTTCGGCTGTTTTAATTTGTGCATCGAGTGCACGTAACTCGTTTTTAAACCCTTCGAGCTCGGTGTTTTCGGCATCAGTAAAGTCGCGTGTTTCAGCTTCTGCTTTATTGATGAGTGCGCGCATAAGGGTTTCTTTTGCTGCGCGGGTTTCTTTAAGTTCGCGTGATCTTTTCATTATGTATTTTTATTGGGTTAATAATTTTTTGCTATCAAATCGAGTTTGGCTTTGGCCACACGGCTCATTCTTTTTACAGGAGGTTTTTGTGCCTCAACAAATGATTTGAGGCTGCGGGCTGCTACCTGAATATTGCGTTTGGAATCCTCCTCGCTTACCCCTGCCTCGCTGTAGGCTGGCCACACTACCATGCTCACATCCCACAGTCGTGATACTGATTTAATGGTGCGCAGGTAGCCATCGGCTTCGGTGTATTGCCAGGTATCGCCCTCGGGGGCCAACTGGAAACAGAAAGATGATTGCGTGATATTGCCTACACGGATGTTTTCGAGCAGGTCGTTTCCGGCAGTGGTGTTGGGTATATCTACCTCGCAACGCAAGCCGGTATTGTCGGAGGTGATGCGCAGGTTGCCTGCGGTGGTACGGCCCACAATCATATCATCATCGTGGTTTACATTGCAGGTGGTATCCTGATTCAGGACCGCATCGAAAGCACCGGGGGCAATTATTTCACGAAACTGATCCCAGCCATCGCTCAACAGGTTGCTTTTGGTGTTATACACCGAGGCATAGAACACAATGGTGCGCGATTCGGTATTTGGATCGGCTGCGGCACGCAGTTCTATTTTGCCTGTATTGGTATATCTGCGCTCTTGCGACTGTGGTGCTATATTTGGCTTGCTCATTTTTGAATATTATTAGGGTCGGTGTTGGCACCGGGTTGTTGTTTACTATCAATCATGCTTTGCACCCAAGGGCGCAGTTGGTCAATAGGTGTTTGATTAAGACCTACGGTGTATTCTTCGCCACCGGTAAACTTGTCCATATCCTCGAGGTTTCGCACCTCGTTGCGGTTCATAGCACCAATGTTTACCATCTCTTTAAAGAAGGCGGCACGAGAGGCCATATCGCCACGCAGCAGACCGTTTACGTTGTATTTAAAATACTTTACTCCTACCTCGGAAGTAGTGAGCAGTTTGCGGGTGTACTCATCCTCGCGCCTGCGAATCATGCCCATTACGGTGTGCTGCACGTATTCAATTGCCTGGTGTTCTATATTTGAAAAGGTGGCTCCATCCATTACCCCAATGAGGTGCTGTGGCACTCCATAAAAGGTGGCGATGTCGGATTTTTTTGCTTTGATGGTTTCGAGAAACTGCGCCTCTTCGGGGGCTAAACCAATGCGGCTTAATTTCATCCCCTCTTCCAATATTTGCCGCTTATTGGCATTGAACGGACCGGTATGTTTTTTTGATGATTCTTCGAGGCGTTTATACGCCTCATCTGATAACTTGCCCGGATGCTCATATACAGTACCCACATTAGCTCCATTGCCAAAAAAGGTGTTGCCATAGGTTTGTGCGCCAATGCCTGCACCAATATTTTCGGCAGCTACGCGAATGGGGCTTTTACCTTTTATGCCATCGAACCCTAGGCCGGGGATATGCAGTATATCATCGGCATTAAAGGTTTCTTTTTCGCCCTGTATCTGGTAGTATAATTTGCGATCGGTACCAAGTATTACGGTTACTTTGCTGGGGTGAACCGGCCACAGCTCCTCGGGGGCTGCGGTGCGCTTGTTGCGGTAAATAATAGAGTAGCTGTTGCCATAAAGCTCAATGTGTGATTGGGTAATCTCATCGAAAATAAATGGTGTGTGTGCGTGATTGGGTTGTTGTTTTATAAGTTTATAGGCGGGGTTGGAAAAATCAATATATTTACCTCCACCCTGTGCGCGGCCATAAAGCTCAACCGGTAACTGTGCAACTGTTTGTGATTTGAGGCGAACGCAGGCCCACACGGCAGAAAACTGCAGGGCTGTTTCTTCGCTAACCGCAATGCCTGATGTGGTGAGTGTACCAAATGCACCCATCATCCACGGGGCGGGGTTGCGGAGGGTAGATTCTGATCGCTTTTCGCGGGTTATATTGAATCCTAAAATTCGCACGTACAAATTTTGCACGCACTATTTTGGTTAGGGGTGTAACTATGTTACCTTTGTTGTTTATACCTTCTGTTTCGGGCTTGGCGGTAACTCTCAAAGGAGGAGTATTTTGTTTTACCCCAGTAGGATTTGTACAACTCTTCTACCTGCTCGTAGGCTTCTTTTTGTGATATATTGGCGCGGCCCAGGCGGGCAAAAAATTCTTTATCAAAACCTTTAGTGGTTTGCAGGTCGATGGCTTCTTTGGGTATGGTGCTCATGTGCTTTATTTTTTAAATTGATAATATACCTCGGGTTTCGTAAACTGATTTTGCTTGCAATTGTTTTTGGCTTTCGGCCAGATAAGCACCAAGTGCATTGAGGGTGGCTACTATACCGTCTACTTTATCTGCACTTTTGCCTTTGTGCACTTTTTGGTTATCATTAGCATCGCGGTAAATGTGTACGTTGCCTAGCATCCAACCGGTAACTTCGTTGCCATTGTGGTGCAGGTTGCCTTCGAGTATGAGCTTGTGAAACTCTTTGGTGGGGGCAGTCATGCTCATAATGTTTTGAGGGTAGGAACCAAGGTTGGCAATGCCATCGCGAATGAGGGTGGTGTAGATGGCGGCCGCCTGGTACTGGGGATCGTAGGCAATTATTTTTGAATCAAACATTTTGTTGCGTTCAATTATTTTTTGGGCGAGTATATCAAAGTCAATGGTGTTGCCGGGGCACAGATTGAGCTGACCAGTGGCTGCCCAATTGGAAAACATGCGCTGTGCCGCCAGGGATCTGCGGGTAAACATTTCATCGGGGATATAGTACTCAACAAAAACGGTGAAGTTTTTATCGGATTGGGTAGGGGGGAAAAGCATGGCGTGTGCGCAAAAATCATCAACACTGGCTATATCGAGGCCGTGGTAGCAAATGCGGCCGACAAACTGCTCCAGTGTAATATCTCGCTGGCCTTTCATCCATGTTTCATGGGCTATCCATGTGGTGTGGGTATCGGTCCAGATATCGAGGTGTTTGGTTTTGAAGTTTGGCTGCTTGCTGGGTTCGTTTAGTGCATCTGTATATTGCTGCTGCATAAACTCGGGGCGCAGGGAGATGCCGTAATTGGGGTTGGCTTTGGCCCATACCTCGGGCTTGTGCCAGTTTTTTTCATCTTTTTTATCTACGGTGTAAAGCATGATGAAGTGGCGATCATCGTGCATGCGACCTTCTAGAATGGCCTTGCATTTTTGCAAATGCTTATAATAAGGCTTGTGCCTATCTGTTCCGGCTGTGGAGATGGATACAAACAGGGGCTGGGAGCGGGCGGCCATACCCGAACGGAGGTTATCGCGCAACTGGGTGTCTTTTTGTTCGTGCTCCTCATCAAATATTACTACACTGGCCCCCTTCCCCTCTGCGGTGCTCGCCTCGCTGCTTACGGCTTTTATGGTGGTGTTGAGTTCATCTAAGGCAATGGCGTTGGCTAATGGCCTAAAATGGGCCTGCACCTCGGGGGTGAGCATTACCATATCTTTAGCGGTATGAAAACAAAGGGATGCCTGCTCGCGGGCGGTGGCGGCCATGTACACCTGGCCCCCAAACTCCTGATCGAGCAGGGCTGCGGCAAGGGCAATGGCTGCGGCAAGCTCGGTTTTGCCGTTTTTTTTGGGCACATTGATGGTAACCTCGGTATATCTGCGGTGGCCGGCCTGGGTGAGCCAGCCAAAGGTGTTCCATACAATGAACTGCTGCCATGGCTGCAGCAGGAAGGGGGTACCGGCCCACTCCCCTTTTGTGAGGGCCAGCATTTGAATGAATTCGATATAGGCTTGTGCCACATTTTGCTTAAACACAAACGGGCCTTTCCCATTGGCATACTTTTTACGATCGGAAAAATATTTTTTGCAGGCAAGTACAATGTATTTGCAGGCTGCTATTTTACCGGTAGCAACCTGGTGTGCATATACCTCGGCCGGGTGGGTGTACCTGGGGCTTTTAATGCGGGTAGCGGTTTTCTTTTTTGTTTTGGTGGGGGGCATTAGGAGATTTGTGGCTATTTTTGTTTAATTGAAACCAACAGGTTTATATTTTGTGGTATCAATTTTTATTAAATAATACCTTTCTTCACCTAATGCAGCCTTGCCGTTTAATTCATAATAATTTCCTTTTGCATCTCTAACAATTTCTCCATGCTTTTCGTGAGTACAGGAATTAGTTAAAACTGCAATGATTATACATATAGCAATGGTGATCAAAACACTTGTGTTGTTTGTTTTCATTTGGTTCTGTTTTTAAGTTCTAAAATAGTGGCAATTTTTGTTTTTTGTTTTTTCTTAGCGGCAGTAACGCTGCTGCGCGATGATGGGGTGATGCCAAAAAGTACGGCTATTTCTTTGGCATTTTTTAGGGCTTTGTTGCCCACGGCTATCCATGGGTTTGGCATTTGATAACCGGTTTTTTTTATGGTAATAATTTTGTCGCCTGCGGCAAGCTCGTGCTGGGCTTCAACATATACACCCATCTCCTGGCAATAGGAATGGAAAAGGGCTACATCAATATCGGCAAGCAGGCCTTGTGCCAGCAGTTCTTCGGCTGTGGTGTGATATACTACTATGGCATATTGATTAAAATAGGGTGGTGGGGGTGGTACATTTGTGAGGGGTAATACTTGTACTTGTTGATCGGGGGAGATATGGCGGTCTTTGCGGTGGGTGCCATCGCGCTGGTGTAGTTCGAGTGGTTTTGGTTTGGGGCCGCGTTTTGCCATTATGCAAATTTATGTGGGGTTGAAAATAAGTGGGTGGGTTAAAAAGGCATATCGTCTATAATCTCAATTTCGCATGGCACAGCCTTGCTGCGTAGCTTTTTTACTCCCAGTTTTGTGCTGTAATACATCACGGATTTGGTTCCGTTATTCTCGCGCATTTTGGCAGGCATTTCTTTAAACCAAAATTTGCCGCTGTGCCATACCAGCCCCGGATGATCGGGGAAGTAATACCCTTTCACTTTTGCCGTAATTCTAACTTTTTGGATCATTTTGTATTAGTTAATTAGATTTTAGATGCGGGTAGCAGGTAGTTATAAGCAAGCTGCTACGTTCCTGCTTCGTTTGACAATTCCGTTTCAAAAGAATTAAAAAAAAGCCCACCGCACTTTGAAATACGATTTAAGGCAATTTCGTAATACTCTTTTGATAACTCACTGCCAATATAGTTTCTATTATTTAAAATACTCATTTTGGCAGTTGTTCCGCTTCCTAAAAAGCAGTCATAAACCAAATCTCCAGCATTACTCCAACTTATTATGTGGTCTGATGCTAATTGTTCAGGAAACATTGCAGGGTGTTTTATCTTTCCCGTTTGTGTGCTTCCTACAATGTAATACCAAATGTTATTTCTTAATTTCTCATCGCTGATAACATCTCTTTTGTTTTGTAGTGTCGGTTCGTTTTCTGTATTGGTTTTATAAAAAGACCTTGTTCGTGATGCCATTTCGCCACCATACTTTGATTTTTCTTTCAGTCCATTGAATGTTTTAGGTTTTCCTTTGCTAAATACAAACATATATTCAAACTGCTGTTCGTATCGGTTGTGAGTTAATGGTATTGGATTTTGTTTTGCATAAATCATTGTGTCGTGGAGGTTAAATCCTATCTCTTTAAAAAATAATGCTTGCTTAAATGATGTTCCGCTTTCACTTCCATTCATTGTGGCATCTCCAACAACCCAAACAACTACACCGCCTTGTTTAGTAATTCTAAATAACTCTTTGGCGATTTCTTCAAATGCAAATGAATAACCTTTGTATTCTCGTAAGTTGTCGTAAGGCGGAGAAGTAACCGTTAAATCAATGAAATTATCAGGCATTTTAGCCATTGTTTCAATGCAGTTTTCATTATATATTTTATTTATTTCCATCCCTTCCTTTTTTTAATTCTTTTGTTTAGTGCTTCGTATTTAGCTTTTCGTTTAATTAACCGCAGCCAGCTTATAACAGCACCTATACGCAATTTTTCCCACCGCACAAAGCCGACACACAACTGCGTATAGCTGCAAAACGTTATAGCCAATAGCTACTGACCGTCTCCGATAAGTGGATTCTTGACTTCCCAATTAATATCTTCTTCCCAAGATTTTAAAACTTGTTCGTATTCATAAAGTTTATCTTGCATATCTCTCATTTTTTTAGAACCGAGTTTTTCAGCAACTAACTCTTGTGCTTTTTCCAAAATGATTCGTTGTATTTGATTTTTCCAACTATCAAAGAACTGTTTCGGATTTACTCCAACACCCGCAATTTTTAATTCAACAGGTAGTTTTACAGATTCTTTTCTCCAATCCTTTTCTCCAATAAACTTGTCTTTGATTTCTTTTAGTTTATCGTGTGGGATACAGCCTAAAAAAATGTGAGATAACATTTCGTTGTCATCCATTAATGTTTTTACTTCTATTTTCATCGTTTTAAAATTTTATCGTTAATAATCTGCTACTGGCTATAACAGCACCTAAATCGCTATTGGCGGTTTCTTCTGTATTCAAATCTTCGTGTTCCATATTAAGTTTATTTTAAGTTGATAAATCTGTGTTCCAAATCGCCAACTTCGGTTAGCTGCCAAGCGTTATGGAAAATTCGCTTCGCTTAACGGAGAATCGGGCTTGCGCCCTTTCCTTC
>ERZ650311.1203-NODE-1203-length-13298-cov-10.908782_pt1 | contig 13298 bp, 24 predicted proteins | sample MGYA00376247_ERZ650311 | MGnify/ENA primary metagenome ERZ650311 (study PRJEB26733, sample SAMN07839324) | wastewater metagenome | biome: small river; feature: stream; material: water | place: USA: North Carolina | collected 2016-07-28 ... | reverse complement strand
ACTGGTCGCTGCCGAATCCGTATTCCTGCATTTTGAGCAGGAAGGGCACCATGCCTACGTGTTCAATCTCATGCTCACGGAGGGCGGTGATGGCGGCGCGGGCGTCGTCCACAGCCGCTTCGCACTGGCCTCGGCAGATAGCCCTTGCCACGCGCTCAAGCATCGGGTGGGTCATGCTGCTTTGCCCGGCGTGCGGCGAAGAAACTCCGGGATCTCGAGCGGGTCCGGCGACGGCGCGCTCGAGACGGATTTGATCTCGCGCCGCTTGGCCCTGACCTCTGGCTCAGCACCCAGCGCAGCCGCAATGCGCTTCAACGCGCCCTGCTCTCGAGCGAACTCGAGGGCGGCTCGAGACTCGAACTCGATCGACCAAGGCTCGCCGTCGCTCAGCGTCGCCTTGTCGCCCACGGTGTCCCACATCAGCCAGCCATGCTTGTCAGCACCACCCACCTTCTCGGCGATCGGCCGCCAAGCCTGCGGGATTTTCGCGAGCCGTGCGTCGACCTTGCCCGCCTCGAGCACCGGGTCGACCGGCTTCGCCTGGTAGGCCGTCCAGCGCTTCTCACGCAGCCAGTTCGCCGCATGGCAGACCGGAGGCGGGTTGTTCGGAGGCCGGCGCTTGGTCTCGGCGTTGATCCAGCCGCGGTACATGTCGCAGGCGACCGTGAGCACAGCAACTGGCGGGATTTCCTCGCCTAGCGCATCCCAGGCTTGGTCGAACAGTTCTCGAGACGCATTCGGCGGGTGCGGATAAGCCGCCCAAACAGCATCGCGCGCACGCGAATCCTGTGTGAGCGTAGCGAGCACAGGAGGTGATGATGAAGGTGTAGTGGTGGACGTTACGTCTAACGTTACGTTGCTCGTTACGCCGGTCCTTTTATCGCTCTTACGTCCTTTCTGTCGGGCGTTTGTTGCAGCTTCTGTTCGTGCGCGCTGAGCCGCTAGACGGTCTCGAGCAAGGGACAGTTCCTTCTCGCACCGTTTATGAGACCAGACGCCGTTACTCACCTGGAAGAACTCAGCCAGAACGGGGCGCAGGCGGCGCCATTCAGCCGCTGAGGCTTTCGCCATTGAGGCTAGGCGTGCGTCATCGTCTGGAAGCGGCCCACCGCGCCGATAGTAATTGTAGAGCAGCAGGTCATAGCCGCCGTGCTCATCACGGCTGAGATGCGTGGTGTCGGCGAAGTAGTCCGCGATCCAGATAGGCGCGAAGGCTTTAACCTCGTTGGACGGCTTAGCCATTGCTCTCCTCGACCATACGGTCGAGCTCCCGCAACGCGGACGAATCATTAAGTGCAAGGAATTGCGCGGGCTGCTCGTCTCGGTCTAGCGCTCCGCCGAACAAGGGGGTTTGCTCTATCTGGCGCGCGGCGTAGCGCGCTCGTGCGGCGGCGGCGACAACGCCGGCCAGCTCAGGGCAAGCTCGCTTCACTCCGTGGAGTACCGACGTGTGATCCATGCCGCCGAACACGCGGGCGATGATGCTGTAGCTCGCGCCGGTTAGGTGTCGCGCCGCTAGGAACGCGGCGTGCTTGAACCGCGCTTCCTTGTGCTCACCACTGAACCGCCGCGTCAGATCCACGCCGGCCAGCTTGTTCGCGGCCCTCAGGACATCGTGGACAGACACCCTCTCCCCTGGGGCGGGGTTTGTGGTGGTCATGCGGCTACCGCGTCAAAAAGCGTGGCGGCGCCGTCCTCTTGAGATTGGAGATTGCGCGCAGCCTGACGGAAATAGCTCTCCTTGAGCTCAACCCCGATGAACCGGCGGCGCATCTTGATCGCGCACCATCCCTCAGAGCCGATGCCCATGAAGGGCGACAGAACAACGTCGCCAGGATTGCTCCACATCACCAAGGCGCGCTCGATCACGTCGAGTTGGAGCGGGCAAAGATGGCGCTCGTCATTCGCCTCGCGCGCGGCCTGAACATTGAGCACGCGCGTCTGATTGACCGTCATCCAGACCGGAGAGGCCCACTCCTGCCATTGTTCGACGGGAAAATTCTCAGGGTCGTGCGTGATCGGATCCTCGTTAACCCCCGGCTTGACGAACGTCAGGAGATAATCCGGCATTCCGCCGCGCGACTTCGCGCTGTCGGATTTGAGCTGCTTGTAGAGCAGCCCGACATGCTTCGTTCGGGTCATCTCCGTAACCGGGCATTTCCATATCGTGCGTCGCGAATGCAGTACCCATCCTGCATCCTGGTGTATCTTGATGATCTGGCCGGAGAAGTCCTTGATGCCGACGACACCGTCGCGCCACTTCGTCATCGGCAGGTCGGAGCAATGAACAGCCGTGATGCGGCCGGGCTTGGTCACGCGGAATTTCTCGCGCACCAAGAACGCATAGTGGGCGCCGAACTCGTCGTCGTCGGCGCTGTTGCCCATGTCATTCGCCGATTCCGAATAGACGAACAGATTTCCGAACGGCGGCGAGTAGACCGAGAAGCCGACGCTTTCGTCGGGCAACTGGGAAACGACCTCGACGCAGTCGCCGTTGTAGGCCGCCCAGTTGTCGCCGTGAGACTCGTTGAGACAAATCAGAGCCATGCTGGCATCCTCGCTTCGTATTTCGGCGCGTACGCAATTTTGGTTTCGACGGCTCGGCCGTTTGCCCGCAGCATCGCCGCGCGCATCGCGGCCTTCATCTTCGCGTGGTCCGCTTCCTTGCGGGCGATGACGCGGCCGATCTGGTCCTCGCCCTCAGCCACCATCAAATGCACGGTGACGGGCCTGGTCTGGCCGAAACGCCAGCAGCGGCGCACAGCCTGATACCAAGCCTCATAGGAGAAGCTACGGCCCACGAACGCCATGTTCGCGCAGTGCTGGAAATTCAGTCCGTAGCCCAGGATCGACGGTTTGGAGATCAGGACGCGCGTCTTGCCGGACACGAAATCGAGGACCCGGCCTTCCTTCGCCTCTGTCGTGTCGTTGCCCCGTATCTCGGCAGCTTCCGGTCCTATCGCCGCTTTGAGTGCATCGGCTTCCTCGTTCGTGTCGCACCAGATAAGCCACGCATCCTTGCTGCCGTGCACAAGCCCGGCAACGCCATCGGCGCGCACCGCCGCCGTCTGACGCTTCAGATCAAACATATTCGTCGCGCTGACTTCGGTGGCGAACAGACCATCCAGTTTCAGGTTGGTGCCGCTTACGCGATGCGAAACCGTCTTCAGGTCCGGCAGCACAAACCGGCTGGCGTCATAGCCAAGGTCTGCCGGGGTTTCCGCCGCGCGCGACCACGACGCCATCCAGTCCCAGAACGCATCTTCAGCATGGCGCTTGATCCGCCATTGCTGCGACGCCGTGGACGTGTCGTTGATGAAAAAGCGCGAAAGCATTTCGACGCTATCCATGATGCCGAGCAGTTCGGCGTGTTGGCCCAATTCCATATGATCGTTGGGTGCTGGCGTTGCGGTTGCCGCCAGCCGAAAGCGATGCCCCGCGACGGCTGAAATGAGGGACCTCGCCGTTTTGCCGGCGAAGGACTTGACGATGCTGCTTTCGTCCAGGACGACGCCGCCGAACTCGCCAAGGTCAAGTTTGTCGAGCCGGTCGTAATTGCAGATCGAAATCCCGTCGCGCGCATCCGACTGTTCGCGGATCACTGTCGCGTTGAACCCGAATCGCTCCGCCTCGCGTTCAATTTGCTTGGCGACGGCCAGTGGCGTCAGTATCAACGCGCGCCCGTTTGTGGCCTTTGCCGCCTGCGTCGCGAACTCAAGCTCGCAGATAGTTTTGCCGAGCCCCGTATCGAGGAACAGCGCCGCCCTCCCCTGTCGCAGACAGAACGCGGTGGCGTCCTGCTGATAGTCGAACACGGCCGGGTTCATCGGCCCCGCATCCATCCCGCTTGCGATGGACCGGGGCGCCTTCGCAGACAGGAATTCGCGATACGAAGTCACGCCGCCCTCCCCATCTTCAGCGTCGCCACGATGCTTTCGAGGTCGTCCATGGAGCGGGCGATGAACACGATGGCCCCTGCCCGTTCCAAATCGCCCTGCACGGCCTTCTGGTCCTCGCGGACGACACCCTTGACGCTCTTGAGTTCGACCAGCACGCACTGGCCACGGACGACACAGAGCACGTCAGGCGTGCCCTTCACGTAGCCCGGCGATCGCGTGGCGCGCCGGTCGCCGCCGGGAATGGCTCCGGCCCAGCCGCCATAGGGCGCGAGCGCGGTACGGAGATAGCGCACGGCGCGGCCCTGGAACGGGGATTCGCGTTCTTCCCTCATACACTCCCCCGGCCCAACGGCGTGCTGTCGAACCCGACAGCGCTCAGATACAGGTCGAGAAGCTCTTCCTCTTCCGAACGCTTCGCCGCGTCCTGCTTGCGGATCGCGACGACCCTGCGGATGATCTTCGCGTCGAAGCCGTTGCCCTTCGCCTCGGTGTAGATTTCCTTGATGTCCTCGGCGAGGGCGCGCTTTTCCTCTTCGAGCCGCTCGATGCGCTCGACGATGGACTTGAGCTGGTCCTTGGCGAAATTGGTCCGGCTCATTTCGCCACCTTCGCTTTCAGGGCGGCGAGTTCTTTGCGGGTGCGCCAAAGGGCAAGCACGGTCACTTCCATAGACGACGCCCAATGGTCGGGCTCAAAGCCCGCTTCTCTGAGAAGCTTTTCAATGGGGCCGCGCCGGAAGGATTCCGAAATCATCTTCACGTGCCGCGACGCGCCGTCAGTGTGGTCCGGGCAATACTTGTCGTACTCCCGGCCCCAGCGAGGCGGCTTGCCGTATGGAGATTTCCCCCTCACCCTTCCCTCCTTAGCGGGTTAGGCTTGTCGCAGGCTTCCGCGAGCGCGGCTGTGGTGGCCGCGATCCGCTTGCGCTCGGCCTGCACGTCGATGCGCGCGCCGGGCTCGCGGATGCGGACGCAGCCGGTGATGTGGATGCGGCGGCTCACGAGGCGCGCCCGCCGACATTTGCCAGGGTGGACGGAGTTTTTCCGTCACGTTGGGCACGCCGGAACGCCGCCAGCGCACGGGCGCGCGGCATCCACGCGCCCATGCTGTTGAAGACCCGCGCCTCGCTCACCATCAGCGCGCGCGCAATCTCGACCGTGTTCTTGCTGTCGGCCCACATCTGTGCGGCGCGCTCCAACTCAGAGTCACGGAGCGGCTGAAACGGATAGTCCCACGGGTTCTTGTGCGGGTTCATCCGTCCCTCCGCGTCAGGTAGCTCTGCACAGGCTGTTTGCGTTGCGGAAAATTCTGTATGCGGAAAGAGCGGCCGGAGGCGGCGAAGCCCCCGGCCAGTTGTCCGAGGGGAACTCCACGCCCACTACCGTGAGTGACACGCCCCAGATCGAGCGTGCTGTAGCCCGGCATGGCCCCACGGCGGCGCTCGGGGAATTGAGCGCTGCCGTGAAGAGGATTGAGCGGTGAGCGGGTCAATAGTGCCCCCGCATGACAAATTTCGCCGACGGTCGGCGATCATCCCGCCGGCCGCTACGGTCGACGACTTTGAGCGTGTGCCACGGGCAATAGGAGCCCTCGTCGCCTTTCGGCGCGGCACAGAACAACTGACGCGCGCCCGTGGCGTCGCCGACGGGGAAGCGGCACTTGTCCCGCTCCAGGTCCATCAACAGGACCGCATTCTCGGGCGCGGGCGCGACGAGCGGAACGATGCGACGCGGCTGGCGCGGCTTCGGCAATTTGACGACTGGGGCTGGGCGCGGCACTCGCGCTGGACGCGGCGGTATGCCGCCGGGACGAATGCCGGTGAGCCGAATGCCGCGCCTGTTGCAGATGCCGATGACAGCATTGCGCGAGACGTCGCCGAACGCCTTGGCGATGTGGCTCGCCGACATGCGTTTGGCGACCATCGTCTCAAGGGCTGCGATGCGCTCCGGCGTCCAGACTGCGGGCGTGTTCGCGGGGCGGGCCATCAATGACGCACCCCTTCATCCCGCCTAGCTTCGCGCGGCTCAGCCGCTGGCAACGGCGAGAACAGGCAATCCTCAAACTCGGTCGGCTCCCGGTCGTCTCTGGCACGGAGCTTGAGGCGCGGGGCGATACGCTGGGTGAGCAGACCCGCGCGCAGGTGCCCGGCGTCGAGGGAGGAGAACCGCGAGATGCGGTGCCGGGGATTGGTTCGGACCGGGCTGTCCTTGACACGAGCCAACGTGCGGCAATCCCCGGTCCTGCACCGTCCGGGCAACGCGGTGGTGGGGTTACCGCCCGGCCGGTGGTTCGATGACGCGCGCCTCACAGCAGCGCCCGTGCGCGGTCCGTGTCGATGACGCGCAGCGTGCCGCCTTTGCGGTCCCGGCTGTCGACGACACGGATGCCCTTGAATATCAGGTATTTCTTCAGGCTGGTGACGGCTGCCTTGTGCGTCAGGACGCTGCGCTCCGGCATGACGCCATAAAGTCCCTCCCTCGATTGCGATCCCCCGTCAACGAGACGCCGGAGGATCGCGCGCTGAAGGCGGGACAACACATGGCGCGGCAGGCGGGCGCGCTTCTCAGGGTCCTTCCGGACGACCTTCTTCCGCTCGCGCCGCCGCGCCACGGCGACCTGTATCTGCGCATCCTTGCGGGCCAGGATTTCGAGCACGTCTGATGGATAGGTCGCGCTCATCCGGCCCCCCGTCCTTCGTCCCGCTCAGCCGTAGGCAGCGGAGAGAACAGGCAATCCTCAAATTCCGTGCGCTCCCGCTCGTCAGCCTTGCGGAGCCGGACGACCGGACCCCGTTCGAGCGCGGTAATCCCCCACACCAGGCAGAACACAGTCAGCGCACACCCGCCGGCAATCCCGACATCACCCGTAATGGCAGCGATCGAACCGCCAACAATGCCAGTGCAGAGCCATATGCGGAGAGCGGGGGTCATGCTGCCTCCCGGAGCGATGTGAGGAGTTCGACGGAATGAATCCGCTCGCCTATCCAGCGCATGCAGGGCACAGCCATCGAATTGCCGAGGGCCTTGTAGCGAGGGCCGTCAGCGGCCAGCTTGTTGCGGTGCGTGACGAGCGTGTAGTCGTCGGGGAAGCCCATAAGGCGCTCACACTCCATCGGAGTGAGACGCCTAACGGCAGAGGTCAGCCGTGCTGATTGATCTTCACGACGCTTGGGTCGCCATGCTTCTTGAAGCGCTGATAGTGCTTCTCGCAGAAGCCCAAGCCCTTCGCTGGCGCGCCACAGACCGAGCAGGAACCGCGCGGCCGATGCTCTTTGATGTGGCAGCTCCGACAGATGCGCGACAAGTTCTTGCGCGAGCCGTTCAGATGGTTGCCATCCTCGTGGTGCACGTCCCTCGCATCCGGCGCTCCACAACGCGAACACGGCCCCGGCGGAACCAGTTTTCGGCTGTGATGATGTGTCGTTGCCCACGCCGTTCCGGTCGTGGGGCGATCGTCGAAAGCGGTCGCCATGCACTGCTGATTGCAAAATTTCCGGCGACCGAAATGCAGCAAGGACTCCAAGGCTCCACTTGGAATACGCTTCCGCTCCAACAGCATCCCGCAATGCTCGCAGTGCTTTATCGGGGTCGGTTTGAGAGGCATCGGCATGGCTGACACCGTACATAGTTTCAGCGGTAAAAGCCACCGCCTGAGCCTTGTTGCGCGCCTCCATGGTGAAAGCGGTATCGGCTTGGAAGCCCTTGCCTTGCGGTCCGTTCTCGATGTTCTCGCTGACGGCGCGCTCTTGGATGGCGAAGGCCACCGCCACATGCCCGCCCGCACTCTGGTGGCTATCGGCACGGCCCATGCTGCGAAGCGTCGGACTCGTATCGCCGATGCCGAACCCGTTGCGACCAGACGCCTTGCAGTCGAAGCAGATGAGAGGAGTCCCGCGCCCCGTGCCGTCTTCGCTGGCATCGAACCCATCGGCGCGGAGGGAGTGCGTGACGAGATTCTGGCATTCGTCGCCAGCAGGCCCCCCGCTGCCCTTATGCCATTTCGTCGATACCGTTCCGGCGATCAGCGCGCCGTTGTTGTCGAGATCGGTTGTTCTGAAGCCGCCTGCTTGAGAAGCGCCTCCAAGTGTTCCGGCAACTTCTTCCCCCGCTTCGCGGCGCGGCGTAGGATGCCCTTGCAGGCTGTGGCGCTCAAAAAGAACCGCTGCGGCACGTCGCCAGTCTCCAAGATATCCGACAACGAAGACGCGCCGCCGCCGCTGGGGAACTCCAAAGTGCTGAGCGTCAAGCACTCGGTAGGCGATGCCATACCCGAGTTCGACCATGCCCCCGAGGATGGCTCCAAAGTCCCGTCCGCCGTTCGACGACAGGACGCCGGGGACGTTCTCCCAAACCAGCCACTTGGGCCGCAGTCGTGCAGCCAGCCTAAGATATTCGAGGGCCAGGTTGCCGCGGTCGTCTGCCAATCCCCCTCGGAGGCCAGCGACGCTGAAGGACTGGCAGGGCGTGCCGCCGACAAGAAGGTCAATTGCGTCATACTGCCCTGCTTCGATCGTGGTAAAGTCGCCGTGCAGCGGCACGTCGGGATAATGATGCGTGAGAACGGCGCGCGGAAACGACTCAATCTCCGACAGGAAGGCAGCGCGCCAACCCAGCGGATGCCAAGCGACGCTTGCAGCCTCGATGCCGGAACAGACCGAGCCGTATTTCATGCCCTGCCCTCGGAAATAGCGCCCTGCGATGCGTGTAGCGGGGAGGAGACGCCCGCATCGCAGGGGGTCAGTGCCGCGGGCCTTGCGGGCGGCGGCTCTGATGGGGATTGATTATGCATGCGCAGCCTCCCGCTTGAGACGGCGGACATGCGCGGCGGCGGCTTCCTCGCCCTGCTCGCGCGCTGTGTCGGCATAGTCCGCACACAGATCGTCCGGGACCCAATCGGGAATCGGTATTCCATGCCCCCGCCGGTAACGTGCCATCATCGCGGCGAACTCCGGGTCCTGGTTCAGCCGACGCATGCGCTCGCGGCCACGCTCGTCGCGGGCCGCAGCGAACTCCGGGTCCTGGTTCAGCCGACGCATGCGCTCGTCGCGGGCCGCGGCGAACTCCGGGTCCTGGTGCAGCCGACGCATGCGCTCGCGGCCACGCTCGGCATGGGCCGTGAGGTCCGCGCAGAGGCGGCACGGGCCGCGTTTTCCGGCGACGCAGGCATCCGGCTGCTGGCAGTTCGCGCGGGTCATGCGGCCTCGCTCGCCATGAAGTCCATCGGCGTCACAAGGCGCCCAGTGATCTCCATGATGCGACGCTGCATCGCAGGACGCGGGGTGCGCTCACCCTTCTCCCACAGCCGGACGGCTTCCTCAGAAACCCCCAGCGTTTTCGCCAGCTTGGCGCGGCCTTCCGGGTTGGCGGTATAGTCAGCGAGCTTCATGATGCCCGACAATCCAACAAACGGTTGGAAATGTCAACAACGGTTTGTTGCGTGCAATTCGGCGCGCATTTCCGACCAATGCGCGCCGATGGCCCGCCCGTCCAAACCCGCACCAGATCGCGCCCCTTGGGCTGCTCGCCTCGAAGCGGTGCGGATGCTCACCGGGCAGGACAAAGGCCAGTTCGCAAAAGACCTGGGCCTCGAAGCTGAAACCTACCGCCGCTACGAGCGAGGCGAGACGCAGCCGAACATCGACACGCTTCTGCGTATCCGGGAGGAGACCGGCGTCTCCCTTGATGCCCTGCTCGCCGGCAAAGCTCCCGCTTTCAGCCGGGCTAGTGCAGTTGCCTTGGACCTAGAACGACAGATCGCTGCAATTCTGTCCATATTGGACGACGAGCAGATTCCACGCCCTGAATGGCCGCAAAAGATTGCTGCATCCGTTGTAGATGTTCTAGTACGCGCTGGAAGCGAGCAGCCCACGGGCCGTATTCCGGCTCCCAAGTCTCAGGCTGGAAATTTCAGTCGCCCCTCCCCTTGCGCCATTCCGAAAGCTGTGAATCACGCGCTGGCGATTCGCGCGCCTTCGCACATGCGGAAACTATTTCCAACTTTTTGTTGTTGACGCACGCAACGTTTTGTTGGATAACCCGTCAACACGCTGAACACAGCCGGAGGGCAGAAGACCCCATGACCATCACCCGCATCCACCTGACCGACACCTGCCACCGTCTCGCTCACGAAGCGGTGCGCATCAGCCGCCTGCCGGTCTCCGATCCCGCCGAAATCCGCAACGCCGCCGCCGACGCGCTGCGCGATCTCGCCGCCCATTTCGTCGCCACCCGCCGCGCCCTGCTCGACGTCATGTCCGCCGCCGGCGCGCATGTCGAGACATGGTGCGAGGACGACGCCAGCGTGATGGACTACGCCGTCTCCGGGCTCGACAACGCGCTCGACGACGTTGGCCCGGACTGGGCGCCGGACTGCACCAAGGAGGCGGCGCTGTGACGGCTGACCCCGCCCGCCTCGCCACGGCCCGCACGGCCCTCGCCGCCGTGCACGCGATGCACGATGCCGCCCTCGACGCCGCCAACCGCCTGCTGTGGCCGCTCATTCCCCGCGGCGATGCGACCGGGCTGGCGTCGGCGCTCGACGCCATCGCCGCAGATCGCCAGTTCGACGCGACAACGACACGGGAGGAACCCGCCGATGCATGACGACACCCCGCTACCCCTGCCCGGCGAATATATCGGCCGGGCCAGGCACCGCGAGGAGCTGGCCGAGGAATGCTCGGCACGCGGGCTCTACCAGGAAGCACGCCGCCATTGGGACGTGGCGGACCTCTACCGCGCACTGGCGGATAGCGAGATGGAGACCGCACAATGAGCCAAGCGCTAGCCCCGCGCGTCCTCACGAAGCGTCAGCAAGAGGTTCTGACCCAAGTGGAAAACGGCATCAACCCGTATTTCACGGCCCGCGCGTATGGCTCCAGCTTCCACCAGATGATGTGGCGCATCCGCGACTTGATGGCGTGGCGCAAGAAGCAATGGGTCCTCACCCGCGAAGGCCGCGCCGTTCTTAAGCAGGCCCGCCGATGACCGCACTCCGCAAATCGCCCGAGGTTCGCGACCTTCAGCGCGAGGCCGAAGCCGCCCGCTCGCTGATCGCATCCCTTCGCACCGTGACCGATGACGAAGAGGTCATCGACAACGCCGTCGAGGGCGAGACGAACCTACACGAACTGATTGCCGCCGTCATGACTTTGGTGACGGAGACGCAGATTCAGCAGGCCGGGTTGGAGTCGATGCTTCTGCGGCTGAAGGACCGCAAGGCCTCGCTGGAGCGCCGCGAGGACGGGCTACGCGCGTGCATCGCTCAGGCGATGGACATCGGCGGCATGAAGAAGCTCCCGCTTCCAGAGGCGACGCTATCGCTCGCAGCGAGGGCGCCGGCCGCCCAGGTGATCGACGAAATCCTGATCCCGGCCCGCTTCTGGAAACAGCCCGATCCCGTGCTGGACCGGAAAGCGCTGAACGCTGCGATCAAGGATGGCGAGGACATACCCGGCGTGACGCGCTCCAACGGGAGCGTGAGCCTGACAATTCGGAGGACGTGAGCATGGGCGACATTGTGACGATGCAGCCGCACGGCGCGGCGGTGCCGGTAGCGCGGACCTTTCAGCCGCGAGAACTGAACCTCATCCGCAACACCGTCGCCAGCGACACCAACGCGGCCGAGTTCGACCTCTTCATCGAGGTCTGCAAGCGCGTCGGCCTAGATCCATTCCGCAAGCAGATTTACGCGGTGGTCTACAACAAGGGCGATGTCGAGAAGCGGAAGATGTCGATCATAACCGGGATCGACGGCTACCGCGCCGTTGCCGCGCGCTCCGGCCTATACAGGCCCGATGACCAAGCGCCGCTTATCGAAACCGACAAGGACCTTATCTCGCCGTCGAACCCGAAGGGCATCTTGCGCGCAACCGTGAAGGCGTTCCGCTTCGGGCCTGATCGCGAGTGGCATCCTGCCGTCGGCGTGGCCTATTGGGACGAATACGTGCCCCTTGAGGCCGCCGATTTCAAATGGGTCGATACCGGCGAGACGTGGCCGGATAGCGGGAAGCCAAAGCGCCGCAAGGTGGCGGCCGAGGGGAGCGATCAGCAGCCCTCCGGCAAGTGGGCGGCAATGCCTCACGTCATGTTGGCGAAGTGCGCCGAGGCACAGGCGCTCCGCAAGGGTTGGCCGGAGGACCTGTCCGGCGTCTATGTCGCGGAGGAGATGGCGCAAGCCGAAGTCGCTGATCTCAACGCAACTGCCCAGGTGGACGCCTTCCGTGCCGACTTGGTGCAGAAGCAGATCGGCACGGCGGGCGCCGTCTATATCTGCTGGCGCGCGGGCGAGCCGACCGAGGCGGTGCCAGCCGGGAAGCTGGTCGATCGCTGCGAAGAGTTCTTCGCCCAGAGCGAGAGCGTCGCCGAGCTGACCGCTTGGCAGGAACGCAACCGCATACCGCTCCGGGATTTCTTCGCGCGCTACAAGTCGGACGGACTCAGGATCAAGGAGCTGGTCGAAGGACGTTCCACCCGCCTTGAGGCGATGGCATGACGATACCGCCAATTCCGATGCGCTGGGAAGGCGACGTGATGCGCCCCCGTAGTGCGCGCCTCGCCGACAAGCATTTCGTTGTCGGCATGACCTACAGGCTGGTCGAGCACCAGGAGCGCAGCACGGCCACGCACAATCACTATTTCGCCGCGATCAACGAGGCGTGGCAGTCCCTTCCCGATCACCTAATGGCCGAATATCCGAGCCCGGAGCATCTTCGCAAGAAGATGTTGATCCGCGCCGGCTACTGCGACGAAACGACGACCGTGCTTGGCACTAAGGCCGATGCGCTGCGCGTCGCCGCGATGGCGAGAGGTCTCGACGAATACGCTATCGTCGTAGTGCGCGAGAACGTCGTCACCGTCTACCGGGCGCAGACGCAATCGTACAAGGGCATGGACCGCAAGACCTTCGCCGAGTCGAAGGAAAAGGTCTTGGACGCGATCTACGCGCTGCTTGGCGTGCCGACGCCGGAGCGGGCGAAGAAGGCCGCATGACCGAGCGCCGCGCCCCAACGCTGACGATGAAGCTGGAATCGCTCTACGCGCTCGGCCAGATACGTTGTGCCGTGTGCGCGGAGCGCCTGACGGAGGCCGAGACACAATGGGACCATGTGCACGCGCTTGTGCTCGACGGACCCGACGTGGGCACCAATCTAAGGCCGCTGCATATCGCCTGCCACGCGAGGATCACGGCGCGTCTGGCGCGCGACCTCGGGCACATCCGAAGGCTGACAGGCGAAACGCAGAAGCGTCGTAGCCGTCAGCTCAAAGGCGGTGGATTCCGCACCGATCTCAGACGGCGAATGAACGGCGCTGTCGAGCGCGTATCTCAAAAGGAGAGTTGAACATGCATGTAGTTGATTTCGATCCGTCGAAGGGCATGGCCTTTCAGGGTGATGTCGCCATC
>ERZ650311.1202-NODE-1202-length-13299-cov-5.171172_pt1 | contig 13299 bp, 15 predicted proteins | sample MGYA00376247_ERZ650311 | MGnify/ENA primary metagenome ERZ650311 (study PRJEB26733, sample SAMN07839324) | wastewater metagenome | biome: small river; feature: stream; material: water | place: USA: North Carolina | collected 2016-07-28 ... | reverse complement strand
GCGTGAATTCATCTTCCAGCTCGACGGCGCTAATGGAAATCGCCATCTAGAATCTGCTTATGAAGAAGAGGTTTACGGGTGCGTCGGCCTCTTCGACGAAAGCGGTGGAGCAGGCATCCTTCCCGATGGGTGGCCGAAACCCATCTACACGGAAGTCACTCTTGGCGAGCATGGTGAAGGCGTTGAATACCACGCTTACCACGGCTACGCAGGGGGCCTCGGGCCTGACAATCTTCGCGAGCAAATCCCATTCATCCTGGAAGCGGCGGCCGGCACAGAGCACACGCAGGAAGGCCGCATCTGGATTGACATGGAGACGCGGGTTCGTTCGCGGAATGACCAGCAGTTTGATTTGAAGCTGGTGCGTCGCTGCCTCGAAATCGCGAGTGAATTTGTTTGCGTCAGAGCCTAGCCCCCCCCTCCCGCGAGAAAAGGAGCCCGAACCAGATGAGCGAAGCGAAGAAGCCCCTGCCGGTCAACCGCAGCCGCATCGCTAGTCGCGTGCGAGGGCGGGAGGCGGCTGCCGAACTGCTTTCGCTGCTAGACGCGGAAGTGCGCGACGACCCGAACGCGATGGAAGTGATTATCGAGACGCTCGAATGCTTCACTGGCCGCAACAAGCCGGCGGCTCCTGTGGCTGCTGAGCCCATTGCCCGGCTGGGAGCCACGACCATCCCATTCGGGCAGTACAACGGCAAAGACTTCGATAGCGTTCCGCTCGACTACCTCGATTGGCTTTGTCGCGAGCACGAGGCGTTTTACAAGATTCTGCGATCGTATTTGAAACACCCCGAACTGGAGAGCCGCCGACGCGGACTCTAGTCCGCCCCCCCGCCTCGCCTAGCGAGCCAGAGAACCACAAAGGAGAGCGAAGTGAAAGCCAAGCCAATGAAACTGGTTTACGGAGACGGCTACCACCCTTGCGAACCAGCCGACGCCACGCACGTTCAATTACACTTCCCCGGCCCTTTCCCGGACCGATTCATCCCCGTGCAGCTCAAGGGGACGCGAGCGGGAACCGGCAACTGGTCATGGAATGGCGACACCGAACGGCCGACGCTTAAGCCGAGCATCTTGACGAGAGCGTCTTTCGACGGTCGCGCCGATAAGGTGTGCCACAGCTTCGTAAACGACGGCTGCATCCAATTCTTATCCGACTGCACCCATGAATTTGCCGGGCGAACGGTCGAACTATTGGACGTGGAGTAGCCCCGCCCCCAAACGCGAAGGAGAGATTCGTGAGCGAGACAGAGAAAACCCGAGACTTCAGCGAAGTCGTTCGCCGGAAGCTGGCCGCCAATCCCGAGCTTGCGACTGCCGTTGAGTACGAGCGGGGGATTGCGGAGCTTGAAACCGAACTCGCCTCCCTCCGCGAGCGGCTGAAGGCGGCGGAGAGGGAGAACGACGCTGGTCGAGAAGTGTTGAGACAAGCGTGGAGAGAGTTTAACGCCATTCGAGCCCGCGACGGCGCGCCTGCCGGCGTTTGCCATGAATACTGGGACGAAATGACGGAGAGCCTAAACGCTCTGGTAGGCGATGAGGATGCGAAGCCGTGGATGACAAAAGCAACGCGCGAGTTAATTCGGCCATACGAGAATCGAAACGCCGACTTGTCGAGCAGACTTGTCGACGCGGAACTAGCCCTTTCCGCGTCAGAATCCAAACTCGCCGCGGCGGAGAGGGAGAATGCGAGGCTGAGGGAGGGGATTAAGCGGGTGGCCTGCGACTGGGACAGAAAGTCGAGTGATGTATATGGGCTCGTTGCCGGCGAGGATGGCAAAGCCATACGGGCTGTCGTCGACGGATTTTCGGCCCTGCTCGCCCAGCCAGAGGAGGTGAAGGATGGGACCTGATCGTCGCGGCGTTCGCTGTCGTTGGCGGGTCATCTTTGCGATCGACCCCGGCGGCTTAGTTGCCCTCGACGGCGAGTACCTGAACGACTCGATCGCAATGGCGCGCCGCATTGCTGAGGATGATTGGTGGGAAGTGGTTGATTCGCATTCAGGGAACGTCGTCGCCAGTAGCCGAACTCACGGAAAGAAAGACTAAGGATGGCCAAGGTAGAACTCGAAACGATTCGGCAGGCGGCCAGCGGACGATGGCCTTCTATTCTTCAATCGGTCGCCGGCATCCCGCCGGAACGTCTCGACCCCTCGCAGGAACATCCCTGCCCCAAGTGCGGCGGCGAGACTCGCTTCCGCCTGGTCGACGAAGTGGCGGGGGCCGTTCGCTGTAGCCATTGCTTTTCGACCAAGTGCGGCGACGGATTCGCGGCGGTCGCCTGGATGCTGGGGCTGTCATTCCCCGCCGCCGTCGCTCGCGTGGCCGAACATCTGGGCATCGCGGCGATCGGCGAGAAAGACCCGGCCAAGGATCTGGAGTGGGAGGAGTGGTCGCCGCTACTGGCCGCGCACTTCCTGCAAGCGAAGCCGGGCGTCACCGAGGAAGGGCTGCTGCTGGCCGGCGCTCGCATGGCTCGCTACAAGAAGCAGTTCACCGTGATCGCGTTGCCGGTGATCGGCCAGGACATGAAGAGCGTCGTCGGCTGGGCGATCTGCAATTACAACGCGGCGCCGCTGCCGAAGTACAACCGCGAGGGGGTGCAGATCGGCCAGGTGAAGGTGAAGATCACTTACGGCAGCAAGCCGGGACTCGTCGGCCGCCATGCGATCGAGCGGATCGCGACGCCGGGTCTGCCCGAACTCATCTGGAAGGTGGAGGGAATCACCGACCTGCTGGCCCTGCAATCGCTCATCCCCGAGCAGCTTCGCGACCGGCATCTGGTCGTCACCAACGCGAACGGCGCGAAGGAGACGCCTCGCTGGCAGGCGACGGCCCTGGCGCCGACCAGCACGAACATCGTCCACGATGCGGACCAGCCAGGCATGGACGGCGCGAAGGCGTGGGCGACGCAGATCGCTTCGCAGTCCCCGGCCGGCGTGAAGGTGCGACACGTCCAGCTTCCCTACGAAGTGGCCAAGCATCACGGCAAGGACTTGCGAGACTGGATCGCCGAGGGGCGGACCTACGCCGACCTGCTGACCCTGGCCGACCAGACGACGCCGCTCGAAGTGGCGCGGACCGCTAGCGGCGAGGTCGACTTCACCAAGGTCGAATATCCGATCCAAAAGCGAATCCTCGAAAAGCTCCAGCTTGAAGTGCTGTACGAAGAAGAGACGGGGGCGATTCGCGTCTTCTCGACCTTCAATAAGAAGTCATCGACGATCCGCCAGATCGACCGGCTGAAGCGCGAGACGCTGATCCAGATTTGCGGATCGCCGGCCAAGGAGTACGTCGTCCTGGCCGCGCAGGATTCTGACGGCGAGAGTGCTTTCAGCGTTTCCGACGTGCGGGAGGCGATCGCCCTGGTCGCCAGCAGCCGCCGCGGGCGAGGCGACGAACGCGGCATCGGCATCTGGCAGGGTCGCGACGACTGGGGTAACGAGACGAACACGATCGTCTTGGTGAATAAGGGGGATGGCGCCAGGTGGAACGGCGACCAAGTGCTGCGGCAGATCATCGCCCCGCGCGCCGACGGCCTGGTCCTCGACTTCGGAGCCGGCGGAGCGGATATCGACGACTGGTTCGACTTCAAGTCGCTCGAGCGCTACATGGCCGAATCAGCCAGCGTCGACTGGCGCCGGGCTGTCGTCGATGAAACCGTCCAACTATTCGACCGCTGGAACTGGTCGCATCAGGATGTTGACCCCACGATCATGGCGGGAGCGGTCCTGGCGACATGGGTGCAAACGATCTGGAAGTGGCGCCCGCTCATTGCCGTGGCCGGGAAGACTGGATCGGGCAAGTCGCTGCTGTTCCAGGCCCTCGGGGGCGCGGACGACGCGCCGGGGCTCTTTGGCGCCCTGGCGTTCAAGCAGGCCAAGAGTTCGGCCGCGGGGATCATCCAGGGGCTCGCCAACACGGCGAGAATCCCGCTGATCGACGAGTTCGAGGCCGGGCGCGAGCGGTCGAAGACTCTGGAGCATTTCCGCCTGGCCGGCCGCGGCGAGAAGCAGGCGAAGGGGACCAGCCACCATAAGGCGGTCAGCCAGTCGCTCCGGCACATGTGCTGGGTGGCGGCCATCGAGGTCGGCCTGGAGAAGCAGCCGGACCAGAACCGCTTCATCCAGTTCGAGCTTCGCGGGGCCAATGCCGGCCAGGAAGGGAAGCTAGTGGTCCCCGAGGGCCGCTACCTGCTCGACCTGGGGCAGAAGCTCCTCGCGATCGCCGTCCGCTCCGGCGTGGCGGCCAAGAAGCTGGCGGTCGACCTCAAGTCGACGCAGGTGGCTGGCATCGACTCCCGCATCATCGAGTGCTACGCGGTCCCGGCGGCCATGCTGGCGGTTGCCGAGGGCGTAGATCATGCGGCGGCGACGGCGATCCTCCACCGGCTGCTGGCGAACGTCGACAAGGCCGAGCAGGGCCGGATCGACCACGAAGACCTGATCGGCGACATCATGGCGGCCAATGTCAATTTGGGCGGTCGGGGCGTTTTGACGGTCGGCCAGATACTAGAGTCCCCAAGTTACCGGGCCGACTATTCGGCCAGACTGGAGGCGGCGGGGGTGAAGGTGATCCCGGACGAGTATGGGAATGACCAATCGCTCTTCATCGTCCCTAAGGCCGTCTCGCAGCATCTATTGCGTGGCGGGGCCTGGGAAGGCCAGAACCTCGCCCAGATCGTTATGCGGACGCCTGGGGCGGCCAGGACGCGGTTGCGGGTGGGCGGCGCGAATCAACGCGGGGTAGCGATCCCGATCACGACGACTTCCATCGGCCGCTCTGAGTTCTGAAGTGGAACGCCGGAACGCATTGGAACATATAATGGAACACCTATATACCTCACTTAACTATAGATTTCCCTTCACTTTAAGTAGAGGTAGGTAGGTAGGTGTTCCAGTGTTCCAGTATTTAGGAGAGTTACCCCCATATACAGAGAGAGAGGGTGGTGGGGGGTGGATGATGAGAGAGATCTGTATGTGGGGGTGCAAGTCGCAAAAACAGTGGAACAGTGGAACACCCCACTTAAGTCTATTTGCTAAAACAAGTTGCGTGTTCCACCTGCGGGGAACCACCGTTCCACTTTTCTGGAACACCCCGCCGCGAGGTTCAAAATGAATATGCTTAGAGAACTTAGGCAAAATTACGCCTCCTCCATCGCCGACGCCGAAGCCTCCACCGGCCTGGCCGAACCTCCGGCAGACGCCGCGAAGCCCGCCGTCTACCACGTCTACCCAGTTTCACCGCCGACCGTCATGCGACTCGGCTTCGAGGACTGGCTACCGCCGGCGATGCGAGGGCTGGAGGTTTACTTTCCCGCCGAGGACTGGCGGATACCGTCGGACCCACGGAAGACCCATGGAAGACCCATGGAAGACCCACGGAAGACCCGGAGCGTCCCCGAGTGCGTGGAAGCTCTCTGTCCGGCCTGTGGCTGCGGCCTGTACTGGGAGGCGATCAACGCCCCGGCCCAGCTTCACTGCGTCGAATGCCAGCCGGTCCCGTCCCGACGCATGGCCGAAGACCTGTGGCTGGTCGAGAGCGAGCGGTCGCTGGTTTGCGTCAGCGACAACGAGCGGTGGGTCCGCGTTGCGTTCTTTCACCTGGCCGAAGCGGATCGCCAGCAGCGCGAGGAAGCTGCGGCGAAGGCGGCCAAGGACAACGCCGGATTTTAGTGTCGCCTTTGCATGGACGCCTTAAACCGCACCAACGCCGCCGATTCGCCGCCGACGCTTGACAAGGCGCTGGCGATCTTGCAACGATGGTTCGAGTTGGCCGCGACCGAGCACCGGCACGGCGAAGTCGGAATTGTCCTGAAGCTGCAAGACGGCAAGATCACAACGATCCGCGAGATCATGGAGTTCACGACCAAGTAACGACAATCGACTAGCGGCAAATGGAACAACCAACGCCGTATTTCCCTGGCCACTAGGTCGGGGGAATACGGCGTTTTTTCGTTTGCCGCCTGGAGCGGGGTGGAGAAGCCAGGTATCTCGCGAGGTCCATAGCCTCGAAATCGCCGGTTCAAATCCGGCCCCCGCCACTATGACGAACACGGCCGCCATCGCAGTGATAGCTCGCCTGCTGCACCTCGCAGCCGTCATCCACCATCTGTTCTGAGGTCGCCATGCCCCACGTTCACCCCCCCTACGCCGCCTTCGACGTTGATTGCGTCAAGGACGTGATTCGCATCGTCCGCAGTGGTTCCGTCAAGGACGAACTCCCCCTGTTCGCGAAGTGCGTTCACACGCTGGTCGGCGCCGGACTCGGCGCAACGATCGGCGAACCGCCTGGCCCTGTGGATGCCGATGCCGTGGCTGAAACCGCCGTCGAGGAATGCTCGCTCTCCTCGCTCGAAGAGTGCCGCCACGTCCTCGAAGACCTCCAGGAAGACGGCCCTGGCACCTTCGGCGCCGACCCCGCCGCGATCGACCCGGCGACGCTGCAAATGCTGATCGCCCTGGCCGTGCAACTGATCACCGCCTGGATCAACCGGAAGAAGTCATCGTAGCCTCACCTGGATCGCTACCCAGGGAGGAATCGAGGCCGCCGACCGGGACTTCCGGCGGCGGCTTTTACTCTAAACCGCCAACGAGCCATGAAGCCCGCCGCCTTTCTTGCCGCCTTCTTGCTTCTCGCCTCGACGGCCCTCGCGCAGATTACGGCGCCCGAGCGGATCGACGAACACACGGTCGCCGCGCTGAAGGTCGATCGCGCCTTCCCGTCCGGCAGCAAGGTCAAGTATCGCTGGAGCGCCCCGACGCTCTCGATCGGCGAGGGAACGAGCGACAACAAGACGGCCTACGTCACCGGCCCCGTCGGCTCCCACTCATACGAAGCCATTGTTGCCTGGATCGAGGGCGACGCGCTGCAACTGGAGAAGTACAGCGGGACGCTCATCGTCGGCAAGGCGCCGCCGACTCCGCCAGTTGTCGTCAAGACCCTCGCCGACCTCGCCGGCGACAAGGCCGCCATCCTGGCCGAACTGATCACCGACCTCCGCCAAGCCGGCCTGCCGATCGCTCCGAGCGTCGACGCCCTAAAGCGAGGGCTCGGCGCGGGACTCGCGCGCGCTGGCGTCGCCGCCAATCATCCCGCCGTCGTTGAGATCAACAAGCGAATCGATGCGGCCGCATCGGGTTCGCTTACCGACGCGAGCCGCCAGTCGCTCGATGCGGCGCTAGCGGCGATCGTGTCGGAACTGGGCGCCAAGCCGCCCGAACCGCCGACGCCCCCAGTGGTCGAGGGGAAGCGGCTGGTGGTAGTCCTCCATGAAGTCGATGACGACTCATCGGCATTCAACAACTTTCGCGTCTCGACAGCCAATAACAGCACTGCCGCTCAATGGTTCCGCAGCCAGGGCCATGTTATTCAGTTTCTCGAAGAAGAGCAGAAGGGCTCCGATGGCCAGCCGCTGCCTTTGGTTGAATCACTCAAAGCCCTCGGCGTCGGCGTGCCGGCGGTCTTTATCTTGGACCCCACGACGAAAGCGGTTCTCTACAAACAAAAGCTCGAACCAAGCGTCACTGCCGACAACTTGGTCGAATACACAAAGCGCGGAGGGGGCTGAACATGAGCAACTTCATTGAAATCGACGATCGCTACGTCGACGTTGACTTCTCCAAGGAGCCGGAGTTTGTTTTCGGCGACACTGGCCCAAACACCTTCGGCGACTATTGCGATTTCTTCGAGGATAGCGAAGAACTTTACTCCGAAGAGCAGATCCGAGAAGCCTGCGAAATGCAGGAAGAGAACGGATCAAACGAGTGGTTTGTCCGCCGCATCCGCGATCAAATGCGGGAGGGCTCTTGCGTTGGCCAGGCCGGCGCTGCGCTGTTCGAAACGATGCTGAATCAGCACCTTGGCAAGGCAAACGGCATCGATATTTCCTCAATGTCGATGTACAAGCAGATCGGCCGGTCGGCCAGTTCCGGCGCGAGCGTCAGCGACTGTTACGAGTGCATGCAGGAAGTCGGCTTCTTGCCGCTCGACACGCCGGCAAACCGCGAACGCTTCGGCGATCACGTCATGGCCGACACCGGTTTCTCGACTCGTTTCCCCGACGGCTGGAAAGAGACGGCCGCCAAGTTCCGTGCTCCTGGCGGCAAGCTGATTCGCAGCTTGCCCGGCATGAAGACGGCGCTTGCGAAGGGGCGCATGGTTCAGGTCGGCCGCGAAGGCCACTCAATCCTGTACCTCGGCATCCGTTACCGCAACGGCCGCTACACCGTCCCCTACGTCAATAGCTGGCGCGTTACTTGGGGCCAGGCGATGGGCAACCACAAGGGCGGCTTCGGCTGGGACACTGAGTCGCAGATCAAGAAGTCGGCAAGCTGGGCCTGCACCATCGACTCAGCGTTCCTTAATTAACTGTTCACTCCGTCCACCCCACCCCGAGAATCAATTCCATGCGTTTCAAAGATTACCTGCGACTGCTGACGTGCGTCATGCTGCTCGCCGTCCTGTCGATCCTCCTCTCACGCCCCGCCGGCGCCGGTCAGTTTGCCAACCTGGTCGCGATCACCGTGGCGACCGACGAAGGCGTTGTGACGATCCCCGTCGAGCCAGTGAAGATCAACGTTGAACGGCGTCCGATCATCCGCGCGGCCACGGCGCCAGTGCGAATGGTGAAACAGATCGTCTGCGGCCCCGATGGATGCGAAGAAAAGCTGGTCCCTGCTGCTGGCGACTGCCCTTGCGGTCCCGACTGCGCCTGCGACCCCTGCAACTGCCCGACCGTGGCCGAGAATCCGCCGCCGGTAACCCCTCTGGCCGTCCAAGCTCCGCAACACTCCATTTTGGTCAGCAAGCCCCGCGGCGACGTTCAGTTCATGCAGCGAGGGCCGGTGCGAAAACTCGTTAGTCGCGTCGGCAATTTCATCGTGAAGGGAGGGCCGATCCGTCAAGCGTTGCGAGCGAATCGACAAGCACGACGCGGCCGGTAGGGGCTGCGTTTTTAGAAACCGCTAGCCGGAGTCGCGCGACGATGCGGGCTCCGGCTTTTTCCACAGAGAGAAGCACCAATGACGGAAGAGAGAAAAGAGTCGATGCACGCCTGGCTCACGGAAGCGGCGATGAAGCTGGGCGTCCCGACCGCGATCTGCGGGGCCCTCCTCGGCTTTCAGTACATCGGCAGCGAGCGAGAGTTCCAACGAGACATGAAACAGGAAGAGCGAATGGATTCGCAGGCAAAGTACGTCAACGAAACCCTCACGACTCAACTCGCCAACAGCACGGCAGCATTGCAGGCGATCAATCAAACCATGCAAGGCTTCCGCGAGGACCAGCGCGAAACGCGGCAGGTGCTTCGGGAAGTCGCGGAAAAGCAGCACTAGGCCATGCTCAACTTCGCTCTCCAGCCCGCCGCCCAGTCGAGCAGCGACCAGTCGCCGCCGCGAGGCAACCGGCTCATCACGATCCCGGAAATGCAACTCCCCGGCGTCGCTGGGGTGACGATCCGCATTCGGCGCCACTGGCCCTGGCAGTTCGTGGCCGATTGCGTCGCGCGTTGCCGCGACCTCGGCAAGCTCTACACGCTGCTGGTTATCGGGGGCGACGTTTCCGCTCCCTACCACCCCGACCACATTCTCTCGCGGCAGCGGATCGCCTCGAAACTGGCCGCCGCCTTCGGCGAAGATCCACTCCTCTGGGGCGTCCACGCGAGCCTGCCGCCGACTGGGCATAGCGAGGAACTGTTCGGCAAGCCGATGCACCCGAGCTACATCGAGAAGAACCAGAAGTTCATCAAGTTTCACGCCGATGAGTTCCCCGATCGCGTGAACATCCTCACCGCCGGCAGCGGCAACGACCCCAGCGCCATGCGGCAGACAATCCGCTACGGCATCGCCGTCGCCTCCGGCCGCTTCCTCTACAAGAACAACGCCATGTCGGCGAAGTCGCCCATTAGCTGGATCAGCAACCAGCTTGTGATCGAGGCGATGAAGTCTGACGCCCGCGGCGGCTTTGAAATGCTCTGCGGTTCCAACGAGGCCCGCTTCCGCGACCGCAACGACCGCACGCCCGCAGCGAAGCTCTACGCGAAGGCGATGGCGACCGTGGCCGAGATCGAGCGTCTGGCCGGCAAGCAGATCGACTACCTGGCCCCGTACAAGTACGACCTCAAGGGATTAGGGAGGTTGCCGTGACCAGCCGCGCCGCCAACATGCTGATGCTTGTGCTCGCCCTCTGGGGGGCGTGGGCGCCGTGCGCGATGGCGAAGCCGGTGCTGTTTCATCGGGCGGCGGACATTCGCCCAACCGAATACGAAGACTGGATCGAGCAAGCCGTCCTCACTGCCAAGTTCCATGGCGCGAGATGGACCACTGGCGATTACACGACCGACGTTGATCGCGTCGTCAGCCGCGGCCAGTACGAGCCGTGGCTCTGCTACTGGAAACTAGCCGACCACCTGGGCGGCGACGAGGATCTCGAAGGTTACGCCCGCGACGCCTGCGACGCCTGGCGCGATGACTACTCGATCGCCAACAGCGGCGAGGTCACCGGCTTCCGCAACTACACTGACGGCCTCCGCTGGGACTGGGTTGAGAACGCTAACACGACCAGCCGCGACGCCCTCATTGATCAGGCCGTGTCAGCCGCGTTTTCGGGCAGCGGCTCGATGAGCGGCGAGTTCGACATTCGCGACCAGGCATTGAGCCGCGAAGTTGCTTACGCCGTGCTCGCCTATATCAACAGCGAGGTCCACTGCGGCCAGACCCACAACGCCCGGCTGCTGCCGTATCTCGACCTGATCCTCGGCGATGTGGACGACGACGTCACCATCGGCATGACGACCGCCAACCTCGACGCAGGGGGCCACATCGAACAGTGGCTCGACGATTTTGTCGCCACCGATTACGCGCCGTTTATGGGCGCGATCACCGGCTGGGCGTTGATCGCAGCCTACGACAACGCCGCCCAGATCAACGGAGGGATGGAGCCTGACGCGCGGATCATCCCCAAGCTGACCGCCCTCTCAGACGCGACGTGGGAACAGTGCTGGGGACTGGCCAACAACGCTCCGACCGACGCCAGCTATTACTACCGGGCCAGTGATTTCGACGCCGACGACATCCTCAACGACTCAGACCCTGACGACGCGACGAACAGCATGTTGTCGCTCAACAACATGATCGCGGCCGTCAATTGGTGGCTGTACTGGCGCACTGGCGAGTCTCGGTTCTTGGAACGCGGCGATGCGGCGTTCAACGCCACGATCAACGCGCCGAGCCTGACCGACCGCACCAGCGCCGCGAACCTCGACGCTCCGGCGAAGCAGTTCAACGAGTTGGTCTGGCACACGATCGACGGGCTGGAATATCGACGACTGGGGGTGCTGTTGCATGGCAACTAGGTTGCTCGCCATCCTGATTCTGCTTTCGGCGCCGTCGCTGGCCGACGGGGCTGCGTTTACGTCCAAAGCAGACGGCAACTGGAGTGCCGTCGGCCAGACAACCTGGAACGAAGTCGGCGTCCCCGGCGACGGCGACACCGTAACCATCGCTACGGGCCACGATATCACGGTCGACGTCAACACGACGGTCGGAGACTCGCCCAACCCCGCGGCGAACGTCATCACGATCAACGGCACCGGGACGCTGACTGTCGCCAACGGCGTCACGCTGACCATCAAGGGATGCTATCGAGGCGAGGATGGCAACTTCACGCTGGGTGCTGGCTCGGTCGTGGAGTTCCAAGTGCCGAGCGGGCTCCGCTATTGGTTCCGCACCGGCGCGGCCAATGCCGACACCGGCAAGCTGATCATCAACGGGACCAGCGGCAGCCGGGCGGCGTTCCGTTCGTCGTCGGGCGCTGGGATTGCCTACATCGACTCGCAAGGCTTTACCGGCAATTCGCTAATCCAGGCTGAGTATTGCGACTTCACCCGCATCGGCGATGCGACGGAGGACTTCGCGGAGCCGTACTGCAACGCCAGCGGTCACGATTTTTACCTGCGATACTGCACGGCGACTTCGTGCGGCGAGCTAGACACGGCGGTGGCGGTCAACACCAACGCCAGCTTTGAACTACTCGACACGAAATGGCTCACCACCGTCGCCTCAAAATGCGCCGTGCTTGATAACACGGCCGCTCCGGCGATGGGGAAATCGCGTTCAGTAATTGGGTGCAGCTTCGATAAGCCTATTGACATCTTCGCGGCGATTTCGTGGACGATCACAAATACGTATTTTGCCGACTCGTTTGCAGCGACGGCCGGGTCTGGTTCATGGACGCTCTTTGAAGACAACTTTATCGCCAAGACGACGCAGCCAGTGACCACCGTATATGGCAACGTCACCGATTGCTTCGCCTACAAGCACTCGGTAACAAACCCCCACTTCCTCGGAATGACGACGGCCAGAGGGCTGACGGTTAGCGGGTGCGTCTTTGAGCATGGCGGGTCCGACGAGCAAGGCGACTGCCTGACAGCTTCAGCGGCTTCGGCGGCATACAGCTACACGGCGACAGGAAACATCGTCCTGCCGAATAGCACGGGAGGCGTGTCTGGCACGCTAATGAGCCTGCTGGGCAACGCCAACAACACTTGGACGATCAACCACAACACCTACATCGGCAAGCTCGGCGCGACTGCGGCTATCGCCGAAACGTACACCGGACACGCGGGGATGCTCACCAGCTTTAGGAGCAATCTGGCGTGGCATCCAACCTCAGCCACGGCGGTTGTGCTGGAGGATTCGGGGACGGATGACGCGGTGAACGATTACGTTACCGACCTCGGCTACAACGGCATCTGGAATGGAGCGGCAACGCTCTACGCTCTTGACGTGGCCAACGACGTGGCCAACGACCTGACCGCCAACGACGTAAGCGGCGACCCGCAGTTCGTGGACGAAACCCGCGATCTTGCCTCGTGGGATGCGTCGCTAGGCGGAGCGGGAACTGACAGTGCGGCCCTCGCGCGCATCGCCGCCGACCCCTACTTGATTGACGACCTTGTGACGTGGGTGAAGGCTGGCTTTGTGCCGACCAACTCCGCTTTTGATGGTACGGCCCATGATGGTGGCGACATCGGCGCGATGAGCTACGCACCGGCTGGCGTCATTTCACCAATCACCACCGCCATCCCCGGCGTCTTGTACGACCCGCTCACCGGCACCATTCCAGGGCTATAAGCAATGAAAAACTTCGCAACGTCCCGACTAGAACAAGCGTGGTACTCCGCATGGGCGGGCGTGGCCGTCGTGTTTTTCACGCTGGTCATTAGCTGCACAGCGAATGGCCAAGCCGTCAACTGGGGCGACTACCAGGACAGCAACAGATCGGAAGAGCACACGTCTG
>ERZ650311.1201-NODE-1201-length-13322-cov-3.897189_pt1 | contig 13322 bp, 12 predicted proteins | sample MGYA00376247_ERZ650311 | MGnify/ENA primary metagenome ERZ650311 (study PRJEB26733, sample SAMN07839324) | wastewater metagenome | biome: small river; feature: stream; material: water | place: USA: North Carolina | collected 2016-07-28 ... | reverse complement strand
CAAACACGCGCAGCGGTAAGAGATGCCAATAACGCCACGCGGTAGCCTTGAAGATGCTGCTTGGAAAGACTTTTAAATTTCCGCTTAAGTTGACCGAGGAAGTTCTGGGTTCGGTGTGCCAAGAGGTTACTGAAATGTCAGGTGTTCTGGAGTCTGAAGCAGAGCTGCCAGTTAAGCTGCCCCAATTCAGTCAGTTCTTGAAAGATGTCAAGCCTCTGGGGGATGACGAAAAACACAAGCTCAGCTCAGATGATCCGTTGTTCTTAGACAATCAGCTCAGACTGTGCGTCGCCAAAATCAAACTTGATCGAGACAACAGCGTGGGCCCCATTGTTGGCGAGGATAAGCTCGCCCAGCTGGAGCGAACCTTGCTTAATCTTGCTCGGCAAAGTTCTGCTGATGCAATAAGTGCAAAGCCAGAAAAGAGGACAAGCTCAATCCGGTCATATCAGGTGGTTTTTTCAGAGGATTTCGAGATTTTTAAGTTGCTTTTGCTTGAATACCGAGCGGCATTGGAATTGGTTGAGCATGTGAGATTAATCAGTGAGCAGATGAAACGTGTTGCCAGCTTGCCCGATCATGAGATGGACAAAATGATGAGATATCAAACCACCCTTGAGAGGCGTCTTTCATCGTTGACGGGTGAGTTTTTGTCTATTCGAAGCTCATCAAGCTAAACTGACGCCTATAAAATTAATTCTTTTAAATTATATTTTTCTGAGACTTGCGTAAAAGTGTTGATCTGAAAGCGTTTTTGCAAAACAAACCAATTCTCGTTTGGGTGAGAATTTTGCGTTTTACTTATGCGTAAAGGAATATTGCAGCACTAAGACAAGACTGATGTTTTTATGTTCTGCGGCAAATTTGAGACAGTATTGTTATTTTCCTTGCGCAAACCGACAAAACTGCGGTATATTAAACCTGTATCGAATCAAGAAGTGTCCTCGTTTCTTGAGCGATCAGGATCTCAGAGCGTTTGCAATGGGGCCGCTCTCATCAATCAATCTTTCTTTGGATCATTCATCATGAAAAAAGTTACCGCTCTGTGCCTGTCATTGGCCCTGTCTTTGTCTCCTGCTGCTTTTGCTCAACAAAGCCAGTCATCTAGCTCTGCTGGTGGCGCTGGTGCTAGCGGCGCAGCCGCTGGTGCGGCTGGCGTGACTGTGGGTATCGCTGCTGCTGTTGTGGCTGCTGTTGCTGTTGTGGCTGCTGTTGCTTCCAACAAAGACGACTCTCCTGCTGCAGTGACTACCACTACAACAACAACAACCAAGACAAAGTAATTTGTGTGTTGTGTAAAAACGCCCCTCCGGGGCGTTTTTTTTTGCATAAATCTATACGTCTTCATGACTCGATTTACATGCTGAACATTCGGCTTTTCCGTGTTTTAGTTTTTGCTTGTGCAGTTCCTGCACTGGTGGCGTGTCAGGGGATGAACCCTGTAGTGGACACCTTCTCATCCTTGGTGCCCAAAGGCGCATCTGGCAACACCTATTTCCCAGGGTTGGAGTATTTGCAAGTGAGTTTGGACGGGCGCCAAGGTGCCATGGCCTTAGGTTACCGACAGGTCAAGGGGCTCGATGTGCACGAGCACTGGTACAGCGGCCAGCGTGAAATGCTGCATCTCGTGAATGGCAGGATAGTAGAAGTGCAAGGTATGACCCATGAGGTACGCAAGCAAAGCGACAAAGTGCCGAGTTGGCAAGAGTTGGCGGAGTCCAGGCGCCCACTCGTGTGGAGCCGGACCAAAGACCTGATGCCTGGCTACCGTTATAGCCAGGTGGAATACATCATCAGCCAATGGGTAGAGCCAACTGCAAAAGAAGCGGCGCTGGTCAATCAACCTGCGCAATGGTTCATCGAGCAAGTCAAAAGCAAAACAGCCGATGGTCGTGAATGGCTCTATAACGAAACCTATGCCGTGGTGAACAAGCAAGTGGTGTACAGCCAGCAGTGTGTGGCTCCTGAGGTTTGCCTGACCTTGCGTCCACTAGAAATGGCTAAACCTGGAATGGTGAAGCCAGGAGTGGTCAAGCCATGAGCCAAATCCGTTTAACAGCGGCTCTGTTTGGCGCCATGGCCCTGTCATGTGCAAATGCACAAACAAAGCCCAACTCTGCACCCGCTATGCGGCTGAGCGAGTGGTTAGAGCAGCAACCAGAAGCGCCAGAGGCATACCCTTTGGGGCTTGTATGGGCCACGCCAGAAGAAAAGGCGAGGCAAGCGCTTGAGCAAACCGCGCTTCAAGCGCAGCTCGCGGTGCTCTTGCAACAAGAAAAAATTTCAGAAGCTGAGTTAGCAGGCTTGCAAAAAGCCTTGCAAGCTTTGCCGCCGACAGGCCGTGTGCGCACGGCTTCTGCCAGTGGCAAATGGTTGGCGGCCAATCCAAAGCGTGACCCAATCATCTTGCCTGATGATCGCGTGACCTTGCCTGCGCGCCCCAATACCTTGCGTGTGATGAACGCAGACGGTGCTGTGTGTGAAGTACCCCATAAGGAAGGCTTGCAAGCCAACGACTATGTGCGTGCGTGTTTTCCTGGCACGATGGCGCCTTGGGGCTGGGTGGCACAGCCTGACGGACGTGTGCAAAAAGCAGGGCTGCGCAACTGGAATGCAGGCAACCAAGACACGCCAGCACCAGGTGCTTGGGTGTGGGCACCTAAGGCTGCTATGGACGACGAGTTCAACCTGCGCTGGGCGAATTGGCTAAGCCAACAAGGTGTGGCAAACGGTGTGCCACTGGACACGTTTGCCAACTACCACCGTCAAGTGGTTCCAGTAGCGCCCCAAACAGACGCATGGGATATGGCGGGTCGGCATCTCCAAGCCAGGCCCAGTGCAAGCAACTGGGGCAATGTGGGCTTGCTGCAAACGCCTACTGCGCGCATGCAAGACGCCGGATATTTTGGTTTGGGGTTGCACAGGGTATGGCCCTACAACCAAGTGAGCGTGATGTTCCAGCCCTTGGACTGGATGGAAACAGGTTTTCGCTACACCAGCATTTCGAACCGCTTGTTTTCTGAATTCGCCACCTGGAGTGGCTCACAGTCGTACAAAGACAAAAGCATTGACATGAAGCTGCGCGCTTGGCGCGAGTCGGACTACTTGCCCGAGCTTGCAGTCGGCTGGCGCGACATGGCGGGCACGGGCTTGTTCAGCTCGGAATACGTGGTGGCCAGCAAGCGCACGGGGCGGCCTGACTGGTCGCTGGGTATGGCCTGGGGCTATTTGGGCAACCGAGATAGTTTGAAAAACCCATTGAGCCGTGTGTTTGGCAAAGGGCTTGATGTCCGTCAAAACAATGTGGGGGACGGCGGATCGTTTGCGACCAGCAGTTGGTTTCATGGTCCTGCATCGTTGTTTGGTGGTGTGGAGTATCAAACCCCTTGGAATGTGGTACTCAAAGCTGAATACGACGGCAACAACTACAAAGCTGAGCCTTTGGGCAATTCGTTTCCTGTCAAGTCCCCCATCAATTGGGCCGTGGTGTACCGACCCGCAAAAGGCTTTGACATTTCGGCAGGTGTAGAGCGTGGCAACACCTGGGCCTTTGGCTTGACGTTTTATACCGACCTGTCGGGCTTGAACGTGCCCAAGGTCACAGACCCGGCGCTGCCGGTCGTGCGCCAAGCCAAGCCAAGCCAAGCCCCTGATTGGAACCAAACCGCAGAGGATGTTGAGAAATACACCCAGTGGCATGTGGCGCAAATTTACCAAGCAGACCCCAAGACCTTGGTGGTGGCCGCAGACCGCACCCAAAACCCATACCCTCAAGTACGGCTCGACAAGGCGATGACGGTGATTCACCGTGATGCACCGGCGCAAATTGAACATGTAGAGATACAACACCGCAACATGGGTGAGGTGCTGGCCGTGCAACGCGTAGACCGCGATGCCTGGGTGCAGGCCCAAACCGAGCCTGCGCGTACGCAAGAGGCCAAGCTGCCTGCGCAGCCTACTTATGACCCATCGCCAAAAGACGCTGCACAGCCTGTGTTGGTACAACGTAGCACAGGCTCGTATGTAGAGCCTGGCTTGGACTTTATTCAAACCTTGGGCGGTGCCGATGGCTTTATCTTGTACCAGTTCAGTGCTGCGGTACGCATGGGCCTGAAGCTGCCTTGGGATATGGAGGTTCGGGGCATGGTGCGTGGCCGTTTGCTGAACAACTATGACAAGTTCAGAGACCCAGGCTCGTCCGATTTACCGCGTGTGCGCACTTATTTGCGCGAGTACTTTGTGACATCCCCTGTGACGATGAACAACCTCACGCTGAGCAAAACCAGTCGCTTGGGACGCAATTGGTACGGCACAGTGTATGGCGGCTATTTTGAAGAGATGTTTGGTGGCGTGGGTGGCGAAGTGCTCTACCGACAACCTGGCAGCCGCTGGGCGGTAGGCGTGGACATGAACCAAGTCAAACAGCGCAGCTTTGAACAAAACTTCAGCTTTCGCGATTACAAGGTCAAGACCGGGCACATCACAGGCTACTGGAGCACGCCAATCGAGGGGGTGCATGCATCATTGAGCGCAGGCCAATATTTGGCTGGCGACCGCGGCGCCACCTTGACCGTGGCCAAGGTGTTTGCCAATGGTGCCACCATGGGGGCGTATGCCACCAAGACCAATGTGCCTGCCGCGTTATTTGGCGAAGGCTCGTTCGACAAAGGCATTTACTGGTCTATCCCATTCGATGCTTTCTTGACCAGCTCGAGCCGCTCGTATGCCAACTTCGCTTGGAAGCCACTGACCCGAGATGGTGGTGCACGGGTGGCGCGTCCGGTGAGTTTGTACAACGAAACCGTGTGGCTCAATCCGCTGATGAACAGCTATGTGCCATCGCCCCCTGCCAACGACAGCGTGATACCGGATGACCGCATTGAGCCTTACGCGCGCAAGCGCTGAGGCTTGGGGCCAGCGAGAGCGGGCCAAATAGAATAAGCCCATGCGCGACTACACCATCACCTTCGCCTGCTACAACCAGCTGGACTACACCAAGCAATTTATCGCCAGCTTGGACCGTGATGAGGTGGACTTTTCGCGCATCGTGGCGGTAGACAACGGCTCGACCGATGGAACACGCGAGTGGTTGGGCCAACAAGGATTCGGCGCAGTCGTGTTGAACGACCGTAACCTCGGTTGCGGTGCGGCGTGGAACCAGGGGGCGTTGGCATTGCAGTCCAAGTGGACGGTGGTGATGAACAACGATGTGGTGTGTGCCAAAGGCTGGCTGCGTAATTTATTGGCAGCTGCACAACAACACAATCTTCAAATCGCCAGCCCAGCCATGGTTGAGGGTGAGTTGGATTACGACTTGGCCGATTGGTCCGCTCAAGCGCAAACCCAAATGCAAGGCTATCTGCGCCAAGGTGCCCCGCACGCCGTGTGCATGGCCATTCGAGACGATGTCTGGAGTGAGATTGGCTACTTCATGCCAGTGACCAAGCTCTTGGGTTATGAAGACGCCATCTTTTTTCAGCGTGCGCTTGAAGCTCAGCTCAAAACTGGCACCACGGCTGACTCTTGGCTACACCACTACGGCATGACCACCCAAAAAGCGCTCAAGCTGGAAATGCAGTTGGACCAAGGCGACAGCCTGGGCAACCGAAACTTGATGCGTCTGTATATGGCGCAAAGTTGGTGGGCCAGAAAAAAAGCCCGTTACCAACGCCGTCGTTTGCTCAGCAATGCCCGTGCGCACGAATTGGCTGTGTATGGCAAAACCGTGCATGCATTGCACCGTCAGGCAGGTCAGCCTTGGGAGTGGGCATAAACCATGACGCCTATTCGCGCCTCGGTGGTCTTGCTGACCTACAACCAAGAAGCGTTCGTGGCAGAAGCCTTGCAAAGCTTGCTGGATCAAGATCTAGACGATCTTGAAATCGTGGTGTCGGACGATGCGTCTAAAGACAAAACATGGGATGCGGTCTCTGAACTGGCGCAAGCCTATGCGGGGCCTAAAAAAATCATTCTGAACCGCAATCCGCACAACATGGGCATCGGCGCCAATTACGCCAAGGCGTTTGCCTTGTCGAGCGGGGACGTAATTTTCAGTGCCGCAGGCGATGATGTGTCTTTGCCTTCTCGCTGTTCAGATACTCTTGCAGCCTGGGTACAGGCGGGCATGACGCCTGATCTGGTCGCGACAGATGCTTTGGACATGAAGGTGTCTGGCGAGGTGGTGGGCGTTAAAACCATGGACGATGTGCAAGACTGGGGCCTTGAAGCTTGGTTTGTACGCCGACCCTATCACTTCGGTGCCAGCCACATGATGACGCGTCGCATGCTGGCCATCAATGCCTTGCGCCACGACCTCCGTGCGGAAGACCAGTGCTTGATGTTTCGTGCCTTGTTGATGGGGGGTGCCTTGCGCGTGGCCAAGCCCTTGGTGAAGCATCGCCAAAATGGGGTGTCGTACAAGCCCAAGCCAACCACTTATGCGCTCAAAAAAGCAAAGTTCATTCGCGATGCGCAGGCCGCTTTGGTGGAGTCAGCGCAAATGCTGGCTGATGCGGCATGTGTCAACCGAGAGGCTGAGGTGGAGGCGTACTTGGCGCAAGGCGTCAACACCCACACGTTCATGTTGCGCGTGCTGAACGCGTCTTCTTGGGCTGACAAGTGGCAAGCCATGATGGAAGCGACAGGCGTGCCATTGAGCAAACGCTTGCGGTTTTTTCTGTATGCGGCTTTTCCTTGGCTGTACATGCCAGGCATGTGGCTGAAATCTGTTCTTAAAAAATGAGGGGCTTGCCATGATTCATCCGACGGCGCTTGTTTCGCCCAAAGCTCAGTTGGCTCCTGGTGTGTCAGTCGGGCCATTTACTGTCATTCATGATGATGTGGTGGTGGGTGAGGACACGGTGATTGAGGGGCATTGCGAGATTGGGCACCCCACACCCTTGGCGCAAGGACAAGCGTTGATCATTGGTAAGAAGTCGCTGATTCGGTCCCACAGCATTTTTTACCAAGGCTCCACGTTTGGAGATGGCTTGGTTACCGGTCACCGTGTGACGGTGCGCGAGAAAACAACGGCTGGTATTCAGCTTCAAATCGGCACCTTGAGCGATATTCAAGGTCATTGCGACATTGGCAACTATGTGCGCACGCACAGCAATGTGCACATTGGCCAAAAATCAAAGATCCATGACTTTGTGTGGCTCTTTCCTTATGTGGTGTTGACCAACGATCCTCATCCACCCAGCAATGTGTGCATCGGTTGTGAGATTGAGGCCTATGCCGTGGTCGCCACCATGTCGGTGGTGCTGCCAGGGGTGAAGATTGGTGAAGGCGCTTTGGTGGCTGCACACAGCTCGGTCAGCAAAGATGTGCTGGCGCACACGGTGGTGGGGGGCAGCCCAGCCAAGTTTTTGTGTGAAACCTCCAAAATCAAGCTGCGCGACGGCTCGGGCCTGAGTGCCTATCCTTGGACCCAGCATTTCACCCGCGGTTATCCTGAAGACGTCGTCCAACAATGGCTTGCTGAACATGGCAATCAAAACACTTGATCAATGTCAGCTCATTGAGCTGCCCAAAATTTCAGACCCGCGTGGCAACCTGACCTTTGTGGAGGCGGGGCGTCATATTCCTTTTGCGATTCAGCGTGTGTATTACCTCTATGACGTACCTGGCGGTGCCGAGCGCGGGGGGCATGCACACAAAGGGCTGCACCAGTTGATCGTTGCGATGTCGGGTTCGTTCGACATTCATTTGGATGATGGCGAGAACAAAAAGACGATCCACCTCAACCGAAGCTACAACGGTTTGTATGTGTGCCCGATGATTTGGCGTGAGATGGATAACTTTTCTTCGGGCGCTGTGTGCATGGTGTTGGCCTCGAATTTTTACGATGAATCGGATTACTACCGCGACTACGACGCGTTTTTGAAAGATGCCCGCCGATGAGCGCTGTTCCTTTTTTAGATTTGGCGGCCTTGCACCGTCCCCTTCGCGCAGAGTTGGATGCCGCCTACCAGCGTGTGATGGACTCGGGCTGGTTCATTGCCGGTCCTGAGTTGGAGGCTTTTGAAGCCGAATTTGCCCAGTACTGCGAAGTCAGCCACTGCGTGGGGATGGGCAATGGGCTGGACGCCATTCACTTGCTGTTGCGCGCTTACGGCATTGGCCCAGGCGACGAGGTGCTGGTTCCTTCCAACACTTTCATTGCCACTTGGTTGGCGGTAACGCAATGTGGCGCAACGCCCGTGCCCGTGGAGCCTTTGGCATCCACGCACAACATCGACCCTGCGTTGCTCGAGGGGCACATCACCCCGCGCACACGCGCCATCGTGCCCGTGCATTTGTACGGTCAACCGGCGGATATGGACCCGATCAACGCAGTGGCTGCCAAACACAAATTGGTGGTGATTGAAGACGCCGCACAAGCGCAAGGCGCGCGATACAAAGGCCGACGCGTGGGCTCTTTGGGGCATGCTGCAGCCACCAGTTTTTACCCCGGAAAAAACTTAGGTGCGCTGGGAGATGGCGGCGCTGTACTGACGCGTGACGCGCAGATTGCAGCCAAGGTCAAACAGCTGCGCAATTACGGCTCTGAGGTGAAGTACCAGCACCAAGTGCAAGGCTACAACAGCCGTTTGGATGAAATGCAAGCTGCATTCTTGCGTGTCAAATTGCGCGTGCTGGACGCTTGGAATACCAAACGTCAAGACATTGCCCGCGTCTACAGCGCACAGATCAACCACCCCTTGGTGACACTGCCTGCTGTCCCTGACTTTGCACAACCTGTGTGGCATTTGTATGTGGTGCGCAACGAGCATCGCGACGCACTGCGAGACGCATTGCAAGCGCAGGGGGTTGCCACCGTGATTCACTATCCCGTGCCGCCGCATTTGCAGCCTTGCTACCCCAGCTTTGCGCAAGCCGATTTGCCTTTGGCCACTGTGCTCGCCGATGAGGTGCTGAGTTTGCCCATGTCGCCAGCGATGACGGATGTGCAAGTCATGCAGGTGGTCCACGCAGTCAATGGATGGACTGGTTGACGTACATGTCAGGAAATAACGCTGCGCATTTGACCTATCGCCCAGATATCGATGGCCTGAGGGCTTTTGCTGTCGTGTCAGTTGTGGTGTTTCATGCCTTCCCTGCGTTGCTACCCGGTGGTTTTGTTGGGGTTGATGTATTTTTTGTGATCTCTGGTTTTTTGATTTCAGGGATCATGTTCAAAGCCCTAGAAGCTGGGCGTTTTGGTTTTTTAGATTTTTATGCCCGACGCGTGAATCGCATTTTTCCCGCGTTGATTTTGGTTCTTCTCGCCACATTTGGCGTTGCTTGGTGGACGCTGTTCAACGATGAGTTGGAGCAACTGGGCAACCACTTATCACGGGCTGCAGCGTTCTTATCGAACTTCATTCTTTGGCACGAGTCGGGCTACTTTGACAACGCGGCAGAAACCAAGCCGCTGTTGCATTTGTGGTCGTTGGGGATTGAAGAACAGTTTTACATTGTGTGGCCCCTGATGGTGTGGGGCCTTTGGCGACTCAAGGCTTGGCGCGTGCATGTGATGACGGTGTTGGTCATGGCCTCTTTGGGATGGAACTTGTACCAGTCGCAACACGACTTGACGCATGATTTTTATTCGCCCTTGACCCGCTTTTGGGAGCTGCTGTCTGGGGCTTTGTTGGCCTACAAAATGCGAGCTGCGTCCGCTGCCTTGGTTCAGCAGGGGCCTGAATCGGGTGATGACGTTTGGCTGCGCACCGCCCATATGCGCGCTGCTGCGGGCGCGTTGTTGCTGTTGATGGCGGTGGTGTGGATTGATGGCACTCACAAATTCCCAGGTGGATGGGCCTTGCTGCCTGTGATGGGGGCTGTGTTGGTGATTTCTGGCGATGGTCACACATGGATCAACCGTGCGATTTTTTCTCATCCCTGGGTGGTGTGGGTGGGCACAATCAGCTATCCCTTGTACTTGTGGCATTGGCCTATTTTTTCTTTCGCCAGGATCATTGAGGGGGGTGCTCCTCCTGCCTGGATTCGTTCAGTCGGACTGTTGATGTCGGTGCTGTTAGCTTGGATCACGTTTCGGTATGTTGAGAAACCGATTCGTTTTGGTTGGCGCTTTCGTTACAAAACATGGGTGCTCGCATGGGGCATGGTGTGTGTGGGTGTGTTGGGCTATCTGACACACAAAGCCGATGGTTATCCGCAACGCGCCGTGATGAAAGACCAGCAAGTTTTTCATGCGGGGGATATTGGTCATGATGCATTCCATGAATACCACCGCACGCATTTTTTCACCTGTGCCGACCCTGATGTGCAAAAAGATGCGGGCAATTGGAAAGGGATCGTGAGGTGTTTTCAGTCTCACAAAGAAGGCCCTGTGACCTTGCTGTTGCTGGGGGATAGCCACGCTGAGCATTTGTTTTTGGGCTTGGCAGAGCAATTGCCAAAGGTGAATGTGGGCTTCTATGGCAAAGGCGCGTTGCCGTTTTTAAGCAAGAGTGAGTTCAAAGTTATTTTTGACCGGGTGTTGAGCAACCCTGACATTCAACAGGTTGTGGTGTCAGCCATGTGGGCGAGTCGTATGAATGAAGTACCTGAAGGTACGACCCTAGCGTCAGAACTGGCGCGTGTTGTTCAAGCGCTTCAAGCTTCAGGCAAAAAGGTGTACATCACCGACGATATGCCGCAGTTCGAATTTGATCCGCAGCGATGCAAATTCCAACGGCCCTGGACCCAAAGCACCCAGTGCGATGCACCGATCACTGGTTATCAAACCCAACGCGGTCGCTACATGGCGGAGTTGAAGGATGTGCTGCAACGTTATCCCGATGTGACGATGATCGATCTTTCATCCATGATGTGCCACGACGCGTTGTGCAGCATGGCCCACAAGGGTCAATTGCTGTACCGAGATAACAACCATCTCAATATTCCAGGCTCTCAGTATGTAGGAGCTCTCATCGTGACACAGCAGCCCAGTTTGGGGCGGGCAAGCAATTCACCATCACTTCGAGCTAAACCATGACCATCCTCGTCACCGGCTGTGCCGGCTTCATCGGCAGCAATTTTGTTCACACCTGGCTTGGCAGCTCTGACGAGCAAGTGATCAACCTCGACAAGCTCACCTACGCAGGCAACCTGGCCAACTTGGCGTCTCTCAAAGACGACCCCCGTCATGTGTTTGTGCAAGGCGATATTGGTGACACCAGTTTGGTGCCTCAGTTGTTGGCGCAGTACAAGCCCCGTGCGGTATTGAACTTTGCGGCAGAGAGCCATGTGGACCGCTCCATCCATGGCCCAGGCGACTTCATTCAAACCAATGTCATGGGTACGTTCAACTTGTTAGAAAGCGTACGCGCCTATTGGCAAGATTTACCTGCGGCTGAGAAACAAGCCTTTCGCTTTTTGCATGTGTCCACCGACGAGGTGTACGGAACGCTGTCGCCCACCGACCCACCGTTTGCAGAAACCAAAAACTACGAACCCAACAGCCCGTACTCGGCCAGCAAAGCCGCCAGCGACCACTTGGTGCGTGCATGGCACCACACCTATGGCTTGCCCGTGCTGACCACCAATTGCAGCAACAACTATGGGCCGTATCACTTTCCCGAAAAACTCATTCCTCTGGTACTGCTCAACGCGTTAGCCGGCAAGCCTCTGCCCATTTATGGTGATGGTCAGCAAGTGCGTGATTGGTTGTATGTTGAGGATCACTGCCGAGCAATTGCTCGCGTGTTAGATGTCGGCAAGGTGGGGGAGACTTACAACATCGGTGGGTGGAACGAAAAGCCCAACCTCGAAGTGGTTAACACTCTGTGTGCCGTACTGGACGAGCTGAAGCCTCGTGCCGATGGTAAACGTTACGCTGAGCAAATTACCTATGTCAAAGACCGCCCAGGTCATGACCGCCGCTACGCTATCGATGCCCGCAAGATTGAGCGGGATCTGGGGTGGAAGCCGCAGGAAACGTTTGAAACGGGTATCCGCAAAACCGTGCAGTGGTACTTGGCCAACCAAGCATGGGTAGAGGGCGTGACCAGCGGGGCTTACCGCCAATGGGTGGGCAAGCAATATGGCGCGTAAGGGCTGACCCATTATGAAAATTTTGCTTCTGGGCAAAAACGGCCAAGTGGGTTGGGAGCTCCAGCGCAGCCTAGCCCCTTTGGGTGATGTGCTGGCGCTCGATCGACACAGCACCCAATACTGCGGTGATTTAACCCAACCCGAACAGCTGGTGCAAACAGTGCTGGCCTACAAGCCAGACTTCATCGTCAACGCTGCTGCCTACACGGCGGTAGATAAGGCCGAGTCTGACCCCGAATTGGCCCACTGCATCAATACCGATGCCCCAGCAGCCTTGGCCAAAGCCGCCGCACAAATAGGCGCATGGCTGGTGCATTACTCGACCGACTATGTGTTTGACGGCAGCGGCAGCCATGCACGGCAAGAGGGCGAAGGCACTGGGCCAGTGAACGTGTATGGCCAAACCAAATTGGATGGTGAAAAAGCCATTGTGGCCAGCGGCTGCAAGTATTTGATTTTTCGCACAAGTTGGGTCTACGCCGCGCGTGGCAGCAACTTTGCCAAAACCATGCTGCGCTTGGCGCAAGAGCGCGACAAGTTGACGGTGATTAACGACCAACACGGTGCACCTACAGGTGCAGACCTGATTGCCGATGTCACAGCGCATGCCATGCGACGTGTGCTGAACACGCAAAACATTTCATTCAGCGGTGTGTATCACCTTGTGGCTTCGGGTGAAACCACGTGGCATGGGTATGCCAGCTATGTGATTGAGCAGGCCAAGCGCATCCGCCCTGATTTGGCTTGGACGGTGGCAGATGTTGCGCCTGTACCCACCAGCGCTTTTCCAACACCCGCAGCACGCCCGCTCAATTCGCGTTTGTGCACAGCAAAGCTGCAACAAGCCTTTGGTCTTGTATTGCCGCCTTGGCAACAAGGGGTAGACCGAATGCTGGCTGAAATACTTTAAACAAGAAGAACAGATATGACCAAACAACGCAAAGGCATCATCCTCGCAGGCGGTTCTGGTACGCGCTTGTACCCTGTCACACAAGCGGTCAGCAAACAGCTGATGCCCGTGTATGACAAACCCATGATTTACTACCCACTCACCACGCTGATGCTGAGCGGTATTCGTGAGGTGTTGATCATCTCTACCCCGCAAGACACGCCGCGTTTTACGGAACTATTGGGTGACGGCAGCCAATGGGGCATGCACATTGAATATGCGGTGCAGCCTAGCCCCGATGGTTTGGCGCAAGCCTTCATCATTGGTAAAGACTTTGTGGCAGACCACCCCAGTGCGTTGGTGTTGGGCGACAACATTTTTTATGGCCACG
>ERZ650311.1200-NODE-1200-length-13326-cov-5.289428_pt1 | contig 13326 bp, 12 predicted proteins | sample MGYA00376247_ERZ650311 | MGnify/ENA primary metagenome ERZ650311 (study PRJEB26733, sample SAMN07839324) | wastewater metagenome | biome: small river; feature: stream; material: water | place: USA: North Carolina | collected 2016-07-28 ... | reverse complement strand
ACCAAGACATGGCTGATATTGGCGAATACTATGCTGCGCAAACTGCCAGCTCACCTAACAACCCATTGAAGTGATTCTTCATTGATCAAGATACATAGAGATATTTTTATGAAATTCGCACTAATTACAGCAGTTTTGCTTTCAAGCATTGGTTTGGTAAACGTAGCAAATGCTGCTAGCGCAGAAAAGGGTAAAGCATTGGTAGAGAAAGCGAACTGCGGTTCTTGCCATGGCGCTAATTTAAATACCCCAATTCTTCCTGTTTATCCTAAATTGGCTGGTCAGTATGCCGATTACCTCTATTACGCTCTTAAGGCATACAAGGTTGGTAACAGCAATGCTCAGTTTGGTCGCAATAACGCAATCATGGGCTCACAAGTACAAAACTTTAGCGATGCAGATATGCAAGATATCGCAGCTTACATCGCTTCATTGCCAGGAAACTTCGTAGTTAAAAAGTAATTTTCCTAGCTTCGGCTACTTAAAATAAAGGCTTAGAATAATCTTCTAAGCCTTTATTTTTTATGTGTTTTTTGTTTTAACGTAGTGCCTCAAGACCTCTAGCAAGGTGTTTGCGCATAGCCTGCTCAGCAGCCTGTTCGTCGCGCTTAAGAATGGACCTGAGTATCTCTCGATGCTCCACCAAGGAGTTTTGCAATCTACCAGTGCTAGTTAGGGAGTCTCTGCGATGAAGTTTTAGAACTTTGCGCAGATCAGCGATAACGCCATTCATCCACTTATTGCCAGCAATTTCTTGAATTAATTCATGAAATTTGACATTTATCTCAAAAAACTGCTCAATATCGCGGTCTGCAGCTGCTTTTTCCAAGCGGTGGTGCAAGTGATCTAGCATGTTTAATTCATCTTCCGTTGCTTTGGTGGCGGTCTCTTTAGCCGCTTGTCCCTCCAAAAGGGAGAGGATGGTGAAGATTTGCTCTAGATCTTTCCTTGCTACCTCGGTCACATATGCGCCACGGCGCATCTTGATGGTAACCAGCCCCTCAGAGGCTAAAACCTTGATAGCTTCACGCATTGGTGTGCGGCTAATGCCCAGTTGGTCGGCCAGCGACTGCTCATCTAGCCAACTGCCAGGGGCCAATTGCTTACTAAATATCTGTTCACGTAACCTGTCAGCGACGTCTTCATATAATGGTCGGTTATTCAGTTTTGTATTCATAATTATGAATACATGATAGCTAGACAAATGAGAGATAGTCAAGCAGAATGTAAGGATATTTCGATGCAATGCAACAAAAATTAACTGGGAGTTTTTGTGAGTTCTAAAGAAAACAAATCATGGCCATCTTTTCCTGAGGTCAATCTTGAGTCTTGGAAGAAATCAGCGCAGAAATCAGCACCAAATGGTGATGTAGATTCTTTAGGCTGGAAAACGCCAGACGGAATTCATTTAAAGGCTTTGTACACATCATCTGATGTTGAGGGTCTGAACTACACAGATACTTTGCCTGGATTTGAGCCATTTGTACGTGGACCACAAGCAACGATGTATTCCGTTCGTCCTTGGACGATTCGTCAGTACGCCGGTTTCTCTACTGCGGAAGAATCCAATGCCTTTTATCGCAAAGCACTTGCTGCAGGTGGACAGGGCGTATCAGTTGCTTTTGATTTAGCAACACATCGCGGTTACGACTCGGATCATCCACGCGTGACTGGTGACGTTGGTAAAGCGGGGGTTGCCATTGATTCCGTAGAAGATATGAAGATCTTGTTTGACGGAATTCCGTTGGACAAAGTATCCGTTTCTATGACGATGAACGGCGCTGTATTGCCTGTATTGGCTGGCTACATTGTTGCTGGTGAAGAGCAGGGTGTTAAACAAGAGCAGCTATCCGGAACCATTCAGAACGATATTCTGAAAGAGTTTATGGTGCGTAATACCTATATTTATCCACCAGAGCCTTCCATGCGCATCATTGGCGACATTATTGAGTACACCGCCAAGAACATGCCCAAGTTCAACTCGATTTCTATTTCGGGTTACCACATGCAAGAAGCGGGCGCCAATCAAGTCTTGGAATTGGCTTTCACATTGGCTGATGGTAAAGAGTATGTCAAAACCGCTCTTGCCAAAGGCTTAGATGTGGACGGTTTTGCTGGACGTCTGTCTTTCTTCTTCGCCATTGGCATGAACTTCTATCTAGAGGTTGCGAAGTTACGTGCGGCGCGTTTGTTGTGGTGGCGCATCATGAAATCTTTCGAGCCCAAGAATCCAAAGTCATTGATGTTGCGCACCCACTGCCAAACCTCCGGCTGGTCATTGACAGAGCAAGACCCATATAACAACGTTGTTAGAACTACAGTAGAGGCTATGGCTGCCGTCTTTGGCGGAACCCAGTCATTACATACCAACTCATTGGATGAGGCGATTGCATTGCCTTCTGAGTTCTCAAGCCGCATTGCGCGCAATACCCAGCTGATCTTGCAAGAAGAGACTCACATACCGAGCGTGATCGATCCCTGGGCAGGTTCATACATGATGGAAAACCTGACTCAAGAGATGGCAGATAAAGCTTGGGAGATTATTCAAGAAGTTGAAGCGATGGGCGGCATGACGAAGGCGGTTGAAAGTGGTTGGGCTAAGCTCAAGATTGAAGCAGCCGCTGCCGAGAAACAAGCCAAGATCGATTCAGGCTCTGATGTGATTGTCGGTGTTAATAAGTACAAACTAGGCAAAGAAGATCTAGTTGACGTGTTGATGATCGATAACGATAAAGTGCGCGAAGGCCAAGTTGCTCGCCTTAAAGACATTAAAGCAAAACGTGATAATCAAAAAGTACAGGCTGCATTAGAGGCACTCACTAAGGCTGCAGAAGATAACTCTGGAAATCTATTGGAGTTGTCTGTCAATGCGATTCGTTTGCGTGCCACTGTAGGCGAAGTTTCTGATGCGTTAGAAAAAGTTTACGGGCGCCATCGCGCCGATACTCAAAAGGTGACTGGTGTGTATGCAGCTGCTTATGACTCAGCCGAAGGCTGGGCAAAACTCCAAACTGAAATTGCCGACTTTGCCAAAGAATTCGGTCGTCGTCCTCGTGTAATGATCGCTAAGCTTGGTCAAGACGGTCATGACCGTGGTGCCAAAGTGGTTGCGACTGCTTATGCCGACTTAGGTTTTGACGTCGATATCGGACCTTTGTTCCAAACTCCAGAAGAGTGCGCTCGCCAAGCAATTGAGAATGACGTGCATGCCTTAGGCGTTTCTACTTTAGCTGCTGGCCACAAAACATTGGTGCCAGCCATCATTGCCGAGCTGAAAAAGCAGGGATCAGATGACATCATCGTATTCGTTGGGGGCGTGATTCCAAGACAAGACTACGAGTTCCTATATGAAGCAGGTGTTAAAGGAATTTACGGTCCAGGTACGCCGATCCCAGCTTCTGCTAAGGATGTACTTGAGCAGATTCGCAAATCAGTTAAACCTGCTTAATACGGAATACGGATCATAGGCATGCTCGAGGCTGCTGATCAGGCTTTAGTGAATGATCTCACTGGCGCGCCGTCGCTAAAACAGCGTCGCGCGTTGGCCAAGATCATTACTTTGCTTGAATCCACTCGCTTAGATCACCGTCATCGTGCGGATGATGTGCTCAATACTTTGCTGCCCAAAACGGGCAAATCATTTCGTCTGGGTATTTCTGGGGTGCCAGGGGTTGGCAAATCCACTCTCATCGAATCTTTGGGTCTCTACCTGATTGAAAAAGGACATCGCGTTGCGGTTTTGGCGATTGATCCCTCTTCTAGTCTATCCGGTGGATCTATTTTGGGCGATAAGACTCGGATGGAGCGCTTATCCGTTCTTGATAATGCATTCATTCGTCCAAGTCCTTCCTCATTAACTCTTGGTGGCGTTGCCGAAAAAACCCGTGAAGCCATGCTAGTTGCAGAAGCGGCTGGTTTTGACATCATCATTGTTGAAACAGTTGGCGTGGGTCAAAGTGAAATTGCTGTAGCTGGCATGACTGATATGTTCCTGTTGTTGCAGTTGCCCAATGCCGGCGATGATCTTCAGGCCATCAAAAAAGGGGTGATGGAAATTGCTGACTTGATTGTGATCAACAAGGTAGACATCGATCCTGATGCGGCCATGCGTGCCCAACTCTTTATTACAAGCTCTCTACGTCTATTGGGCTTTCAGGGCAATCCTGACCATGCATCGCATGACAAAGAGTTTTGGCATCCTCAGGTAATGACATTAAGCGCCTTAGAGGGCAAGGGAGTTCCTGAGCTATGGGACAAAGTCTCTCATTTTGAAAAACTTCAAAAGGCGAATGGGAAATTTGATTCTCGTCGCAAACAACAAGCGGGCGCATGGATGTGGGACCGCATCGATGCAGGACTAAAAAACGCATTCCGTAACAACGTTGCTGTACAAGAGCTTCTACCAAGTTTGAGTGCACAAGTAAACCAAGGAACCATGGCATCTTCAGTAGCCGCAAGACGACTGCTTGAAGCCATGGGGCATGAATTTTTCTAAGGAGCAGGTAATGAAGGAAATCATTCAACAACTGGAAGCCAAGCGTGAGCTAGCTCGATTGGGTGGCGGGCAAAAGCGTATTCAGGCACAGCACTCAAAGGGCAAATTAACGGCCCGAGAGCGTATTGAGCTCTTGCTGGATGCTGGCACATTTGAAGAATGGGATATGTTCGTAGAGCATCGCTGTCATGACTTTGGCATGGGTGATCAGACAGTTCCTGGCGACGGCGTGGTTACTGGTTACGGAATGATTAACGGCCGTTTGGTATTTGTCTTCTCACAAGACTTCACGGTATTAGGCGGCTCTCTATCAGAAGCCCATGCTGAAAAGATTTGCAAGATCATGGACCAAGCCCTCAAAGTAGGTGCTCCAGTAATCGGTTTGAATGACTCAGGTGGTGCCCGTATTCAAGAGGGTGTTGCTTCTCTTGGCGGCTACGCTGAAATTTTCCAGCGTAATGTCACTGCCTCTGGTGTGATCCCCCAAATCTCCTTGATCATGGGCCCATCCGCTGGTGGCGCCGTTTACTCACCGGCCTTGACCGATTTCATCTTCATGGTCAAGGATAGTTCTTATATGTTTGTTACTGGACCTGAAGTGGTCAAGACCGTGACCCATGAGGATGTCACTGCAGAAGAGTTGGGTGGCGCAGTAACGCACTCAACGGTCTCTGGTGTTTGTGATTTGGCGTTTGATAATGATGTTGACGCCATCATGATGTTGCGTCGCTTCTTTAATTACTTGCCGCTATCTAACCGCGAAAAACCACCTTTGATCAAAGGTGCTAACCGTACTGAAGAGCCTGATTTTTCTTTGGATACTCTGGTTCCATCCAATCCAAATCAACCCTACGACATGAAAGAGTTGATTAGCAAGATTGTGGATGATGGTGAGTTCTTTGAATTGCAGCCTGACTACGCAAAAAATATTGTGATCGGTTTTGCCCGCATTGAAGGTCGTTCTATTGGTATCGTTGCAAATCAGCCTTTGGTGTTGGCTGGTTGCTTAGACATCAAAGCTTCTATTAAAGCAGCGCGTTTTGTCCGCTTCTGTGATGCCTTCAATATCCCTGTGGTGACATTGGTGGACGTTCCAGGCTTCATGCCAGGCACTGCACAGGAATACGGCGGCATTATTAAGCATGGCGCGAAATTGCTCTATGCCTATGCAGATTGCACTGTACCGAAAGTAACTTTGATTACTCGTAAAGCATACGGTGGTGCCTATGACGTGATGGCTTCTAAGCATTTACGTGGTGACGTGAACTTTGCCTGGCCTTCAGCAGAGATTGCTGTGATGGGGCCTAAAGGCGCCGTAGAAATTATTTTCCGCGAAGAGAAATCTGACCCAGAAAAAATTGCCGCGCGTGAAGCCGAATACAAATCTAAGTTTGCTAACCCATTTGTAGCGGGTCGTCGCGGTTATATCGACGATGTCATCCTTCCACATGAAACCCGCAAACGCATTGCTCGTTCACTAGCAATGCTCAAAGACAAAGATTTGAAGAATCCTGCGCGTAAACACGGCAATATTCCTCTGTAAAGGCGCTGACAAATTATGACTACGAAAATGTTTAAGAAAATTTTGATTGCTAACCGTGGTGAGATTGCTTGCCGCGTGATGATGACCGCTAAAAAAATGGGCATCAAGACTGTTGCGGTGTATTCCGAAGCTGATAAAGAAGCGCGTCACGTGCAGTTGGCTGATGAAGCGGTGTGCATTGGGCCGGCGCCTTCGCGCGAATCCTATTTAGTAATGGATCGGATTATTCAGGCTTGTAAAGATACCGGCGCTGAAGCGGTTCACCCTGGTTACGGCTTCTTGTCTGAAAACGAGCAGTTTGCCAAGCGCTGTGAGGAAGAGGGTATTGTCTTTATTGGTCCAAAATACCAATCGATTGCTGCTATGGGTGACAAGATTGCCTCTAAAAAGCTTGCCTTAGAAGCTAAAGTCAATACGATTCCTGGCTATAACGAAGCAATTGATTCAACTGAAGCGGCTGTCAAAATTGCCCAAGGCATTGGCTACCCAGTCATGATCAAGGCATCGGCAGGCGGTGGTGGTAAGGGTCTGCGCGTTGCCTTTAATGATAAAGAAGCTGCCGAAGGTTTTGCGGCTTGCAAAACGGAGGCGATGAACAGCTTTGGTGATGATCGTATCTTTATCGAGAAGTTTGTTGAGGGTCCGCGTCATATTGAGATTCAGGTATTGGGAGACTCTCATGGCAACGTGGTTTACTTAAACGAGCGTGACTGTTCTATTCAACGTCGCCACCAAAAGGTGATTGAAGAGGCACCATCGCCATTTATTGATCCTGCTACTCGTAAAGCCATGGGTGAACAGGCGGTTGCTTTGGCAAAAGCTGTGAACTATCAATCTGCCGGTACGGTGGAGTTTGTTGTTGGTAAAGATAAGTCTTTCTACTTCTTGGAGATGAACACCCGCTTGCAAGTTGAGCATCCCGTGACCGAAAGCATTACTGGTCTTGACCTGGTTGAGCAAATGATTCGTGTTGCAGCCGGTGAAAAGCTGTCATTTAAACAAGAAGATGTGAAGTTAGATGGCTGGTCAATGGAGTGTCGTATCAACGCGGATGATCCATTCCGCAACTTCTTGCCGTCAACTGGTCGTCTCGTTAAATACCGTCCGCCAGAGTCCGTTAATGGCGTTCGTGTAGATACTGGTGTCTATGAGGGTGGTGAGATCCCGATGTATTACGACTCCATGATTGCGAAATTGATCGTGCATGGCAAAGATCGTACTGAGGCTATCGAGAAAATGCGTGCCGCCTTAAATGATTTCGTGATTCGTGGCATTCATTCGAATATTCCATTTCAGGCAGCTCTATTGCAGCATCCGCGCTTCGTAAATGGCGACTTTACAACTGGCTTTATTGCTGAAGAGTACCCAGAAGGCTTTAAAAAGGATTCTGTGCAACCTGCGGATCCTAAGCGTTTGGCTGCATTGGCAGCATTTATGCGCTACCGATATCTCGAACATATTCAAATGATTGATGGTCAATTGGCTGGCCACGAAATGATCATTGGTAAGAAATTCGTTGTGGTGACTGGCAAAAAAGCGGGCTCAATGAACGATCCCTTTGAGGTGCCAATTCGTGTTGAACTCAAAGATGGTACTTACTCTGTCTACATTGATGAAGCTGATGGAGTAAGTCGTTACGACATTGAGAGTGATTGGCGTCCAGGGCAAATTTGTCTTAATGCCACCATTAATGGCACCCAAAAAATCACTGCACAAGTTGAGCGCCGTGGCGTTCGCTATGGATTGATTCTGGATGGAGTGCATTACGAGTGCATGGTTTTAAGCCCATTGGGTGCAGAGCTACAACGCCGTATGCCAGTGAAGTTACCGCCGGATACTTCTAAATTGGTGATGTCTCCAATGCCTGGTTTGTTGACAAAAATCGCTGTGAAGGTTGGCGAGGCAGTCACTGCTGGTCAAAAATTAGCCTCGATTGAAGCAATGAAAATGGAGAACACGCTATCCGCAATGCAAGATGGTGTGGTTGCAGAGATTTGCGCTCAAGAGGGCGATAGCCTAGCGGTTGATCAAATGATCATCCGTTTTGAGTGATAGCATCAATACGAGGTTAATGACTATGAGCGCTAAGCCATTCAAAATTTTAGGTATTCAGCAAATCGCCATTGGTGGTGAGAATAAAGATCGACTCAAAAAACTGTGGGTTGATATGCTGGGTTTTGAGTACAAAAGCACATTTGTTTCTGAACGTGAGAACGTAGACGAAGACATTTGCGCTATCGGATCTGGTGCGCATGAGATTGAGGTTGATCTCATGCAGCCGTTTGATATCGAAAAAAAGCCGGCGGTACACCAAACCCCTTTAAACCATATTGGTTTGTGGGTGGATGATCTACCAAAAGCAGTGGAATGGCTCTCAGCAAACGGTTTGCGCTTTGCACCGGGCGGAATCCGCAAGGGTGCTGCAGGCTATGACATCACCTTTGTTCATCCAAAAGGTAATGACGAATTCCCGATCAGTGGAGAAGGGGTCTTAATTGAGTTGGTTCAAGCCCCTCCCGAAGTAATTGCAGGATTGAGTTCATAATTTGAGCTTATAGCAAAGCAAAGAAGGCTTATATTGGCAAATCTATTGGCCATCGACACCTCATCAGCCTGGTGTTCGGTGGCTTTATCTTTAGGCGATCACGTACCAGAGCTGAGGCATGAAGCGGCCTCGGCTGGCGCTAGCCAATTGTTATTGCCTTGGATCGAGTCTTTGCTTGCGAATGCCAAGATTTCTTTAAAAGATCTTGATGCTATTGCTGTCGGCATAGGGCCAGGCGCATTTACCGGAGTGCGTTTAGGTGTTGCGGCAGTCCAAGGTTTAGCTATCTCCAATGATTTGCCCACCATTTCTGTGTGTAGCTTAGATGCCATTGCATCGCAGCTTACTAAAACATCGGCATTTCAAAAAGCTGCTCCACGCTATTTTGTGATTGCGGTTGATGCGCGGATGGAAGAGGTCTACTGGGCTAAGTATGAAACTCAGTCAAACTCACTTCCTAAACGAATCGGTGATATTCATCTTACAAAGCCTGAGGACATTGATCTTGCAGGCGCTCAATATTTGGCTGGTAGTGCAATTGAGGCTTATCGTGAGCGCTTGCCTAATTTTGCAGGCGCCCTTGATGCTGAGATTGCGGTCTCCGCGCTGGGCGTCTTGGACTGCGCACAGCAGATGTTTGCGCAAGACATGCAACAAGACGTTCGTCAGCTTGAGCCTTTATATGTGCGCAATAAAGTGGCACTCACCACCGCTGAGCGTGAAGAGGCGCATAAGTAATGTCAGAGCATTTAGTAGCCGGTGGTGAGGCTGAGCTCTCATTTTTACCAATGCAGCCCACAGATCTTGATGAGGTTCTCAAGATTGAGTCGGTTTCGCATATACATCCATGGACTAAAGGTAATTTTTCAGATTCTTTGGCAGCTGGGCACTGGGCTTATTGCATTCGACCGCAACTAGATCAAGCCGTCAAAGGATCTTACTTAGATCCCGCTGTGCTCTGGGCATATTGCGTTTTATTCCCGGCCGTAGATGAATTGCATCTCTTAAACATCACGGTATCACCGCATTTGCGTAAGCTCGGCTTGGGTCAAAGAATGATGGCTGCCATTGAAGGTGTAGCTGCGCAGCAAAAAATGCCACGCATCATCCTGGAGGTGAGGCCAACCAACGCTGCAGCTTTAATGCTTTATCAAAAATTAGGTTACGAACAAATTGGCGTGCGCAAGAACTACTATCCTGTTAGCCCAGAAACCGGCTCACGTGAAGATGCGCTGGTAATGGCTAAATCGATTAAGCTAGAGCCATGACCAATACACATTCAGCCTTCTTAAAAGAAATGGGCATTACTGAGTGGACCTCGCGAGATACGGTTCAGGTAGTGCCAGAAACCGTAAATCCTGTAAGCGCTCCTGCCAGTGCCGCAGCAGAAAATCCTGCGCAGCGCACATCATATGGGGTTTGGTGGTTTTTTGGTCATGAGCCACAGGGCGATGCCAAAATCTTATTTCAAAACATGATTCGCGCCTTAGGCTTGGCACGCCATGAATGGTCTTGGAAGGATCCCGCAGCAAAATTGAATCAACTCTCCAGTCCAGATGAACCGGTTGTAGTAGTTGCCTTTGGCGGACCTGTGGCGCAAAAAATTACTGGCGAACGTGATCCACTCCCGCAATTACGCGAAACGATTCTCGCGCTCAATTCCGGAAATGATGAAGAGATTCCAGTAATTGCTTCATTTGAATTAAATCAGGTTCTTGCCAAGCCTAAAGATAAAGCATTGTTATGGCAGGATTTGCTGCTCGCTAGATCAGTACTGCAAAACAGCTAATTAGCTTAGTGCTTGTGCTCACCAATCAAATGCATGGAGTCATACTCCGCTTGATTTCTGGCATGGCGTTTAATCACTAGCCACATAATCAGACTCACGGCTACACCAAAACCAACGATCACGATTTGAATTGGCACATCCAACCAGATGAGCAATGAGTAGATCATCAACATCATCAAGACAGAGATATTTTCATTGAAGTTCTGCACGGCAATGGAGTGACCGGCAGACATAAGAACGTGGCCTCGGTGTTGCAGCAAGGCATTCATCGGAACAACAAAGTAACCCGCCAACCAGCCCACTAAGATCAACAAGAGATAGGCTGGCAATAAGTTAAGCGTCACTTGAAATTTGCCGAAAGACAAAATGCTTGTATTGGGTAGCAGATCAGAGTTATAGACGGCCATTACACAAACTACTAAGCCCATGGCAACGCCGTAAGGCAGTACATTCAAAGAATTGCGAAGCGGTATCCGCCAAGCTGCGTAGACAGCACCACCGGCAACGCCAATGGCCGAGATGGCTTGCAAAATAGCGCCTTGCGACAGGTTCATATGCAAGGCAACTTGAGCCCACTTAATCACAATAAATTGCAGAGTTGCACCAGCGCCCCAGAATAAGGTAGTCACTGCCAAAGAAATTTGACCAAGACGATCATTCCAAAGTGTTTTGAAGCAGATGGAAAAATCTTTAATTAATTCAATCGGATTGGTCTTTTGTGAAACATACCTGGCGCCAGTATCTGGAATCTTTAGGTTAATGAGTGCAGCAACAACATAAATCATCATGATGATGAGAATGGCCGATTCTGCTGGAGTATCGATGCCGGTTTCTAAGGTTGGCATATCCAGAGCCAAAAGACCTTGGGAGACGGTGCTGCTAATGAGGACGCCACCTAACACGGTGCCCAAAATAATGGAGCCAACGGTTAAACCTTCGATCCAACCATTAGCCGCCACCAATTTTTCTGGAGGCAGTAGTTCGGTCAAAATGCCGTATTTTGCTGGCGAGTAGGCGGCAGCACCTAAACCAACGATCGCGTATGACAACAATGGGTGGCTACCGAATAACATTGCCACACATCCAACAAACTTAATCGTGTTGGTGATGAACATGACATTGCCCTTAGGGCGGGAGTCTGCAAAGGCACCCACAAAGGCTGCCAAGAGAACATAGGACAATACGAAGAACAATTTGAGCAAAGGCGTCATCCAGGCCGGAGCATGAAGCTGGGCCAAGAGGGCTATAGCTGCTATCAGGAGAGCATTATCAGCAAGCGACGAAAAAAATTGCGCCGCCATAATGATGTAAAAGCTACGGTTCATTCGTACAATCTAGTCATTACTACAATTAAAACATGAAAGGAGGGGTGATTATGGGTGATTCAGCTAACGGCCTGATTAATAGACCAATTTTGGCCTCTATTCATACTGCCGCCTTTCAGCATAATTTAAACCGAGTTCGAGAAATGGCGCCAGAGTCCAAGATCTGGTCGGTTATTAAGGCTCGCGCTTATGGCCATTGCTTTGATGCAGCCCTGAAGGGTCTTGCTTCTACAGATGGCTTTGCTCTGTTGGATATTCAGGATGCAACATGGTTGCGTCAGCATGGCTGGAAGGGTCGAATACTGCTTTTAGAAGGCTTTTTTCATGAAAATGAGCTAAGCCTTGCAGAGGAGTTAGCCTGTGATTTGGTGGTTCACTGCGAAGCCCAAGTTGAGTGGCTTGAGCGTTTTAAAGCCAAAAACCATAAGCCATTTAATGTCTTTCTCAAGATGAATACCGGCATGAACCGTTTGGGGTTCAAGCCCGATGCCTACAGAACGGCATTTCACCGTTTGCATGCTGCTGGCTATCACATGCACCACATGACTCATTTTGCTAATGCGGATCAAGTTGATCAATCTCCAACAGTTGGTGCTCAGCAAGAGCTGTTTAACCAAACTATTGAAGGGTTAGAGGGCTCAACTTCGCTCGCCAATTCAGCGGCCATTTTGTGGCATCGAAATGCATTGGGAGATTGGGTCCGCCCCGGCATCATGCTTTATGGTGCTTCACCAACAGGACTGCATGCCGATATTGAGCATGCCAATCTACAAGCGGTTATGCAGTTACACAGTGAAATTATTGATATTCAGGACCTTCAGAAGGGTGATCGCGTGGGATATGGTGGTCGCTATGAAGCAACAGAAGCTATGCGCGTAGGTATCGTAGCTTGTGGTTACGCAGATGGATATCCGCGGCATGCCAAAGATGGCACACCAGTTTGGGTTGCCAATGGCAAAGAAGGAGTTATTTGTCCTTTGGTGGGAAGAGTTTCCATGGACATGTTGGCGATTGATTTGCGCAAAGCGCCTAATGCAAACATTGGTACCTCTGTTCAGCTATGGGGCGACAGAGTTCCAGTGGATGATGTTGCGCAAATGAGCGACACGATAGGTTACGAATTGCTCTGTGCCGTAGCGCCAAGAGTACCTGTGGCTATTAAATAAAAAATCCTCCAGTACGGAGGATTTTTACTATGTACACAATGTACGTGTATTACTTATTCCAGAACTGCCACCAGCTACGCTGTTTTTTAACGCGTTGACCAGTTAGCATCATCTCGCTATCTGGGAAGTTCAGTTTAAATACTCGAGCAGAGTCGTTACTCAACTGAGTCATGCCCAGTTTTTCATATGACTTAGTCAAAATGTAAAGTGCCTCTTCAACGGCGGGTGCGCGGTCGTAATCTCGAATGACCAGTTGAGCGCGATTGGCAGCAGCCAAATAGGCGCCGCGCTGGTAGTAATAACGCGCTACGATGACATCCGCTTCAGCAAGTGAGTTAACGATATAGCGCATACGGTCCAAGGCATCTGGCGCATACTTGCTATTTGGGAAGCGCTCAACAACTACTTTGAAAGATTCAAATGCTTCTTTGGCAGCCTTAGGATCGCGCTCGCTCAAATCTTG
>ERZ650311.1199-NODE-1199-length-13338-cov-7.914778_pt1 | contig 13338 bp, 10 predicted proteins | sample MGYA00376247_ERZ650311 | MGnify/ENA primary metagenome ERZ650311 (study PRJEB26733, sample SAMN07839324) | wastewater metagenome | biome: small river; feature: stream; material: water | place: USA: North Carolina | collected 2016-07-28 ... | reverse complement strand
AAAAGCGCATGCTCGCCAAGGCGAAGCAGATTCTCGTATCAGAGCTCGCACTTGCTGAGCGCACTGATGAAGAGAAGGCTGCAACTCTCCTTGACGAGGTTCTCGCTTCTTAATTAAGCGTTTATCACCATGATCGCCGCAATTATTGCCGCTGCTGGCAGTGGCGAACGTTTCGGCGCACCAATTCCTAAAGCCCTGATTCATCTCGGCGATAAGACTCTCATCGAACATGCCATCGCTAATCTCGCACCTGTAGTGCAGCAGATTGTTGTGACTGCGCCACAGGGGTATGAAGAACGAATCCGCGCACTCGTAGGTGAGGAAGTCACTGTTGTTACCGGTGGCGCAACTCGTTCTGATTCAGTGCGATTGGCACTTACCGCAGTCAATCCAGATACCACTTTCGTTCTAGTACATGATGCCGCACGTGCCTTGGCCAGTACTGCACTTGCTCAATCTGTCATTGATGCGCTTCGCGCCGGAGACGTTGCGGTGATTCCAGGTCTTGCCGAAGTTGATACCGTCAAAGTTGTTGACGCTGCTGGCTATGTCACTTCAACTCCGGATCGCGCTTCGCTTCGTAAAGTTCAGACCCCGCAAGGTTTTGCCTACTCAGTACTTCAAGCAGCACATACAACACCGCAGGATGCAACCGATGATGCAGTGCTTGTTGCAAACGCTGGACATCAGGTGCGCATCATCGAAGGCCAAGAGCGAGCACTTAAAATTACAACACCATCAGATTTAGCAACTGCGATGAACTTCATCGGTGATGCAACATCGTTCCGCACGGGTGTTGGCACTGATGCACATGCATTTGGCGAAGGTCGCGAACTATGGCTCGCCGGTTTGTTATGGCCTGGCGAAGTGGGTGTTGATGGGCATAGCGATGGCGATGTTGCTGCTCATGCAATCTGCGATGCGCTCTTCGCGGCAACAGGTACAGGTGATCTCGGCTCTAACTTTGGAACATCACGCCCTGAATATGCAGGTGCATCAGGTACTCAGTTACTGCAAGAGACTCTCAACATCGTCACCAAAGCTGGTTATTCAATCTCTAACGTTGCAGTGCAAATTATTGGCAATCGTCCACGCATCGGCGCGCGTCGAGCAGAGGCAATTGCTGCGATCTCATCTGCTCTCGGTGGGGCACCGGTTTCAATCCTCGCGACAACAACAGATGGAATGGGTTTAACAGGCGAAGGAAAGGGCGTTGCAGCGATAGCGACAGCCCTCGTTTTTAAGTAAAACCCTCTAGCAAGTTACAATTGGCCAATGAGTTCGCTACATCTTTACGACACCCAGTCGCGAACCACCTCCCCATTTACCCCGATTAAAGCGGGCGAAGTAGGTATTTATCTCTGTGGCGCAACAGTTCAGGCGCCTCCCCATATCGGCCACGTTCGTTCTGGCGTTAACTTCGATATTTTGCGCCGCTGGTTGATGAAGAGTGGTTATAACGTCACCTTCATCCGTAACGTCACTGATATTGATGACAAGATTTTGCATAAGGCAGTTCATGAAGAGATGCCGTGGTGGGCAGTGGCGATGAAGTACGAGCGCGCGTTCACGGAAGCATATACAGCGCTCAATGTTCTTCCACCAACATACGAACCACGCGCAACCGGTCACATCACACAGATGATTGAGTTGATGCAGCTTTTGATTGATCGCGGAATGGCATATGCGCCAGGAAATGGCGATGTCTATCTTGAAGTGCGTAAATTGGAATCGTATTTAACATTGTCACGTCAGAAGCTCGACGACCTACAGCCAGCGGCAGATGCCGATGAGACGTATAAGAAAGATCCACGCGACTTCGCGCTCTGGAAGGCTGCAAAGCCAGGAGATCCTTCATGGCCAACTCCGTGGGGTCCTGGCCGACCAGGGTGGCACCTCGAATGTTCTGCAATGGCACATGCATACCTCGGTGAGAGCTTTGATATTCATGGTGGTGGACTTGATCTGATCTTCCCGCACCACGAAAATGAAATTGCACAGTCTGAGGCGGCCGGTTACGGATTTGCAAAGCGTTGGTTACACAATGCCTGGGTTACGGCATCTGGCGAGAAGATGTCGAAGTCACTTGGTAATTCACTTCAGGTGCATGAACTCTTGAAGACTGTTCGCGGAATTGAATTGCGTTGGTACCTAGGTTCTGCGCATTACCGTTCGATGCTCGAGTTCTCACATGAAGCTCTCGCTGAATCTGCAACGGCATTCCGTCGCATTGAATCATTCTTACAACGTTCCGTTGAGATTCTCAGCACCGAGCCAACACCAGTGTTAGGCACTGCTTTTGTCGATGCAATGAACGATGATCTTGCGGTTCCAACTGCACTTGCATCTATCTCAGAGGCGCTTCGTATTGGTAATTCTGCAATTACCTCTGGTGATCAAGTAACGATTGCATCTTCCGCAAATGAAATTCGTGGAGCGCTCGAAGTATTGGGTTGCGATCCATTCGATTCAGCATTTGCATCAACATCATCAGGTGATGATCTGACCTCAGCGCTTGATGGAACTATTAAATTAGCGCTCTCACAGCGCGAAGCAGCACGTGCTCGTAAAGATTTTGAAAGTTCAGATGCAATTCGCGATGGCCTTGCCGCTCTCGGAATTGTTATCGAAGATACAGCGCAAGGACCACGATGGTCGATCTCACGTAAGACTGAAGGAAGTGGTTCATAATGGCCGGTAATTCAAAGCCCCGCGGCGCAGTACGTAAATCTAAGAAGGGACCTACAGTTGGTTCTGGTGGAAATCGTAAGCGCGGATTAGAGGGCAAGGGTCCAACACCAAAGGCGGAAGATCGTCCGTATCACGCGGCACATAAGGCGAAGAAGCGTGCAGAGAAGGCGGTTGCAAAGAAGCCGGCAGCAGCGAGACTTCCGAAGTCTGAGATGCCAAAGGGTGAAATCGTCTCTGGTCGAAACGCAGTTCTGGAAGCGCTTCGCGAAAGCGTTCCAGCGACTGAGGTAATGGTTGCGCGCGGTGTCGATATCGATGATCGCATTGCCGAGTCACTTCAACTCGCACTTAACCACGGACTTCAGATTAAGGAAGTTCACCGTGCACAGCTCGAGACAATTGCACCTAATAGCCAAGGAATCATCCTTGGCATTAAGCCATTCCAATATTCAAGTTATGAAGAGATCTGCGATCGCGCAAAGGGTGCAAAGCTCATCGTTGCCCTCGATGGTGTTACTGATCCTCGTAACCTCGGTGCAGTAACTCGTTCTGCCGCAGCCTTTGGCGCCTCAGGAATCATTATTCCTGAGCGTAGAGCAGCAGCAGTTACTGCTTCTGCCTGGAAGACCTCAGCAGGTGCGGCAGCGCGACTTCCAATCGCACAGGTAACTAACCTCGCTCGCACGATCGATGATGCAAAGAAGCGTGGCATGTTTATCGTCGGTCTCGATGGGGAGTCAGATGTTGAAATCTCAGAGATGAAGGTCGCTAAGGAAGATCTGATGATTATCGTTGGATCTGAAGGTAAGGGCCTTGCTCGATTGACGCGCGAGAAGTGCGATTTGATCGTATCAATTCCAATTAGCTCTTCTACTGAATCGCTCAATGCATCTGTTGCAACATCAATTACTCTCTTCTGGATAGACGAGCAACGCCGCAAGGGCTAACGATGAAATTCAACCGTTTTATTGTCTGTGGTGACTCCTATAGCGAGGGCATGACTGATGAGGTTGTAGATGGCAACTATCGCGGTTGGGCAGATCGCGTTGCCGATGAAATGGCAAAGCATTCAGATAACTTCACTTATGCCAACCTTGCTATCCGAGGAAAGTTGCTACCTCAAGTTGTTGCGGATCAACTTCCAGAGGCGTTGAAGTTTGTCACCGGTAAAGAGACTCTCGTTTCCTTCCACGCCGGAGCAAATGATGCGCTTCGCCCTGGTTATGACCCAGCTGTAACAATCGAAAAATATAAGAACGCAGTTCGACAAGTGGCCGCAAGTGGCGCAACAGTTCTGCTCTTCACTGTTTTAGAAGATACCGGCAATAAAGGTAAGGGCGCTGAAGTCTGGAAGAAGCGCTTCTCTGATTTCAATAAGGCAGTATGGGAAGTCGGCCAAGAAGTCGGTGCACACATATCCAATGCTAACGATTTAGATTTCTTTAAAGATGCACGCTTTCTCGCTTTTGATCGCCTGCATCTCAACCAAGAGGGACATTGGCGCGTAGCCCAGGGAGTATTAGAACTTCTTGGCTATCCATTTGATTCTGCCTGGCGCACACCGTTGCCGCCAGCGAAGCCAACGCCATGGATAAAGCGCCGTATTACAGGGGTTTTATGGTTCTTCGTCTTTGCATTGCCATGGATCATCCGCCGTATTCAAGGGAGATCATCTGGCGATGGCCGCACAGCAAAATACCCGCAGCCAATTTCTTGGCCACGGGTATAACGCTTACTGAATTTAAATCGCGCGAACTGTCCAAGTAAAGGTGTATGTACCGCCACCGACTAAGTACTGTGGCAAAGTATCTGGACCACATGAAGCAGTTCCAACACCGCGGTGTGCAGCATCGATATGAACTACTGCATTACCTGATGGCTTCACCTCTACATTGTGAGTCTTATCCGCTAACTCTGTTGCACGATTAGGTGTGACAGAGACCTGACGTGGCTTGTCGAGATCAAATCGAACTCCCTTGCCATCACTGCTGGTCAACTCAAACCAGCGCACTCCAACGTGTCCACCATTTTCTTGAGGGCGAACATATGGGATGTATTGCGCTGCCACAGTTGAGACCCAGCGATGTACACGTCCAATCTTTCGATCTGGATATGACTCGTGTGGACCAGCACCAAAGTAGGTGAAGGAATCGAGCTTGCCATCGATTTCAAGATTGATACCAACGCGAGCAAGATCTTCGAGCTGCTTTGGAATAACGATTGTCTCTTTGACAGAGAAACCGTCAGCAACTGGAGTAATGATCTGCGTCTGCTTTACTTCATAGCCAGTGCTGGTCTGCCAGACGCTGACAACCTTGCGCTGCTTAGAAGTTTCTGTGATTGTGCAATCAGAGCGAGTGAGTTCACGCACCCCGTAACGCTCCCACTTCGTTGCAATGTGGCCGATGCGATCGTTATCTGTTGGTGCACGCCACAATGAAAGCTCTGGCGCATAGACACCGAATGGAATCTGAATCTCACCAGAGTCGTTGAGTGAACCTTCGTAGAGAGGGTTTGTCTTCTCCGGTGCGATGGAGTTCGCCTTTGATGGAAGCGCAAACTGACTCCAACCGATTTCAGATGATGCCGGTGCCCACGCAGTGCTGCTCTTGCGGACCAAGGTGAAGGTAATGAAGCGCTCACCCTTGCCATCGGCCTTGAGAAGAGCCGATGATTTCACGGTAAAACGCCCTGTTTTACGTGGTCCTACAGCAGGGAGCTTTACCCGGCCGCCATCGACATTGATTCCATCGCGAGTAATCGACCAGAGGAGATTGAAATCGCTGAGGTCGGTGAAGAACTGCTTATTGAAGATGGTGAACTGACCGGCAGAAGCCTTTGTGGTCGAAACCGTTGCTGGCGCAGCCAAGTACTTAAACTCGTGCATCGCTGGCTTCGCAGTGCGATCAGGGAAGACCATTCCGTCACAACAGAAGTTTCCGTCGTGCTTGGTCTCTCCATAATCTCCGCCGTATGCAGAGCGAGTTGTTCCATCTGCCATAAGTTGATCAGGACCGTGATCCCAGAACTCCCAGATAAATCCACCTTGCAGACCAGGAAGTGTTTCGATTGCCTTCCAGTATTCGGCGAGCGTTCCATTGGAGTTACCCATTGCATGCGAGTACTCACACATGATCAATGGGCGATCTTGCTTTCCTGACTTTGCATAATTAGTAATCGCATTAATTGATGGATACATCGGGCAGATGACATCAGTGAGTGAGTGACCACCACGCCAGTCGCCGCGAATTGCACCTTCGTAATGCAATGGACGTGAAGGGTCAGCGCTACGTGCATATGCAGCGGCAGCTTCATGGTTGAGACCCTTACCGGATTCATTTCCGAGTGACCACATCACAACTGCTGGGTGGTGGATGTCGCGCTCGACCATACGACCGACGCGCTCGACAAATGCACCGAGGTAGCGAGGATCATTACAGATTGAGTCGTAGAAAGCATGTGACTCGATATTTGCCTCACCAACGACATAGAAGCCGAGTTCATCACAGAGATCGAGGAATGCCGCATCGTTTGGATAGTGCGAAGTACGAACCGCGTTAAAGTTCCAACGCTTGAGTTCGAGAAGATCCTGACGCATATCGTCACGTGTAAGTGCTCGACCTGTAAAGCGGTTGAAGTCATGGCGATTGACGCCGTAGAAAATCACCGGCTGACCATTTACGAGGAAGTCACGCCCCTTCACCACAACGCTACGGAAACCGATGCGCTGGCTAGATATCTGAATTACGTTGCCAGCTGGATCAATTAATTCAAGCTTAAGTGTGTATAAAACAGGGCTTTCCGCAGACCATGGAGCGACCTTTGGAATTGTTGTTTCAAACAGTATTCGACCAGGTGTTGGTGGCTCGATCTTTGCCAAGGCATCAGTGACTGACTTAGGCATATTGCCATTCCAGTACTCACCAACAAAGAAGTCACGACTTGCATTGCGCAGCTCCTCTGGGATTTCTGTCCAGATTGGTGGAACAACTGTTGAGAGAGTGCCACTAACAGTCGCGCTCTTCACCTTAGGTAACTCTTCGATACTTGCGCGAAGAGTGTAGCCAGCTGTCGGTTTGTCATTAACAGAACCGATAAATGCTTCAACCTTGAGAGTTCCGGTTGAGTTATCTGACTTCAATCCTGCAGTTGTATAGAGGCGCTCGATGTAGACTTCGTTTGTTGCATAGAGCTTTACCGAACGAGTAATTCCACCATGCCACCACTGATCTTGATCTTCAATATATGTTGCATCAGACCATTTAGTAACATCGATGCGAAGTGTGTTTTTTCCACCCTTGAGGAACTTAGTGATGTCGAACTCGGCCGCAAGACGTGAATCCTTAGTCATGCCAACGACGTCGCCATTGATCCAGACAAGTGCAACGGATTCATATCCACCGAGGTGCAAGACGATGCGCTTGTTCTCCCATGAACCTGGAATCTCAAAGTCGCGCTCGTAGATACCAGTTGGATTCTCTACCGGAACATGTGGTGGGGAGTGATCGAATGGCATCTGTACGTTGGTGTAGATCGGCTTGTCGAAGAAGACATCGCTCTCGGGTTGCATCGTCCACAAACCAGGAACTGGAATCTTCGACCAGCGCTTGCGCACTGAATCAGTTGGCTTACGTAGCAATTGAAAGCGCCACGTTCCATCAAGTGAGAGCTTCTCGTAATGCTCGATGTTAAGCATTGGAAGACGATTGATCGCAGTGGTCTCGGGACTTGTCCAGTAGTTAGGCAACATGCGTAGAGTCTCCCACGACCGCTCCCGAACGGATAGGCGTTTGAGGCCTATTGGCGAAATATCCCCATTATTTATGCGGTGATATTGCGATTTTTACAATTCGCAAATAACTGCCATAATTACGCCGTTCGAAAGCAGTACGCCTCCTTAGCTCAGTGGTAGAGCAGCTCACTTGTAATGAGCAGGTCATCCGTTCAAATCGGATAGGGGGCTCCATTAAGCCCCACTACCCAACCCAATTAGTGAACTTCGCTAGCACGAACCTTCTTTATGCTCGCCACAATCGCGACAGTCAAGACCGTAACGATGACTCCCAATGAGAGCGCTGTTGGAATCTTAAAGAAGGCGTGGCCGACGATCATCTTGATACCGACCCAGAGCAGGATGACTGACAAGCCTTCCTTCAGGTAAACGAACTTCTCCATCAAGTTTGCGATCAAGAAGTACATCGAACGCAACCCTAAGATTGCAAGGGCGTTAGATGCAAAGACTAAGAATGGAACATCTGTCACAGCGAAGATTGCTGGGATTGAATCGACCGCAAAAACAAGGTCCATAAACTCGACCATTAGCAAGACCAAGAAGAGCGGTGTGAAGTACTTGACGCCATTGATTGTCACACGGAACTTCTGCTCATGAAAATCATCTGTGATCTTCAACTTACGCTTTAAGAATTGATAGAACTTCGAATCATCGACATTGAATTCTTCACCGCGCTGCCTAAACATCTTGATAGCTGTGTAGATCAAGAAAGCTCCGAAGATGTAGAGAGTCCAGCTCGCTTCTTTAATGAGCGCTGCACCCATCAAGATCATAATTCCGCGCATTACGAGTGCACCGACGACTCCGAAGAAGAGGACGCGGTGCTGAAAACGAGGTGGAACCGCAAGGGCGCTAAATAACAACCCCCAGATAAAGACATTGTCGACAGCGAGCGATTTCTCGATCACATAACCGCTGAGATATTGGAGTCCGTAATCAGCGCCGCTGAAATACCAGATGACGCCACCCACGGCGAGACCGCAGGCAACCCAAATGGAAGACCAAATGGCAGCCTCTTTAAATGAGATGACTTGGTGTCCACGGTGGAGAAAGAGATCAAGAATCAGCATTGCGGCGACAAAGCCCAGCAATGCGATCCAGGCATAGGTAGATACGTTCATTGAAGCCTCCTTGTGTTGAGCGCGTGTGCGTTTACACAAGGTCTCTTCCGCCGAATTACTTCGACTTAGGCACCGGCTGCTCTCGCAACGTATTGACGACACCTAACGTTGGGAATACTCCCCTTGGTGCCGGAAATGATGGGGGATGGCGGGGAAAGAATCAACTCAGTTACGCGTATGAAACCTGCGGGTTTCTTGTGAGTGTCCTAAAGTTCAGGCTATGAGCGCCTTTCCTGCCGATGCCTTTAGCGACATCACTTCGGCAAATGGCGAGTACACCAAGACCTTCAAATATTCCGAGCTGACCGGCGTCGCCCAGCGCGGCCTCGCCATCGTTACCTGCATGGATTCGCGCATCAACCCGCTCTCAGTAGTGGGAATGCGTTCTGGTGATGCCAAGATTCTTCGTAACGCCGGGGCTCGCGTCACTGAAGATGTTCTCCGAACTCTTGTTCTCGCGACCTATCTCTTAGGTGTGAAAAGAATTTTGATTATGCCTCACACCGAATGTCGTATGGCGGAGAGCACCGAAGAAGAGATCCATGCGCAGATCGATGCCGAGTTCGGGGTAAATACCTCTTCACTCGAGTTTCGCACTACCAATGATCAACTCGGTGAGCTTGCAAAAGATGTAAACCGTGTTCGTTCTTATCCACTTCTCAATCAAGGAGTTTCAGTAGGAGGCGCTATTTATGATGTAAAGACTGGCGCACTCACACCGATTGATTGCTAAGCGCGACGCATCGGCATCTTGGTCTCAGGGAAACTGAGATCGCTCAAGAATTCACGAATAAACATCTGGAACATCTCTGGCTTCTCTTTATTTGCCTGATGTGAAGTCCCAGGCATTACCGCTAAACGTCCCTGTGGAATTGATTCAAACATCAAAACACTGTGCTTGTGATCGATGACATCATCATCACCTACGAGAACGAGAACCGGGCACTTGATCTGCGCGATATCTGCAACAGTAAATGTTGGTTCTGATTTCCAGATCGCGAACATTTTGGCGATTTTGCCATCGAGAGTCTCTGGTGCATCCGGTGAAGTAACGGCATATTCAGCGCGGTCTTCCGGAGAGACATGCCCATCCCATTCTGGAAGTGGAAGAGTTCCGCTGTGATGGAAGTTTCCGCCGAAAGCTACGACAGAGCGCACTAAATCAGGACGGCGCATTGCAACCATGAGAGCGATGATGGCGCCGTCACTATGACCAACTAAATGTGCAGGCTCTTTAACGACATCTTCGAGATAGGCGACTGCCTCTTCGAATTGGAATTCAAAGTGCATGCTGCCTTCGCAATCTGCGGTGTAACCATGACCGGTGCGGTCGTAACCAAATACGTGGTGGGTATCTTCAACTGCAGGAAGAACGGTGGAGTCAAAATGTGAAGTCTGACTTAAACCGCCATGAAAGATAACGAGCGCTTCACCGTTATTGGCCCACTCATATGAGTAAATCTCGTGACCACGGAGATTGATGTACTGAGCCATTTAGTTATCGAGTGAATCCATGATGTGGCGATTGCCTCGATCGAAGGTGAGGTAATTCCATGTCCAGTCGGCAATTGTTCCAACTTTATTGCGACCACCTAGAAGGTAGAAGAGGTGAAGGAACAACCATGCAAACCACGCAGGTGCTCCAACCATCTTAAATTTACGAACTTGAACCACCGCTTTGTGGCGGCCGATAGTCGCCATTGATCCTTTATCGCGGTACTTGAATTCCTTCAAAGGTTTGCCAGCAGCAAGATCAATAATCTGCTGTGCAACAAACTTTCCTTGTTGCATCGCAACAGGTGCAACCATTGGATAGAAACGACCGTCAGGTGCGAGGGCGCCAGAGATATCTCCTACGGTCCAGATGTGCGGATAATTTTCGACCTGAAGTGTTGGTCCTGCGGCGATGCGTGATCCAACAATTGGAAGGTTGAGGTTTCCGGCGGTGGGCTCTCCCTTAACACCTGCAGCCCAAATAGTTACCTCTGCCGGAATTGGTTCGCCCTCTTTGAGAACAATCTTTCGTGATTGAATTTCACGTACTGCTGTACTGGTACGAACATGCACGCCAAGCCTTTGTAGATCACGAGTTGCGCGATGTGAAAGGCTCTCGTCGAACATCGGCAAGATTCGAGGCCCCGCTTCAATTAAGTAAATATCAATATGCTCTGCAGCATGCGCTAAATCATTGTGAAGCGGGCCGCGCTTTAATTCTGCAAGCGCGCCAGCCATCTCAACACCTGTTGGACCGCCACCGACAACAGCGATTGATAAACGGGTGTCATCTTCAAAACGTGCAAGATCTTCAAAGCGGCGCATTACTTCAGCGCGAATTTGAATCGCTTCACTGACTGATTTCATACCGAGTCCATACTCAACAACTCCAGGAACTCCGAAATCAGCAGTCACGGAACCAAGTGCAACAACAAGGTGATCAAATTCAAGAACTTCCGAAGAATCCAACTTCACAGTTTTATTTTTATGATCAATGGAAATTGGCGAACCCATTCGGAATTTCACATCTGTCTTACGAAGTGCTCCACGAACTGGATGTACAACGTGATCTGCGGCAAGACCCGCAGTTGAAACCTGATAAAGGAGTGGTAAGAAAGTTTGAAAGTTATGTCGATCCACAACAACGACATCAGCCTTACCTGCGAGACCGCGGGCAGCATTGAGTCCACCGAATCCGGCACCCAAAATGACAACCTTTGGCTTCTTCATATGTGAATTCTCTCATCCCTTTGTTTCCACCGTATTTCCGTTAAATCCCACACTTTGTCGTAGCTCATGCTTAAGATGCGCCATATGTCAGCGCTAGAAAATCCAAGCACGCAGGGTTCAACCCTCACCGACCTCGAGGGACGTATCCTCGACTTCGAACGTAATTGGTGGCGCTTTGCTGGCGCGAAAGAGACCGCAATCAAAGAACTCTTCGACCTCAGCGCACCTCGTTATTACCAGCTTCTCAATGACCTCATCGATCGCGATGACGCTCTTGAGGCATCACCAATGCTGGTCAAGCGCCTTCGCCGCCTCCGTGAGGCGCGTATGCAGGCTCGCTCAGCGCGCTAACCGCCCCCGGCCACACCTCACTCCGCCGATCCACCCCTGATCTCCTCCTGCCACCGCCTCGTTTTGCGCTGGGGAATAAGCGCCCCTAGGCTTGGCGTTAGCACTCACAGGCCGAGAGTGATAAGTCGGCTAAAAGCTAAGTTCCAAACCAAGTTCCAAATAAGAGGAGTAATTAGATGGCAAAGCAGATCGCCTTTAATGAAGAAGCACGCCGCGGATTAGAGCGTGGAATGAACGTTCTCGCTGACGCAGTCAAGGTCACCCTTGGCCCTCGCGGACGTAACGTCGTCCTCGAGAAGAAGTGGGGCGCACCAACTATTACTAACGACGGCGTATCAATCGCTAAGGAGATCGAACTCGATGATCCTTGGGAGAAGATTGGTGCAGAGCTCGTTAAGGAAGTTGCTAAGAAGACAGATGATGTCGCTGGCGACGGAACAACAACAGCAACAGTTTTGGCACAGGCGCTCGTTCGCGAAGGTCTTCGCAACGTAGCAGCTGGCTCAAATCCAATGGCACTCAAGCGCGGTATTGAGAAGGCAGTTGCAGCAATCGTTGAAGAACTTCTCTCAATGGCGAAGGCTGTTGATTCAAAGGAGCAGATTGCAGCGACAGCATCAATCTCTGCAGCAGATGCAACTATCGGCGAAATGATCGCTGAGGCGATGGATAAGGTCGGTAAGGAAGGCGTTATCACCGTCGAAGACTCAAATACGTTCGGTCTCGAGCTCGAGCTCACTGAAGGTATGCGCTTCGATAAGGGTTACCTTTCACCATACTTCGTAACTGATACAGATCGCATGGAGACAGTTCTTGAGGATGCTTACATCCTTATCGTGAACAACAAGATCTCATCAATCAAGGATCTCGTTCCATTGCTCGAGAAGGTCATGCAGTCAGGTAAGCCTCTTGCAATCATCGCCGAAGATGTTGAAGGCGAAGCGCTTGCAACTCTCGTTGTAAATAAGATCAAGGGAACATTCCGTTCAGCAGCTGTTAAGGCTCCAGGTTTCGGTGATCGTCGTAAGGCGATGCTCCAGGACATTGCAATCCTTACTGGTGCAACTGTTATCTCTGAAGAAGTTGGCCTCAAGCTAGAGACAGCTGGCCTCGAACTTCTTGGTCGCGCTCGCAAGGTTGTTATCTCTAAGGAAGAGACAACAATCGTCGAAGGCGCTGGAGATGCTGACCAGATCAAGGGTCGCGTAAACCAGATTCGCAACGAGATCGAGAAGACAGATTCTGATTACGATCGCGAAAAGGCACAGGAGCGCTTAGCAAAGCTTGCTGGTGGAGTTGCTGTTATCAAGGCAGGAGCTGCAACAGAAGTTGAACTCAAGGAGCGCAAGCACCGCATCGAAGATGCAGTGCGTAACGCAAAGGCTGCAGTAGAAGAAGGAATCGTCGCCGGTGGTGGCGTTGCACTTCTTCAGGCAGCAACAGCAGCATTTAAGAAGCTCAAGCTCGAAGGAGATGAAGCAACTGGTGCAAAGATTGTTGAAGTATCAATCGAAGCTCCTCTCAAGCAGATCGCAGTCAATGCTGGTCTTGAAGGCGGAGTAGTTGTCGAGAAGGTACGTAACCTCGAAGCAGGTTTCGGTCTTAACGCAGCATCTGGAGAATATGTAGACATGATCAAAGCTGGAATCATCGATCCAG
>ERZ650311.1198-NODE-1198-length-13354-cov-11.008572_pt1 | contig 13354 bp, 14 predicted proteins | sample MGYA00376247_ERZ650311 | MGnify/ENA primary metagenome ERZ650311 (study PRJEB26733, sample SAMN07839324) | wastewater metagenome | biome: small river; feature: stream; material: water | place: USA: North Carolina | collected 2016-07-28 ... | reverse complement strand
CCCGCCTGCTGGGCTACCAGTCCAAGAACCGAGGCACCAATCGGTGTGCCGCCCATGAAAATCATCAGGTAAACGCCCATGACTCTGCCTCGCAGAGTCGGCTCGGTGGTGGTCTGAACGTATGAGTTAGCGCTGATTATCCCGATCAAGGCAAGCACGCCGCCAACTGGCAACATTGCGGCAAAGGCGTAGTAGTCAGTTGCGAAGGCCATGACCGACAGCGAAAGACCAAAAGCAATCATCCACAGCATGATCTTTCGCGGAGTGCGGTGCCGCTCCAGTCTGGCCGACAGCAAAGCGCCGGAAAGTGACCCAACCGCAAGCGCCGTGCCGAGCAGTCCGAACGCGGCTGCCTGCCGGTGGAAAACCTGAGTAGACATAATCGCCATAAACATCTGGAAGTTGAGCCCGAAGGTGGCGGTAGTGAAGACGGCAGCCATGACCAGCATCAGATCCGGTCGACTTCGAATGTAGCTGAAGGCCTCTCTAATCTGACTGCCCTTGGCCGCGGGTTTGGCGGTGTCGAGTTGCCCAGTTCGCATAGCCAGCAAAGCCATGATTGCAGCAAGGTATGAGACGGCATTGATGATGAAGGATGGGCCAGTGCCAAAGGCCTGAATCAGGAACCCGCTCACGGCTGGCCCGACGAGCCGACCAATGTTGAAGCTAGCCGAATTCAGGCTGATGGCGCTTGGCAGATCCGCCGCGCCCACCAGCTCTGAGGTGAAGGCCTGTCGTATCGGTGCATCGATCGCTCCAAATATTCCTAGCACCAGGGCAAGCACGTAAACGTGCCAGAGTTCGACTGCATTTCCCAGGACCAGGAAACCCAGAATAAAGGCGCTGATTGCGGAACCAAGGTTGGTGTAGATCAACAGCACTCGCTTATTGAATCGATCGGCCAGTAGGCCGCCCCAGGTGCTTACAAAAATCGTTGGGAGGAATTGAAGTGCGGTTACAAAACCAAGGTCGGCAGAGCTGTGGGTGAGTTGAAGCACCAACCAGTCCTGGGCAATCCGCTGGGTCCAGGTTCCGATGTTGCTGACCAGATTGGCGGGATAGCCGATGCGAAAGTTTCGATGCCGGAAGGCTCGAAGCGCACCCTTCGACTTACCCGGCAGGATTACAGCGCCGGTGTCAGTCGAGGTGGTCATACGGTCAGTCTAAGCTCGCTTGCTTCCGGCCGCGCCTGCTACCAGCAGTGCCACGAATACGAATCCAGCGATTACAAAGAACATGTTGAGCATGCCGATCTGATCTGCCAGCAGACCCAGAATAGGTGGGCCGGCCAGGAAGGCTCCATAACCCCACGAAGCCACGAAGCCCACTCGCTTTGCAGCGTTTTCTCCTTCGCCCGCTGCCGACAAGAACAGCGGGAAACCCAGTGCTACTCCCATGCCCCAAAGCGCGGCGCCAATCCAACCGAGCATGAGGTTGGGGGCACCGAGGATGACAAGGAGCACACCGACCACTCCGATAGCTGCGAAAAGCTGAAGCGCGCGACCCTTACCGATGCGGTCTGCGACGTTTCCGCCAAAGAAGCGAACCAAAACCATTCCCACGAAGAACAGCGCAAAGCCGATACCGGCCTGCGCGGGAGTGGTGCGGTAGCCCTCGGTGAATCCAAGGGTCATCCAGTCACCGGCGCCGCCCTCCGCGAGGGTGATGCCCAGGATGCCTAGGCCGAACAGCACCAAGGTGAAGCTGAACCAGTGGGCAGGCTTTGGCGCGTCCGCCTGCTTTGGAGCAGCAGTCTCAATGCCGATGTCGGATGGCAGGTGCTTGGAGACAATAAACGGCAAGACGAAGGCGATGACACCTAGTGGCAAGACTGTCCAGACCAAGCTCAAGTCAGCGCTTGCGCAGAGCACTCCCCAGCCGGCGCCGGCCAGGGTACCCACCGAGTAACCGGCGTGCATGCGAGGCATGAGGATCCGGTTGGTGGCCTTCTCAAGTGCGGTGCCGTCCACGTTGACCGAGACATCGGTCATTCCCATCAGGCCGCCCATCAGGAATGCCATGACTGCATAGGCGATGGTGAGGTGGTTTTCAATGAGCATCGCGTTGATAATCACCAGACCCGCGAGCGTGGGGTAGAAAATCATCAACCAGCGCTTGGTGCCCGACTTGGCAATCATCCGCCCGATCAGATTGAGTCCGATCAATGATCCGATTCCCATGCCCAGCAGAATCAAGCCAAGCTGGCTGGCGGTCACGCCGAGGTCTGCCTTGACCACCGGCATGCGAGTTGCCAGGGCGGTCCAAGAGGCCCCCATAAAAACAAAAAGCAATACGTTGCTGCGGTGCCAATTGGAGATTCGCTGAGGCGACATCACTTCGTTCATTCCTATAGCCTACGACCGAAAAACGGCACCAAACTTAATGGCTACTAAGTAATAGTTGTGTCGTTAGGCTAGGACGGTGAGCCAAGCCAAGCAGACCGCAAGCCCCAAGGGCTCGGTGACTAGTTTTGTGCTTCTAGAGGTCGCCTCCTTCATCAGCATCCTCGGTGGTTCGATGGTGTTCATGCTGCTTCCCTGGGCGGCGATAAACCTGTCTCACTCCTCGATGACTGCCGGCCTGGTGATTGCCATTAGCAACATCCCGCAGTTGTTGCTCTCCCCGGTGATGGGCTCGATCATCGACAAGTTCGGACGCCGTCGTTCCGCCATTTGGCTGCAACTTCTGCCAGTTGCCACCTCGTTGGCATTCCCAATCGCAAACGGATTTGGCGCGATGACTATCGCAACTCTCGGTGCCCTCGCGGTAGTCCGCGGTGTGGTGAGCAACGGACCGATGTCTGCGCGCAAATCGCTGCTGCCGGACACCGTGGCCGGAACAAAAATCTCCCTTGAGCGCGCGAACGGTCTGCACGAATCCATCGCTGCCGGCGGATTCGCCATTGGCCCCGCTTTGGCCTCGGTACTGATTGGCGTGATGGGTACCTACAACACCTTCTATGTGGTTGCGGCGATGGAGATTTTAGCGGCCTTAGTAGCCGTCGCAATCCGCGTCCATGAACACCATGAGGCGCACACCGAGGACGAGGAAGCGCGCCACTGGATTCACTACCTGACCACCGGATTCCGCGTCGTATTTAAGGTTCCGTCGGTGCTGATTCTGCTGATGACCTTCACCGTTCTGGCAACGGTTTATCTGCCCACCGAGATGGTGGTTCTGCCCAACTACTACACCAGCGTGCACGACGCGAAGACGATGGGTTTCTTGTTATTCGACATGGCCATCTTCACCATGGTGGGTTCATTCCTGTTCGAGGCTTTGGCTAAGAAAGTCAGCTACGCAAACATCATGCGCGGGGCGATCATCCTGGTTGCGGTTTCGATGATTCCGATGTCGTTCTTGCCACCAAACTGGGTGATGTTCGTGTTCGGTGCGGTTTTGGGTCTGGCCTGGGGTCCGCTACCACCCCTGGTGAACACCGTGGTTCAACGCAAGATCCCGGCGAATCAGCGTGGCCGAGTGTTTAGTCTGGAAGCCACAATCTGGTCCGGCGGCCCGATGATCAGCATGAGCCTGGTGGGCTGGGGCGTCGATGCACTCGGCGTTCGCGTGATGTATCCCCTCATCGCCGCTGCGGTGGTCTTGGCTTCGATCATCCTGAGCACTCGCCCCTCGGTGAATGATCTGAACACCGCGGATTACAACGACCGCTAACGCGGTTTGAAGAGACATGCTCGTCACTCCTCAGCAGCAAATGGTGTTCTTCACCTTTTTGTCATTCCTGTCGCTGGGCGCGGGTTCGATAGTGATTAGCCTGCTGACCATTTTCGGACGGGGCAATCGCAGCTTCGCCTTCATCATGGCGATTTCCTCGGTGGCGCTTGGACTGTTTATGTATTTCCAGTTGGACCAGTTGGGTTCGATTCCGGCCGCGATGGGTGTGGTCGCGTTCGTGCTGGCTTGCCTACCGGCACGCCGCGAAAAATACGACGAGGACGCGGAACTGGATCGACAGGGTTTCTGACCGTTTTCGGAAGCAGTTAGTCGATGTCGCGTCGAAGAGTAATCAACGAGATTGCGGCAAAGACGATTCCATAACCAAGCAGTAAACCTGCCGCCGGCCAGGGTTCCAGATAGTCCGCCGTGTTTAGCGAGAATCCACTGGCTCGGTCCTTTAGGTTGAGGTGAAGTTGCATCATGCCTGTTATTAGCCCGCTCGGAAGGTATTTGCCGCCCTCGGTCCAAACCACAGCCAGAATTCGATCCACGATCAAAAAGAGAACTAGCCCGGTAGAAACGGCTGCGTTTTGATTGCGAATCAAGGTGCCGATGGCGACTCCAACAACACCCAGGACAGCGCCAATCAGAAGCGCTGAACAAAGGTAGTCGACGAAAATGTAACTATCCGCGGCTGCGACATTCTTGAAAAAAGACAGTGCGATTGCACCCGAGACCATTCCCAACGCGGTTGCCACAAAGTTAATTAAGGCGCCCCAAACTGCGGCGGTGATCAGTTTGGAAGTTAGTACGTTTATGCGCTTTGGAGTGGCCAGGAATGTCGCTATCGCAGTGTGGTGTTGGAACTCACTAGACATGATTACTATCCCAATTACAAGCGACATTATGTAGGCACCGAGCGCCTTGGAATAAACACTGTCAACTGCAGCTGGTAGTGAAAGAGGAATTACAACAACGTTTTGCATTCGGCTTAGAGCCCATGGGGTCAGTGCCGTCGCTAACACGGCAAGGAAGACCGCTGCTGCGAAGAGACCCCAGGTCCTTCGTTGGTAGGCCAGTTTCATGAACTCGGCACGTAAGAGTCTCATTTCGATGCTCCAATCAACCTGAGGAAGGCGTCTTCGAGAGACAGCGACGGCCCACTTGGATTATTCGGATCTCGAGTGACCTCTGCGATGGGGCCAGAAACGATGAGCTTCCCATGGTTGATGATTATCACGTCATCGACGGTGTGCTGCATTTCAGCGAGTTGATGTGATGAGACCAGAACGGTCTTTCCGGAATCGGCGAGGCCACGGAGAAACTGACGTAACCAAGCTATGCCTACTGGATCAAGACCATTTGCAGGTTCGTCTAAAACCAGAATGTCGGGATCACCCAAGAGCGCGCCTGCCAGTGAGAGTCGTTGTTTCATGCCCAGCGAATAACCTTTGGTTCGCTTTCTGGCTGCGTGATCTAGTTCTACAAGTTTCAATAATTCGGGAATTCTGGAAGGGTCTAGGCCTGCTGCAGCGCAGATCACTTTCAAGTTTTGCGTTGCCGTTAGTGCTCCGTTAAATCCAGAAGAGTCAAGAACCGCTCCAACTCGCCGAATCGGGTGGTCCAACTCACGGTAGGCCTTACCTTCTACCAGAGCCTGGCCCTCGGTGGCCGCGGCTAGACCAAGAAGACAACGCAGTGCGGTGCTTTTACCTGCACCATTCGGCCCTAGAAAGCCGGTGATGCGGCCGGCCTCGATTTTTGCGGTCAAACCGTCGACCGCCGTGACATCGCGATATCTTTTTACCAAGGACTTGAATTCGATGCTGCTCATGCGGGCCTCCATTGCCAAGCCTAGACCCAGGCTGCGAAGTCCAGATTGCCGTTATCAACAACTAGTGCTAATCCCTAGGCAGCAAGGCCATGATGACCGCGATGACAAGTGCGATGGTGCCGGCCACCAACAGAGGCACCGTTCCTGCTCCAGCCCCGAGGGTCCAGAGGCCACCGGCCCAGAGACCCGCCGCCAAAACCCCAAACCCCGAAGAACCCTGCAGCACAGACTGAGCCCAAAGCTGCTTGGATTCTGGCGCCAACTTACTGACCCAAGACTTGCCAACCGTGTCGTTGGCGGCTGCGAATCCTCCATACAGGGCTAGCAAGAACAGCGTCAGTTGCGGATCACGAGTGAGGCTCATGCCGGAATAGGTCACACCGAAGAAAACCAACCCGATGGCATAGATTTTGCTTGGAGCCAGGCGATCGGCCAGCCAACCAAGCGGGAAATTCAGTGCGGCGTAGCAGATGTTGTACAGCAGATAGGCGCCGACAACTCCAGACAGCGAGAAGCCGACTTGGCTAACGTGCAGCAGAACCAGTGCATCGGGAAAGTTCACAACACTAAATCCGGCAATCAGTCCGAGGACAAGGCGTAATTTCGAACTAAATTTTTCCCCAATACCAGGTGGGGCATTCACCACCAACAGGGATGAACTGTCTAGCTTCCCATCGGCGGATGCCTGAGCTGCCATGCGGGCCTCCGCCCGTTGACTCCGCTGCCCGTCTTTAACGAAAAGCACGGCGATTACCGAGAGCGCGGCCGGAATAGTCACGAACCAGAGAACCGACCTGATGTCGTTGTTGAATATTGCCAAGAGGCTCAGCGCAAGAACTGGACCAAGAACGGCACCGAGGGTGTCCGCGGTTCGATGGAAGCCGATTACCTTGCCTCGGTGGATGCGTTCCGAACCGTGTAGCAGCATCGAGTCACGAGGAGCCGAGCGTAGCCCCTTACCCACTCGATCGATCAGGCGTCCAGTCAGGACGATTGGCCAAACCGTGGCCGCTGCTACGAATACCTTGCCAAGCGCTGCCGCGCCATAGCCCAGCAGGACCATCATTTTGCGTGGCACGTAGTGGTTGATGCGATTGCTGGCCAGCTTGATCAGGGCCGCAACGCCTTCAGCCGCACCCTCAATCGCGCCAACCACCGCGGCCGGTGCGTGTAGCACCGAGGTGAGCAGCACCGGCATGATCGGGTAGAGCATTTCGCTGGCTGCGTCCTGTAGGAAGCTGACCCAAGAGAGGGTCCAGACATTCCGATTCAACCAGCGCTTCATTCAAGAAGACTACGCCTAGAGGCCTTGGTGTTTACCGCCAGTTCAGCGAAACTTCTTAAGGTTAAGTGAGTCAGTTCTATTCGCGAGGAGACCAATGTCCCAGAAGAAGGCAACCGTACTATTTGTTTGCGTCCACAACGCTGGTCGTTCTCAGATGGCCGCCGGCTACCTGCAGGCGCTCGCGGGTGATCGGGTCCAGGTGCTCTCCGCCGGAACCGAGCCGAAGGACCAGGTCAACCCATCCGCCATTACCGCAATGGCCGAAGAGGGCATCGACATCGCCAACAACACCCCGAAGGTGCTTACCACCGAAGCCGTCAAGGAATCGGATTACGTCATCACCATGGGCTGCGGCGACACCTGCCCCTTCTTCCCAGGCAAGCAGTACCTGGACTGGCCGCTGAACGATCCCGCCGGAAAGGGCGTCGAAGATGTTCGCCCGATTCGCGATGAGATTCGCGCCAAGGTCGAAGCTCTAGTCGCGGAGATTGACGCTAAGTTTTAGCTGACTGCGTCGGGAAGCGTGCGCATCCCGCGCAACGGTGACATCACCACAAACACCGAGGAAGCCAGCACGCCCAGGCAGCCGATCCACATGGTTGGAACGACGCCGATGCCCGCGGCAATCCAACCACCCAGTAGCGAGCCGATAGGCATCACTCCCCAGATGAAAAAGCGAATGGTGGCGTTCATGCGCCCCATCAATTCCGGTGGGCAAATCCGCTGCCGAGCCGAGACCTGGGTGATGTTGTAGCAAAGAACCAAGACGCTGTTGAACAGCTCGGCGCCAATCAGGAATGGAAGTTGGGCTGCGTGGGGCAGCAGTGAGGCAAAGGGAATGCAGCTGGTGGTGAATCCGTAGAGCACAGCCGAGATGATTACCAGCCTTCCCTCTCCCACCAGTTTCATCAGCTTGCCCGCACTGGCCGCTCCGATCAAGGCTCCTACGGCACCAGCCGACATGATTAGACCGAACTGGCCGGGTGTGAATCCCAAAACCTTCAAGAGATACAGGGGAAGCAGGGCCATAGCCATGTTGCTGAAGAAGTTGCCGGTACCGGTGGTCATCGCGATGGTGCGAATGATCGGCTGCTTTTTGACGAAGGCTAGTCCCTCGGCGATTTCGAGGCGCAGCGGGCGGCGTGATGACTTCGGGGCCTGCAGCTCACTGTCCCGAATCAAACCAAGTGAGAGCGCACTGAACGCAAAACTGATTGCGTCGAAAAGAATCAGCAGCGGCGCGGTGATGATCGAGAGCAGGAATCCGACTATCGACGGTCCCACCACTCCCGCGAAACTGCCGGAGGTCTCCAGTGCGGAGTTGCCAGTACCGATTTGCTCCTTCGGCAGCAGCACCGGGATGAAACTCTGGGAAGCCACACCAAAGAACACCGAGGCGAGTCCCACGATTACGGCCACCACAAACAGATGCCACATTTGGAGTTGGTGGTTTATCCAAAGCAGGGGAATGGTGAGCAGTGCCAGAAAGCGAAGCAGGTCTGCAAAGAGCATGACTTGGCGCTTAATCAGACGGTCAACCCAGGCACCAGCAACCAATCCAACCAGCAACCAGCAGGCGGTGGATGCCGCAGACAGGTAGCCCATTTCTTCCGAAGAGGCACCGAGCACTGTCACCGCGAGTACCGGGATCGCAAGCATCGAGAACTGATCGCCGAAGGCGCTGATGGACTGACCAGCCCAGAGCCAGCGGAAATGCGGGTTCCGCAGTAGCGACTTCGTTGTGCTCATTTCGTCAGTCTAGGACGAAACCCTTTATTTGGAGGCCGCCGAACTGTAAATCACAAAATCCCAAGGCTTTACCGTCAGTGACAATTTCTTGCCGGCGGTCAAAGTGACCGACTTGCCGGAAGCGTAATCGACAAACTTGCCCGCCATGCCCTTGGCAACCGGAAGACTTGCATTGATCGCCCGCGCGCTGGTGTTGGCCAGGAAGACTACCTTGTTGGCACCCTTCACGCGATACAAGCTCAGCAGGCTGGCGTAGTTGGAATCGATGAAGTTCAGCGATCCGCCGGCTGCTCCGCTCCAAAGCGCCGAATTGTTCTTACGCAGTTTCGTCAGTTTCGAATAGAAGGCAGTCCAGGTTGCGGCGTCTGGGTTGGCGGTCCAGTTAATGGCGTCCTTTTCGAAGAAGGCCAGCTGCTTCTGCAGGCCCACCTCCTGGCCGTTGTAAATCAGCGGGATACCGGGGGTGATGAAGGTAATCGCGGCCGACTGCTTCAGACCCACACCTAGGCGCTGGAACTCGGTGCCGTTCCAAGAATTCTCATCGTGGTTGGTGATGAAGTTCATCGGATAGGTACCGGATGGATAGTTAGCCACCGAGCCCGAGATTGCGTAAAGAATGTTGTCGCGTCCGCCAACGTGGTTCAGGGCATTCATCAGCTCCCAGTTGTAGTTGGCGCTGAAGGCCTGAATCATCAGGTCGGTGTTGCTCTGGTCCTCGGCTAACCACCACAGCTGCTTGATCTTGTTGACCTCGGCGGTGGCTGTGTTCCAGAAGTCGGCCGGCACTCCGCCTGCGACGTCCATGCGGTAACCATCGATGTCGAAGTTCTTCACCCAGTATTTGAGGGCGTCCGTCATGGCGGTACGAAGGCCGGGGCTGTCGTAGTTGAAGTCGGCAACGTCCGTCCAGTCGGTGCCCGCAGGCCAGGTGATGTCACCCTTGGAGTCGTGGGTGTACCAATCCGGGTGCTGGGTAATCCACGGATTGTCCCAGGCGCTGTGGTTGGGGACCCAGTCCAAAACGATTTTCATTCCCTGCGCGTGGGCGGCTTCCACCAGAGCCTTGAAGTCGGCGTTGGTGCCATAGCTAAGGTTCACAGCCTGGTAGTCGGCCACGGCGTATGGCGAACCCAGCGAGCCCTTCGCCTTGAGCTTGCCAACCGGGTAGATCGGCATCAACCAAAGCACGTCGGTGCCAAGACTCTTGATGCGCGGCAGCGCCGCCTTGACGGCATCGAAATCACCAGCCTCGCTGAACTGGCGGACGTTTACCTCGTATACGGTTGCGCTATTAACCCAGTCGGGGCTCACCTGCCTTGCGGCAACGGTGTGGGTGATCGGCAGGGCGCTCGCCGCGGGGGTCACCGACCCCAAAACAAGTGCCAATGTGGCGGTGAGGGCGGCGGTTAACACGACTGATTTCATGCGCATAGAGCAACTCTATGCATCAGTAGGCTATTTCCGTGAACAATTTCGAGCACCACATTCAACAGCTGGAGGCCCTGGGCTTTCAGCTAGAGCGTGGCATGCTCACTGGCGCTGGAAGTTTCCCAAAAGCCGCCCAAATCGGCACTCGTTTCTCGACCCCGCAGGTGCAAATCGACACCTATTTGTTGGAGGCATTCTTCGAGGCGGATAAGTCGCACCCAATCCTCGGTGAATCACAAAAAATCCAAGGCCCGGCGGGTGAATACACCGTCACCGAGTTGCTGACGGCTTAGGGGATTGCCCCGTGCGCGTGCGAGAATATAGGCATGACTGCACACACTTCAGTAGCTACCCTGCACACTAACTACGGCGCCATCAAGGTAAACCTGTTTGGCCTACACGCACCTCAGACCGTTGCCAACTTCGAAGGTCTGGCAACCGGCGAGATCGAGTGGCGTGACCCACGCACCGGCGCAACCAAGACCAACACTCCGCTTTACAACGGCGTAATCTTCCACCGCATCATCGAGAACTTCATGATTCAGGGTGGCGACCCAACCGGTACCGGTATGGGTGGTCCTGGCTACCAGTTCAAGGACGAGATCCACCCAGAGCTGGACTTCAACGCTCCTTACAAGCTGGCCATGGCTAACGCAGGACCTGGCACCAACGGAAGCCAGTTCTTCATCACCGTTGCTCCGACCACCTGGCTGCACGGTCGCCACACCGTATTCGGTGAGGTCGCCGACGAGACCAGCCGCAAGGTTGTCGACAAGCTGGCCGCAGTTCCAACCGGTGCTCAGGACCGTCCACTGGACGACGTCATCATCGAGTCGATCACCATCGAAAAGGTTGAGGCCTAAGCCTTAACCGGTATTCGGATTCGGACCGACCGCCACCTCATGCACTGCTACCGGCACCCGGAGCGCGAAGCGTACGTACGCTGCCAGCGCTGCGAGCGATACATTTGCCCGGCCTGTCAGATTGAGGCGGCGGTCGGTTTTCTTTGTCCGGAAGATGCCGGTCAGTCCGGCATGGACCGAGCCACCGCCAAGGTGGTTAACCTGGCACCGCGCCGAGTTCGCGCCGCGGTAGCGAGTGGAAAGCCAATCGTCACCTATTCGCTGGTGGCCATTTGCGTCGCGGTCTGGGGTTTGCAGTTGCTGCTGGGCAACTCGTTCACCTACCGCTGGCTCTATGCACCGGTTGCCACGGTCACCGAGCCCTGGCGAATGATCACTGCCGCTTTCCTGCACAGCCAGAGCTCGCCACTGCACATCCTTTTCAACATGTACACGCTCTGGGTCTTCGGGCGTGAACTGGAATACATCCTGGGTCGTGCCCGCTTCTTGTCGCTCTACCTGATTTCTGCTTTCGGCGGCTCGGTGGGCGTATTGCTGTTGGCAGATGCCGCGACTCCGGTGCTAGGTGCATCGGGAGCACTCTTCGGTTTGATGGCCGCGTACTTTGTAATCGTCCGCAGCCTAGGTGGAAATACCGCTCAGATGGCGGGCCTGATCGCGATTAACCTGATTTCCGGATTCCTGCTACCCGGTGTGGCCTGGCAGGCGCACGTCGGTGGATTGTTGACCGGAGCAGCAATCGCTTGGGTCTACTCCAAGACCAGAGCCGCAACCGCAGGCCGCCAGCGCGCGCTGCTGGTCTGGCTGGTTCTCGGTGTTCTTGTGGCACTCACGGTCTACGGCGTCAGCCGCTTAGTCACCGGCTACTGAGACCACGACCTAGCTAAAAACTAACGGCCCCGAGCTTTCGCTCGAGGCCGTTTGAAGTTTGGGATGTCCCCGCGGTTACTTCCAGCGGGTGGACATGATGAAGCCGGCCATCATGATGCCGAAGCCGATCAGGATGTTCCAGTTACCCAGGTTCAGCGCCTGGTTTACGTTGTTCAGGCCCGAGCCCAGTGGGTACTGTGCGCCGGTCACGTAGAAGGTGATGATCCAGATCAAGCCCAGCAGCATCAGACCAAGCATCACCGGTGCGAACCACGATGGGTTCGGTGCGCTTGCGTCATCGTGCGAGGTGTTGAGGTTTGCGGCAGCCGATGGCTTGACGCTCTTCTTCTTGCGAGTGGTGGATTCAGGCATGGTGAAATTCTACTGCACCACCGCCAAAACCCCGATGGCGTTAGGCTTAAAGGGCTATGGTCAAGATTCTCGTCCTGGACAACTACGACTCGTTTGTCTACACCCTCAACGGTTACCTGCAGCAGCTTGGTGCAGACACCGAGGTGCTGCGCAACGACATCGTGACCGAAGCGGAGCTGCCAGCGCTGATGGCCAAATACGACGCTGTCCTGCTGTCACCCGGCCCGGGAACACCGGCCGACGCGGGTCTTTCGATTCCCGCTGTGAAGCAGGCACTAGTCACCGGTCAGTCGGTCTTCGGAGTTTGCCTGGGTCATCAGGCAATCGCCGAGGCTATGGGTGCAACCGTCACCAGCGCCGAAGAACTTATGCACGGCAAGACCAGCCAGGTTAGCCACGACGGATCGCTGGTCTATGAGGATGTACCCGAGCCATTCACAGCAACCCGCTACCACTCGCTTGCGGTAGTCGCTTCTACCGTCCCAGAGGAGCTAGTGGTTACCAGTAGGACCGTTGCTGGCACCGCGGCCGATGGCACGAAGACTCTCGGTGGGGTAATTATGGGAATCCAGCACCGGACCTTGCCAATCTACGGCGTGCAGTTCCACCCGGAGAGCGTGCTCACTCAGGGCGGTTATCAGATGCTTGGAAACTGGCTGGAGAGCGTGGGCCTACATGGTGCCGCCGAAAGGGCCAAGAGCCTGAGCCCGCTGGTTCGACTCTAAGAATTACAAAAAAGCGCCGGCTTGCACCGGCGCTTTTCGCTTTTCGAGGCTAGTTAGTGCGGTTAGTTACAGCCCACCGTCAGCACGATGGTCGAACCCTGAGGGGTTAGACCCGGAACGATCGACTGGCTGAGCACGATGGTTCCGGTCGCGCCGTTGGTACATGGAGTAGCACTCTGAACCTGAACGATTAGACGCACGTCCGGTGCCGACAGTCGCTGCTGTGCGCTGGTGACATCCAGATTCACGACATTCGGAACATTCACCTGGCCGTTTGAGACGTTCAGGTTGATGGCGGTTCCAGCCGCAATCATCTGGCCCTTACCGGGGTCCGAGCTCACGATCTGGCCCTGCGGCACGGTGGCCGAATTGACCGGGTTGATGGTGCCCAGCGCCAGTTTCGCGTTGGTGAGGGCAGTCGTTGCCGCGTCCTCGGTGAGGTTGGTCAGATCTGGAACCTGAACCTGCCCCTTGCCGGAGGAGACGTAGACGGTAACCAGTTGGCTCTCGCCCACCTTGGTGCCCGCGGGGGGATCGGTGCTGATGATGC
>ERZ650311.1197-NODE-1197-length-13363-cov-5.627668_pt1 | contig 13363 bp, 9 predicted proteins | sample MGYA00376247_ERZ650311 | MGnify/ENA primary metagenome ERZ650311 (study PRJEB26733, sample SAMN07839324) | wastewater metagenome | biome: small river; feature: stream; material: water | place: USA: North Carolina | collected 2016-07-28 ... | reverse complement strand
CGGCGCTAGGGCGCCTGGCAACGGCAAAGAGCGGCGCAAGGGCAAGTCGGGCATGGGACCCCCGAATTCCTGCGCGCATGGCCCTTCAGAAAACAACAACAAGAGGTGCATGGACGCCTGCTGCGTCCATGTACCTGTCGTTGTTAACGTATGCCAGCGTGTTGAGAAACACGCATTCGGTTGAAATCATGATGCTCGGAATGACAGCCGAGCGCCTTGATTTTAACAGAACCCGGTGCGTGGCATGGAGCGTACGTGGTGTTACCACGTGCACGCCATGTCATGCAACAAATAACAACACATAGTCGAGGCACATTACGTAGTTGGAGCACAAATCTGGGGGAAATAAGTCACCTGGCCAGGTTTTGATCCCAGACCCTACCGATACGGAACTGTGTCCTCTACCACTCGACTATGTCGCTGCTACTGATATCTAGGTGCGCCACAATTATGCGCATGATCTCGGTTTTGCGCGCGCGATCACAGTCGATGCGCTACACACAAGAAAAACCAATGTTCAGGTAAGTAGCACCTGTGCCTCAGTTGGGAGAGCGTCTGTCTCGAATAGGCAGGGTCGCGGGTTCGAATCCTGCCAGGTGCATCCTTTTTTTCCTTTTTTTCCTATTTTGCGCATATATATTGTAGGGTCAAGTAAAAATGTATATATGCGCAAAATGTATATATCGGAAACGGCGCGGTAGCATAGAGGTTAGTGTATTAGCCTTGGATTCCTGTGGTCGCGGGATCAAATCCTGGCAAATGCAATTAATTTCGCAATTTCTCCCGGTTGCGTACGTTCGTGTACACAGTCGATAGTCATGCCGAAAAGACACCTCGACAGCCTATAGTCATGCCCGCCGACATCCGTACGCACCTCCAGCGCTTCAAGAATCTTCGCAAGAAGATCAAGGCGCTCAAGTCCGAGGTCAAGTACAGCAAGGCGCGGAATGCCTTCGTTGCGCACTACGGCGATGGACGCATCTGGCGCAGCGTGGCCCTCCGTGCGGAGCAGTACCTGGAGGAGTTGGACGTGCTGCGCGACAACGTGAACATCGTGCACTACAACCACTACGACCTCGTGCGCTGCTACAAGAAGTGCCGCCGCTCCATCCTCAAGCACTTCGCCGTACGCAAGCCAAGTGTGGTCGTCGCCCGCGAGGTAGGCGACATCCCCGACTGGCTCCAACTGCCCATCGACGTGGACGCCAGCAGCAGCAACGACAGCGAGTTCTCTACGGACCGTAGCGAGAGCGATGACGAGTTCCGTCTCTAACCCAATTTGGCCATGAAACACACACTTGACAAAAAAAGTTCCACCCGTTCGTTGTTGGCCTAAATTCATGCGCGAGTAGACACAAACATGTCGTACAATCGGAACACCGTGCGCCGCGCGCGCAGCGATGAGGATGACGACGATACCTCGTTCGACTCCAGCGACTACGCTGGTAGTGACGACATGGAAGAGGGGGGGTACGAGGGCAGTGCTGAAGAGCAGCTGCTGCGCATCCAAGCGATACCGGTACGCATTGCTCGTGGTGCGCCTGCGGCAAGTGCTGCGGCAGCTGCAGCGACAGACGACGACGAGGACCTCCGCATGATCGACCAGCTGCCGCGGCGTCGCTTGCCCATGCATGGCATTGGCGTGGGCAATGCTCCCAACAGCTCGCTGAGCTTGGTTGCAGCGGACGACGCAGGCGATGCTCCGCGCGTAAAGCGTGCCACTGCGCAGGACCTGAACGTCATCACCAAATTCTTCGATCAACCACACTGGTCACCCTACACCGAGCGGCACACACACATCGCGCAGATGCCGTGGTACCAGCCGCCATGGGCAACGTGGCCACATGCGCAGAGCGTCCGGAACAATGCGCGGGCCTACCCGGAGCGCGCGAACCTGTGGGACTACGTGGCGGCGTCGTGGGACAAGCAGCGCATGCCCAGGCTCGATCCAGACGATGAGGTCGGGCTGCAGCCGTGGCAGGAGGTGGCGCACATGGTCTACCTGGGCCAGAATGCGGTCGACTGGGGTCGTAACCTGTCCATTCTGAGCGGCACCTATCAAGCTTTCTATGACGAGGGGGAGCTTGAGGAACTGGGGAAGGAAACAACGTACGACACGGACAACCTCTTCGACGTGCCGGCCTACGTGGATCGCTACCGCCAGGCTGACGTGCGCAGGCGGATGCTCATGAGCAACATCCGGAGGGCGGTGGACGACAGTACGCCGGTGCGCACCAATCGGGTGGCTCAAGCGGTGCACACGTGGGGCGTCGTGCCAACGTTAACCGCCTCGGCCGAGGGCGTGGCTTACGCCCGCAATCCGTTCATGGTAGCGGACCAGCCCCTGGACATGCGACGCGCGAACGCACGAGGCTTCCGCTACAACAGAAGCGTGCACATCAGCACCTTCAACTCCATCTACGGCAGCGTCGAGTACGAACGGCAACTGTACGTCGTCAGCATCAACAAGATGATGCTGTCGTGCCTCATGGAGCAAGCCATCCTCTACGGACCCATCATGTCGCTTGACCGAGACATCATGCCGCACGACTACCGCGACTTCTCGCGCGAGTGCATGAAGCTGTGGTACGGCGGTACGGTAGGGCTGGAGCACGAGTCAAGGTACACGACTGGATCTCCAGATCAGCATACGCACCTGCTCCAGTTCCGCCGTGTCTCTTGCAGCATCATCAGGGAGAACTGGCAGCGAGAGCGGTGGCTGTGGCTCTTCGCCGGCTACAAGGAGGAGCACAGCGACCTCTACAGTAAGGTGCGTCACCAGATTCCCGACGGTGCGCCTGTGCTGCAGTTGTCCAAGAACGCCTTCAACCTGTACATGCTGTTGCTGCCAGTCCGGTGGCAGTCGGAATTCCATGAGTACCTGCGCATCGTGCGCCAGTCCATCACCGCCGACCACTACCATCCCATTCGGATGACCGGGTTCGATGATGACGACGAGATCCTCTACGCGTACATGGCGCAAGACACCCGCGTGGAAGTTGCACAGGCAGCATCGGACAGCGCGCTCAAGTACGCATCCATGGCCTGTGTCGCAATTTCGATGCAGGTTGCTGCGACTGCCTACGGCACCTATCCGGGCCTGACGGAGGCCGAGGCGGCGCGGCGCGAGGCTGCGGCGGAAGAAGATGAGGAGCCGCTCGACTACTACACGTTCTTCACGCGCCTGCTGGGCCCCGATGCGCTGGCCGCCAATCTGGCTACTCCTAGGCCCGAAGCGCGTGGGGCGTACGTGGAAGAGCGAGTGGTGGTGGCTCCGCGGCCCACTTCAGATAGCGGCGGTCCAATGTACTTCGAGAAGGTTCGGTCGTACCTGCCCGAGCGCAACGTGTCGGCAGAGGATGAGTTCGTAGCGAGCCTGAAAGAGATCATCGCCATGCTGCAACGCTACCGCCGGAAGCACAAGAACTACGCCGAGTCCATGTACTGGTGTCTCTTCCCAATGAGTAGGCAACGACAATACACACACGCGGAAATCAGCGCGATGCTCGTCAACCGGCCCCGCGATGAGTAGCAAGATAGTTTGGCGTTGATAACCACTTACACATGCACACCATATCACACGTTCGTACATACGCAACAAAACCATCATCCAGAGCCATGGCTGACATCATCCTAGCAAACGCGACGCAACAGCTGTCGCAGGAGGTCAAGGAAATCGGGACCGCCCTGCTCTCCGCGATCATCACCCTCCTCGTCGGCATCATCATCTCCATCCTCAGTGCCATCGGTGCTTACATCAAGGCCCAAATCGCCGCCGCCGCCGACTCTGCGGAAATGCGCGCCCTCAAGGCGAAGCAGATCAAGCTGCACGAGGAGAACAACCAGCTGAAGCGCTCCTCGACCCAGTCTTCGCCGAACCCCTCCCCTTAGATCACCCGCAAGACCACGCCAACTATGTACAACAACTGTACCCGACTGACTCCCTTACCCACGCTCCCTCTCTCACACCTTTGCAACTCCACAGCAGACAGACTGACTCACGTTCACTCGCTCTCACTCGATCAAGCACTTGCGTAGACCCAAGCAATCTCACTAAGTTACTAGGAACATGTCGTACCAGCGCAATGGCGGTGCCTTCGCTGCGGCGTCTGCGGGCAACGGTCAGCGCCGTGTCCGCGATCCTGTGGCTGAGCAGAAGCAGGCAGAGGAGTTCCTCGTCCGCCTCAAGGCGGATCCGGATGGCGCGCTGCTCGCATTCCGCGCCTTCGAGGACGCCGCGCTTCGTGGTCGTGTTGATGGCGAGAAGGCCAAGGAGCTCCTGTCCCTGCAGGAGGCCACGGTCAACTCGACGCACTGGCTCTACTCGCAGCACTACCTCGAGCGCACGGACCCTGCCAAGGACAAGGACGGCAACGCGGGCTACAAGTTCGTCCGCTGCGGCGCGTGCAAGGCGGCCTTCTCGGATCTGATGACGACCGAGGGCGACAAGTGGCGCATCTGCCCTGCCTACGTCAAGCCGACCGTCGTGCCGGCCAGCGAGTTCCAGTAAAAAACAACAACAGCGAGAGCGGCGCACACGTCTACGCGGGTGTAAGAAAGAGGGGGACGGGATACAAGTTTGGCACACACAGAAACACCACTTCCGGCGCCCTGGTTGCGTTCGCAGAACACCATCACACAAACACAAGCAGAGCAAGAGAGAGAACGACCATGTCCGATGAGCAAAACCCATCAGCTGCAGCTCCTCACCGACGCAGCGGACAGCATGATGCGCCGCGTCCAGACAGTGCCAGTCCTCGACCACTCAGCCATCGAGCGGCTGGAGCACCTGACCGACGTCGTCTACGCGATGATGAACGTGATGGGTCAGCTTCTACAGACCTCCATTACGGTCGAGATGCGGGCGAGAATCTTCGCGGAGATAAGCGAAGTGTGCCACCTGCGGATCGCCAACCTGGTGGGGGCCTCGCGCTGCATCTGGCCATCACAGCTGGAGGCGCACGTCCAGAGCAACCACATTCCGGTGCCGCACGAGCTGCTGGGGCTCTACCTGAGCGCCGTGTTCAGCTCATCCCCTCCGAGTGGTCCGACGATCTCGACGACATCCCCTTTGGGTCTCTCGCGCGACGCCATGCCGGTTACAGTTCATCATCCGACGGTGACGAGGAAAGCGCGCCCGACACCGTTGCCGCCCGTGTACTGCCCGTGGACGCACAGCACTGGGCCGAGTTCCCGGGCATCCACCAAGTCGCCGCCACCAAGCCCTCGGATCCGCGCTACTACCTCCGCAACAGCAAACTCGTCAAGGTCTGCTGCTGGGTCCTCACGATATGGGACGCCGCCTGGACGACGCGCGGCCTCCCCTACGACGAGAGCTGCACCCCCGACGCCTCGGTCATGTACATCTGCGGCAAGCCTGAGCTATGCAAGACCACCACCGCCGCTGGCACTCCCCGTCTCCACTTCCAGGGATTCGTCGCCTTCCACTCCCCAACAACATGGGACGACCTGGGAGTGCGCCTCCGCGTCGCTCGCTACTGGTGCCGCCCCGCAGGCAAAAACTACGTAACCCACGCCATCAGCTACACGCAGAAGAAGCGGAGCGGCGTCAAGATGGTGGAGGGCGGCGAGGAGGTGGAGGCGTGGCGTGAGTGGGGGAAATTGGATAACCGGATGTTTCGCGGGCAGGAGCGCTTCGCCAACATCGTCAAGCAACTTCAGAACGGGGACTCGTTCGTGGACATCCTCCGCACCGACCCCATGGCCGCGGTCATGCACTCCGCCGGCATCTCCAAGGCGCTCGCCGCGCTGGCCGTGCCGCACCAGCGGCCCAAGGTCGAGACGTACCTCCTCTACGGCCCGACCAACTTCGGCAAGACGTTCGCCATCAACAACTTCCTCGAGTACTGCCCCGACGCGGAGCAGCACGAGCGCAACCTCTACACCAAGATGTCCAAGGCGGGCGGCGACAAGGACTGGTGGGACGGCTACCATCGCCAGGAGGCCGTCTGCATCGACGAGTTCCGCGACACCTACTACCCGCTCGTCAGCATGCTGCGCTACCTCTGTGAAGCACCGTTGCGCATGGAGGTCAAGGGCGGTTCCGCCTGCGCCTACTACACGCGCGTCTACATCAGCAGCAACCACCCCATCGAGCGCTGGTACCAGGCCGAGCAGAAGGATCCCGACGGCAAGCGCAACTACGAGGCGCTGCTGCGGCGCATCCCGCCCGAGAACCGCGTCCACGTCAACCGCCGCGTCGATGGCCCGCCCAGAAAGATGACGTGGCAGGAATACAAGGACTACCAGAACAGGCCGCTGCTGGACGCGCCCAAACCCGTGGGCGACGAGCCTGCGGGCGTGGCACATCTGCTCGGCGCCATCTTCCAGATCCTTAACGTCGAGCAACGCGAGAAACTCAAGGTGCTTCTCTAGCACCACACCCATGTTTGGCAGTTTGGCGTGTCACACATCCACTGGTCCCCATCATCAACACAGTTCCGTTCGCACCAGTGTCATCCCCGCAGCATCTACTACCATCTACACAACGACCAACCATGTCCGACATCCAGTCTGGTGGCATCCCGCCCCCCCTCGAAGCAGAGGACATGTTCAGCTCGGTGGCGTCCACTCTCAAGGAGCCGTCGCCGGAACCCATTGACAAGAAGTCCGAGGACTCCAAGACGCGCCTCGAGGCGTCTGCACCGCAGCGCCGCCAGCGCCTGGACTCGGAGGCACAGGTCACGCCCAGCATCGAGCGTGCCGCTGCTGCACAGGCTACGCAGCGCTACGAGTACATGCGCAACCGCGAGGACCTCATCAAGTCCAAGAGCAACAGGATGCTGATGCGCATGTTCCACGACCGCGTGACCATGATGCTGGGCGAGGCCAAGCTCATCGTCGACCGCGGCGTCAAGGCGACGTCCATCGTCAACGGCATCCGCCCGTACCTGCACCTGCTGGCGCCAGACGTGCTCTTCCGCAAGACGGCGGAGCGCATGGGCCGCGACAGGGCCGGCATCCACATCGACGTCGGCACGGGCAAGCACGATCTCTACACGTTCGTCGACGAGGAGAGCGAGAAGCACTCGATCGCGCTCAAGTTCATCCAGGAGTGCGCGGGCCGCCAGCAAAGCCTGTACGACTCGCACCGCCCACTGTCGGTGGCACACGACATGCACGCGATGCGCGTCCACTACGCCGCGACGTCAGCGCTGCTCCAGAACCTGAACGACCTGCTGTCCGTCATGCGCGACCAGTACGTCATCGTCGTCTCAACCACGGCAGCGCTCACCGCCATCCGCCAGTCTGGGCTGCTCGAAGCAGGCCGCCAGTCGTCCATGTCGCAGGACTCCACCGTTGTGGTCTCGAGCGAAGACGACGACGAGGACACCGAGTAAGTCCTACCATCACATCATCTACACCACACACGCACGAAGCGTCAGATATCAGTTTGGCACATCTCTCTCTCTGTCTGTACCCTGTCTCCATCTCCAGTTCGCGGCTAGTCATCTCCATCGCAGCCCTAAGAACGCAACACCATCAAGCTCTCTTAACCATGTATCGCAGCGACACACAGCCTGCGTACCTGGGCAATCCGGACGAGGTCCGCGACATCGGTGCGCGCGGCGCCGGCGCCAACATCGACACCCTGACGCAGCAGGAGAAGGAGTCGCGCAACATCGACTGGATCAAGACGGTCCTGGACCCGCGCTCCTTCAACATGCTGCCCGACCAGGTCCTCGAGAACGGCAACTCCGTGCCCAACACCATCGACGTCAACATGGAGTACCCCATCACGGACCCGCTGCCGCGCGTCACGACGGGCGACCCCAACGCCCGCGCCTACTACGCCGAGGAGTGCCCCAGCAAGACCGGCATGTTCCTGCACTTCCCGCTGCGCGGCTCGGCGTCGCTGTACCACATGGGCTTCGTCGGCCTCAGCGCAACCCCGGCCACGCCGGTGGCGGTCCCCATCGTGTCGCCTACGTCAGGCGTGGGCATCATCACTGCGTGGGGCAGTCAGCGAGGCCTGACCAGCGCGCCCAACGTCTACAACGGCGCGCCCAACGTGGCGACCCCGAACCGGTGGGGCGGCGGCGGTGGTACCGCCATCAACACGACCGACAACTACGGCGCCTTCCAATGGCTCGGCCCGGTCGTCCTGCCGCGCGTCGGCAACGCCGCCATCGACACCGGCCTCAGCGTCGGAGCGAGCTTCAGCAAGACGCGTGTCTACGCCGGCATCTTCCAGCTGCTCGGCAACGCCGTGTCCATGACCGCTGCGTCGCTCACCGGCTCCGCCAGCGCAACCGTGGTGGCCGACACGCGCGACCTCGCATCGCCCTCGGGCGGCATCGACGTGTGGTCGACGTCGTCCATGGCGCAGCAGGCCATCTCGCGCAAGGACGTGCTCAAGGCGATCAACCTCGACGAGGGCATCACCGCCATCATCGGAGATGACTACCAGCGTCAGTTCGTGGCGCCGGACCCCGCAGTCACGCGGCGCGAAATGGGAGAGGCCTACGTCGTCACCCAGGCCCTCAACATCAAGAGCACCATCTGGAGCGGCCTGCTGGTGTCCGCCTACAACGACCAGGTGCCAGTCGCGGGCTGCAGCATGTGGATCACGCCGTGGGCGTGCAACAACTGGTACGCGGTGAACTTCACGGGCTCCCTCTCGTCGCCGCCGCCCAACCACACGCTCGTCCGCATCCCACCCATCGACGAGACGGGCAGCTGCAAGGTGAGCGTCCAGGTCCCATGGGATGCGTACTTCACCGGGACCGCCGCAACGGCCGGCAACGATGTGCCCATTACGGCCCAGGATCTTCTCGCCAACGTGGGCTGCGAGTGCAAGGTGCTCTTCATCCACCGCTACTGCAACATCAACGACGACGGCACCGTCAACTACAACTCGCGCTCCGAGATCCTGAGCGAGACGCGTTCGCTGGCGCAGCACCAGATCTACCAGGGCTACTACCGCAACCTCACCGCCAAGATCACCAACGTCAACTTCCCGTCGCCCGTCTTCACCAGCGACGCAGGACGCTTCCGCGGCGACTTCGTGACGCAGGGCAAGTACATCGGCACGTATGTCCAGGTCTTCTTCGCCCCGTCGTTCTCGCCCTACCGTCCGCGCAACACGACCACGCCGGACCCTGGCGGCGCGGGCTCGGACTACCCCACCGGCGCGGGCTACAACGTCAACGTGACGATGACCACGCCCCTGGTCGAGGTCACCGCCACCACGATCGACGAGCCCGGCAACATCGGGCCGTGCCACATCGTGCGCTACGACAACGTCTCCAACGGCCAGACGCTGATCCTCAAGGGCATGTTCCGCTTCCAAGGCAACCCCAACGGCACGATCGCGCCCTTCGTGCAGGACAGCATCCAGGCCGCCAAGTACGTCTTCTCGTCGCAGGTGCAAGGCCTGCTCCGCGCGCTCTTCCGCAGCAACCCCAACTTCCGCCGCATCATGACGACGCGCTTCTACGAGGAGGTGGTGCTGCCCTACGTGCGCGAGCTGTCTGCAGGAAGCCTCATCCAGGAGTCGGGCAACAAGCCCGAGGTCGTCGCGCACGGCGAGCAGGCAGGGCTGTTCACCACCGTCGGCAGCACGGTCGGGAACCTCTTCGACGCGCTGGCTGGAGGCGCAGCGGGCCAGTTCGGCCTCGGCGGCGGCATGGCGGGCCAGTTCGGCCTCGGCGGCGGCATGGCAGGACAGTACGGCCTCGGCGGCGGCATGTCCGGACGTCGCCCCTACCGCTAAACACTACATCCAACACGACGAGGGCTTTCACACACACTCGAGAAAGATCTTAGATTTGCGTCAGCAGGTTTTGCGCTTCACACACAAACAGATACAGTATGGTGCACGTTCGCTATCCGTCATGCCCAGCACACACACACATAACGCACACACGCACACAAGTACACTAGGATGGCTGCCGCCGCCGCCGCCGCTGATGCCGCCAGCCAGGCGAGTATCATGACCGTGTCGCAGTTCGAACGCTTCAACGGACGTCCCATGTCGACGTCGGCCGCAGTCGCGGGCCGCGCAACAATCACGTTCGTGCAGCCCATCTCCAAGGTGGGCATTACGCCGAGCGGCACCTTCTACACCGGCAAGTCGTCGCTGATTAACAAAGACAGCGGCTTCGCAACTCAGGACTGGGGGACTGTGTCCAGTAACGGCGAGGACGTTCCGTGGCGCTATCTGAGTGCGTTCGGCATGAACGGATGCGGGCTGACCGTCGCACCGCAGCAGCGTGCAAGCGCGATGGGCACGTACATCGCCGCGAGCGCGTGTGGCATGGACCAAGCGGTCGTCAACCACTGGGCCGCCCAAGGCGCGATGAACTGGACGATGTTCCCGGTGGTCTTCAAGGTGCCGGGCGCCTTCGCCGTCGTGCCGTTCGTGTGCATGATCTCGACCGTCAGGCCCACAAAGGGGCCGCAGCAGCCGGGCATGGAGGGTGGCCGCGAGCCTGTCTGGCGCAGCATCCCGACCATGATCAGCCCGGCAATCTCCTTCATGGTCGACAGCAGCCACGTCAACTTCGAGAACTGGGACGCCCAGATGTCGATCGTGGCCGCGCTCAACGTCTACTTCCCGCGCAGCGCGGCGCCTGGCCAGTACTACCTGCTGCTGCAGCCGTACGGCGAGCCCAGCCAGGTGCGCGCCTGGCAGGTCGCTGCCGGCATCAACCGCAGCACATCGGCCAGCGAAGACTACGTGCACCTCTCTGCGCACGGCGCCAGTCTTGGCCTCGCTGTCGCCGCCTGCTGCGCTGGCCTGTCGTCGTTCATGTACACGGGCTACACGTCCAACATTGCGCGCCGCCTCACGCTGCCGAGCCGCAAGGCCAAGTTCAACAGCAATGAAGAGCTCATCGGCGGCCTCGAGACGGCAGGCACCAGCGACTGGGTGGAGACGGTGCAGGACGTGGACTTCAAGATCGGCTGGGCATTCGCCAACCAGTACCCCATCGTCATCCCAATGGTCGATGCCCTCACGTCGCTCAACATGGCCCAGGTCATGCGCAACCTGACCCGGGCCTACAGCGTCTACTACCCGCCGCCCAAGGGCAGCGGCACGCTGCCTACGACGACGAGTACCGTCTGGGGCGGCCCCAGCGTCGGCACTTCCATTGCGCAGACCCTGGGCCAGTACGCCATGTTCGCCAACAACCCGGACCTCACCATCTACACAGCGGCCGACGTGTTCGGCGGCGACAAGTACGTCGAGAAGGCCGGCGTCATCCTGTCTGCTGGCAGCATCTCGGAGGCGCTGCTCGTGACCGTTGCTGCTGTTGCGGCGTACATCACCGTCCCAAAGTTCGACGCTCGCAACAACCTGCAGGATCGCATCTGGAAGGAGGTCGAGCCGCAGCTTGTCGCGAAGGTCAACGTGCTCGACAAGGTCGACGCAGAGAAGAAGGTGCAAGCCAAGGCCAAGCGCGAGGCCAACAAGGCAGCCGGCATCAAGCCCAAGAAGGCTGTGCCGAAGCCCAAACGCGTTGCGCCCAAGACGGCAGCCGAGCTCAGGGAGTACCGCAGCACGCTCACCAAGTACGCCAAGGAGACCGGCGAGAAGCGCAAGGCCACCCGCGCAGCCTCTGTCGCGAAGGGCAGCGCAGCGCGTGCCAAGTCGGCTGCGCCGGTTCCGGTGGTGGTCGACGGCTCGCAGACAGCAATCCGCAACGCGCCCGGCGTGTCCAAGGATCTGGCCTATGCGCAGATGCTGCAGCAGTTCCTCACGGAGCACGCAGGCCAGCCGTATGCCACCAACGCGGAAGAGTACTACCAGGTCATGGGCACGACGCACGACGCGCAGCGCAGCAAGGGGTTCGGTCGCACGGGCGTGGTCCGCTTCCGCCCTGGCTACGACCTTACACCGGCGCAGGCCGCTGCTGCTGATGCTCTGCAGGTCCCCATCGACGACAGCGGCATCCCCCCGACGCGCATGCAGTCAAGCCGGATGGACGAGCTCGGCAACGAGTACGACGAGGAGCCCGACGTACGCCAGAGCGGCCAACAGGGAGGCGGCGGCTTGCCCGCACGGACGCCGGAGGAATTCCGCGCGCTGTTGCAGCAGCAGCGAGTCCTTGACCAGGCCAAGCGCAACGCCGTGACGCGCGGTCGCGGGTTCGGAGATCCTGTGCCCCGTCAGGCTGGTGGTGGCGGCAGCGACGTCGCAGGCACCAGCTCGGGCAAGTATGCGGGCAGTGCCGCCGGAGGCAAGTTCACCAACGCGCAGTACTTGCGCGCCCAAGGGGTCAACCCGCTCTAAGCAACACCAGCCACACGTACACACACTCACACTACAGAAAGACAAGACTCCATGTGAGGTTTTGCGACTTGCGTCACACACACATAGATGCCACCCCATATAGTTCGTTCGACACACTACGCTCATCCCACTCGCAGACACTACGCACACACTCACATGGAGCAAGACGACGCATCCCAACAGCGGGTCGTCCACCGCATTAAGCCGGTGTTGGTCGCTCCGAACTTGCACAACTTCATAGTCGGCGATCCTTTCTTTGTCATCGCACCGGTCGACCCACACTATCTCGATGAACAATCTCCCATGTACCCCTTCATGCAAACGCTGGAACATGCACAGAGCGCCATCGTGATGGTACATCGCCTATACAGCAGCGTCCTCCCGACCGAAGCCCTGTCACAGCAGATTCATCATGCACTGCTGCGCATCGGAGGTGCGTTCCTGTCGCTAGTGCCACTACTACTCTCGTTCATCGACGAATTCGGATCGCGCTCTCGACTGTACGCAGACCTGCAGCTACAACTCTCTCCGGAAGAAATGGAGCTGCTGACATACCAGTGTGCCATCATGCAGCGCGAGATGAGCAGAGCGAGGCTGTGGTACGACACAGGCAAACCGATCGAACGTGCCATCGCCAGGGTACGCGATCAAATCAACATCAGCAACCTTCGACAAGCCGCCGCAAACATGGAAGAACTGCCAACGCGCTTCCGCATGCTCTACGCAGAAATGCGCGCCATCAACGACCCTGTGATCTACGGCAACGTGCAGACTGTCCTGCTGTACCAGTTCACCTACTTCACGCGTTCTACGCGCATGACGCTGCCCATGTGCTGCTCCTATCTCGGAGCCGTCGCTAAGGTCTACGCAACGAGCATGGGGTACATCGACTACAGCGAGACTGATTCCGGTGCACTCACTCCCATGGCATACACAATGCCCATCGACGACATCAACACTTTCCTCTAGACAGAGACATCCTTTCCCACTTGCGGCCCTGGGTACGGCCTAAAACTGCCCTTTTCACCCCCTACCCGAGCAGGAATTCGGGGGTCCCATACACGACTTGTCTTTGAATCGCCAATACACAGCCCATTGCCGTTG
>ERZ650311.1196-NODE-1196-length-13366-cov-8.611149_pt1 | contig 13366 bp, 12 predicted proteins | sample MGYA00376247_ERZ650311 | MGnify/ENA primary metagenome ERZ650311 (study PRJEB26733, sample SAMN07839324) | wastewater metagenome | biome: small river; feature: stream; material: water | place: USA: North Carolina | collected 2016-07-28 ... | reverse complement strand
TTGACGGATACCCCGCACAATCGCAGTTGCAATTTGATCTTGATACTGCTCATCATTGAGGCGTGCCTCTTCTTCGGGGTTACTAATGAAAGCTGTTTCAATCAGGATAGAGGGTACGTCAGGAGCTTTCAATACCGCAAAACTAGCTTGCTCCACTTGGCGTTTATGTAAGCGAGCAAAACCACCAATCTCACGCAAAACGGCATGACCTGCTGTTAAGCTATCTTTAATTTGAGCAGTCGTTGACATATCTAGCAGCATTTCTGCCACTTGACGATCCTTGGTCTTGATATTGAGGCCACCAATTAAGTCCGCTGAATTTTCTTTATTCGCAATCCAGCGTGCTGCAGTGCTAGTGGCACCTTGCTGCGACAGAGCATAAACCGATGCGCCTCGCGCATGGGGCTGCACAAACGCATCTGCGTGAACAGACACGAATAAGTCAGCTTGTATGCGACGTGCTTTGTTCACGCGCACATGGAGTGGTACAAAGTAGTCACCATCGCGTGTCATAAATGAACGCATATCAGGTTCTTGCTCAATTTTGTCGCGCAGGCGTCGAGCAATCGATAAAACGATATCTTTTTCTTTAGAACCGCGTCGTCCAATCGCTCCTGGATCTTCGCCACCATGACCTGGATCAATTGCAATCGTGAGTAGGCGTCGATGTTTAGGGGGTGCTTTTTGAGCCAGCTCTGGATCTTTCTTGAGCGCCTCGCGTCGCGCAATCTCGCCAATAGGATCTTCCGCTTCCAGGGCTGCAGCTTTCTTGGCACTGTTACGAACCAGTGCCATGAGTGGATCGTTAGCGACTGTAGGATATAAATCAAAGACCAAGCGATGTTGGTAGTTTGCAATGGGATCCAGAGTAAATAGTTGTGGCTGAATGCTTTCTTTAAGGTCAAAAACGAGACGTACAACCTTCGCTTGAAACTGCCCGACTCTCACTTGAGAGATATAGGGGTCATTGGGTTTCACTTTAGCGACGAGTTCTTTCAGAGGTTGAGTGAGTTCAAGGCCCTCAATATCAACCACTAAGCGTTCGGGTTGATGGAGTAACTGATGTGTAATTTTGAGAGCTTCATCGGTTTCAAGAGTGACACGGGTGTAGTCTTCAGCAGGCCAAACACGCACGGCCAAAATTTTTGCACCCCAAGCAATTTGGGCGGGCCCTAAGCTCAGTAACAAAATACCCCCGCCTCACTTCGCATCGCTTCGCAACACCTTGCGACGCTCAGAGTTCTGTGTCTTCTTTCTAGACATCGTTCTGAGTCGAGAGCTTAGAAATTGATAAGCGCGCATTATGAGCTCTGGAGGTTTTTGACTAGACCTTGACCGATTGCATCATGGGCAGTGATGGCACATGTGCGAGATTCATCATCTTGCATCGTCAGTTCAATCGATAGACTAGGGGTGGGAAGCGTATCACCGGCTTGACTGGGCCATTCGACAAGACAGAGTCCCGCTTCAGTAAACGCCTCTCGGAAGCCTGCATCAATCCACTCTGTGGGGTATTTCATACGATACAGGTCAAAGTGGTGGATGTTCAGAGTCGCGTGATCGACAGTCACTGAATAAGGCTCACACAGAGTGTAAGTGGGACTCTTGATTTTTCCTGCGACCCCTAATGTTTTGAGTAGATAGCGTGTAAAGGTGGTCTTGCCCGCGCCTAAATCACCTAATAATTCAATATAGATCGTTTTCTGATTGATTAAATGGGGAAGTAGGGTCCGAGCTAAGCGAGTCGCTAGCTCGGCTGTTTCATCTTCCTGATTTAAGACTTCTTGGTACGCACTCATAGGGGGCTATTTTTATTACAGTTTCATCATACAACCCCTATTATCGATACATTGCTTAAACTGCACCTATATTGTGAAAGTCGATAAGTCATTGTGACATTAGGATGATGAGAGAAGCCCCTGGTATTTCTAAAGAGGATTTGGAGGCTGTGCGCCACTGGCTCAATGGCCGCGCGCAGGCTTTAGGCTTTTCAGATTTGAAGGTCAGTGATCTTGATTTAGGCCAAGCTCCTCAACATCTGCGAGATTGGTTGGACGAGGGGCGTCATGGCCAAATGGACTATATGACTCGGCATGCCAATTTGCGCTCAGACCCCAGAGCAATTTTGCCTAAAGCCCTGCGTGTCTTAACGCTACGCATGAATTATCTACCCCATACCCCCGATTTTGCAGACGAGACTTGGCGAACAAAGGAATTTAAAAAACTAGAAGAGCCTCATCAAGCCGTCGTTTCTTTATATGCCAGAGGTCGGGATTATCACAAGATCTTACGTAATCAATTGCAACAACTCGCCAGTGAGCTCAAAGCCCAGATTGGGCCCTTTGACTATCGTGTCTGCGTGGATTCTGCTCCAGTTATGGAAGTCGAGTTTGCCCAAAAGGCAGGTTTAGGTTGGCGCGGTAAGCACACTCTATTGCTTAACCGTGAGGCAGGTTCTATGTTTTTCTTAGGTGAAATCTTGATTGATTTACCTTTACCTGTAGACCCACCCACGTCCGAACATTGTGGCGCCTGTACTGCCTGCATGGATGTTTGCCCCACGCAAGCTATTGTTGCCCCTTATCAATTAGATGCTAGACGTTGTATTTCTTATTTGACCATCGAGCATCCTGATGCAATTCCTGAGGAGTTCAGACCATTGATGGGTAATCGTATCTATGGTTGTGACGATTGTCAGCTGACTTGCCCTTGGAATAAGTTTGCTCAAGTAGCCGCCGATGTACAGCGTGAAGACTTCATGCCGCGTCATCAACTGGATCACAGTTCGCTTTTGCAATTATGGGCGTGGACAGAAGCTGAATTCCTCGAGCGCCATTCTGGTAGTGCCATTCGTCGTATTGGTTATCAACGCTGGTTGAGAAACATTGCGATTGCTTTAGGGAATGCTTTACGACAGAGCTCTGATTCCAAGCAGCGTGATTTGCTTCAGCAAGCACTGCAGCAGCGCCTGCATCAGCACGGTGATATGGTCGATGAGCATATTCAGTGGGCGCTGGCGCAAGCCTGAACAAAATAGCTATTTCAGATAAACTCCGTTCATGGGTTTGGAGAGAACAATAGTTTTAAAAGGCGCAAAAGACGCCTTTGGTGCCCCAGCTGCTGTCTTATTTGCTGGCATGTTGGGCTTTGGTGCGATGGGTAAGACCAATGGTTTAGATATTTGGGTCACCAGCGCTACGAGCTTTTTCATGTTTGCTTTACCGGGGCAGGTGGTGCTCATTGAGATGTTGGTCTTACAGGCATCAGCACTCACGATTGCGATTGCAGTGACGCTCACAGCGGCTCGTTTTCTCACCATGTGTTTGACTCTTTTCCCACAATTTCCTGAGAAGCAACGCTCGCCTTGGTATTACGCTTTGGTTCATTTGGTCGCGATGACGGCCTGGGCGATCTCTATGCGTGATTTTCCCAAGATGAAACCCGATGAGCGCCTAGCGTATTTCACAGGGTTTGCTTTTGTTTGCTGGGCCGTCTCCACGCCGGCAACGGCCTTAGGTTTTATGTTGGCTGGTGAAGTGCCGCGTTACATCAATTTAGGTTTGGTCTTCATCAACCCATTATTCTTTTTACTCACTTTCACTGAGGTGAAGGTGCGCGCCAATCAAATCGCTATTGTCTTAGGTGCGATTGCTGGCCCTCTGATTTATTTATATTCACCCGATTACTCATTGCTTTATACCGGTCTGATCGGCGGTACTGTGGCTTATGGTGTAGATCGCTACTTGCGTCAACGCAAAACTCAAGAGAGCTCCTCATGAATACCCCGCAAGACTTAGAGCTTCTCTTTAATGATGCGGGTATCTGGGCGGCACTGATTGCCGCGTGTCTGGGTACCTATTTATGGCGCGGTTTAGGCGTTTATCTCTCGGGCAAGATCAGTCAGGACAGTGAACTCTTTAAATGGTTGGCTGCTGTGACCTACGCCATGGTCGCAGCGCTGACATTGCGCATCATCCTCTTGCCCGTTGGCTTATTGGCCACGGTGCCTATGTATGTGCGTATTGCTGTGAGTGTGGTGGCGATTCTTGTGATGATCTCTAAGCCCGCCAGAATGGTCCCCGCACTATTAACAGGCACACTGCTTTTAGTGGCCTACGGACTTTTATTCCAATAACAATCGCGTAGGACAATAAAAAAGCCCACGATCATCGTCGTGGGCTTTGAGTGCTGAGCAGTTTATTTAGAGCTCTTAAAGCCTATGAGTGAATAGGCGGGGCAGAATCTAAAAATCCCTGTTGCTAATGGCACGATACCAATATAGCCCCAAGAGCCGATTAAACCAAAAATCGCTAGAACGATTAATGCTACGCCAACGACCATTCTTAAAAGGCGATCGACGCCCCCGACATTACATTGCATAGTTCTCTCCTATGATTGATTGCAATATGTGTTGTAGAGCAACTCCATCACTGACATCGCAATGGGGCTAGAGATGGAGTAGTAAATGTGTTTGCCATCTCGACGCGTACTCACCACTTGTTCTTCGCGTAAAACCGCTAATTGCTGAGAAAGCGTCGGTTGCTGAATACCAGTCACAGTTTCTAATTCACCCACACGTTTTTCACCTTGGCTGAGTTGGCAGAGCAACATCAAGCGATCGCGATTGGCTAAAGTCTTCATCATGCGACACGCATGATCTGCGTTCTGACGCATTAAGCTAATGTCCATGGCATCTTTTGCGGGCTTAGTAACGGCATCCATCTGAAGTCCTGTTGAATGAATAAAATAATTTAATGATGTATAAGAATACATTATATATTTATTTAAAATATAAAACCTTTAAATAATAGGGACATTCAGTCCCAAGCATTCTGCTAAAAAGCTCTAAATCGTTTATTGTTCTGTAATCATTAAAACTAAATCAATCATCTGGAGACACTATGCCAAGTAAAAAATCCTATTTAAATCAGTCAGATGTCGCTAAGATTTTGGCTGCAGCTGATGCTCATGCCCAAAAAAATAACTGGGAAGTCAGTATTTCTGTGGTGGATGACGGCGGTCATTTATTGGGCTTTGTTAGACGTGACAATGCGCCTCCTATCTCGACTTATATCTCTCAAGAAAAAGCCAAAGCAGCTGCTTTAGGTAAGCGTGAGAGCAAAGTCTATGAAGACGTGATCAATAACGGGCGCTTTTCCTTTATTAACGCCACAGCGATGTTGCACGGTACTTTAGAGGGTGGCGTCAATATCGTGATGGATGGTCAAACGATTGGTGCGGTGGGTGTCTCCGGGGTTAAATCCAATGAAGATGCTGAAATCGCCAAAGCAGGTATTGCCGCCATCGGTCTTTAATTGCCATAGGCCCAAGCTCACAGGGCATAATGTAGCCCTGTGAGTATAGAAAATTCAAAAGAAGTGACCTTTCAAGACTTCGGCATAGCCGAAGTCATCCTGCGTGCCATTAGCGAACAAGGCTACACGCAACCCACCCCTATTCAAGCGCAAGCGATACCGCATGTCTTGCAAGGTCAAGACGTGATGGGTGCTGCCCAAACAGGTACTGGTAAAACAGCTGCCTTTGTATTGCCGATTTTGCAAAACATCTTGCCCCACGCAAACAGTAGTGCATCACCAGCACGTCATCCGATTCGTGCCCTAGTTTTAGCCCCTACGCGTGAGCTAGCCGATCAAGTAGCGGATAACGCACAACGATATGCCAAGTACACCGATTTACGCACAGCAGTTGTCTTCGGTGGTGTAGATATGCAACCACAAACTATGCAACTCAGAAGCGGTGTTGAGCTCTTGATTGCTACCCCTGGGCGTCTACTGGATCACATTGGTCAAAAGACGGTGAGCTTGTCTCAAGTGCAAATTCTGGTGCTCGATGAGGCCGATCGGATGCTCGATATGGGTTTCTTGCCAGATTTACAACGCATCATTGCGCTTATTCCGAAAGAGCGTCAAACCTTATTGTTCTCTGCGACTTTCTCGCCAGAAATTAAAAAATTAGCGCAAAGTTATTTACGTAGTCCTGTGACGGTTGAAGTCGCACGCCAAAATGCAGCAGCCGATACCGTGACGCAAGTCGTCCATAAAGTACCTTCTGAAAAAAAACGTGAGGCCTTAGTCAATATTCTGCGCGCCAGAGCTGCCCGAGGTTTATCTAAGCAATGCATAGTCTTTACCAATAGCCGTCTCGGTTGCAGCAAATTGGCTAGCAGCTTAGAACGTAGCCAGATCAAAGCGGGCGCCATACATGGAGATAAAAGCCAGATTGAGCGTATGCAAATCTTAGAAGCATTCAAGCAAGGTCAGATTGATGTCTTGGTGGCAACCGATGTTGCTGCGCGCGGTTTAGATATTGCTGATATGCCGTGTGTGATCAATCATGAGTTACCCTTCAATGCCGAAGATTATGTGCATCGCATTGGCAGAACGGGCCGTGCGGGTGCTCAAGGGGATGCGATTGCACTCGTGGATAGCTCTGAAGAAAAGCTCTTGGCTGATATTGAAAAGCTCATGAACCGCCAGCTCTTGCGCTTACCAGTCCCAGGTTCTGGTTCTGGTCCTGAGTCAGACCCATTTTTTTACATGCCGTATCGCCCCGGCCAAGCCAATGCGCCAGAAGTCAAGCCTGAGGCACAAAAACAAGATTTACCGACTAAGCCAACCAAGACGGTGGGTGCTTTGCTAGGCGGTATGAAAAAATCTTCGTAGCTAATTGCAACCAGGTTTGGATTGCATTTCTATCTAAGACTATTTGTCTAGAGACAAACTCCTCGTGTAGCTCGGGCTCAGCGAGACCAAGATGTAAAGCAGCTTGTTGTAGCGCTCTTAAGCTACTGGCTGAGCTACTCAAATCCAGCTCAAGTGCACCAGACTGTTTACTCAATTTTTCGTTGGCCTCATTCAGTACTAAAGGCACATGGTGGTATTGAGGAATCGAGACCCCTAGCTGCTCCTGTAAATAATTTTGGCGGGCAGTGTTATCGAGTAAATCAGCACCTCGCACGATATGGGTAATGCCTTGTGCAGCATCATCAACGACGACAGCCAATTGATAGGTAAAAAAACCATCAGCACGCTTGAGAACAAAATCACCGACTGCTTTCTCTAAGTCTGCATGATCGACTCTTAAGCGCCAGGCACAAGGTTCTACCACATCTGTTTTATGGCGACACAAGCCGGGGTAGACAAGTTCCTCATGACGTCCTTTGTGTATCCCCAATTCTAGCCAATAGGATTCAATGCGTTTACGTGTACAGCGGCAGGCATAGACTTGCTGCTGACTCTTTAATTGATCTAATGCCAGTTGATAAGCATCACTGCGTTGAGACTGATAAATCACTGCTTCGTCTGACTGCATCCCACAAGCCGCTAATTGGCTCAGAATCTTCAGATCAGCGCCTTTGATGCAGCGGGGACTATCAAGATCTTCCATCCGAATGAGCCAAATTCCATCATGGGCACGCGCGTGCAGCCAACTAGCTAGGGCAGTTGCGAGGGATCCGGCGTGGAGAGCGCCTGTTGGTGAGGGTGCGAAGCGACCTCGGTATTTGCAAGTCAACATAGCTAAAATCATCTCATGACTTTGAAAACCCGTTTTGTTCACCTCAGATTGCACTCGGAATATTCCGTGGTGGATGGGGCTGTGCGCATCGATGATGCCGTGAAAAAAGCAGCCCAAGACGGCATGGGGGCCTTGGCTCTGACCGATTTAGCCAACGTCTTTGGTTTGGTGAAGTTTTACCAAGCTGCACGTAAAGAAGGTATTAAACCGATCTTGGGAGCCGATGTTTGGGTGAGTAATCCTGAAGATCGGGATAAACCGTATCGTCTACAGTTATTGGTCAAAGACCATCAGGGTTACCTGAACTTATGTGAGTTGCTTTCCCGTGCCAGCTTGCTTAATCAATACAAAGGGCGCGCTGAAGTTGATCGTACCTGGTTCAAAGAACTCTCAGCAGGCTTGATTGCCTTATCGGGTGCCAGACAGGGAGATATCGGTGTGGCACTACTGGCCCAGCAGAGCGCTGAGGCTAAGCAATGTTGTCAATTTTGGCAATCTTGTTTTGGGGATGATTTTTATATTGAAGTACAACGTGCGGGTCATCCTCAGGATGAAGCTCATCTTTTTGCAGCAGTTCATCTTTCGCTGGAGTTGGATGTGCCGGTGGTGGCTACTCATCCGATACAGTTCATGGCTCCTGAAGATTACACTGCCCATGAAGCCCGCGTCTGTATTGCTGAAGGTGAAATCCTGGCTAATGCCAAACGTGTTAAAAAATTCACACCCCAACAATATTTCAAGACTCAAGAGCAGATGCAAGAGCTCTTTGCTGATTTACCAGCAGCTCTAGAGAACTCTGTCGAAATTGCTAAGCGTTGTAATTTATCGCTCACCTTAGGTAAGCCGAAGCTTCCAGATTTCCCCGTACCTGCTGGTATGACTTTGGATGATTATCTGATGGAGCAAGCCATGGCGGGTTTGCATCGTCACCTAGAACATCTGTATCCAGATCCTGTCGAGCGAGAAAAACAAAAACCCACCTATGAGGTGCGCCTGAAGTTTGAGGCCCGCACGATTTCACAAATGGGTTTCCCAGGTTACTTCTTGATTGTTGCTGACTTTATTAACTGGGCAAAAAATAACGGTGTGCCCGTAGGCCCGGGGCGTGGTTCTGGCGCAGGCTCTCTAGTCGCTTATTCATTAGGGATTACAGACCTAGATCCTTTACGCTACAACTTACTCTTTGAGCGTTTCTTGAACCCTGAACGTGTCTCTATGCCTGACTTCGATATCGACTTTTGTCAGCATGGGCGCGACCGTGTGATTGCCTACGTGAAAGAAAAGTATGGCAAAGATGCGGTGAGCCAAATTGCTACCTTCGGTACGATGGCAGCGCGTGCTGCGATTCGTGATGTGGGCCGTGTACTCGAACAACCTTACGGTTTTGTCGATGGTATTTCTAAACTCATCCCAAACAAACCGGGACAGCAAGTCACGATCGAACAAGCTAAAAAAGAAGAAAAACTCCTGGCCGAACGCGAATCTAAAGAGGAAGAGGTGAAGCAACTCTTAGGTTTGGCCCAACAGCTCGAAGGAATGACTCGTAACGTCGGTATGCACGCAGGGGGCGTCTTGATCGCCCCCGGTAAGCTCACGGATTTCTGCCCTTTATATACCCAAAGTGGTAAAGATGCGGCCGATGCAGGTGTGGTGAGTCAGTATGACAAAGATGATGTGGAAGCCGTTGGCTTGGTGAAGTTTGACTTCTTGGGTCTGACGACACTCACCATCTTAGATTGGGCAGAGCGCTATATTAAAAATCTCTACCCTGAGAAAAAAGATTGGCGTGTAGGGCAGGTACCTCTAGACGATCCCGCCGCATTTGAGATTCTTAAAAACGCCAACACGGTCGCTGTGTTCCAGCTAGAAAGCCGCGGCATGCAAGGCATGCTAAGAGAGGCTAAGCCCGATCGTTTTGAGGACATCATTGCCTTGGTGGCGCTTTACCGACCCGGTCCGATGGACCTCATTCCAGACTACATTGCGCGTAAGCATGGCAAGCAGCAAGTCCACTACCCTGATCCGCGCGTCGAGCCTGTTTTACGCGAAACCTACGGCATCATGGTGTATCAGGAGCAGGTGATGCAGATGGCTCAGATCATCGGTGGCTATTCACTCGGTGGCGCAGACTTATTACGTCGTGCCATGGGTAAGAAAAAGCCAGAAGAGATGGCTGAGCACCGCCAGTTATTTAGAGACGGTGCAGCCAAGAGCGGACTCAAGACAGAAAAAGCCGATGAAATCTTTGACTTGATGGAAAAGTTTGCGGGCTATGGCTTTAATAAGTCCCATGCCGCGGCATATGCCTTGCTCGCTTATCACACTGCATGGCTAAAAGCGCATTACCCTGCTGAGTTCATGGCAGCCAACATGTCTTTGGCGATGGACGACACTGATAAGGTCAAAGTACTTTATGAAGATGCTCTTGCTAACCAATTAAGTATCTTGCCTCCAGATATTAATCAGAGTGATTATGAGTTCAAGCCGCTACGAGAAGATCCCAATAATCAAGAGCAAGCGGCTCGATCTATTCGTTATGGTTTAGGCGCCATTCGTGGCACGGGGCAAGCCGCTATTGAAATGATCATGGCGGCACGCCAGGAAGCCCCATTTACTGATTTATTTGATTTCTGTGCCAGAGTCGATCGTCGTGTCGTTAACCGTCGTACCATGGAAGCCTTGATACGTGCGGGAGCCTTTGATAGCTTATACAAAGGCTACGATTCACGTAGCACGCTCCTCCATTCTCTGAGCATGGCCATTGAGGCTGCCGATCAGGCGCAGGCATCGGCTATGCAGGTCAGTTTATTTGATGCTGATGCGACAGCACAGCATCAGCCAGAACTCATCAAAGCCGAGGTTTGGCATGAAAAACAACGCTTGCAAGAAGAGAAAGTGGCTCTCGGCTTATATCTGACCGGGCATCTTTTTGATATGTATCGCCCTGAGTTGCAACACTTTGTCAGAACGCCACTGAACCAGCTCTCAGAAGGTAAGGATCGTTTGATCGCTGGAATTATGACATCGACTCGCAGCATGATGGGGCCTCGAGGCAAACTCATGATTGCCACCATTGATGATGGTAGTGCTCAGTTAGAGATGACGGTGTACAGCGAAGTCTTTGAGCCCAATCGCCATTGGCTTAAAGAAGATGAATTAGTCATTGCCAAAGTTTCGGTTTCACCCGATAAATTCTCAGGCGGTATGCGTGTCGTCGCTGATGCGGTCATGGATATCGCGACCGCACGACTCAAATTCGCCAGAAGCTTGCATATGCAGCTTCAGCCTGGCATCGATATCAAAGGCTTTAAGCAACAACTGGGTCAGTACCTGAGTAAGCAGAACCAAGGTTTGACCATGACTGCGGATGTCTTGGCCAATGGTAGTGTTTGTCAAATGCAATTTCCGGATGAGTGGAAGATATATCCGGATGACGCGAATATTCGTGGCCTTAATATTGCCTTAGCAAATGTGGGTTCCGTGAGCCCCATCGAGATTAAATACGCCTAGTATTTAATTCAGTCTATAGGCCTCGATGGCCTCGATCACTTGGGCCACGCTCAGATTCATTAAGCATTCACTTTTGCTATCAGGTCGATCTTCGCAACCTGCTTTGCGGCAAGGCACACAGTCACCCGGGCCTTGCACGATGGTAACTAGCCCCACTTTTTGAGTGCCTCGTAATTGATAGGGTTGATCTCCTTTGAAACCATTCGGCCATGGACCAAAGTTAGTGGGTGGTGTTGCCCCGAATAAAGTGATCGTAGGAATATCGCAAGCGGCAGCCAAATGGGTGACTGAGGTATCGACCCCGATGTAAAGGCGAGCAGAGCGCAAGAGTGTGCCCAGCTGATTAAGAGCTAGGCGACCCTCTAGATTAAGGACTTGAGATCGCGCGCCTTCAGAGAGTTGACTCATGATTTCAGCATTGAGTTCTAAGTCTTGGGCAATCGGTGCGCCACTCAAAATCACTTGATATTTGCTGCTCAGGTGTTCAATTAATTGAACCCAATGAAAAAGTGGCCAACGTTTATAGGCAGTTAGTGGGCTCGGATGTATCACGACAAAATCTTGCTTCAGTTGAGAGCTTAACCACTCAGGTAAAGGAACGATAGCCGGAGGCAGTACGCGTACACCAGAAGAGCCCTCAAATAAATTCTTTTCAGATGTAAAAGGTAGAAGTAGGCGCAGTTTTTCAGCGATCACATGTTGGCCAAAGTAATCCACTTCAACGGTATGAAGTGCACATTTTTTCTTCCACCAATTATGTTTTTCTTCAGAAGGTACTACCCCCACAATTTGCTTAGCTGCTAATAGACCATAGATATAGGCGCGATCACTGGGTTGCGTAATGATGGCTAAGTCATAGCGACGAAACAACTGAAAAAACTGTTTTAGATACTCACCCCAACGCGGTCTAGTCGAAGAGCCTATTAAACGGTTTAGATGGGGATTGCCAAAGAGCATCGGCAAGCTTGCCGAGTAGCCGAAAAAATCTATTTTGGCTTGAGGCCAAAGACGATGAGTGGCCTCAATGAGCGGGGTAGTGATGAGGGTGTCGCCAATTTGCCGGGTGGCGATAATCAATATGCGTTTCATACCTGTTTCTTAGCCAAAATTTTGGCGCGCACAATCGCTGCGTTCTTTTCAGCGGTAGCCCGATCTTGCATTTTGTGCCACAAATGAAAGACTTCTGTAGCAAAAGCCCCTGATTTACGAATCACCCCAGCGTCTTGTAGGCGAAAGACAAAATCAGCATCCTCATGGCCCCAACCTGTGAGGCTCTCATCAAAGCCACCCATTGCGCGTGCATCAGATGTCCAGCACGCCATATTGCAACCTTTGATTCGTCGCCACTCAAACTTTTTATAGTAACGCCATGGGTGATTGGGTAACTTAAGAAGTAGTGGAAGTAATTTATTAATCTTGTTTTGTAAGCGCCATTGCCAAACGGATCTCAATACATCACTGATCGGTTGCTTGATCAGCTTGGTTTGTACCAACTCATTTTTTAAGCCTTCACTTGTCAAAATGCGGCTACCGGTCACTAAACAGTGAGGCTCAGCTAAGCGGCGGTGTTGGGCTATAAAGTCATTTTGCACGATGCAGTCACCATCTAAAAAGACTAAATAATCGCCTTGTGCAGCAGCTATCCCTTGATTGAGGATGAGGGATTTTCTAAAACCGATATCTTCTTGCCAAAGATGTTTGATGGGAACTGGAAAATCAAGTTGTTCTTTCTCAATCAATGCGCGGGTACTTTCACCTGAACCATCATCTGTAATGATGATTTCAAAATCTAGATCGGTTTGTTCTCGTAAGGAGTTAAGGCAAAGTTGTAGAGCTTCAGGCCAGTTATAGGTGGCTAGTAAAACACTAATTAAACGGGGTGTTTGAGCAGGCATCTGAATCAAGAATCTTTACTTGACGTTATTTTATTAGCTGGATTTTGACCTAGCTGCCAAATTTTCAAGTAGCGGTAATAAGTGCCATGTGCGTTGGATAAGGCGAGTGCAAAACCTTGTGGACCATCTAAGAAGCCCAGGCGTAAGAGGTAGGTTCTGATAAATGCCCAGCAGCCTCGCAGAAAGGCGCCACTGACAGTCGAGCGACGTCCTTGTGCAAACGCTTGTTCTGCTGCAGCACTAGAGTATTTGTTGATTTTTTCTAATACTTGCTCGGTATTCATGAAGCTATAGTGCAAGAAATGATTTTTTAAGTGGCCAGCAGTGCCCGCCTGTATGAGTTGCACTGTTTCATGAACGATATGTTCCGTAAATCTAGCCTGCCCACGACGAAACAGACGTAAGACATAATCGGGATACCAGCC
>ERZ650311.1195-NODE-1195-length-13376-cov-19.941070_pt1 | contig 13376 bp, 11 predicted proteins | sample MGYA00376247_ERZ650311 | MGnify/ENA primary metagenome ERZ650311 (study PRJEB26733, sample SAMN07839324) | wastewater metagenome | biome: small river; feature: stream; material: water | place: USA: North Carolina | collected 2016-07-28 ... | reverse complement strand
TGCGCGAACGCGGCGCCCAGTCGATCGCCATTGAGGTTTCGGCTCAGGCTCTGAGCCAGCTACGTGTCGACGGCCTGCACTTCGACGTGGTTGGTTTCACGAACCTCAGTCACGATCACCTCGATGACTACCGCGACATGGACGAGTACCTCTCGGCCAAGGTCGAGCTCTTCACTCCGCGTCGAGCCGAGCGTGGCGTTGTCTGTCTCGATTCGGCATACGGTCAAGCTTTTGCGGCAGCGAGCCAGATTCCTGTCGTGACAATCGCGCAGGACACCACGGTTGCCAAGGGCGTCCAGGCCGATTGGATCGTCAAGGTTCTCGAGGAGACCCCGAAGTTCACTCGATTTGAATTGAAGAGCGCCGCCGGCGATGTGCGCATCGAATCGACCGTGCCAGTCATCGGCGCCCACATGGCCGCCAATGCTGGCCTTGCGATTGTGATGCTCATCGAGGCCGGTTGGTCGGCAGACGAAATTGCCGCTGCGATTGCCAACGGCATTGAGGCCTACCTACCGGGACGCACCGAAAACGTTTCGACCGGCAACGGCCCTGACGTCTATGTCGACTTCGGTCACTCACCGGATGCCTTCTTGAACACTCTCGCGGCCGTGCGCCACGTGACCAAGGGCCGCGTGATCATGCTGTTCGGCGCCGATGGTGACCGCGATGCTACTAAGCGCCCGGCGATGTCGCAGACCGCAGCCGACGGTTGCGACATTCTCGTAATCACCGACCACCACCCGCGTTTCGAAAACCCGGCTTCGATCCGCGCCACCCTGGTTGCTGCTGCTCGCGAACACCGTCCAGAACTCGAGATTCACGAGGTGAGCCCTCCAGAAGCCGCCATTCGCACAGCGGTTAGCCTGGCGCAGCCTGGAGACGCGATTCTGTGGGCCGGCCCTGGCCACCAGGATTACCGCGACATCGAAGGCGTGCGCACCCCATACTCGGCAAGAGAGCAGGCTCGCGCTGCGCTCAAGGAATATGGCTGGTCATGATTCGCCTAGATTTGGCCACTATCGCGGCCGTTGTTGATGGGCGTTTGCTGAATCCAGCAGACGCAAACATCGTCGTCACGGGGTCGGTCGAAACCGACTCACGTCTCGTGACCCCAGGCGCACTATTCGTCGCTAAGCCGGGCGAAGTCACCGACGGTCATCTGTTCGTCGGCAAGGCTCTAGAAGCCGGTGCGGTTGCCGCGCTGGTTCAAAACCCGGTTGCGGATGCGATCCCGCAGATTCAGGTTGGTGACGTAGTCCTCGCCCTCGGTCGCCTAGCCAAGCACGTGCTGCACATTCTCAAGCGCGACCACAACCTCAAGGTCATCGGCATCACCGGTTCAAACGGCAAGACCACCACCAAGAACATGCTCCGAGAGGTGCTCACGACTGTAGGTGAAACGGTCGCCCCGATTGAGTCATACAACAACGAGGTTGGAGCTCCGTATTCGATGCTCCGCTGCGATGAAAACACTCGTTACCTGGTGGCAGAGATGGGTGCCGGTGGCGTTGGCAGCATCGCATACCTAGCCGAAATCGCACGCCCCGACATCGCGGTCGAGCTCAAAGTTGGCTTGGCTCACGTGGGTGAATTCGGCGGAATCGAGACCACCGCGGCGATCAAAGCCGAACTCTTGCACGATCTAGACGCGCACTCGATCGCTGTGCTCAATGCCGATGACGGTTGGGTCCGTGAGATGGCCGAAGACTGCACGAATCGAAAAGTCTGGTTTGGCACCTCGGCTGATTCCAATTTCAGAGCAACCGACATCGCGTTGACCATCGACGGTACGAGCTTTGAGCTCACCTGGCCTGACGGTGAGAAACGTCGCATCACGCTCAAGATTTTGGGCGAGCACCACGTCATGAACGCACTCGCAGCGCTATCGGTCGCCGAGCAGCTCGAGGTGCCTCGTGACAATGCGGTTGCCGCTCTCGAGGCCATGCCGCTCGCCGAGCGCTGGCGCATGCAGCTGACCCACCGCGAGGACGGCGTGACCGTGATTAACGACGCCTACAACGCGAGCCCGGACTCGACCAAAGCGGCTTTGCAGACTCTGGCTCAGCTCGGCCGAAGCGGTCGCCGAACCGTTGCAGTGCTTGGCGAGATGGCCGAACTAGGTGAATTTAGCCGCGAGCAGCACGATGCCATCGGCCGTGTTGTGGTGCGGTTGAACATCGATCAACTGGTCGTGGTTGGTGAGCGAGCCAAGCTCGTACATTTGGGTGCGATGCAAGAGGGTTCGTGGGACGGCGAGAGCCAGTTTTTCGACGAACCCGAAGACGCGCTCGCGTATCTCCGAGAGATGTTGCAACCAAACGATATCGTTCTAGTTAAGTCTTCGAAGTCGGCAAATTTGCGCCACCTCGGCGATGCCCTGACGGGTGAAACACAGGCGGAGGTCCACTAATGAGAGCATTGCTAACGGCCGGTGGCATTTCGATGGCGTTCACGCTGTTTGGCACCCCTGCATTCATCTGGCTCTTCCGTCGTCTGCGCTGGGGCCAGTTCATTCGCGAAGACGGCCCGCAGAGTCACCAGGTCAAGCACGGAACCCCAACCATGGGTGGTGTTGTCTTCATTTTCGCCGCGGTTGCGGGTTATTTCATCGGCAAACTAGCCAATTTTGAAAATCCAACGCCCTCGGCTCTGCTCGTACTCTTCATGCTTGTCGGCCTCGGAGCCGTCGGTTTCATCGATGACTACATCAAGACCCACAAGCAGCGCAGCCTTGGCCTCGGCGGGTGGCAGAAGATCGCCGGTCAGCTTGTCATCGCTGGTGTATTCATCGCTCTAGCTCTAAACCTTCGTGACTCGACCGGTCAGACTCCGATTTCGACCAAGGTCTCGCTGTTCCGCGACCTAAACATCGATTTCATGGTCCTTGGTTCGGTGGTCGGACTCATCCTGCTCGTGCTCTGGATTGCGACTCTGGTAGTTAGCACTTCAAACGGTGTCAACATCGCTGACGGCCTCGATGGTCTGGCCACTGGCGCGAGCATCATGTCGTTCGGTGCCTTTGCGGTTATTGGTTTCTGGAAGTTCAACCAGGCCTGTGGCACCATCACCGAAAACATCAGCAGCTGTTACACCACAAGTGACCCGCTTGACCTAGCGGTCGTGGCATCGGCCATCGTCGGCGCGCTCGCTGGGTTCCTCTGGTGGAACACCTCGCCGGCTCAGATCATCATGGGCGACACTGGAGCACTCGGCCTTGGCGGCGCACTCGCTGCACTTGCCATTCTGCTCCGCACCGAGCTGCTGCTAATTCCGATCGGCGGTCTCTTTGTGATCGTGACCGGTTCGGTCGTGATTCAGCGCGTGTTCTTCAAGATCACCAAGAAGATGTATGGGCAGGGGCGCCGAGTGTTCCTGATGTCGCCTCTGCATCACCACTTCGAGCTCAAGGGTTGGGCTGAAATCACCGTGGTCGTGCGTTTCTGGATCATCGCCGGCCTCTGCGTGCTCATTGGCGTTGGTTTGTTCTACATCGAATGGATCTACGGCTAGAGATGTCTAGCCTCGACCACCTAACCAGTTGGCACTCAGATTGGCGAGGCCTTCGCGTTGTCGTATTTGGCCTAGGGGTTAGCGGTTTCTCGGTCGCCGACACCCTCGCCGAACTCGGTGCAAAAGTTTTGGTGGTTGCAGAAAAAGCAGAGCCCGAACTAGTCGACATTCTCGATGTCATTGGTGTCGAACACATCACAGGTGAGGCTGCCAAGGGAGTTCCTGCCGAGCTGGCCGACTTTGACCCGCAGCTGGTCGTCACTTCGCCTGGCATCCGACCTGAGCACGAGCTCTTGGCCTGGGCAAGCAACCGCAGCACCCCGATTTGGGTCGACATCGATTTGGCCTGGCGTCTCCGCGACAAGACCGACAGGGTCGCTGAGTGGTTGCTGGTTACCGGCACCAACGGCAAAACCACGACCGTCCAGCTCGTTGAGGCGATGCTCATCGAAGCCGGCAAGCGCGCCATCGCCTGCGGCAACATCGGAGTGCCAATTCTGGATGCGATTCGCGACCCGCAGGGCTGGGACGCCATCGTGGTCGAACTGAGCAGCTTCCAGCTGCACTACCTGACCGGCATCATTGAGCCGCACAGCGCGGCTGTGCTCAACCTCGCCGAAGACCACATCGATTGGCACGGCAGCTATGAGGCCTACGGTGCAACCAAGGCCAAGATCTTCAACAACACCAAGGTTGCCTGCATCTATAACGCGGGCGATGAACAAACAGTTCGCATGGTCGAGCAGGCCGACGTCATCGATGGAGCCCGCGCCATCGGCTTTAGCGTCATGGCTCCGCGCATCAGTGAAATTGGCTACGTGCAAGACATCCTGTGTGACCGAGCCTTCATCCAGGAACGCTCAATCAGTGCTCTGCCGATTGCCACTCTGGACGATCTCGCCGAAATCGGCGTCGTGACTCCACACCTGATGGCAAACGTTGCGGCGGCCAGCTGTTTAGCTCGTGCAATCGGTGTTTCGCCTGAGCAGATCTGCGATGCGATTCGCAAGTTCAAGCTAGATGCTCACCGCATCCAGTTGGTCGCTGAGGCCGATGGTGTTGCCTGGTATGACGATTCGAAGGCGACAAACCCTCACGCGGCGGCCGCATCCCTCGCTTCGTTCGATCGAATCGTTTGGGTTGTCGGAGGTCTGCTCAAGGGCGTCGACATCAGCCCGCTGGTCAAGAAATTCGCTAAGAAGTTGGCTGCTGCCATCGTGATCGGTGCTGAGCGCGATGTGGTTCTCGCCGCTTTTGCCGAACAGGCTCCCGAGGTTCCGGTGCACGAGATTGCACTTGGCGCCGGCGATGGCGAAGAAGCCATGAACCGGGTGGCAAAGTTGGCTGCGGAGTTGGCGGTTTCGGGGGATACCGTCTTGTTGGCTCCGGCAGCGGCATCAATGGATCAATTCAAGGATTACGCCGACCGCGGCCAAAAGTTTGCGGACGCCGTTGCGCAGACGCTGGGGGAACACCATGGCTAGACAGACCGACGTTCGAAACCGAGCCGGGCAGGCTAAGTCTCTGCAGAACCGCGCGACCAAGCCTGTACGCGGCAATCGCGCGAGCGCAGCTGCGGCAGCACCGACTCCGGGCCAGCGTTTCGTCAACTTCGTGACCGACGTAGCCGCTCGTGCCTTCCGTGCCCAGTCGCGCGATTTCTACATGTTGCTCGGCGTTACAGCGATTCTCGCGGTGATCGGCATCGTGATGGTGTTTAGCGCATCATATGTTGATTCGCTCGCCAGCCATTCCTGGGCCTACACGGATGGAACCCACCAGTTCATCTTCGTAGTTGCCGGTGTAATCCTGTTGACGTTCTTTTCGCTGGTTCGCATCAGTTGGATTGAGCGCATCATCTTGCCGATTTACGGCGTCTTCGTGGTCGTCCAGCTCTCGGTTTTTGTGATCGGCAAGGAAGTCAACGGAAACAAGAACTGGATTCCACTGCCTGGTGGTTTCTCTCTTCAGCCGTCAGAGTTCTTCAAGATCACGCTGTGTCTGTTTTTGGCTTGGCTGATTGCTAAGAACCAGCAAGACATCGATGACCGCAATCTGTGGATCAAGGCCGCTGTCATGCTCGTGGTTCCGATCGGCATCATCATGGTTCAGCGCGACATGGGAACCTCAATCATCATCGTGGCCGCATACGTTGGTCTGGCAGTTTTGGCCGGTCTGCCTGGTCGACTGTTGGCGTTCACTCTCGTGGTCGGCTCGGTTCTGGGCTTCTTGGCGCTGCGTATGGGTAGCTCGTCGCGTTGGCCTCGAATTATGGCCTGGATGTTCCCGAACAACCCAGACCCACTCGACTACAACTGGCAGCAAAACCACGGTGTTTGGGCCATCGCTGCAGGGCGCTGGACCGGAGTGGGCCTCGGAAACTCGAAGATGAAATGGTCGTGGATTCCTGAAATTCAGAGCGACTTCATTTTTGCCATCATCGGTGAAGAGCTCGGCCTGATCGGTTGCCTCGTCATCATCGCGTTGTTCATCATTCTCATCAACACACTGATTCGCATTTCGATGCGCACTCGAGACCTTTTCTCAAAGCTCTTTGTGCAGGGTGTTGCCACCTGGCTGGCGGCGCAGTCGCTCATCAACATTGCCGTTGTGCTCGACCTGCTTCCGGTGCTCGGTGTTCCGCTGCCGCTGATCTCATCCGGTGGTTCTTCGATGCTTGCGACCATGGCCGCCATCGGAATCGTTCTCGCGGTTGAACGTGACAACCAAGCCGGTCACGCTGTCGGCTTCGTGCCGCAGCGCCCACGTTTTGCTACTCCGGTCAGGAGCAAGCGCTAATGGCCAACTATTTGCTCGCCGGTGGTGGCACCGCCGGACACGTAAATCCTCTCTTGGCGCTAGCCGATGCCATTAAGGCTCAAAATCCAAGCAACAAGGTATGGGCCCTTGGCACGGCCGAGGGCCTCGAAGCCAATCTCGTACCTGCGCGCGGTTATGAACTAATCACGGTTGCCAAGTTGCCGTTTCCGCGCCGCCCGAGCCGCTATGCGCTCACTTTTCCGATGCGCTTTGCCAAGGCCGTTCGCAAGGTTCAAAAGTTCATTCGTGACAACAACGTTGACGTGGTGGTCGGTTTTGGTGGGTATGCGAGCGCGCCGGCCTACGTTGCTGCCAAGCGCAGTGGTGTGCCGATCATCGTGCATGAAGCCAATGCGCTGCCTGGGTTTGCCAACAAGCTCGGCAACAAGTACGCGAAGTTCACCGCGGTTGCTTTTGACAAGACTCCGCTAGCCGACGCGATTCACACCGGCATGCCATTGCGTCACGAAATCGAGAGCCTTGCCAAGACCGAGCTGGACAGCCCGGAACGCGCCTTGGTCCGTTCGCAGGCGCGTGCTCACTTCGGTTTCGCGGCCGATGCAGCCGTGCTATTGGTCACCGGTGGTTCGCTCGGCGCTAAGCGCATCAACGAAGCGATCGAGGGTTCGCGAGCAGTGTTGGATGCAGCAGGCATCCAGGTGTTGCACATCGTCGGCGGCAAGAGCGGCCTCGAGCCGCTCGACCTACCGACCTACAAGCGTTTGGCCTATTGCGACCGCATGGACCTAGCCATCGCGGCAGCCGATTTCGCGGTCTCGCGCGCGGGCTCATCCACGGTGAGTGAATTCGCAGCGGTCGGTTTGCCGGCGGTTTATGTTCCGTATGCGGTTGGCAACGGGGAGCAGCGTTTCAACGTTGAGGGTTTGGTTGCCGCTGGCGGCGGACTCATGGTCGCCGACGCTGACTTCAGCGCCGACTGGGTGCGTGCAAATTTGGTTCCGCTGGTTTCAGATTCGCGGCAGTTGGGCAAGATGGCTCAGGCGGCTCGTGCCAATGGAATCGCCGACGGCACCGAGCGCCTTCTGAACCTGACCAACGGTGTGTTGAGCGCCTAAATCGCGGGCGTTCGCGCCTACAGTTGGGTTGTTCCCAGCGCCACAGTAGAGAGCAAAAATGATCAAGCCAGACTTCTCAGTACCGGTCCCCGAAGACCTCGGCACCGTGCACTTTATTGGCATTGGCGGCTCCGGCATGAGCGGCATCGCTCGAATTTTGCTCGGCATGGGGCACAAGGTCACCGGCAGCGACCTGCGTGACACCTCGAACGTTGCCGCACTGCGCGAACTCGGTGCTGAAATCTTCATCGGACACGACGCAGCTCACCTCGGCAACCCAGACACAGTGGTCGTGACCTCGGCGCTCTGGCCAACCAACCCTGAGTATTTGCTCGCGCAAGAGCGAGGCATCCCTGTTTTGCACCGCTCGATGGCGCTGGCCTATCTGACCGGCAAGAAGCGCGTTATCGCGGTTGCCGGAGCCCACGGCAAGACCACCAGCACCGGCATGATCATCACCGCGCTGCTCGAATTGGGTGAAGACCCGAGCTTCGTGAACGGCGGCGTTATCGCGTCACTCGGCGCTTCATCGGCTGCTGGTTCGGGCGAACTGTTTGTTATTGAAGCCGACGAGTCAGACGGCAGTTTCTTGCACTACGACACCGCCATCGCGCTAATCACCAATGTCGACGCCGACCACCTTGACCACTACGGCTCAGAGGAGGCCTTCGAGGCCGAGTTCGGTCGCTTCGCGCAGGGTGCCAAGGAATTCGTCGCCATCAGCTCTGACGACCCGGGCGCTGTGCGCGTGACCGGTCTGCTGCGCGATAAGCGCATCCTGAGTTTTGGTTATGCCGAAGGTTCTGCCGTGCGACTCAAGAACGTGGATGCGTCTGGCGCGCGAGTCAGTTTTGAGCTCGAGTACGAGGGCCAGACCTTTGCTGCACGTCTTCGCGTGCCTGGCGAACACAACGCAATCAACGCCGCCGGCGCTTTCGCGGTTCTGGTCGGGCTCGGCCACGACCCGGCAGCTTCACTGACCGCAATCGAGACCTTCGGCGGAACCGAGCGTCGCTTCGAGCTGCACGGCGAAGAGCGTGGTGTCTCGGTCTATGACGACTTCGCTCACCACCCAACGGAGGTTGCTGCAGCCCTCAAGGCCGCTCGCGCGGTGGTCGGCGATGGCAAGCTCATCACCGTTTTTCAGCCGCATCTCTATAGCCGCACGCGCCTGATGGCCAAGGAATTTGCCGAAGCGCTTGCCGCGAGCGACGAGGTTGTCGTGCTCGACATCTATGCGGCTCGCGAGGATCCCGAGCCTGGTGTGACCGGCGCTCTGGTCAGCAATGCTTTCAAAAACCCGGCTCAGGTGCACTACGTGCCTGAATGGGATGACGCACCGGCCGTGGCCGCGAAGCTCGCCAGCGATGGCGACTTCATCATCACTATGGGTTGTGGCGATGTCTATCGCATGGTTCCGCAACTGCTCGACGCACTGAAGAACTAAGCGCAGCATGAAGAGACCGCCGGTACGAGCTGGGGTAGGCAAGCCGCCTACTCCAAGTTCTGGCGCGTCAAAAAAGGGGGATGCCAAACCCGCTTCACCATCGACCTCGGCGAAGCCCGCGCCAAAGCCTGCCAGCCAGCGCGATTCGGGCAAGATTTTGGCCTCGGTGACCGACCTGACCAAGTTGCGCGAGGCCCGCGCTTCGAAGTCGCAGGCTAAGTCGACCCAACAGTTCAACCCGCGCAAAGCACGCAAGAACTCAGTCGCAGGAGCCGCTGCCTCGAACGCGATCGCATCCGGTCGTCGCATTTTTGAGCGTCTGAGCCCAGAGGCTGCGCGATTCCGGGCTTACAGCCGTCGCCGACGCGCAATTTTGCTTTCGGTGATTTCGTCGTTCACCGCGCTTGTGCTCTTGATGCTTGCCTCGATGTATACCCCGATGCTCGCGGTCGAAACCATTCGCATCACCGGCACCGAACGTCTCAAGGTGGCCGAACTGCAGGCCGCGCTCAAATCGCAGCTCGGCACACCGCTGCCGATGGTCAGCTCAGACAAGATTGCTGAAGAACTCAAGCCGTTTGCGCTAATCGAGAGTTACGCGATTACGAGTCGCCCGCCGCACAGCCTGGTGATTCGCATCACCGAGCGCAGCCCGATTGCGGTCGTTGCGGTCGGCGGAACCGAGTACCTCTATGACCCAGCCGGTGTCAAGATCGGCAAGGCCTCGAGCTCAGACGAATACCCGACCATCAACATCAACGGTGACCCAGCTTCAAGTGCCGAGTATGCGCTCGCGATCGATGTGCTCCTGGCGTTGCCAGCGTCTCTGTTGCCTCGCGTTTATTCAATCGACGCTAAAACCAAAGACAACGTGACCATGGAGCTTCGCGGAAACGCCGGCCAGCGAATCGTCTGGGGCGACTCATCGCGCTCGGCCCTGAAGTCGAAGGTCCTTGCGGCTTTGATTCGCAACTACAAGAAGTCAGATCGCGTCACTTTTGACGTTTCTTCGCCAACCGCACCGGTGGTTCGCTACTAAGTCCGACCATGCGCTCAACCCGGTTTGGGGGAGCGCAACTGAGCGCCGGCTGAGAGTTATCGCGACACGCCCGACCGCCTCCCACTCAACGATGTTTGCTGCGCGTAACTTCGTGGCGAAATCAATAAAAGTGCACAAACACTAAGCCTCAGCAAGAGGTTTAGGGTTTTGCACAATCTAAAAAGCTTCTCTAGCAGCGGAGGAAAAAGTGGGACTCAGCCAGAATCCACTAGCAGTTATCAAGGTCGTCGGCGTCGGCGGTGGTGGCGTTAACGCCGTCAACCGAATGATCGAAGTTGGCCTACGCGGTGTCGAATTCGTAGCAATCAACACCGACGCGCAGCAACTGCTGCTGAGCGACGCTCACGTCAAGCTAGACATCGGTCGCGAATCAACTCGCGGCCTCGGCGCAGGTGCTGACCCAGAGGTCGGCCGCCGCGCTGCAGAAGAGCACGCCGAAGAGATCGAGCAGGTCCTCGCGGGTGCCGACATGGTCTTCGTGACCGCTGGTGAAGGCGGTGGCACAGGCACCGGAGCTGCCCCGGTTGTAGCCCGCATCGCCAAGAGCCTCGACGCACTGACCGTCGGTGTGGTGACTCGTCCATTCGACTTTGAAAACAAGCGCCGCATCGAGCAGGCCGCAAAGGGCATCGAAGTCCTACGCGGTGAGGTCGACGCACTAATCGTCGTTCCAAACGACCGCCTGTATGACCTTGACGACCAGCTCATGTCATTCGCAGAAGCCTTCAAGCAGGCTGACAACGTATTGCGTGCCGGCGTTCAGGGCATCACCGACCTGATCACCAACCCAGGTCTCATCAACCTCGACTTCGCTGACGTCAAGTCGGTCCTCAAGGGTGCCGGAACCGCTCTCATGGGCATCGGTACCGCCAAGGGTGAAGACCGCGCAGTTCGCGCGGCCGAGATCGCCATCTCGAACCAGATGCTCGAGGCGAGCATCGAGGGTGCGCACGGCGTGCTCCTGCTGGTTCAGGGTGCAAGCGACATCGGCCTGAAGGAAGTCCGAAACGCAGCCAAGCTCGTCCAAGAAGTCGTCAGCCCAGAAGCAAACATCATCTTCGGTCTCACCCTCGACGACACCCTGGGCGACGAGGTTGCTGTCACCGTAATCGCCGCCGGCTTCGAGGGTGGAGCACCAACTCCACACCGCACCACCGGCCGCACCACCTACTCAGGTTTCGCTAACTTCGGTCGCTCAGAGGCACCAGCTGCTGCTCCGGCTGCGCCAGTCGCCGCTCCAGTGGCCGCTGCCGCACCTGAGGCCACCGCAGTCGCCGAGGAAGCCCCTAAGGCTTCGCACTGGGCTTTTGCTGAGGCATCGACCGCTTCAACCGAGGCTGAAGCTGCTGCCGGTGAGAACACCAACACCGCAATCTTCAACACCATCGTTAGCAACGAGTCATTTACTCCGGTCGCTCAGACTGCAGACGGCACCTACGGTGACGATCTAGACATCCCTGACTTCCTGAAGTAATCCCGCATAGTTTGAACACGACCGAGGGCATCCCGCTGGCCGAGCGCTACCAGGGTGCCCTTGGTCGTATCCGGGCTGCAGCCGATGCTGCCGCACGCCCCATCGACGACATCACGCTCGTCGTAGTCACCAAGAATCACCCGGCTCAACTCGTCCTCGATTTGCTCGAGCTTGGCGCACGCGATTTTGGCGAGAACCGTGACCAGGAGGCGGCGCCGAAGGCGGCCGAGGTGCGATCGGTCAGTGCGCTTGCGCATACCTGGCACTTTGTCGGTCAATTGCAGAGCAACAAGGTGCGTTCGGTGCTTGATTACGCGTCGGTGCTGCACTCGCTCGACCGCGACTCGCTGCTCAAAGAGCTGATCAAACAGACCGAAAAGCGCGAATCAACGCTGGATGTGTTTATCGAGCTGAACCTCACCGACGACACCGGTCGTGGCGGCATCATGCCCGCTGATCTGCTGCCGTTTGCCGAGCGCGTGCTCCAGGCTCCGACCCTGAACCTGCTCGGGGTAATGGGTGTGGCCGGGCTGGATGCCGAGCCGGCAGCCGAGTTTGAGCGCATTCGCGCAGCGAGCCTGGCGTTGCAGACACTCGAACCCGCAGCCAAGTTCATCTCAGCTGGAATGTCACAGGATTTCGAACTCGCGATCGCACACGGCGCGACACACGTCCGCATCGGCACCGCAATCACGGGCAAACGCCAGTACTGACCATATTCTGGTTCCAGAACGAATTGTTCGTCGCGCTTTGTCTTGCACGGTGACAACAGGAGGAAAAAATGGCTGGAATTATCTCGGGACTCAAGGACTGGCTAAACCCACCTTCAGGTGAGCCGGCCGCTCCACGTCAGCCACAGGCTGCCAACTCGCGCCCAGTGACCTCGATCATGCGTCGTCGTCCAGGCGCTGACACCGGCCAGATCCACACCATCGACGCAACCTCATACGCCGATGCGCGCGAAATCGCTGACCTGTACCGCGAAGACATCTCGGTCATCGTCAACATGGCTGAAATGAGCGAAGCAGACTCACGTCGTCTGCTCGACTTCATGCTCGGCCTGCGTCACGCACTTCAGGGCGACCTCCAGCGCGTCACCCCAAAGGTTTACCTGCTTGCCCCAGCTAGCGTTGCCACCAACAACGAAGAAGACGAATTCGAGCCTGGTGGCGACGGCCTAATCATCAACCCATCGCGCTAAATTGCGCTTGACGGCTTAGTGAGCTAAACCGTGGGTCTCATCGCTTACTGGATCCTCCAGGGTTACTTCTATGTCTTGATGGCCCGATTCGTGGTCGATCTCGTCCGTTCAATCAACCCTGGCTGGCGGCCACGCGGCCTGTTGATTGTGCCGATCGAAATTGTCATGACCATCACCGACCCGCCGCTAAAGTTTCTGCGTCGATTTATCAAGCCGGTACGAGTCGGCCCGATCGCCTTCGACCTGGCCTGGACGATTTTGTTGTTCGCAATCATCATTCTGCGCAACCTAACCGTCTTCTTGCCGTAGTGGTTGTCTATCCACATCTCGGCATTAAACAATTTCACGCAAACTAACGGTTGCGGTATCTTGGAACGAGCGCTTCGAGCGCACAATTTTCCAATCCAGGAGGCACGCCCATGCCATTGACTCCAGAAGATGTCGTCAATAAGCGGTTTCAGCCGACCAAGTTCCGCGAAGGTTATGACCAGGATGAGGTCGATGACTTTCTCGATGAGATCGTTGTCGAACTGCGTCGTCTCAGCGAAGAGAATGAAGACCTCCGTCAGCGCTTGCTAGCCGCAGACGCTCGCATCGCCGAACTTCAGCGCTCGGGTGCCGGTCTCGCAGAGCAGCTCAGCCCGGCAACTCCTGCCGGTGGCATTTCGGCTCTTACCCCCACTTCAGGCCTCTCGGCAATCCAGCCTTCGGCTCCATCGGCATTCCCAGAGGCAACTCAGGACCCATCGAGCCTCGACAGCAACAACACCAACAACCTGCTCCAG
>ERZ650311.1194-NODE-1194-length-13386-cov-8.554497_pt1 | contig 13386 bp, 10 predicted proteins | sample MGYA00376247_ERZ650311 | MGnify/ENA primary metagenome ERZ650311 (study PRJEB26733, sample SAMN07839324) | wastewater metagenome | biome: small river; feature: stream; material: water | place: USA: North Carolina | collected 2016-07-28 ... | reverse complement strand
ATCAGATGTCTCAGTTGGGTCACGGCGTGCTGTGAGGTTACCTTCTTTACTCCATGAACCAGAGTAGATCCAGTTACCGCAAGCTGTACCACCGTCATCGCGCAACTGTGCAAAACCGGTCAATTGATCACCTGGCTCAAGCAATACCTTGCCAGTTGGATCCTTGATTTCAACAAAGGTTTTACCGCTGATCTCGCGAAGCAGTTCGTCTGCTTGTGGGAACATGGGGTTCTTATAGTTCCAAGTCAAGTTCATGATTGGGTCTGGGAATGCGCCACCTGCCTTGTACATGCCACGCAACTTCATGAAGAGAGCGGCAATGATTTCTTGGTCAGATTTAGATTCGCCAGGACCGTCAGCACCTTTCCAGTGCCACTGAATCACACGACCTGAGTTCGTGAATGTACCGTCTTGTTCTGCAAAACAGGTTGCAGGTAAGCGGAATACTTCTGTTTGAATCTTAGAAGAATCTACATCGTTGAACTCACCGTAGTTTTTCCAGAACTCAGAAGTTTCAGTTGCGAGAGGATCGATAACAACTAAATACTTCAGTTTGGCCAGAGCAGCGCCAATCTTGTTCTTGTTCGCTACAGCAGCGAGTGGGTTAAAGCCTGAACAGCAGAAACCGTTCATTTGGCCTTGGTGCATACGCTCAAAGATCGCCATAATGTCATAGGCCTGATCACGCTTTGGTAACCAGTCATATGCAAAGTCTGTATCTTTGGTCGCTTTATCACCATACCAGGCCTTCATCAAGCTGTTAAACCACTTGGGGAAGTTCTGCGGGAAGTTCATCTGGTTTGGACGCAATGCTTTTGGCGTGCGCTTTTCCAAATAAACCTTGTGATTAGGATCAGCATCCGTTGGTGAATTCAGATAGCCAGGCAATACCTCGCTATATGTACATTGGTCTGTAATACCTTGTACGTTAGCGTGACCACGCAAGGCGTTCACACCACCACCGGCCATACCTAAGTTACCCAAGAGCAACTGGATAATCGCGATCGTACGGATATTTTCAGAACCAACCGTATGCTGAGTCCAACCCAAAGCGTACATGATGGTCATGGTCTTGTTTGGCGCAGCAGTGTCGGCAATCATTTCGCAGACTTTCAAGAAACGGTCCTGAGGAGTACCCGTAATCTTGCTCACCATTTCTGGTGTGTAACGTGCGAAGTGACGCTTCATATGCTGGAATACGCAATTAGGATCCTGAAGCGTTGGATCTACTTTTGCGAATTGGCCATCCATCTGATACGTCCAAGTGGCTTTGCTATATGAACGTTTTGCCTCATCGTAACCGCTGAACAAACCATCCTTAAAGCCGAACTCTGGATTAATTAAGAATGCAGCGTTCGTGTAGTTCTTAACGTAGTCATGGTGAATCTTATTGTTCTTCAACAAATAGTTCACTACACCACCTAAGAAGGCAATGTCAGCACCCACACGAATCGGTGCGTAGTAGTCAGAAACTGCAGCTGAACGTGTAAAACGTGGATCAACTACAACGAGTTTAGCGCCACGCTTAGCCTTCGCTTCTGTCACCCATTTGAAACCGCAAGGGTGAGCTTCGGCAGCGTTACCGCCCATGATCAAAATCAAGTCTGCATTTTTGATGTCAACCCAATGGTTGGTCATCGCGCCGCGTCCAAATGTCGGGCCCAAACTGGCCACGGTTGGAGCGTGTCAAATACGCGCTTGAGTATCTAGTGCAACAACACCGAGTGATCGTAAAACTTTATGTGTCAGGTAACCGGCTTCGTTGTTCGAAGCAGAGCTCACCAACATACCGAAAGTATTCCAACGGTTGACGGTCACGCCTTCTGCGTTCTTAGCAACAAAGTTCTTATCGCGGTCAGCCTTCATGTGCTTAGCGATACGGTTTAAAGCCTCATCCCAAGAGATACGCTTCCACTCTTTAGAGCCTGGCTCGCGAACTTCTGGGAACTGTAGACGGTTCGGGCTTTCAACCATTTCCAAAATACCAGCACCTTTAGGACACAAAGTACCCTTGTTCACTGGATTATCTGGATCACCTTCTACGTGAATCAACTTCATCTTGCCGTTACTGTCTTTACGGCTATACATCAACACACCACAGCTCACTGAGCAATATGGACAAGTGCTTCGGGTTTCGACGGTTTTTTCTAACTTGTATGGCTTAGCAAATACAGGATCAATAGCTTGCGCCAATCCCATAGCAGTCATACTCGTCACGCCAACACCCGACCCGGCCACCTTAAAAAACTGGCGACGTGTCAGATTGATTTGTGACATACGATCTCCTCTCGATGTTAATAAAACAAGTAGCCAAAAAGTCCTCACACTTTCTAGCACTTATCGCGAGTTTATAACTAATTGCATACAAAACACAGTTAGACAAATGCCCAAGACATCAGGGGTAACCCTCGTTTAACAAGGTTTTTCACAATGTGGTAAGTCTATAATTTTTATGGCTATTTTTAACTAATTAGGCCTAATTAACTGTTTTTTCTAAGTATTTTTTGTCTAATGTGACAACCCTATGTGTGAGCGTTTACTAACAAAGCTTGTTGACCCCAAAAAATGCGGCTTTTTAGGGTCTAAAAATGCCAAAAGCCCCCTTAGGGGCTTTCGCTTTTTAAAAATCGACTAGGACTTCCGTTTAGCCGTTTTTGATCACAATCGACGGGAACTTGCTCGTCATATCTTTATTCAAACCAGCAACTTTGACGGCCACTTTACGTGCGATCTCTTTATAAATCTTGGTAATTTCAGAATCAGGTTGGGCAACCACGGTTGGATTACCAGAATCCGCCTGTTCACGAATCGATAAATTCAGTGGCAGATTGCCCAAGAAGTCAACGCCGTATTCTTGACACATGCGCTCACCACCGCCATGACCAAAGATATGTTCGGTGTGATGACAGTTAGGGCAAACATAAGTACTCATGTTCTCAACAATACCTAAGATAGGTACGCTGACCTTCTCAAACATGCGCAAACCTTTTTTAGCATCGAGAAGCGCAATGTCTTGTGGAGTAGTTACAACGACAGCACCGGTCACAGGTACCTTTTGTGACATCGTTAATTGAATATCACCCGTTCCCGGCGGCATATCCACAATCAGATAATCCAAATCCTTCCAGTTAGTTTGCGTGAGTAACTGCTCCAGAGCTGAGGTAGCCATAGGGCCACGCCAAATCATGGGGTCGTCCTGACGTACTAAAAAGCCGATCGACATGACTTGCAAGCCATGACCCATCAATGGCTCTAGGGTGTTTTCTACGATGGTTTCTGGACGCCCAGAAACACCCAACATCATGGGCTGACTGGGTCCATAAATATCCGCATCCAAAACGCCGACCTTGGCACCTTCAGCTGCCAAGGCTAAAGCCAAGTTAACTGTAGTCGTTGACTTACCGACGCCACCCTTGCCGCTGGAAATCGCAATGATATTTTTCACATTAGGCAATAACTTGACGCCACGCTGCACTGCATGAGCGACGATCTCAACAGACATATTGACGCTGACATTACCCGCGCCTGGAATGGCACGCACGGCATCTATAACCGCTTTACGGATGAGGTCAATTTGACTCTTAGCGGGATAACCCAAGACCACATCGAGGGTGACATCGGCCCCATCGACCTTAATATTTTTCGCAGATTTAGTGGCCATTAAATCTTTACCCGTGTTCGGGTCAACCACGCCCTGCAAGGCTTTCTGCACGATTTCAACGCTTAGCGTCACAACTGTCTCCTTGGTACCGATGATTGGTTATTGATGTAATTTTAGGTATTAACTATAGTGGCAGACTAAAATTGTTGCTTATGCGTCGAATTTTAGTTACTTCTGCCCTTCCCTACGCCAATGGTCAAATACATATCGGTCACTTGGTGGAATACATACAAACCGATATCTGGGTGCGCTTTCAGCGTATGCGCGGACATGAAATTCATTATGTGGGCGCTGACGATACGCATGGCACGCCCATCATGTTGCGCGCCGAAAAAGAAGGTTTAACTCCACAAGAACTGATTGCGCGCGTCTGGCAAGAGCACAAACGTGACTTCGATGACTTCTTAGTCTCCTTTGATAACTATTACTCGACAGATAGCGCAGAAAACCGTGAACTATCACAAGCGATTTATCTGAAGTTGCGCGATGCAGGATTGATTGAGAAGCGCGCGATTGAACAAGCTTACGACCCTGTCAAAGAAATGTTCCTACCGGATCGTTTCATCAAAGGGGAATGCCCCAAGTGCGGCGCCAAAGATCAATACGGTGACTCTTGTGAGAAATGTGGTGCCACCTACTCACCGACTGATTTGAAAAATCCTTTTTCAGTAGTGAGTGGCGCAACCCCCATTAAGAAAGTATCCGATCACTACTTCTTCAAACTCTCAGACCCTCGTTGCGAAAACTTTTTACGTGAATGGACACAAGTCAAAACCCCATTGCAGGCTGAAGCTCGTAATAAGATGAAAGAATGGGTGGGAGAGCCTGGCGATAGCAAACTGGGTGATTGGGATATCTCACGCGATGCGCCTTATTTTGGTTTTGAGATTCCGGATGCACCGGGCAAGTATTTCTATGTATGGCTAGATGCACCGATTGGTTATTACGCTAGCTTTAAAAATCTTTGCGATAAAAAAGGTCTAGATTTTGATGAGTGGACCCGTGCAGATTCTGAGACGGAGATGTACCACTTCATCGGTAAAGATATTTTGTACTTCCATACACTCTTTTGGCCTGCCACTCTAGAGTTCTCTGGCTACCGCACCCCTAGCAACGTTTTTGCCCACGGCTTTTTGACGGTTGATGGCGAAAAAATGAGTAAGTCACGCGGCACTTTTATTACGGCTCATAGCGTGATTACTGAAGGTCTCAATCCAGAGTGGTTCCGCTATTACTTTGCCGCCAAGCTCAATGCCTCGATGGAAGATATTGATTTGAACTTGCAAGACTTCACGGCACGAGTCAATAGTGATTTGGTGGGCAAGTACATCAATATTGCGAGCCGCAGCGCCGGTTTCTTGGTCAAACGCTTTAACGGTTTAATTGATGAGACGGCTCTACAAGATGAGTTGCTAGTTCATCTACGTCACGCCAATACAGAAATCGCGAATTACTATGAAGATCGTGAGTTTGCTAAAGCCCTACGTCGTATTATGGAACTCGCCGACCAAGTCAATGCATATGTAGACGCTAACAAACCCTGGGAAATCGCCAAACAAGAGGGGCAAGACGCACAGTTACAAAAGGTTTGTACGATTACTTTAGAAGCTTTCCGTATTTTGTCTTTGTATCTCAAACCCGTCATCCCTAAAGTAGCGGCTGGGGTAGAAGAGTTTCTCAATATTGCCCCGATGCAATGGGCTGATGTCGACCAAACCCTGTCAGCCACCCGCGCCATTCGAGCTTATAGTCACCTGATGCAACGCGTTGACCCTAAGCTGATTGATGCTCTACTCGCAGCCAACCAAGCATGATTTCATTAGCGCGCTTTCATCCAAAACTGATTGACGCGCTCAAAAACTACGATCGCGCAAGCTTCATCAAAGATCTAAGCAGTGGTCTAACTGTGGGCGTGATTGCTCTGCCACTCGCCATTGCCTTTGCGATTGCAAGCGGTATGAAACCTGAAGCCGGTCTAATAGCCGCAGTCATTGGCGGCTTTCTGATTTCTGCATTAGGCGGTAGTCGCGTACAAATTGGCGGCCCTGCTGGAGCATTTGTAGTGATTGTGTATGGCATTGTGGAGCGCTACGGGGTTGCTAATTTAATCCTCTCAACCTTCTTGGCCGGTTGGCTATTGCTCGCCATGGGTTTACTTCGGGTAGGCAATTTAATTCGCTTTATCCCGGTGGCCATCATCATTGGTTTTACGAGCGGTATTGCTGTCTTAATTGGAGTATCTCAATTACGCGATGCTTTAGGACTCGCGATTGATAAGATGCCTGCTGATTTTTTTGCTCAATGGCACACCTTGTGGTTACACAAAGATAGCTTCAATCCCAGTGCGCTTCTGGTTTGTTTAGCGACAGTCGCTCTCATTGCTGTCTGGCCCACAATCAATCGGCGCCTCTCACGTCTGGTGCCAGCACTCACCCATGTGCCGGGCATCTTGATTGCTTTAGTGATCATGACCTTAGTCTCAGAATTCTTCAAACTACCTGTTGAGACGATTGCTGATCGTTTTGGTGAAATTCCGGCCAATATTCCTAGCCCCAGTATTCCGAGCTTCAATTGGGAAACTGCTAAACAACTTTTTGCACCGACATTAACGATTGCTCTTTTAGGCGCGATTGAGTCTCTTTTGTGTGCCCGTATAGGCGATCAACTGTGTCACGACCGGCATGATCCTAATCAAGAACTAATGGGACAAGGTATTGCCAATATTGTGGTGCCTTTTTTTGGTGGCCTACCAGTCACCGGCACGATTGCACGCACTGCGACCAATGCGAAAGCTGGGGCGAAGAGCCCTCTAGCCGGCATGATTCATGCGGGCGTGATTTTATTCATCATGCTGCTTGCCGCACCATGGGCAAGCCATATCCCCATGGCAGTACTTGCCGGCATCTTGATTTTTATTGCTTGGAATATGTTCGAAGCGCATGAATTCAAGCGCCTAAAACACTTTAACCTCACTTATCGCGCCATCTTATTAGGCACATTTTTCTTAACGATTATTTTTGATTTAACAGTGGCAGTTGAAGTGGGTTTAATTTTGGCCTGCGTATTCTTCATTTACCGCATCTCTTCACTGACACGTATTGAACGATTGCATTTACCTGCTGAATTCGAACGTGCTGATGATCTAGGTCTGGAACAGACCCCTGAATCAGAGATCCGCGTTGAAGCGTATGCCTTATATGGCTCATTATTTTTCGGCGCTATCGATCGCGTCGAGAATTTAGAGGATGCTCCTAGTGTGCCGCTCAATAGCCCCAAGGTCATTCTTTTGGAACTCCATCAGTTAATTAATATCGACACCAGCGGTATCGAAAGTTTGAAGAGCTTGTGTCAAAACCTGCATCTGCGAGGTGGCAGTCTGATCATTTGCGGTGCCAATCAACAGCCCCTGTCTTTAATGTCTAGAAGTGGCTTTACGCAAATCATCGGGGCCGAGAATATTCTGCCAAATATGACGGCTGCTCAGGCCCGCCTGCGACAAATCTTGGCACAAATGCAAGAAGTCCAAATCAAGCTAGGTGCGTAAGCTAAATTTAGGGTTTCAAATACCAAAATCGCTACAATAGTGACACTATGGCTCATTACAAATCTGACATTACCCGTTTTCTTGAAGAATTAAAGGCAACTAAGCCTGAATTAGAGGCTTCTCAGCAAGAAGGGCGTGCCCTTTTGTGGGATAAAGCACCGATTTCATTAGACGAGCAACGTCGCGCTCAAATGGCCCGCGTTAAACAAAAGGCTTACGTCTACTCGAATGAATGAAATCGAGCCAGGCTCAGCAGCCCCTCTGATTCCTGAAGTCACGGACGGCATGTCCGAGTCTTTTGCTCGTCTTTATGGCGAGCCTTTGTTTCAGTTACCGACCGATCTTTACATTCCACCCGATGCTCTTGAGATCTTCTTAGAAGCCTTTGAAGGTCCTCTTGATCTTTTGCTGTATTTGATTCGTAAGCAAAACTTCAACGTTTTAGATATCCCGATGGCCGAAGTGACTCAGCAGTATTTGGGCTATATCGAACAAATTCGTCATCGCAACTTAGAACTTGCTGCGGAATATCTCTTGATGGCAGCCATGTTGATTGAAATTAAATCACGCATGCTCTTGCCGATGAAGAAAGCCGATAGCGATGAAGAGGTCGAAGATCCACGCGCAGAATTGGTCCGTCGCCTACTCGAGTATGAGCGCATGAAACTGGCTGCCCAAGAACTCGACAAGATGCCAGTTTTAGGGCGTGACTTTTATAAAGCCAATGGCCATGTGGACACGACCGCAGTGGTCACCTGGCCAGAAATTAATACCCTGGATTTACAAGCCGCCTGGATGGATGTCTTGCATCGCGCCAAGCTCAATCAACACCACACCATTACCCGTGAGCAATTGTCTGTACGTGACTTTATGACACGTATTTTGCGACGTTTACAAGGTGAGCGTTTTGTGGAGTTCACCGACTTATTTGCTGATGCGATTGCCTCAGGTAAAGGTGCACCTGTGGTGGTGGTGAACTTCATTGCCATGCTAGAGCTGTCCCGTGAATCTCTGATTGAGATCACCCAAGCAGAGCCCTATGCACCGATTTATGTGCGTCTGTCTTACACGCCTAATTAATTTCTTTTTTCTAGATTACTTTTTAAGCCATGAAAATCATCAGCAATATTCAAGATTTGCGCGATCAATTACGTGGCCAAAACCGTGTGGCCTTTGTACCAACCATGGGTAATCTGCATGAAGGCCATCTCTCGCTGATGCGTCTAGCGCGCCAACATGGTGACCCTGTTGTAGCCAGTATTTTCGTGAATCGCCTGCAATTTGGCCCCAATGAGGATTTTGATAAGTACCCACGCACTTTTGAAGCTGATGTTGCCAAGCTAGAAAAAGAAGGGGTTTATATCTTGTTTGCCCCTGAGGAAAAGGATCTCTATCCAGAACCTCAAGAATACCGGATTGAACCTCCACATAATTTAGGTGACATCCTCGAAGGCGAATTCCGTCCAGGTTTCTTCAAAGGGGTTTGCACGGTCGTACTGAAGTTATTTTCTTGTGTACAACCTCAAGCGGCTGTATTTGGTAAAAAAGATTATCAACAGTTGATGGTGATTCGTCGTATGTGCCAACAACTCGCCTTACCGGTTGATATTGTGCCGGCTGAAACAGTGCGCGCCGATGATGGTCTCGCTCTATCTTCACGCAATGGTTATCTTTCAAGCAGTGAACGAGCCGAAGCTGTACAACTCATCCAAACACTCAAACAGGTACAAAGCGAAGTATTGGATCAATGGCAAAAAGCGGGTTTTGGCGCTAAAGATATTGCTGCGATTGAAGCGCAAGCACAAGAGTATCTGCGTGGGCGTGGCTGGAAGCCCGATTATGTGGCGATTCGTAAACGTCGGGACCTCTTATCCGCCTCGGATAGCGAACTGGCTCAACAAGAGGCCTTGGTAGTTCTGGCAGCCGCCAAATTAGGCAATACACGCCTGATCGACAATCTAGAAATCTAAATGCGTTCAATCAAAGCCGTAGCGTTCTCAGTAATGCTATTGGCTAGTGCCAATAGTCTGCTTGCGTCAGCCACTACTGGTGGCAAATCAGAGAATGTGCAGACATCACTCAGAGTCGTGACCTTATCACCTCATCTTGCTGAAATGGTTGAACGCGTAGGCGGCGTAAGCTCACTGGTAGGCGTGAGTGCACATAGTGATTATTCTAAAAATACTCAAAGCAAGACCGTAGTGAGCGATGCAAGAAGTATTGATTTTGAAAGGCTACGTCAACTCAACCCTCATATCGTTTTAGTGTGGTCTGGCGGCACACCAGCACAACTTATTAGCAAGATAAGAACTACATTACCGCAAGCGCGTATCTTCGAGTTTGCACCTAAAAAATTAGACGATATTGAGAAAGATCTCATCAAGATCGGTGAAGTCCTGAATCTTCAACAATCTGGCTTGACTGCAGCTCGCAGCTATACACAGGAACTTCAAGACATATTGGGTACATCTAGCAAGCATTCCAAAACGACCGTCAAAGTCTTTTATCAAGTTTGGCCACAACCTCTCATGACCATCAATCACGAGCAGATGATTCATGATGTGATCGAGCGCTGTGGAGGTACAAATATTTTTGCCAAAGAAAAGTTGCTCGTACCCCAAGTCACCCGCGAGGCAGTACTGGCCGCCAATCCTGATTTAATGATCGGCACTCAGCAAGCAGGTAAAGATATGGATTGGTCGATGTGGCGCAGTTTTGAGAATCTCTCAGCCAATCGGTACCAAGCTTTTTTAAGTATTCCAGGACCATCGATTAGTCAACCAACCCCCAGCATTTTGCAAGGGACTCGTCAAATTTGTGAGGCGATTGCGCGTGTTCGAGAACTCAAGTCTCAAGCGCCTAAGGCGGGGACTAGATAGCTAGAACCATCGGGCAATTGAGCTTCAAGCATTTTTTGCCCCAGCGCGGCCTCGAGATACTCTGGCTTTAAAACATCTTCGATAGGTCCTGCCAAGTAAGTTTGCTCCGGCATAAAAATCAGTGCATGAGTAAAAGCGTGTCTAAGCAAACTCACTTCATGTACAGCAGCAATCCAAGCCTTTTGCTGAGACTGACTCTGCTTGGCAAGCAAGCTCAATATTTGCACCTGATAATGCAAATCCAAGTGAGCTAAAGGTTCATCCATAAGCCAACATGATGCATCCTGAGCCAAAGCAGCGGCTAATGCAAAGCGTTGTTTTTCACCGCCCGACAAATGTCGCCACCATGCCTGCCTCAGATCCTGTAACTCAAAGAGATTGAGATATTCCTCAACTTTTTCAGTTTCATGCGGACAAACAGCCTCCAGCAAATCAATCGCACGCATACCAAATGCGCCCTGTACAAATTGTTCACTATAAGAACGAATTTTTGCAAAGTCATCAGGCTCGATCGTGGCTAAGTCTTGTCCACGCCACTGAATGATGCCGTGCATATTAATAGGCTCAGCAATACCGCCTATGAGCTTGATTAGGCTGGATTTACCCGCGCCATTTTTACCAATCAAGCACCAGCGCTGACCGGGCTCAACTGACCAGTTGAGATCACGCACAAGGGTTTTATCACCAGCTGTGAGCGTGAGGTCAATCACTTGCAGTAAAGGTTTTGCGTCACTCATGAGCGTGCCTCACCCCAAGTCGACATTTTGGCTAAAAGCCATAAGAAGGCAGGCACACCCAGTAAAACTGTAATTACACCTACCGGTAATTGCGCAGGGGCCAATACTGTTCTAGCAATAGCATCGGCAATCACTAAAACAATACCGCCCAAGAGTGCGCTCATGTGCAAAATCATGATTTGATTAACGCCATGCTTTGGAGTAATCAGCAAACGAATTAAATGGGGCACCAATAGCCCAATAAAGCCAATAGCTCCTGCAATCGATACAGCACCAGCACTGGCTAGGGCTACCATAAGAACCATGAGCCATTGCAAACGCTGCACATCAACACCGAGACTCTTAGCCTTATCAAAGCCAAATTGCATCAGATGAATTTGCGGTGCATATTTAGCAACAACAATCCATGTCGCCAACCAAAGACCTAATATAGAACCTACAGCTTCTAAACTTTGTACCGAATCCAAATCCCCCATCAACCAATGAATCATGCCTGGCATGGCCACATCATCGGCAAATACGATCAGTAGACTACTGATTGCGCCACAAGCTGTTGCCAACATCACGCCAGCCAAAATAAGGCGTGTGGGTTGATAAGACAAACTGCCTAATAAGAGATAAAGAATAATTAGAATACTGAGCGCACCTACCCAAGCTGCTAAAGGAACATAAATACTTCCGGCGGCTCCCATGAATATGGCGATAAGAGCTCCAACCGAAGCCCCACCAGATACGCCCAAGATTGATGGCTCTGCCAAAGGATTACGCGTAATCACTTGCAAGAGAGCTCCTGACATCGCCAAGAGCCCACCAATAGCAAAAGCAGCTAAAACACGGGGTAAACGTAATTGATAAATGATGGCAGCATCTGCATTAGAGACACTGCCCATCATGAGACCAAAGCCAATAGTGGCTAGGCTCAAGAGAGCTAGGGCACTGAGGGCTTTGGTGGTTGGTTTCATCATTAAAAGGTGTAGCGCGTAGAAATATAAATACCTCTTGGATCAGCAGGGTAATAGTAGTAACTATAGTCACTTACGTTTGGGCGCAAAGTTACAAAGCCATAACCCCCGTAATTAGCGTAGCGCTTATCAAATAAGTTTTTGACACTTAATGAAGATGTCCACTGGCGATATTTATAGTTGGCGGACAAATCTACAGTTGTAAAGCTTGGCATCTTATTTAAAGAGTTAGATTCATCTCCTTCATATCGCTGGCTACCAGTGTAATTAAGAAATGCGTTATAGCTCAGATTAGATTTTGGCTGGTAAGCCACCCCAATCGATCCAACAAGACTGGGTACAAGACCGACATCTTTACCATCAAATTGACCAGCTGTATAACGTGCTCTCTGAACATTCAATCTAGGGTTTACGGTCCAAAAAGGATTTAGACGAATATTTGTAAATGCTGTTACACCAACACGTCGAATGTCTGCTGAATTAATATTGGTACCTGTAGCATGATCGTACCTAATCTCATTTTCAGTATCTAACTGATAGGCAGTAATACCAATACGTTGCTGAGAAGATAGTTGCCACTCGCCACCAATTTCTAGAGTTTGATTCTTCTGAGGTAACAATATTCCAGAAAAAATTCGGTAAGGAGAATAATTAGGAGCAGGGCCATAACCCATACCCCAAAACTCATCAATATTTGCAAAACGATAAGACCTGTTGACTCTAGCAAAAACCTTATTAGAGAGACTATCTCCATAGCGGTAATTCAGCGCTAAGTCAGAAGCATTAGCTGATTGGCTTTTAGTCGCATTTGTGGCATCTGTTGAAGTCTTGTAGTCATACGCTACTGCATCCTGAGTTTGCCTTCTGATACCGCCCAATAAGTCTAATTGGTTTGATAGCGGTAAGCGATGGGTTAAATAGTAAGACCGGTTAGTGAGATTAGCTTTTTGATTATCTCTAGCACTAGTAATAAATGATCCCATAGCTTCAGAATAATCAAAACCGATAACTGAATCACCCCATGTGCCCCAGGTTTTCTTGTATCTAGGGGTAAAGTCCAAGCTCCATTTATCGTATGTGGTGATCTTAGCTGTAAGGTTAGGAGTGTATTGAGTTGCTCCAGAATCACGGTATGCCAAATCAAACTCAAAAGTATCTTGGCCTGTCAAAGCTTTCCTAAATCCTGAAATAATTCCTGTGCCATTGGTAACAGTCTTATCACCAATATTATTAAATTTTGCCGCTCTAGGATTACCTTGGCCAACCTGCCCCAAAACCCCACCAGGAGTTGCAAAAGATTGTGTATTAAATTGACCCTCTAAAAATATACGGTCTGTGGCATTCAAGAATTGAGTGACTCTAGATCTAATAACGCCCTGACTAGCTTCTGAGTTATCACGCCAACCATCACTATTGGATGCAGAAAAATCAATATTAAATTTTGTATTCTGGATTTGACTTGAATAATTACCAAAAGTAATGACCGTTCCAAAACTACCTGCTTTAACAGTCACAGATTTACTTTGCTCAGCATCCGAACGTGTAATGATATTAATCACCCCACCGACTGCTTTGTCACCATACTGAACACTACCACCACCAT
>ERZ650311.1193-NODE-1193-length-13393-cov-4.154296_pt1 | contig 13393 bp, 14 predicted proteins | sample MGYA00376247_ERZ650311 | MGnify/ENA primary metagenome ERZ650311 (study PRJEB26733, sample SAMN07839324) | wastewater metagenome | biome: small river; feature: stream; material: water | place: USA: North Carolina | collected 2016-07-28 ... | reverse complement strand
CTTCCGCATCCCGACGAGGCTTCTGTGACCCCGACCATCCGTGGCGGGGCGTTCGACACGTTCCACTACGCGACCATGCGAACGTGGCACCGTGGTGTGTGGCACCTCCCCACCCGCAGGGACCGCAACCGGGACCCGTCCCTTGTGGCGGCACCAGCCCTTGGGTTCCGATGTCTCAGGGTGTGCCGGATGCCTGTGCGAGCGTAATACACACAGGAGACACCACCATGTTCGGCCTCGAAGACGACCTTCACACAGAGCTCAACAACCTTCGACGGGCTTGCCGCGCGTTTGCGAAGGTCGCCGCCAACCTGGACGTGTTCGACGAGATCAAGCCCGAGGCCATGCGCCGGGTGCTTCGCGCCCGTGGGTGGTTCATGACGGGCACACAGCCGTGGCCCGGCGAGCCCAACCGCGTGGCGTTCGAGGTGTACGACCACAAGACCGCCGTGGGCGAGGACCGCGGCTACATCGTCATGTGCGTGAAGGTCCCGATGGAGCCCTCATCGGGTGACTGGAAGACGCGGGTCCACGAGTGGGCGACGGCGGTGGCCATCCGTCACGGTGATGTGTCCCCGGCCGAAGTGCTCGCGGAGGCCCTGTGAAGGCTCATCACCCCACCGAAGGTGAGTGCAGCGTCTGTGGGGTCACCACGATCCGCACCCTGACGTGTGGGGCCATCTACCTCCGGGACGGGCGGGTGCTCAACGGCCACGTAGACTGCGACTGGAACACCCCCACCATCCCGCCGCCACCAAGCACCATGCCTGCACCACCGGACACGACCAATGAGTGACACTATCGCACCCACCGACGCCATCGAGAAGCCCCTGGACGAGTGGGTCCTTGGCCCGAAGAACCAGTGTTTCGTGGTGTTGTGGGCCAACGGGGACGTGCTCCTGTACGCCTGGGTCAAGGGCCGTCTGGGTGCGTGCCTTGCGGCCTACCGATGGACCGGGGGTAGGCTGCGAAACGCCATCGGTGGCATGGACACGTCCACCGAGGCTCGCATCTCCCGAGATGTTCAAGAACGCTGGAAGAAGCTGACATGAACCCCGAGACCAAAGGCAGTCGAGAGAACCCCTTCCGCGCGGCGTGTGTGGTCATCCACCGGGACGGGAAGTACTCGGCCATCCGTCACGCCAAGCGGCATCAGGTGGAGTTCGCGGGGGGCAAGTCTGAGCTTGGGGAGTCCATCCAGGCCTGCGCCGTGCGTGAGGCCCGCGAGGAACTCGGGGTCGAGGTGTTCAACCTTCGTCCCCTCTTCACCATCCCGCTCATCCACAACGACGGGAGGCACTACGTCTGCACGGTGTTTCAAGCGGACATCTGGCCCGATGCGGACATCGTGAGCTCCACCGAGGGACAGGCGTTCTGGGCCACCCGCGAGGAGCTCATCGAGTACCCCTACAACCGGATGCCCGACCCGCACAACAGGTGCCGGATGCACCTCGTGGCGATCACCATGATCGAGAACAACATGGTCGGCGGGGTGGTGGAGCCGTGAGACCCAAGCTCGACATGGACTTCGACCTCATGGGCTCCATGAGCGTCGCCCCTCCCGAGGGCGAGACCCCCGAGTTCCCCCTCACCGGGGCGATCCTCGACGGTCCGTACAGGTACCGGCTGTGGCGCATCTGGGACCGGGCGCTCCCGATGGTGTGTTGGGTGATGCTGAACCCAAGCACCGCCGACGCCACGGAGGACGACCCGACGATCAGGAAGATCATGAAGTTCTCCCGCGGGTGGGGCTACGGCGGGGTGATGGTCGTGAACCTGTTCGCCTACAGGGCCACGGACCCGAGCGAGCTCATCACCGTGGCCAAGAGCGGCGTGGACGTGGTGGGCACGTTCAACGAACAGCACATCATGGTGGCGATGCACATGTGTCCCAAGCTCACCATCGCCGCTTGGGGTGCTCACGGTAACGTAGGAGGGCAAGCCGCCCGCGTCATCAAGCTCTGCCGTGAGGCACTGGGTGGCGAGCGAGTGCTGCACTCCCTCAAGGTCAATGCGGACGGGACGCCCTCCCACCCGCTCTACCTCCTGGACAACTCCACCCTGAACCCCTACCAAGGACCCTCACGATGACCATGCACGTCGAGTTCCCCAACGATCTCCCGGGCTGCAACTGCGGCCCCTACTGGTCCGTGGTGCCACCGCCCCCGTGCCCGTACCACTCGTTCCAGATGGGACCCGTTCCTGGGGCGGCTCCCCTGGTTCCCTACAACCCCAACATGTCCCCGAAGGACCTCGCGGCCCTCTACCGGCGACTGGCCGATGCCCTCGATCCGCCCGTCGTCCTCACCACCAACACCACCACGACATCACCATGAGCAAGACCAAGACCCCCAAGGCCCCGGCTTCTCCCAAGACCACCATCCTGGTTCGTATGCCCCAAGAGCTCGTCACGGCCCTCGACACCGAGGTGGCCCGCTGCAAGAAGGCACGACCCGGCGTGAAGGCCAGCCGTAGCAGCGTTCTGCGGGACCTCATCGCACAACACCTCCCGGCGGTGCCCACTACGAACTCGTGATGGGCAAGCGGCGGTTCAAGCGGGCACGGTCGGCACCGTGCCCGGTGTGCCTGTTCAGGAACACCCAACTCCTCCAGACCACCGAAGGTGGGCTGGCCCACAAGTGCCTCGACTGTGGCCACGAATGGCCGCACAAAGGTCCCCGACCCGGACCCAGGGAGCCCGTCCAACGATGACCCACGAACCCGTAGACCACGAGGCAGAAGCCGTGACGCACATGGCCAAGCAGATCCGCGACGAGGAAGACGAGCGGGTGATCGCCGTGCTCGACAAGATCGCCGCACGCGAGGGGGAGAGCTTCGCCACCAAGATGACCCGGATGGGGGAGCAACCCATCCGGGTGGGCTCCATCCTCATGTCCGAGGCCAGCTACCGGGACATCGTCCACCTGGGCACGGCCAACAGCGCGGCCGACGATGAGTGGGGTGCGAGGGACAACCCGCACTCGATGGGGGCGATGGTCTCGGACGCACCGTGTCCCGACTGTGAACCCATCCCCGAGGACGTGCGGGAGGCCCTCATCAGGCTGGGCCGACAGTCCGGGAAGACCGAGATGGTCACCGAACTCATGCGGGAGAACCCCGAGGCGGTCCTCATGGTCGGGCACCGGGAGGGGATGTCCATGTCCACTGCCGTGTCCGCGGCCTTCCAGGCCAACTACGGCCCGAAGCTTGACCTCAAGGCCCTCCGTGCCGCCGCGGAGGCCCTCCACAACGCATCCGTGCCCCTCAACGAGGCCAAGCAACGGATGATGGACGCGATGGAGAATCTCACCCCGGAGGAGATCCCTCTGGTCCAGCGAGAACTCCAGAGGATGCTGGTCAAGAACGGCCCCGCCCGCCCCGTCAACCGAGCAGAGCGCCGACAGGCCGCCAAGGCCCGCCGTCGGGCGTAATACGGGTGTGAACCCGTACCACCAAGAAGCACATGCAGTGAAGTACGGGCGGTCCGATTTCCGACAGGACCGCCGGGACGAACTCGTCGCCAAGTACGCCTGGGCCATCCCGAACGACAACGCCATCCAGCTTCTGGCCGGGATGGGTCCCATCGTCGAGATGGGCGCGGGCAACGGCTACTGGGCGAAGCTCATCGTGGAGGCGGGTGGCAAGGTCGAGCCGTACGACAAGGAGCCCGGGAGGCACCACTACAACTCCAAACCGCGCGCGGTCTGGTACCCTGTGCTGGAGGGCGGACCCGACCAGATCACCGTCCGTCACAAGGACTGGGTCCTCCTCCTCGTGTGGCCCCCGTATGAGAGCTCGCTCGCGTTCGATGCCCTCACCCGCTACCTGAAAATCGGGGGCAAGACCCTGGTGTTCGTGGGTGAGAGCCAGGGTGGCTGCACCGCCAACGACAGGTTCTTCAACCTTCTGAGAGCCCGGTTCGAGGAGGTGGGTGACACGGACATCCCGCAGTGGAGCGGGCTCCACGACTACTTGACTGTGTACCAACGAAAGACCGACCCATGACCGACTCCGCGACCAAGATCCCCAGCAAGCTCGTCCTCCTGGACTTCGACAACGTCATCAACGACGAGGCCCACCTCAAAGCCACCACGGATGCGTTCCCCGGCGTCCGGGTCTTCAACCTGGACATCGGCCGGGCGATGATCGACCCGGTGCGTGTGGCCCGCATCCAGCGCATCTGTGACGCGACGGGCGCGGGCATCCTCCTGGTGACCGGCTGGCGTCGGTGGACCGAGTGGGAGAACCTCGCGGGGCTCCTGAGGGACCACAACCTCACCGCCCCCGTGGTGGGAGCCGTGGGTGGGGTGAGGATGTCGGGCGAGACCCGTGCGAGCGCCACCGAGGAGTGGCTCAAGAGCCACCCCCACGTCACCCGGTACGTGATCATCGACGACGACACCCACCACTGGGAGTACAAGGCCCAGTACAAGGGGCAGAAGGACCGCAAGCCCTGGGAGCACGTCCTCATCTCTCCCAAGGACGGCGTCGAGGACGAACACGTCGTGCGAGCCATCGCGATCCTCAACCAACTGTGAGCAACATGGGCACCAAGACCCTCGAAGTGAACGCGGTGTGTGTGGCCGACTGGGAAGCCGACCACCTCCGTGAGATCAACCCCAGCGACATCTCCAAGGGCTTCCTCGGCGGTATCACGGCGCTGGTCAAGGAAGCGGGGGGCACCACCGTGACGGACGGGACGGTCTCCGCGTTCGAGGACATCGAGGGGGACGAGTTCTGGGCTCCCTTCCGGGCCGAGTTCCGGGAAGAGTCTGGGCTTGAAGTCCCGCCCGTGATGCGCGTGAAGGTGACCGTCGAGGTGGAGCCTCTCTCCCCCGAGGAGTCCAAGGCCCTGTGGGAGGCCCACAACGCCCGCTTCCGTCTGCACCGTCGGGCGCAGGACTACGCCAGTGCCCTGCACGAAGAGCAGGAGTTCTACGAGGGGCTCAAGGCCAACCTCGCCGCGGGTCGTCTGGCCACCCCGGACGAGATCAAGTTCCTGAGCGAGTTGCGGGAGAGGGTCTCGAAGCTCCAGCCCCACACCCTGCGATGGCTCATGACCACCGACGAGGGCGCGGTCATCCGGGTGGAGACCCGCGACAAGAGCGACTGGTGTGACGACCACACCAACCGCACCATGGTGGTGGGTGCGTTCGCGGAGATCCCGTGGCGCGACCCGGCGGCGAACACCGCGAAGGCGCGCGAGGTCCCCTACTCCAATGACGGGATGGGTCCGCGGGACCGTGAGGCGGATCACCGGATGGCCGTCGAAGTCCTCGGGGCCTACAACGACTGGACGGTGGTGAGCATCGTCCGCAACGGAGAGAAGTGGGAACCGTGAACCAGCCCCTCGACAACAGCACCCTCCCCAACGACATCAACCCCGGCATCCTCCGCACGGTGCAGTGGCTGCGATCCCACGGCTACGAGACGTGCGACAGCGGCGACGGTGAGACGCACCTCGCGGAGTGCGACCGGAGTCACCCCTACGTGGTGATGAAGGTCGCCCCCAAGGACATGGTGTCCCGGACCGAAGAACTGGTGGCCTTGCTCAACCGAGCGGGTCTCGCGGTGTCATCGGTCACCTACGGGTTCAACGAGGACGGGGACTCGCTCGCACCGTGCATCCAAGCGTCCTACGACCCGATGGACGGCATCGCCCTCATCGACCTCATGGGCGTCTGCGACAACGACCTCCCCGCCACCCTCCCGTGAACCCGAAAGCCCTTGGTGGTGGTTGGGGAGAGACCATCAAGAGGTTCCTGTGGATCATCGCAAGGATTGACTCCGTCCCCGGCACCGCAATGCGCGTCATTGGGTTCAGGACATGGCGTAATAGCCGACAGGTGAGACCGAGATGAACCTCCGTGAACTGGCCGACCATGACCGTCCGCGTGGCGTAATACCACCATGAACCGCATCACACACGTTTTCGCACTGGTGGTCGTTTGCCTCGGGTGCGCCCCTGAGTTCGGACCCGTCCCTGACCAGACCCCCCGCACCACCCCCATGGCTCTGCCTGAGTGCCCTGGTCTGGAGAACACGCCGGGTGTGTCGTCCATCCACTGGAACCCGACGGGCCAGTATTGCTGGATCACCTGTGTTGAGGGGCTCACGGCATGTGGCACGTCGTGTCTCTCAGAAGAAGACCTCCACACCAACGAGCACTGTGGGTCGTGTGAGTTCTACTGCGAGGGGGCGCGCGTCTGCACAGAGATCCCCGCTACTTTGGCTCTACCCCGCCGTCATTGGGCGTGTGCCCAACCCTGACAGGACTGGTACACGTCCACCACGGGTGAACCCGCTGGAGGGCTCAGTCCGCGTAGGACCACCTGAACCCTCCAGCGGTCGGGCGCAGGCCCTGACACGCCATGCAAAGGTTCCCACGACTGATCCCAAGCTCCCGGCTAGCATCTGCCAGACTGGTGAAAGTACATGTCTCCCCTGAGGGGAGGTGCTGAACTACCGCCCGTTTGGGAACTCGGCTAGAGCCACGGGTTTGCTGCGAGTGGACGTTGTTCTCCCTCTGTGTGGCCCACTCAAGGTTGACTGCCCTGTTGTCCCTTTTGTCGAAGTTCTTGTGGTTGACCGTGAGTGTTGAAACAGGCACCGCGGGGGCTGGCAGAAACGCCAGAGCTACGAGCCTGTGTACGACGACGGACTGCCCTTTGAAGGGTCTGACCGTGTAATACCCTGCCTTGAGTCGGCACCCCGTGGTGATCTTGCCCGTGGGGAGCGTGACCCTCCCCTGGTCTGACACAGTCAACTCCCGGCCCTCGAAAATGATGGTCACCCACGTCTCCCCAACGCCAGATGTGTCGTCGTAAGACCACAGGTAGCCGTAGGCCATGGGGACTCTGCCTGTACAGGCACGCCACACCAAGCTGCGATTGAACGGGACATCTTTCAGGCGTTCCCACCTGTTGACCAGATTGCCAGCCATGTCCTTCTGCAACACGGCCCGTGCCTTCTGTTTCTTGGGCGGTGATGCCAGCCGCGAGTTCTCGGCTTGGGAGACCCAGGCCAGATTGACGGCACGGTTGTCCAGGGTGTCTGCGTTGATGTGGTGCGCTACTCCCTTGGGGTTCGGGGTGCCATGAAACGTCTCGGCCACCAGTCGGTGAACTAGCACCGTTGACGACTCTCCTGTGTCAGACCGCAACCCAACCCTGACGTAGCCCGTGCTTGTGCTCCCACGAAGCACGTACCCCGAGCGGTTCCTGATGCGCCCCTCCGACGACACCTCGTACTTGGTGAATGGGGCACAAGCTTGGGTCCAAGTTTCCATGCACTTTGCATAACACAGTTCTCAAGTGGTAGTCAAGGACGGTGGGGCGGTAGCGTTCGGGAGTGATCCCCCCCGCCGTCATCGCCGCTGCGCTCCGTTCTGCCGCCCCGTTCCCTGGGGGACCTACCCTCGACATCCTCTGTCAGGCCCTCGCCGCTGCCATCACCGGGTGGCTCCCCACGGGAGTGGCCCTCGTGGGCGTCACAACGGGTGTTGTGGGGGCTGGGACCGTCACGGGGACCCTGGTGTTCAGCGGGACGCCCGCCGCCGTTCTAGGGGCCATGGGAGCGTTCACAGGCCAGACGGCGTCACCTCTCTCCGTGATGCTGTCCGCCGGGCTCAACGCAGGCTTGGCGGGGCTCCCCTATGCGGGGGCGAGCGTCGGGGTGGGGACCGGCACGGATCTCTCCCATGTGGTCTCGGTGAACGTCCCGGCCTTGGCCACCCTCGTGCGTTCCACTCACAGCGCCATGTGCGGTCCCTTGGGTGGCACGGGTGCGCTGGCCCCTGGGTTCTACGAGGCACTCGCCGCGGGTGTCGGGGTGGTGGTGCTCACGGGCGCGACCCTTCCGCCCACGGGTGTGGTGGCTCCGACGGGGCCGCTGGGTCCGAGTTCTTCGGTCGGGACCAGCACATCCGTCCCCGTGTGAGCCTATCGCCGCGTAAGGTACAGCGGCATGGACAACTTCGACGGTCAGGTTCTCCCGGGGGCACGGTCCTCGACCAGCAACGCGGACACCACAGGTGCGGTCACCTCGGGGGTCTCCCGTGCGGTCACGACCAGCACCACCCCGCAGTACCCCACGGCAACCGTGGTGGACGTGGGTGGAGCCCGGTACCGCGCCACGCTTCTTGGCGGTGATTCCACCACGGAGTACCTGTTGTGGGCCGCTTCGACGGGACCCTTCAACGTCGCGGTCGGCACCATCACCACCAATGGCACCGTGTCCATCCCCACGGGCACCCTCACCGCGGGTGCTCACACCGACGGCACGCACCGGGTGGTGCTCACAGACGATGGCGGGTGCGACATCGCCGCGGTGACATCGCTCACCTTCCTCCAGGGTGGCACAAGCACCCCCGTGGTGTACACGGGCTCGGACTTCACGTTCGACCCGGTGACATCCACCGTGACCTTCAACACCGTGGTGGTGTCTGCGGCAAGGGGCGACACGTTCACGGCCACCGCGTACACCCTGGACGGTGCCCGGTTCAACTGGACCCGCAACGACCCCACGGGCACGCGGTTCGGGTGGAACGGCGCGCATCGCAAGTGGGAGCCGTTCAAGGGCGGGGCGGTGAAGTCCCTCGGGAAGATGTCCACGGGGGCAGGCACCAAGTACGTGTTGTCCCCGGTGCCCACGGTCGCCATCGGACAGTTCCTCCCTGGGTCTGCCACCAACACCAAGTTCTCCATGGTGCGTCTCGGGAGCGCGCCCGGGGAGGGGTCGTACCCCGTGGTGTACCGCACGTCGGGGGATGCCTTCTCGGGCATCCTGGTGGTCTCGGACGACCAAGCCAACGCCACGTACAACTTCGCCACCTCACCGCTTCCCCTCGCGGGCGTGATGGGAGCCACCAAGGGCACCATCGTGTGGGACCCGGCGTTCGCGACGGCCCACGCGGGGGAGACCGTGTGGTACTCCCCTCGGGACTTCGAGAGCGCGTCCAAGGGCGTGGTGGGCTCGGTGCTCGACACCCTGTACATCGCCCCCGTGCCCGCCCCCACGGAGCGACCGCTGCTCCGCATCGGCAACCGGAAGCTACTCGCAGTGCTCACGGTCGCCACGGAGACTCTCCTCTCGGCCCTCACCGTGCCCAGTGGCAGCGTGGGCGTGTCGCTGTCCACCGGGAAGATCAAGCTCAACGCAGCGGACACGGCGTTGGCGGACCCGGCCAGCGGGTCGTTCAACCCGTTGTACCTGGGTGCCACCCTGCACTACGACGGGGGTGCCCTCAACCGCTACCCGCAGCCCCTTCAGTCCCCCGTGCTCCTCGGGGTCGGTGGAGGGTCTCTTGTCGTCCCCCCGGCGGTGCTCCTCCCGGGGACGGGCATTTCGGGCATCGTTGGGGTGCCTGACGGCACCGGCAACAGCCCCAACCCGTCCCTCACCGTGAAGCCCAGGCCGGTGGACTCGGGGCTGGTGACTGCCGTCACCACAATGGGGGACGCCTACCTGTACACGTCGGTGGGGCGTGTGGCCAAGCTGGTGGCCGTCAACTGGGACACGAATCTGCCCACGGACATCTTCTCCATGCCCCAGGACACCGCGTATGTGTCCCTGGAATCCGGCAAGGTGGCGGTGGGCTACGGGCTCGCACAGGTGCTCGACGGGCACAACGTGTACTTCTCCCAGGCCATCCTCACCCCGGCTCAGTACCCCGACGAGGCCCGGCTGTTCTCGCGCATCCGTGACGTGTACACCTTCAGCGGCGAGTCGTTCACCCTCTCGGTGGACGGGCTCCCCTACACGGTGACCCTCGCGGCTGGGGTCTACACCACAGACCAAGCAGTGGCCCTCCTGACGCCGCTGCTTCCCGCGGCGACCGTGGGCAATCTCAACGGCTACCTGTTCATCGGGTCTCCCCTCGCGAACGGGACGGTGGCGGTTGGGTTCAACGAAGAGGGGTGCCGGGCCATCGGACTTCCTCCCGGGTGGTACGTGAGCAACCCCGCAGGGGGCAACCGCTCGGCCACGGACCCCAACTGGCTTCCCGACTCAGGTGTGTCGTTCGGGCTCTCTCGCAGTCCCAACAACCTGGACGGCTCGCAGGGCATCCCGGACGTTCGGGCGACGTACCGGGTGACGGACGCCACCCTGTCCGAGGACATCACCTCGGTCCCGTACCAGCTTCTGACCTACCCACCAAGGGAGGACATCGCGGGCTACGACACGGGCGTGTTCTTCGCCCTGTCGGGTGTGAGCTCCCCCACGAACACCCAGGTCCAGTCCACTCTCAAGCCCTGGACGGACGTGGTGTACCAGTTCGACCACTCGCGGTTCGGATGGCTGTCCCCGTTCACGTTCGCGGGCCAAGTTCTGTCCCCGGTGTCGTCCATCGACCTGGGTCAAGGCGGCGTGGTCCCCGAGACCTTCTACCCCAACATGGGGGGCTACCTTCGAGTGTCCCGTGACGGTGGTGGGGTGAGCTCCCTCACACTGGGGACAGACTTCCTGGTCCCCGAGGGCTCTGGCACGGCCATCCTCATCAACCGCGTCGGTCCCAAGGTCCAGACGGGCTACCGCGGAGCGATGACAGGCGGGACGGGCGTCCTCACAGACACCTCCGTGGTCAACACCGCGGTGGCGGGGGACCGTCTCAAGGTGACCTCGGGCGTGTCCGAAGGCTCCTATCAAGTGGTGAGCCGCACGGCCAACACCATCACGGTCACCCCCAATTTCCCCGCGACTTCGACGGGTGTGACGTGGGAGCTCTACCGTGGCGTGGCCACAGGGGCCATCAACCCGGCGGTGGTGGGCGACGCGGTCTACAACGACTTCAACCACCTCCCCGCAGAGCCGTTCGAGGTTCGCATCCTCACGAGCCTTGGCAGGGCGGGTACAACCCTCTCCGAGGTGGATCTTCCCACGGCGAACTCGGGGCGTACCCTCGCGGCGAGGTTCACACAGAACGAGGCCAACTACCCCCTCACCATCCTCACCAGCACCGTGCTGGGGGTGCTGGCCAACGGTGTGTTGTCCGTTCCGACCGCCAACCCCAGGTTCAGCACGGGCTCGTTCTCCCTGGTGGTGGGTACTCGGGTGTTCTCCAATGGCGTGGACCTGATGCCGGTGTCCGTGTTCACGGGCAACCCCATGATCATCGAGTACAACAGCACCACGGGACTGCTCAACTTCGGGTCTACCGTCGCCGCTAGCTACCAGTCGGCCTCGGTGGTGTTCCGTCAGGAAGTTCTCCCCAACGCGAACGTCCCAGCCCACACGGGAGAGCTCTCTCCGTTCACGGGCGATGTCTCCCTCAACGCAAGTGACATCACCGATCACGCGGGGGACACCGTGTACCTCGTGGATCTCCAGACCTACGAGGACGTGTACCTGAACCCCATCCTTGGTGCGTTCACGTTCCGCAGGCCCATGGAGAGCGGCCAACTGGTGGAGGCGACGTACTACCGGGCCATCCCCGACTCGGGAGACCTGTTCCTGGACTCGGACGGGAACCCCGTGCTGGTCACGGAGTTCTTGCCGGTGTTCGTCCGTCGTGAGGTCCCCACCCGGATCTCACAGCAGTTGTTCAGCTTCAACCCTTCCAACAAGACCCTGGACACCGATGTGTCCCCGTCGGTGTGGGTCGGTGCTTCGCTGGTCACCTACGGGAACCCCCCGGGCGTGGTGATCTCCCCCACCAACAACACCTTCTCCTTGGTGACCCCGGTCCCGGATCTCACCACCAAGGTGCTGATCACGTACGCCGTGTTCGAGGCCAACGGTGGTGAGACCTCGTACACCGTGTCCCAAGGGCCCGTGTGGCGTCCGCCGTTCCGCATCACGGCGGGGTCATCCACGTTCGTCCTGGACACCGACCGCACTGCGGAGATGGAGTCCGGGAAGATCCTCCGTCTCGACAACTACGTCACGTACATCCTCGGGTCCGTCTACAACAGCACCACGGGTCTCACCACGGTCACGGTGTTCCCCGCCCCGACCCGTGGGGTGGGCACCCTCTCGCCCAGCGAGCCTCCGACCAATCTCCTCACGGATCGTCCCATCACCCCGGTGGTGGACCCGGCGGGGAGCAACATCGCTACGGGGGCCGACACGGGGTTCCTCCCCAAGCTCACCGACGCCTACGGGCTCTCGGCGGTGCCGATGTTCCAGTCGGTCACTCCGGGGCAGTCCGCCGTGCGGTTCAACGGGGACCTCACCCGATACGCCGTGGTGGGGCACATCATCGAGATGTTCGGAGTCCCCTACCTCATCGCCAAGAGCGATCTGGTGGATGGCATGTACACGGACATCACTCTTGGGTCCCCGTCTCCCATCGCCATGACATGGACATCGGGGATGGACACCGGGCTGGTTCGGATCTCGGTCCGTCCCGTGTACCCGTCGGGAGCTACCACGTTCGTTGGGGCCGGGGCGTTCGTCCCGTCGGAGCCCTACGAGGTGGTGCTTTTCCAAGGGACCTCGCCCGGGGTGACCCTCGCAGAGGGCAGTGACTACAACCTGGACCCCACGTCGGGCACCCTCACCCTCACACAGCCCCGACAGAGGGGGCTCATGGCCGGGAGCTCTCTGCGGTTCTACCGCACGGTGCAGAACTCTCTCGCGCCGTTCGTGTACCAAGGCGTGGTGCAGTACCCCCGGGTGAGTGCCAGCGCCGCGGCCATCGACCCTCCGTCGGCCACCAACGGACGGCTGCACGCCATCCTCCAGGCGACCTACACCTTTGACTCGCCCGACAGCTTCTACGCACGCTCGGTCCCCCTGTCCGTGTACATCACGGAGACATCCAACTCCATCGTCCGGGGCGTGTCCCAGAACAGCGTCGGCACCAACCCCTCGGTGGGCGGGTTCGCCAAGAGCTCGCCGTCATCGCAGGGCTCGGCCAGTCTCCCTTCACAGCGACAGGACTTGGTCTCCCGTGACCGGGTGACCCGCACGTTCCTTCGCTACTACAACGGTGTGGTGAGCTCGTTCGAGCAGGTCCTGGAGAACCTCACAGGCAACCCCGTGGGCGACCGGGACGGCAAGCTCCGTCTGTGGATGGGTACGGGCAACCCCTGGACCCCGCCGGGCTACGAGGACGGCATCACGGGTGCTCTCAACCCAAGGAACATCTGGAGTGACGTGTGGAACAGCTACCGCACGTCGCCCATCGCGCTCATCCCCTCGGACCCGGTGACCAATCCCGTCACGGCCACCCTGGACGGCAACGGCAACCCCGTGGGCACGGCCCTGGACTCGGCCACCCTGGGGACCCTCAGTGCCCAACAGCGCACGTACATCAAGAACGACGTGGACGACGTGGTTCTCACGGGTCTGCGAGACACTCAGGTGTCCCTCACGGGGTTCATTCACTTCCAGGTGACTCAGTACGGGAGCTACCAGGGACTGAGCTCGCCCTCGGTGTTCTCGCGGATCT
>ERZ650311.1192-NODE-1192-length-13393-cov-7.574899_pt1 | contig 13393 bp, 24 predicted proteins | sample MGYA00376247_ERZ650311 | MGnify/ENA primary metagenome ERZ650311 (study PRJEB26733, sample SAMN07839324) | wastewater metagenome | biome: small river; feature: stream; material: water | place: USA: North Carolina | collected 2016-07-28 ... | reverse complement strand
ATATTAATGATTGACAATGTGACGCTATGTGATATTTAATGCAATGTCAACCATGTTACGTTACGGAATATTAATGATTGACAATGTGACGCTATGTGATATTTAATGCAATGTCAACCATGAGCACGTTAATGAATTGTTAGGATTTGCCGGGTATAACGAATCATCGAAGAAAGGAATTGACCATGAAGCTCTATCGTGAATGGCTCATTGAACGTCAGCCGCATTCGGGCATGTATTGCGCTTCAAATTATAGCGCAGGATTTTCCATGCTCCGGGCTGACACACTGGCAGGAATTAAACGTGCAATCCGCATGGCTATTGCAGAAAGGAATTCAATATGACCATTTCTAAAATTGCTCACATGGCAGAGCCACCGCTGACTAATCAGCAATTGGCCGATATGGCGCTCACTGAATGGCAGAGCGCACGCAGAGCCGCGCAACGGGGTGAGCATGAACTGGCACGCAAATATCGTGCGGAAGGATTGCGGCTCGTTTCACTTATTCGGGAGATTTGACATGGCTGGCAAGTATATCGACGAGCTTACGGCATTGCACGTGCTTTGCGCACGCGGTGACTATAGCCCGGCGCAAGCGAAAATCATTTTAGGGCATTCGCTTAAAAAGATTTGCAACGGCGCGATTCATTATCCCGCAAAATATATCCACGAGCGAGCAAATGCGGCTTAGACAATTTGTGCGCCAGTTGGAATTGTTGCAATCAAACCCAGGATTTGGGGCGCGCGGAATTTTTCCCATAGGAATGCCACGCGCTCAAAATCAGCATAGGGCGAGAATTCGGAAAATTGAGAAATTCAATTCTCTGAAATAATTTTCTATTGTCCATTAAGCGAAAAGAGGTGAGCGGAGGGCGTAGCGAAGCGCCGCAGGGCGCGAGAGCGCAGGCCGACGCCGAAAGGCAAGGCACTAATCGCGCACGCGCATAAAAGGAAAGGCTGTTTTCAAGGGCTCACAAGGCCCGATTGAAATAATCCGGTTTTCGCTTTTTTCAGTGTTTTGCTAGGTTAATCGTTCGTTCACTGTCAAAATGCATCGAGCGCAATTTTTTCTATTGACACTGAACCCCGATTGAAATAATCCTGTTTTCAAGGTTTACAGAGAAAAGGAATTTTAAACATGGCAAGTCTTTTAGATCGTAGCGCAGAATTCAAGACACTGGCGCTAGATTACCTTGAGCCTCACGGCATAAGCCTAGAGGATATCAAGACAGGCCACGACGCATGGCAGGTCGCGCATAGGTCTGGAATTTCAAATCTCGCCTATCAATCTTCGCGGGATATCACTGACGCGCATATTGTGACAGTGTTAAAGCGGATTATGCCGAATGCAGTTTTCGCAGACAAATATCACTATTGAAAGGATTTAGACATGGCAACGCGTATTGAAATTGAAACGGCTCTAGCTCAAGGCAATCTATGGGCTCTAATGGGTAACGGCAATTATTGGAGATTGCGGCGCAATGGTAAAACACAATTCTGGAAAACCCGGCCGGATGAATTTTCCATTCCTGTTAAGGCGGGATTGCGTGCATGCGGTCGCGTAACTCATGATAGTATCATCGTGCCAGATGCAAATTGCAGCGGTCGCTTGAATATCGAAAGGATTTAACAATGGCCTATTATTCGATAGTTTCGGAATTCCCTTGCGGCCCTAGCACGGCTCGCACATTCAAGCGCAGAGACTTTGCGGCGGATTATGCCTATAAGGAAATTCGCGCGCAATTCGAAAGCCAAGCGCTACTAGATCGGCCATGTTGTCCGAATGCGATTGCAAAATTGCCCGAGGATTTGCGCACAATTCCGATCGACGAAAGCGGCCGCAAAATTCTGATAATCCCTTGCGGGAATCAGCGAGCCGTCATTATCAATGCAGGAAGGAATTGACATGAACGTCACACTAAGAGCGCGCGCAGATGGTTATATTGACGGTCTGTTAGATCGCCCGGAAAGAGCGCTAGCTTATCCGCCATTTGATCGCTTCGCGTATCGTGCGGGATATGTAGACGGCACAAAATGCCGACCTGATAAGGAATTGAAGCAATGAACATTCATGAATTTAGCGAACGCTATAAAATTTCGCTCGCAAAGTCTCGCTTGATCCTGAAAGAGAATCCGCATTGGTTCGATGGGTCTGCAAGCACGCAAGGGATTGAGATTCGATCATGGCTTGCCAATGGTCAACCATTGACGGCAATGCAGCTATGCACGCTAATCGAAAACCCAGGATTTATTCTAGAGCTAGGAAAGCACGCACACAAAGCAGAGGAAGCACTTGCACGTCTAGGCAATGTCAAGGCAGAGATTGCGCCGCTCGACGTTGCTGCATGCATTACAGACGCAGCCAGCAAGGATCCGGAAAGCCTAACGATAATCATTAACTGGCTAAAAACCATAATCCCGAGCAAGCCTGTAGGCCATGCATATCTAGCAACACGCTTGCTATTGGGCTTGCCTGGCAACGTGCGTCAATTCGACGCGCCGCGGTTACAACGGGTTTTCCTGAATTGCCGACTGCATCCGAACTTTGCAAATTGGTTTTTTATCAAGAAAAATTTTACGAAATCCGTAACTTTCTATAAAAAACCATTTGACTTGTGACGCAACGTCACATATTGACAAGAAACCGCTTTTAATGGAGTGAAACAAATGACTAGAGAAGCAAGAGATTACACGGGCAAATTGTGCCCAATGCCTAAGCCTGATCCTAGCTATTCCATGCGTGAAAGTTGGATGAACGGGATAGTAGAGCTTTGGGCTTGTCGCTCGGATTTTGCCGTTGTTTATGGGCTGCAAATGAAATCGGGGCTTTCCTGGGGCCAAGCGTCACGCGAACTAGGCGAAAGCCTTATGCATGCGCTACAATGCGAAGGGAAACTAGACTAATGAACGCGACACTAAAAAAGCATCTGGATGCTATCAAATCCGGCGCAATCACGAAAACCAATATTATCGGATTGCGCAAGGCATTCAACACAAATGCGCGCCTGATATGGGGCTACTCGTGCGGCGTCACGAGCCCGCGTGTCAAGGTCAACGATATTGCAGAGATCAATAAGGCAATTTCCCTTAACGAACCGCGCGTCAGTCGTGAATTGGACGCGAGCGGGCGCAAGGTGCTCCAAGATCGACGCTATCGGAAGCACTGGACGGAAAGCCAAGCGCGCATCATTGCAACGCTGGATCATTTTCGGTTCGTTGGCTTTCGTGAGATCAGCGCAATGCATTTTGTGCCGGTCTATAAGGCGATTGCGTCGGGCGGCTCGTTTAACTTTATCGTCATTCCCTGGCAAACCGCTTACGCAATGGGATTGCAGAGCGGGCCGCAGGTTATTGGGAATTATTGCTATGCTTGAATGGGTAAAAATCGAGTCTGGTGGGTGGTGGCTTTTCGACAAGCCGCGCGGAACGCCCCGGCATCCTATCGCAACAATTTCCGGGTTTGCTCGGATTGGCTACAATGCATCATGCAACGGCGTGCAATTCAGGGGAAAGTCAATTCCCAAGATTAAGCGCGAGATCGAAGCACACTTACAGGAGCGCGGCCAATGAGCCAGAAAATCCGAAAAGAGCGCATCACAAAGGCCGAATGGTATGCACGCGGCGGCTTTGCCAATAGCGCACTATTTCGCCAACAATCACGCGGCGGGGCATGGCGCTATTATATCAACCTGGATCGATTGGAGAATTAAAATGACCGGGGAAGAACATATTTTGTGTTGGGTTGAATCGAGTAAACCCCATTATGATCGGCTGTTGCGAATTGCAAAGCCTGGGAATTTTCATAGCGATATCAACCGCGCGCATGCGTGCACAATGCTTGCGGCAAATGCGCTGCAAGACATGGTGAAATGCGGCAATGCATACAGGCGAGATCATAACGCGAGCAGCGTCTTGCGCGCCGCAGCCCTGTTTTCAGAATGGAAGGAACCAATCTAATGCTTACCCTAGCAGATTTGAAATTCGCGGTTTTTGAAGCCGGTTCACTGTGGCCTTACACATGGAAGCGAACGCGAGAGGAAGCGGAACGCGTTGCGCTTGAGCGCAGCGAAGAAACGGGCAAACCTCACCTAGTCGAAAGCGAAGATGAATATCAGGCGCGGCACGATGCGCACTTTCTAGGGACGTTTCCGCTGCAAGAAATCACGGAAGAATTCCATGATGAAATGCTCAATGTGTTGCCGCCTATGTATAGGCAAGGCGCGCTCGGGTTTTTCATGTGCGAATTTACGGCCGGGACAATCACAAGCCAATTCGCGCGATATGAAGGAAAGCACTACGGCGCGGCGGTTGATATCTGCAACGCTGAAACCTGGATTACGCCCGAAAAAATCAAGGCTTTGCCAGTGGCCGAGCCCGCAACATGGTTCCCAAAAGAAAAAGGGGCCGCATGATGGACACGAATTATCAGCGGGTAATCCCGCGAGATCTTTTCAATGAAGCGGATTTGTTGAAGTGCTTAGGGCGGCTTTACCTTTTAACGGAGTATCGCCCGAGCGTGCGCCTACTGCATAGCGGGAGCGCCTTTAACATCATGCAGAACGAAAGCGACGGCTCTATCTATTGCGGCAATCTTTCCGTCATTATCGGAAACCGTGTTTTTGATCATATGCGGCCGCTCAATAGCCGCGAGCCTTGGCCTTTGTGGCTGCGCTTGCGCAGTGATCCGGACGCGGAGGACTTTCGGGCATTCGACGACGGCGGCGCTATGTCCGACGAATTGCGAGAATTGTTGGGATGAACTATGCGGACAAAATGGCACGGCTGCGGGAGCTTGGGGAATTGCAGGGCGAAATGGCTGCAAAGGCCAAGAATTACGCGGCGCAAGACAATCAGGAATTGGCCTTGCGTTTCGAACGTGCGAGCTTCGCGGCAGTCAATGCCCGGACGTTCATGCACGCGGCCCTTATGGCCGAGCGCGAAGCAAAAACTAGAAAGGGCATGCAGTGACAGAAAGAAAAATAAGAAAGCATCCGGCGCTTGCTGCGCCTTATGGCCGGCTAGAGATTGACCGCGAACTAGTGAACCAATGCAACGCAGGCCGCAAGGGTGATCGGGAATATATAACCGGCATGCTTGCAATTATAGCAGAACGACACGGGGCAGAGATCGAACGGCAAGACACGCCCCGCAATCCTGGGTATTCAGGCGCAGGGATTGATTTGCACTTCAAATTGAACGGAGTCGGGGCCAGAACGTCAATCGACGATCTGCACGGAGGAAATTATGCGCTTATCTCTTGGTTCAATAGCAAGTATCCTGCCCGCAATTTCACCACTAGATTTTGTGTTTGTGTGGGTGATCTGCCTAATTCCCGGCCGCATCATAAGGCCACGTCTTGCCCGGCCGACTGGTTTTCGCTTGCCATGTTCCTCGACGGCGGGTTAATGCTCGCCGCTCGTGATCAGGCTTTCGAGCCGTTCGATTTGTGATTGACAAGAAAAGAGCCCCGCTAGCTTTGGCGACTAACGGGGCTCGGTAAACTGCCTTTGGGGAGCAGCACTTTGCTTGAGTTACCGGAACAGTTGCGCGGCGTCAAGGTTTTCCCTTGCGTTCCGAACGGAAAAGAGCCCGCAACGCGCGAGGGCTGGCATATTGCAACGGATGATCCCGCGCAGATTGCCGAATGGTCGCGCATAAATCCGGATTTCAATTGGGCAGTTGCAACGGGGCCTAGCGGGCTGTTTGTGATCGATGTTGACCCTAACGGGCTCGATTGGTGGGCGAAGCTCCTAGAGCGTGATAGCGAGATCAGAGAGGCGGTTGCAAAGGCTTATCAGGTTCGCACGCCTAGAGGCGGCTTGCACGTCTATTTCAAGGGCGAAGGCCCGAGCACGGCAAGCCGGATCGCGGACGGTATTGACACACGCGGCGGGATCCATCGCGACGGAAAAATAGTTTCTGGCGGTTATGTGCTCTTGCCTGGATCCCGAACGGACAAGGGCGCTTATAGTGCTTTGCCGGGCGGCTCGATCAATCCACTGCCGCGCGCTGTTGCGTCGATTGTTCCCGAGCGGAAGAAAACAGACACGCTAGGGCTTGCCAAAAACCCAGATGGAGATCAGCCCCGCAATGTCAATTGGGCTTTGGACCTGATCAACAATTATGTGAAATCGGGCAACGTATCGGTTGAGGGACGCGGTGGGAATAACCTAGCGTTTCAGGTGGCCGCGTCGATCCTGGATAAAGCCATATCGCCCGGCATGTGCTTTGATCTTCTATGGGAGCACTGGAACCCGCACTGTCAGCCACCTTGGGATGATTGGGAACTGGAAACGATCATTCGAAACGCTGCAAACTATGGGGAAGATACAGAAGGCGGCGTTAAAGGGTTTCAGGCGAATGCAGATGCATTTGCATCGTTTCAAGGCATGGAATTCGAGCCGCCCGAATCCGCCGATCGATCCCGCGACAAGGTGCAATGGATGCACACCTATGCGGACGGCGTAAAAAATCCCGAGTGGCTGATTCCCCATGTGATCCCGTCGCAAGGTATCGGGATGATTTACGGGGAAAGCGGGAGCTACAAGAGCTTTCTTGCGCTCGATATGGCATCCTGCCTTGGCTTCGGGATTCCCGGTCAGTGGAATGCGCCGCCTGTCAAGAATGATGTGCTATTTCTGGCTGGTGAAGGGCCGGTAGCAATGGCCAAGAAACGCTGGCCCGCGTGGATGGAGTGGCAAGGCATCGAATTTCGCAATGATCATCGCTTGCTGATCAAGGATCGCGTGCCACTCTACACTGACGCAGAGGCTTGGGAAAACGTGAAAGCCGATATTGCAGAGCTAGGGGCAAAGCCATCGCTGATCGTCATTGATACGCTTTCGCGGTTGCTCATGGGGATGGACGAAAATTCAGCCGGTGACGCAACACTGATCACGCACTTCATGGAACAGCTTGCCCGATATTATGAATGCTTTGTTCTAGCCATCCATCACACGGGCAAGGATCAGAAAAAAGGCGCGCGTGGTTCGTCGGCATTTTATGCAAATATGGACATGGTGATAAACACAAAAACGCGTCAAGGTGGGACAGAATTCCGCGTGCTCAAGCAAAAAGATGCGGACGTGAGCGACGAATTATATTACTTTGCAGTCAAGGAAATGGGTGACAGCATCGTGCTTGAGCGCTGCGCAGCACTGGCGGAGATCGCGGGCGACAAAAAGACGTCTAGCCGCTTCCCGTGGGCGAGCGTGGAGGAAGTCGTTAAGATGATCGAAAGCCTTGGCGGGGAAACGAACGATCACATGCTGGAAATGCAAATAGCCAGCACTCACAATATCGATAAAAGTGTCGTTAAGGCACAATTGAAAAACGACGCATTGGCATGGCTGCGGCCATCCAAGGGAAAATGGGCCATCCCAAAACAGGAGTTTGACCTATGAGCAAGGTTGGTTTTTGGAATTCCGACACTTACAAAATTGTCCAGGCTATGAAGGGCACGGGAAACAGGCCCGGCATCGTCGCGCAGTGGAAAGCCGAAATCGAAAAATGGGCGCTCAATGCTGTGAACGATCCCGAAGCTGCGGCCGTGCGCGCATGGCTTCCCATGTGGCAAGTCCGGCCGTTCTACACCGCGACGGAATTGGCGCCCATGTGGCCCGCGCTGGCGATTGCCTTGGGCTTGCGCGAGCGCATGATGGAAGCACCGTCAGCGCGACGGCTGGAATTCGAATTGCACTATGCGGAGTTACCAAGTTTTTGGTTTCGGAATGACAGCTATTTCATCGTGGAGCGGATCCACCATTGGCGGCAGCAACCTATTGAAGAAATCGTGAAGGAGTTTTGACGTGCACACTATGGAAGAAATGACGCGGGCGGGCTGCACTTCAAGGCGCGGCGTGCGCTATTGGGAAGATCAGGGCTTGCTAGGCGAGGTCGAACGCTCGGACGGCGGAACGCGGCGATACACGGCGGAACAATTGGACCGCGCGCGGATTATCGCTGCTGCACAGTTCGGAGGTTTCGATCTCGACATGATCAAGAAAATGTTGGGTGAATACGGTCCGGAAGTGTATGAGGCGCTTATGACGCGGCTCGCAGACCAGGCCCGTGCATGCGTGCGCCTGGGAGAGAATTTGCCCAAGCCATCCGGCGTTCCGGAGTATGACCTATGAAAATCGAGACAGGCGAGCCGAGGGAAACCGGCCATTATGTGTGCTGGCTTCCCGGCGTCGGCATTCCCACTGTCGTGCGCTTCTGGCTCGCAGGCGGGCATGGCTGGCTCAACAATCTGAAAGATCCGGTAGCAGGCAATGTTGCGGGATGGCTCGGGCCACTGCCAACAATTCAGGAAACGCCTGTTTTGGAATTTGACCTGTGATGGAAGTCATCGAAAACGGGAAAAATTTCGTGCTCAAGGTGCCAAGCGCCCGCAAGCAGGAAATCGCAAACCTCATGGCCTATCGCGGACTGACATTTTCCACGTCGGCATCGAGCCGAGCGGAAGCCGTGCTATGGGCGACAAACGCCTATGCGCTGGCGGATCTCGCCGGGGAAGATTGCCCGACGCTTTCAGCCTATCGGAAGCAAATAGATCTATCGCGGGCATTGGATGGAAAAGGCACCCGCAGATTGCCACCCGGCAAAGAGCTTTGGGATTATCAAAAAGCCACGCTCGACTATTTGCTGGCGCGCGGCGGCGGGATCAATGGAGATCAGCCAGGATTGGGAAAAACCCCAACGTCGATTGCCTATTGCAACGAGCGCGAAGCGCAGCGTGTGCTGGTGATCGTTCCGGCATCCGTCCGGCTGCAATGGGGTGAAGTGATCAAGGCTTGGTCAACGATCCCAAAGGTGCACGTATCTGTCATGCTCAAGGTCAAGGATGGAATTCACCCGACTGCGCATTATCAGGTGCTTTCCTATGATGCGGCGAGAAACCCGGCAATCATCCGGGCAATCGCAAAATATAAATGGGACGTGTTGATTTGTGACGAAGCGCACAAGATGAAAAATATCGACGCGCTGACGACGCGCGCAATCATCGGGAACCGGCGCGGGGAGTATGACCACGACGAGCACAAGATGAAGGCGATTTCCCAATATTGCCGCGAGCGCTTGGCACTGACGGGCACGCTGCTGTTGAACCGGCCGAGCGAATGCTACGTGCTATTCCGGTTTTTCGATTGGGAAGCCATCGACTTCATGAGTGAAGATCAATTCAAGGCTACCTATAACAAGCAAGCCGACATGAAAACGATCGAAGGCAAGCGCTTCAAGCTGGAAAGCACGTCATTGGAGCACGAGCTTCAAAATCGGTTGCGCGTCAATATCCTGGCCCGTCACGAGAAAAAAGACGTGCTCAAATTCATGAAGCCGCCGCGCTATTCCATCGTCAAGTGTGAAGAAAACTCTACGATCAAGTCAGCGTTGGACGCAGAAGGCATGCTTGGGATTTCGATTGACGAGATCCAGACCACGAAGGATTTTGAAATTCTCGGGCATATTGCAGCCGTGCGTCGGCAAATGGGAATTGCTCTTGCGCCACAGATTGCGGAATATGCAGCGGATTTTCTCGATGGATCAGACGAAAAGCTGGTTATCTTTGGCTGGCATATCGACGTGCTGACGATTTTCGAGCAGGCTTTGATGCGGTTTGGAACGGTGCGCGTGGATGGCAGCAAATCTCCGGCAGCACGTCAAAAAGCTGTTGACGAATTTGTTTTTAATGATAAGGTGCGCGTGTTCATTAGTAATTTGCAAGCAGGCGGAACGGGCGTTGATGGTTTGCAGAAAGTTTGCTCTCGGTGCTATTTGGCAGAGCCGGATTGGGTGCCAGCACAAAACGAGCAAGCCGTTTCCCGCCTAGACCGTATAGGACAAGAGAATATAGTTTCGGCGGAGATATTTGTGGCCCCTGGCTCCATATCCGAAAAAATTCTAGTGAAGGCACTGGAAAAAATGAATACGATCCACGAGGTTTTAGATGCCAAAAAACGCTGATCCTATCTATGATCCAGAAACCGGAAAGTTTTGGCGGGAGGCGGGCTGTGCCAGCTACACGGGGTATAGATATATTTGGTTTCAAGGCAGGCAATGTCTAGAGCACCGTGTTGCTTGGTTTTTGCATTATGGTGTATGGCCAGAAGGTCAAGTGGATCATATTAATGGAATAAAAAGTGACAACAGAATTTCAAATTTGAGATTGGCTAGTCCGTCCGAAAATTTGCAAAATCGTCCAAAGCCGCGCAATAATATTTCGGGGCACAAAGGAGTATCGTGGATAAAAAGATATCGCGCATGGCAGGCGACTATAAGATTTGATGGTAAAAATAAATTTCTCGGGCGTTTCGCCACCCGCGAAGAAGCAGCGTCGGCTTACAATAAAGCCGCGTTGCAGTATCATGGCGAATTTGCTAGAATTGACCTTTAAGGAGAATTCAAAATGACTGTTTCAATTCATATCGAAGGCGCGAGTGCGGAAGATGTTCGCGGCCAAATGATTGCGTTGCTTGGTGCCACAATTTCCCTTAGCGCTGTTGCAACGGCTGCGGTAGCTCACGCAAAAAAAGAAAATACCGCTGCGGACCCAAAGGCGAGTCCTGCCCCATCTGCCGTTGCAGAGGATATCACTGGCGAAACTGTGCAGGAAAGTGCATCCCTCCCCGATGACGACGGCACGGTAGATGCGCACGGCTGGCCTTGGAGCCCCGATCTTCACGCATCTACCAAGGGCATGACCAAGGATGGCCTGTGGCGTATGAAGGTTGGTGTGACACGGCCGGACCCAAAGCCGGGCTTCCCAATTGGGGACACTGGCACCGCGAGCACTGGCGAGGAATCGAATGTTCCCGCCACTGCACCCGCCCCGACTGCTTCACCTGTTGAGGAAGATGATGAATTTGCCGCTTTCCGCCAAGCATCGGAAAAGCTCGAAGCAAAGGATGCAGAAGCCAAGGCGTCGATCCCTGCGCGCAAGTGGACGGATGCGGATCTTGGGGCTCTGTGCAATCAGGCAGCGGTCAAGCTCGGAGATCCTAAGCCGGTCAAGGAAATCATCGCGGAATTCGTTCCTGCCGGTGAAGTCGCCCACAGCCGGAATATTCCGGACGAAAAGCGCGCAGAATTTGCTGCGGCCGTTGAAGCCAAGGCAGGAATTGAATTCGCTGGTTAATTTGCCCGACGTGCGGTGCCTCTTGGATAAACGAGCCTTTCAGGATTTCGCCATAGAGGGGTAGAAACCACCGCACGGAATGGGTCGCCCCGGCGTCGGCAGCGGGTAATCTGCCGACAAACAACGATGAAATTTAGGAAGCAACAATGATAGAATTGGAGCATTCGCCGCTAGGCGGCAGCGCAGCACACCGCTTCATGACATGTGCAGCGTCATTTCTCTTGCAGCGTGCGCTGATCGAGAATGGCGAGTTTGAGAATATCGAAAGTGAATACGCCAAGCGGGGAACGGCCGCGCATGAATTGTGCGCAAAGTCTGTTGCTGGCGGGATAGAGCCTTTCGAATTTCTCGGGGAAGAATTCAACGGCTATATTGCCGGTTGGCCCGATGGCCTGGATCTCGATGCAGCGCATATCTATTTCAATGAATGCATGAAGATCCTAAGCGCTCGCACCGAGCAAGGGACGATGCTGCTGGAAGATACGATTCATCTGCCCGAGATCCACCCGCTGTTGCGCGGGACGGTCGATTTCGGTTGGTGGAGCAAGTCGCAAGGCGTCTATCTGCGGGACTACAAGAATGGGGAAGGCGTCGGCGTTGCGGCTGCTGGAAACAAGCAATTGCTCTATTATGCCTTTCTCATGATCATGAATGATCCGTGGCTGCGGGCAGGTCCGCGAGACTTGCTTGTGTCGCTCGGGATCGTGCAACCGAATTTCTACGGTGTCTTTGAGGATCCGGACGTTTGGGAAACTACGCTTGGCTTCGTGATGGATTGGGGCATGAACGAATTGCTGCCCCGCATGAATGCTCTTGTGAGCACGCAGGATCTTGACGAAGCCGATTATGTGCCCGGCGATCACTGCCAGTTTTGCCCGGTCCTTTTGGACTGTGTTGTCATGCAACGTGCGTTCAAGGCTTATGCCGACGCCAGCGAGGATTTTGTTGCCATGCTTACAAATCAGGAATTGAACGAATATTATTCACAGCGCGAATATGCGCGCCGGTTCATGAATGCGCTGGAAAGCGTCGTGCACGCGCGATTGGTTGCCGGTGGCAATATCCCGAGCGCCAAGCTCGTGGAGAAGCGCGTGGCCCGTGTGTGGAAGCCTGGGGCCGTTGCTGCGCTGGAAGCTGCATTTGGTTCCAAGGCTTACGAGCCCGCCAAGATCAAGAGCCCGGCCGGGATTGAGAAACTATCGAGCCGTGGCAAGGAAATCGCGCTGGAATGGGGCTATAAGCCTGAAAGCGTGGGATTGTCGGTTGCGCCCTTGTCGGATCCCCGGCCAGAGGCAAAGCCACGGGGCAACGCAACGACGTTCGAAGCGTTCGCGCAAACTCCCGAGCAGCAAGGATTTTAGTGATGGGCGAATATGCCGACGACGCTTGGGATCCTTGTGATCGATGGAGTTGGACGGACCGCACGCGCTACGAATACGGTTATAAGAATTTCGGCAATCGGTCGAGATACGGAAACGCTAATGTGTTCGCGCGTTTCCGGAATTATCAAGAGCACAACCATGAAGAAACAAAGGAAGTAACAATGGCTGAAACACACCGCTACACTCTCGTCAAACCGGCTCGGTTGCTCTATTCGTCGATCACGGCGAAGTCAGCACCGCGCGCTGTTCAAAACGCTGTGCCAAAATTCTCCGGAACCTTCGGGATCGAGAAGGAAGATTTTGACGCTATCGTGCTGATCATGGTCAATGCGCTCAAGGCAGAATTGGGATCGTTCTCGGGCAATCCCGGCGATTATTATCTTGCATGCATGTCCGGTGTGACTGCTGGCAAGCGTGCAATCGCAAAGGCTGAATTGGACGCACAGGGCAAAACGGCTGACGAAGCATTCAATATCAAGGAAAAGGCTGAAAAGCGTGCGGAGCTTTACGCACCTTATGCCGGGATCCTCACAGCGTCGTCACAATTCGACGTGGAGCTTGCCCAATTGGTTGCGGGCAAGATCGTGGACATTCCGGCCGAGGAACACGCGCGAGCACAGGCAGGGAAGGATTTGTTCTATCCTGGCGCCTATGTCGTGCCCGCACTGGCTTTCAAGCCTTTCCGGCGTAAAACCTTGGATGCCAAGGATGGCGTGACTGCCTATCTGCAAAACTGCCTTTTTGTCCGCAAGGGTGAAAAGCTCGGAAGCATCGGCGGTCCAAACAATAATGACGTGTTCGGCGGATACGCGGGATATTCGGCGGAGGATCCTCTTGCCAATGCCCCGAGTGTCGATGACGACGAACCGGCATTCT
>ERZ650311.1191-NODE-1191-length-13400-cov-6.876133_pt1 | contig 13400 bp, 11 predicted proteins | sample MGYA00376247_ERZ650311 | MGnify/ENA primary metagenome ERZ650311 (study PRJEB26733, sample SAMN07839324) | wastewater metagenome | biome: small river; feature: stream; material: water | place: USA: North Carolina | collected 2016-07-28 ... | reverse complement strand
CAGCATCTGTTTGGGCAGATGATGATGAATTTGAAGACGCTTAAGTCTAGACTTTCTTTAAACCACCCTAGAGAAGGGTTTTACAAATGCAAATTGTTTTCCACACACGTCAAGCACATTTAGCTGACGATTTCAAAGATATCGCAACTGAAAAATTACAAGCACTAGGTAGATTCAATGTAATGATGGATCGAATAGAAGTTGAAATTATTCACGAGCAGAATCCCAAACAAGGAAAGCAATCACACAAAGTTGTCTTAACTGCAAAAGGCGCAGGACCACTTGTACGTGCAGAAGCATCAGAATTTAACGATGTCGCTGCTTTTGATAACGCTGTTAAGAGTTTCGAATTACAACTTCGAAAGATTCACGAGAAGAGCAAAGATCATTCTCGTGAATCAATCAAACATTTAGGACAGTAACCAGGCTGCCGCTTTTGGTGGCAGTGAATTAGTAACTGGATGGCTGGAGAGTAGAACTTTGCCAGCGAATGAGCGCTCTGAGTTTGAAATGTTGATTACCACTTCGATAGCTCCGCGCTTATAGGAAAGCACTCCATCTTTACTGGTCCAAGTGATCTCACCACTTCCTACAAAGTGCTCTTTGCGTACTTGTAGCGCTCTGCGATAAAGATTTAATGATGAGTTTGGATCTTTTTCTTCATTTTCAACAGTAAATTCGCGCCAAGCATCTTGTAGCGGTAGCCAAGGTTTACCTGAAGTAAATCCAAACGGTGCTTTATCGCCGCTCCAAGGCATAGGTACACGTGCTCCGTCGCGACCTTTCTGTTTTCCACCAGTGCGGAAATAAATTGGATCTTGGCGATCGGAATCGGCCATCTCTCCGGAAGGAAGGCCAAGTTCTTGTCCGTTATAGATATATGCCGATCCTGGAAGCCCAAGAATAAATAGCGCCATAGCTCGAGCAGCATCCGCACCAATTCTTGAAGCTACTCGCTCTGAATCATGATTTGATAAACACCAAGTTGGCCATGCGCTCTGTTCTTTAACTAACTGCAACATATCTGAGATCGCTGTATATAGATAAGCAGAATCAAATGGCGCATTCATAACATCAAAATTAAAGAATTGATGAAGTTCATCTGGTCGTACATATAAAGTTGCGCGCTTTGGTGGATGTACCCAGATCTCGGCTACGGCCATGATGTCCCGATCCCCGTATGAATCGAAAATCTTTCGCCATTGCCTATAAATATTATGTACGCCATCGCGATCAAAGAATGGGATATTTGCTAAATAAGCGGTTCTTTTTTCTGCATCCATCAAGACGTCTAATCGGAGTGCATCACTTAGCCCTTGCGGATCATGATGATCTACGTGAATTGCCTCTTTAGCTAGGCCGTGCGCCACATCAATACGGAATCCATCGGCACCTAGATCAATCCAGAACCGAATTGTCTTCTCAAAATCCGCCATAACCTCTGGGTTTTCCCAATTTAAGTCTGGCTGAGAAGAATCAAATAGATGTAAATACCACTGACCATCTTCTACCTGCGTCCAAGATGGCCCACCAAACAGAGAGATCCAATTATTTGGTGGAGTATTTGCATCTTTTCCATCATAAAAATGGAATCTATTTCTTGCAGCAGAACCGGCTGGAGAACGAAGCGCTTCTTTGAACCATTCATGTTCGGATGAGAAATGGTTTGGCACAATATCGACAACTACTCGAAGTCCAAGCGCATGCGCTTTAACAAAGAGCTCTTTTACATCTTCTAAATTTCCAAAGCGTGGATCAACATCGCGCGGGTTTGCTACGTCATAGCCGCCATCTTTATTGGGCGATGTATAAAAGGGGCTTAGCCAGATTGCATCAACACCTAAATCACATACATATTCCAAGCGCGAAGTGATGCCTTTTAGATCGCCTTCACCGTCGCCGTTGCTATCTTGAAATGAGCGAGGGTAAATTTGATAAATAACAGCTTCATTCCACCACTTAGACATGGTTAAACTTTAGTCTATGAGCAGCCAAGATAGATTAGATCGATTTGCAGCGCACGGTAAAGAATTCCAAGATGTGCTTTCAACAATACCTGAAGCCCATCGTTACACCATGGTCGAAGGTGGTTGGTCGGCAGCCTACGTAGTTCATCACATGGCAGATGGCGAGCTTCATTTTGCATCGCGTTACCTACACGCAATTGGCGACGAATCCCCAAACATTCAGCCATTTGATGAAGAGGCTTATCCAGAGCGCGTTAATTATGCAAAGCGAAAGGTGAAAACCTCACTTGCAGCGCTAGTTGGAATTCGTGCTTTAGTTTCAGAGATTCTGGCAAATGCAACAGATGCAGATTGGGATCAAGTTTCAAACCATCCAGAACTTGGCCCCGTTACTTTAAGTGAGCTATTTGAGAAAGCTGATAGCCATATAGTTGCGCACACCAATCAATTGCGCGAAATATCTACGCACTTTGCTTAATTAATTTTTTGGTGAATCTCTTTAAGTAATTGATGCACTTCAGAGGAGATTTGTTTTAGTTCGGCTACTTCAAGTTTTGCCAATTCGAATTCACCGAGGGCGGCAGCATGTGTTTCTGCAATTTGTTGATCAACTTTTTCAGAGCTAATCTGCTGACCGACCATGATGATTGAAAGCAAGACTAATTGAAGGAATGTCTGCGCTACCCAGGAGACAATCACGATTACATCATGAGATGCGATTGCTTTCGGCAGTGAAATCAATGCGATGCCTGCAAAGATGTAAGCGCAAGCCATAGTTCCAACACCAGAAGTGATTAGTAGAGCCAATTTTCGATTGAATTTTCCGAGCATGTAAGAAGCGTATTAGACTGCGCCCCATGTCTAAAGTACTTGGCTCACTTCCAGTTGGAGAGCGTGTTGGTATCGCATTCTCCGGAGGTCTCGACACCTCTGTAGCGGTTGCGTGGATGCGCAATAACGGTGCAATTCCATTTACATACACCGCTGACCTTGGCCAGTACGACGAACCAGATATCGCATCAGTTCCTGGTCGCGCCAAGCAGTATGGAGCTGAAGGATCACGTTTAGTTGATTGCAAGACCGCAATGGTCGAAGAAGGTTTAGCTGCAATCGCTTGCGGTGCATTCCATATACGCGCTGGGGGAAAGCAATACTTCAACACCACACCAATAGGTCGCGCCGTAACCGGAACTTTATTGGTGCGCGCCATGCTTGAGGATCAGGTTTCAATTTGGGGCGATGGCTCTACCTACAAGGGTAATGACATCGAACGCTTCTATCGTTACGGACTTCTTGCAAACCCTGCGCTACGTATTTATAAGCCATGGCTTGACCAACAATTTGTAACGGAACTTGGCGGTCGTACTGAGATGTCCGAATACCTGGTTAAACACAACCTTCCTTATCGCGATAGCGTTGAAAAGGCTTACTCGACAGATGCAAATATTCTCGGTGCAACTCACGAAGCAAAATCACTTGAGTTCTTAAATTCGAGCCTTGAAATTGTTAACCCAATCATGGGCGTTAAATTCTGGGATCCAGCAGTAAAGATTGATTCCGAAGATGTAACTATCGAATACCTACAAGGTCGCCCAGTTGCAATTAACGGTAAGCGCTTTGAAGATGTTGTTGAGTTAATGCAGAGCGCCAACGAAATTGGTGGTCGCCACGGACTAGGTATGTCAGATCTAATTGAAAATAGAATTATTGAAGCTAAGAGCCGCGGAATTTACGAAGCTCCGGGTATGGCGCTGCTATTTATTGCATACGAACGATTAATAACAGCGATTCATAATGAAGACACAATTGCTAACTATCACGCGGAAGGACGCCGCTTAGGTCGCCTACTTTACGAAGGTCGTTGGTTTGATCCACAATCATTAATGCTTCGTGAATCACTTACTCGTTGGGTGGCATCTGCAGTAACTGGCACAGTCACTCTTCGCTTACGTCGTGGCGATGATTACTCAATCATTAACACTGAAGGTCCAGCATTTAGCTATCACCCTGAGAAGTTATCTATGGAACGCACTGAAGATGCGGCATTTGGCCCGGTAGATCGAATTGGTCAGCTAACAATGCGCAATTTGGATATCGCAGATACCCGCGCAAAGTTGGAACTTTATGCAGCTCAAGGACAGCTTGGTGATGGCCAATTCAAATTAGTAGGCGAGTTAGAGAATAAAAAGAAGAAGTAATTACAAATTAAAAAGCCCCGAGGAGTTCTCCCCGGGGCTTTCTTATTTAACGATTATGGCTTTGTGATTCGACCATCAAGCTTAGGTAATTGAGTTACCTTGCCAGCTGCCAGGTCAGCCTTTAGACCTGCAACCAAGATGTCTACCAATAGGCCACCAATCTTTGCAGTTGTTGGATGGAATACATCAACATATCCATCGCCACCTGAGACCATGAAGTCAACTGTAGAGACCGTAAATTCAACTGAACCATCGTTAGGAATATCTTTTCCATCGGCGGTCTTAATTGAAGTTACACGGCTAAATGCTGCCTTAGATGGATCAAATGCAAACTTGAATCCTGAAATCTGAGGGAAGCGGCCAGCGGATGGATATTGAGAGACACCGTTTTCAATTGCCTTCCAGATATCTGAACCTGTCATCTTTGTAGTTGCTACGTAGTTACCAAATGGGAATACGGTTAAGGCATCGCCAAGAGTTACATCGTAAGGACCTGTAACACCGGTTGCTGGACGGACAAGTGTCTTATCAGCAGGTGTATAGGTCTTTGCAGGGAAGGTGTCGCGAATACCGCCACCGTTGATGATTGCTAACTGAGTCTTTGTTGACGCACGAACTAGATCTGCCATGTAGTTACCCATTTCAGTCTCGCCTGAGCGCTCAACTGCAGGTGTTCCTCCGCGAGGGAAGATTCCAGAAACTTGGCCAATCTTCACATCAAGTTTTGCTGAAACCTGATCCTTGTACTTCTTAACTAACGCAGCTGCGGTTGCATCTGGAGTTAATTTAGAGATTGATGCTGCAGTTACGACGTTTACATGAGCACCTAGAACCTTAGAAGAATTCATACATACAGATACCTGGTTATATGAAACGCCTGAGTTCGGAACTTGAGCTACAACTTGTGCTGGTGCCCAACGGTTATTTGCTGAAATTGTGCTGTACTGCAAGTGGCTGTGGCCGCCGAAGACAACTGCAGCGCCTTTAATTCCAGCTGCTGAAGTATTTAGTGTTCCTGAAGCTACGCCGCCCTTGTTCTCAGCCCAACCTTGGTGGTTAAGCACAACAACTAGATCTGCGCCTGCAGCCTTTGCCTTAGCAATTGCCTTATTGATGTAAGCGGTATCTGGAGAGATTGTGATTCCAGATAGGTTACTTGGAAGCACCACATCAACTGTTTCAGGAGTATTCATTCCAACTACACCAAGTTTTACGCCGCCGCGTTCGACGATTACGTAATCTGTAACCTTATTTGCGCCGGTATTAAGTGGAGCTAGTGATGAATAGTTAGAAACGACCCACTTATTTGTCGAAAGATTAATCATCTTGACGATATGTGCCATATCGCGGTCATGTTCGTGGTTACCAAATGTTGAAACATCGAACTTCATTAGGTTCATAGCTTCAACAGTTGGAATCTCTTCGAACTCGGATGAGATTGCAGGTGATGCACCGAAGTTATCGCCAGCAGACAATGTGAATGTTGCAGGAACCGCCGCACGGTCCTTTGCAAATGCTGTGGTCAGAATTGCCGCACCAGCATTTGTTGAAGTACCTTCGATTGCACCGTGGAAATCGCTTAGTTGATCAAGCTGAATTACACGAAGATCACTTCGCTTATTTACGATTGATAGAGCCGCAGCACCAATGGTCTTTGCAGTCCCTGGTGCGCTAATGCCGTATGCGTTAACCGCAACAACTGTTGGCGTTACTGAAGTCTGTCCATCGACTACCGGAAGAATCGTCTGCATATGCGCTTTAGTTGGCGATACGTAAATAGGACATGAACCTTGTCCACCAGATACAACGTAAGTTGTTACTTCTGGTTGAACATTAGATGGTGCAACCCACTTGACCATGATGCCCGCTGATGAAACTGATGCGGTTACATTCTTTGGTGCCGCTGGGATGCTGTATTGCTCTGCAGAGTTGGCTGCCGGTGTTATTGCAAGAGTTGCCGCAAATAGAGCGAAGACACCGATAAACGAGATTTTCTTTTTCATATTCAAAACGTCTCAGTTTCCTTTTAATCGAGGGTTAACAAGGGGGAAAGTTGAATTGAACACTACTAGAGGAGATTCAATTGGAATCGAAGTAAGCGTGGGGTGGCGCTCGTTAGTGAGTGATTTATCTAAAGTCTTAGTCGAGAGTTATGCGTGAATCCACCATGCAGCATATGGTGGAACAGCTACCTGGCCAGCGAAATGCATCTGGCGACCTGAGATAGCTTCGGTTCGGTCGCCAAATGCGACACCGTAAGAATCCAAATATTGAGTCTTCTCGGTCAAGTTGTAAATTTCAGTTAAAAGACCAGCAGCATGTTTACGTCTAATTAAAAGTATTGCACCATCATTTCGCGCTTCAGTTTCTGCGGTAACGCTCGCATGAATCGAATCTAAACTCTTACGTGCTTTAATTAATTTTGTAATGCCTTCATAAACTCGGCCAGCAACGCCTTCACCGTTTGATGCGCTCTTTGCCAGTTCCCAATCCATCTTTGGTCGATGTATCCAACGATTGTCATCGGCCTTTGCTGGATCGTTCTTGTAACTCTCATCGTTAAGCATGCCAAGTTCATCGCCCATATATAGAAGCGGGATACCGCCGAAGCCAAAAACAATGGCATAAGCACATATCAAACGATTAATTGCTACATTTAAATCTGCCGCATCTTTATTCTCAATTGCGCGTTCGATTCCAATCAAGCTTGCAGCGCTACCGGATGTCCTTCGATCTCCTGTAAGTGGATTTGATTGGAAGTGCACTCCGCGTGCAAAAGAGCCAGGAAATTCATTTCCATAAAAATCGGCACAGAAGTTTCGATGGCCACCACCATTAATTCCAGCCGCTGCCGCATCAGAGTCATCAATTGCCCAACCAATATCATCGTGGCAACGAAGATAAGTAGCCCACGCACTTGTAGTTGGTACTGGCGCAAAGCGATTTAGCGCAGTATCTAAAAGTCTGCCATCACGAGAGGCAAGTGCAGACCAGATTTGCACCATTAATGAGTTGTGATAAGCAAGGTCAGAAACTTTTCCAGCATGCTCACCTTGGCCTAAATAATGAACCACATCTTGCGGGCCAACAATTGCCTCAGCCTTATAGATAAGTGCGGGGGTAACAATCTTTGAGATTGCTCGTAGCGCTTGAGTAATTGAATGTACTTCAGGTTGGTTTTGGCAATTGGTGCCAAGGCGCTTCCAGATAAAGGCGATTGCATCTAAGCGAACACAATCAGTGCCTTGGTTGGCCAAATATCCAATGATGTCTACATATTCAAGGAAGAGGTTTGGATTAGACCAATTTACATCCCACTGGAATTCATTAAATGTGGTCCATACATATTTACCCATATCTTCGTAGTAAGTGAAGTTTCCTGGGGCAAAAGTTGGAAAGATTTCAGGAAGTGATTTCTCATATTGATCTGGGATTTTCCGATCTGAATATGCATAGAAATAATCTAAATACCTTGCTTCGCCTGCTCGAGCTTTTAACGCCCATTCATGTTCTTTAGCGACATGGTTAAGTACTAAATCTAAAGTTAGAGAGATTCCAGCTTGGTGAAGATCGCTAGCAAGTTCGGCTAAATCCTTCATAGTTCCAAGGTCAGGACGGACCGATTTGTAATCCATGACGGCATAACCACCATCGCTATTTCCCGGACGTGGATTTAGAAGTGGCATTAAATGTAGATAGGTGACACCTAACTCTTTTAAGTAGCCAATTTTCGAACGAATGCCTTGTAAGTTCCCAGCGAATAAATCTGTGTAACAGACATATCCAATTGCACTTGGATCTTGGAACCAATCTGGCTGCAAAATTCTTTGGTTATCTCGATGACGCAACTCTGCAGATCTGGCCTTATGAATTCGGGCTATTACATCAACAATCTGTGGCAAGAGCGTATGCGCGTCATAAACGACCTCGATGCCATCCCAGAGGTCTTCTACGTATCTATCAAAACGATCCAATAGACCATTTAGGTCCGGGTCCCCAGATAGCGCCTTGGCCAATCTCTGGCGACTGGCGGCGATAGCCTGTGAACTCATGGCTGCGAGTTTAGGCATTGGCTTTTGTAAAAGTAACGAAAATAAATATCACTTTGATAACAGGGTTCGTAAAATCAAATCAAATGCGAGACCGTCAGGGTTGATAACTGAGAAATGGTCGCCGCCTGTGATTTCCATGAGCGATGCGCCTTTGGTTTTTGCAAAATCGCGTGAGTGGGAGAGCGGGACTCGTTGATCGCTATCGCCATGAATTATGTAGATATGTTGATCCAAAATTTTTTTCATCGGATCAAAAATACTTATGTCGGTATCGCCGAAAAACTCTGCGACAGCATTATCGCCAAGGCCCTCTTCTTTGGTTCTCTCTAGATCTGAAACTGGCGCCAATAAAATCAATTTATGTGCGTTGCTATTCGAAACCATCGCAATCTGTCCGCCGACCGAGAAGCCAATCAGTGCAATTGAATCAGTCAGCTGGGATAGCGCAGTATTTACATCATTAAATAAATTTTCTGGTTTCCCTGCTTCGCGGCGATATTCAATATTTGCAACTTTAAAACCATTTCCAGCTAATTTTGATCCAAGCGCACGCATATGTTCGCGAGTATGTACCGAACGCCAATAACCCCCGTGAATTAAAGTTACTAATGGGCCATCTCCGTCATAGAACTCAATTAATTGATCTGGGTGAGAGCCATAGGAAGTAACTCGATCAGGATCCGGCCCGACCACCCATGGCGTCTGCATTAACCGATTAACTCTTGCTTGTGGCTACGGCTGACATCATGAATGCAATTGAGGCTCTCTTCTTTCTTGCTGCAGGCATTGCATAGCAAGAAGAGTTCGTGGCACTGTGGATTTGAGCAGTTGTAAAAGTCTTTGGTGGCAGATTTGCAGACATCGCATTTACCGATAACTTTTGTTTCATCACTAAAATCAATTGTCATTCGATCATCAAAAGTGTAGAGAGAACCCTCCCAATGCGAAGAATCTGCATACTTATTTCCGTAACGAACAATTCCGCCTTCGATTTGATAAACCTCTTTAAATCCACGATTCACCATCACCGCAGACAAGATCTCGCATCGAATTCCGCCAGTGCAGTAAGTAACTACTGGCTTATCTTTTAGATCGTCGTATTTTCCACTTTCGATCTCTTTAATAAAATCACGAGAAGTTACAACATCTGGAACTACAGCATCTTTGAATTTACCAATTTTCGCTTCAAAGGCATTTCGGCCATCAAAGAAGACCACGTCATTGCCGCGCTCTGCGACCAACTTGTCTACCTCGTATGGTTTTAAGTGCTTACCGCCGTTTACAACTCCATTAATATCTACTTTGATCTCATCTGGCGCACCGAATGCAACCAATTCATCACGTACGCGTACACGTAGGCGTGGGAAGTCATTGCCGGTTCCATCTGACCACTTAAAATCAATTTTCTTAAAGCCTGGATACTCTTTGGTTTGGCGTACATATTTCTTTAGCGCCGACATTTCGCCACCGAGGGTTCCATTGATGCCGTGCTTTGAAATCAGAATACGACCCTTGATTCCTAGAGATTCGCATAGGTGGCGCTGCCATAGGCGAACAGCTTCCGGGTCAGCAATCGGCGCGAAGCCGTAATACAGAATGACCTTCTGAAGTTCCATAAGGGAATTCTAAGGCTCAAAATTCAATCTTTAAAACGGCTCCCTTGCCACCTTCTAAGTTTGAAATCAACCAGTTGCTTGAAATTGACGAGTATAGGGAGCTACCTAAGCCAGGTTTTAAGGTCTTTATTCCTTCACCGTTATCTTCTATTAAAAGCTCAATTTTTCTATTAGGCATTCGATTAGCTTTGACGATTGCTTTTGAAGCACCGCCGTGCCGGTAGGCATTTAAAAGTGCTTCGTTAAGTACATCAGCAATTTGTCGCATTTCAACTTCAGAGGCATCGAGAGCTTCGATGCCAATTAGTGAAACTTGAACTATGCCATCCCATTTATTGGCAATTTCATTTACATCTGACAATGAATTAATCTCAGAATTTGCCAAGTAATCTTTAGAGGGCATCTTAAGTGATTGAAGCGCTCTATCTATTTCGATATCAAGCTGTCTTTTATCGTTTTTGCGGCCGGCTAATTCAACTGCCATAGCAGCTGCCATCAATTTGGATTGGATTGTTCCATGTAAATATTTAGCCATATCACGACTTAGACGATCCACATCGCGTCCTTTTGCGATTAGCTCGAGTCTCTTCTCATCAACCAATCCACGAAGAGTCTTGATTTGATAAATCTGCGTACGAAGAGCTGAATCAACAATTCCTGTAATTAAAATAAGGGCAATTAGCCAGAATGTATCAATTAAGTCCAAAGGCGAATCGTTATAGTCAGTAGATTTATATATAAGTTCAACCACCGGATAATGAATCATCGCTATTCCAACAAGTATAAACTCAAATGAGTATTTCATTCGACCTCTCAAAAGATCGAGAAATATTTGAGCTATTTCTAGTAGGACCCAAACCAACATTCCCTTAAGTATCAATGTAAATGTTGGATGCCAAATGTGATTCTCGTGGCGAAGCGCGGCAAAAGTTGTAATGAAATAGAGCGGCAACACAAGAGCTGGTCTAAATTTCATGTTCTGGAATGCGAATCTAAGAAATTCATATGAAGAAAGTTTTAACTCTTTTCGTCGGGCTTTCCAAATCTCATGACTTAATGGTCTGATGGCATTTTGTGCTGTGTCTCGTAATGTAGTTGCGATTTTCTGCCATTGAACTTCGACGCTAGAACCCTCTTGAATTTTTGATTGAGCCTCAATAAGAATTTTTGTTAGATTTTTATCAACTTTTTCGGATAGGGAAGATTGCATCTCTTCATAAACTGAATCATCATTTGAGACCTTCTCTTCGAGAAATATGTAATCACTTATAAGACGATTACGTTCAGTTGTATATTCATAAATTGCTTTTAGAAGAAAAGCTGTTATCGGCAGAGTTGTCATACCAACTAGCAATCCATTAAACGTTCTAAAGTAAAGATCAACTAGGCGGACTCCCGAAAAGCCTTGCATAAAAAATGCGGTAAACGACGTAAAGAAACCTTTTATGAAACCCAATGTGGCTCCAAATGCAATGAAGACCCAAAGAGGATATTGCTTGCCGTCTTTCTTTCGAAAAATCGTAATATCAGATAATGCGTATATTGCAGCAGCAATCGCCCAACCAGTAGAAGAGGCAACTATCCAATCAAAAAATGTCATTGCCGACGTAGATGTTCGGCGCTCCTGAAGTGCAGGAGAAATGATCGCTAAAGGAGTAGCAAGCGCTGCAACGCGGTAATTTATTAAATATTTACCATCAATTTCTTGCCAATAGTTTTGGCTACTTGGCATGTTTTGTTGGTCCTGCACCAGTCATTTGGTAATAGAGTCTTGAAATTTGAACTCGCAAATTCTTATCTAAATCAGATTTTAAGCCCAGTTCTTTGGCAAGTCTAGAAATGGTTTGTTCAACAGATTTCTCATTGATGCCACGCAACTTTGCAATCTGCATGTTGGAATGCCCATTTGCTACAAGTCTCATTATCTCGATCTGATTATCAGTTAGCTCAGATTTAGGAGGCATCACAAGTTTGTCGCGTTTTGTTAAATTATTAGCGTTCCTTATTGCCTCTTCAATCGCGTTGCTTAATCGATCAATCTTGCTTGTTTCTTTTTTAATTAAGTAAATACTTCCAACGGGAAGCATGGGCATATTTGGAGAGAGCAATCTTGGATCTTCGAATGTTGTTAACATAACAATTCCGATTTTTGGGAGAGCTCTACGAAGAGCTAAAGCTAAATCAATTCCGTTTGGTCCAAGACCAAGATCTAAATCAAGTAGCGCTACATCCGGCTTAAGCATCTGAGCTGCCTTAATTGCGACTGCCGCAGAACCTGATTCAATTACAACATCAAAATCTTGCATCTGTAATGTGGTGACCAACATTGAACGTGTGAAGTCGTCATCATCGACAACCATCACTCGGGTTCTAGCCATGACAAATGATTACCTAACTTCGTGCTATCACCCAAGGGTTCGCCCTAAAGTCTCAAATTTGTATGGTTAGCCCAGCGTCATTTCAGTCATGTCGAGGTGATGAAATTGCTAATCTAATTGGACTTTTGTTCTAATGGCTTAAATACACTCATGAGAAGTGGCAATGTTGCATCAGCATTTAAGTTTTTTCTCTACGCACTCGTAACTTCGCTTATTTTATTGGGTTTTACCAGTTTAGATGCAAGCGCTGCAACAACTACGCGCACCACTAATAGAGGCTTATCTGGTTCTCAAGGACCATTGATCACTGTTAACGGAAAAGTAACTTCTGCAACTTCTTTAACTGGCGCAAAAGGTCCAATCACTGGCGTAATTTCAAAGCAAACTTCTGATGTTGTTGTTTTAGGTACAAGTACAAAGATTGCACAATCAATTTCTTCTGCGATTAATGGCAAGAATGGATCCACCGGAAAAGCAGGAGCCGTAGGAGCAACTGGCGCAACAGGTGCAACTGGTGCAACTGGCCCAGCTGGACCACAAGGCGTTCAAGGCCCTCAAGGATTACAGGGGCCGCAAGGTGTGCAAGGTGCTAAGGGTGAAACTGGCGCAACGGGACCACAAGGCCCAGCTGGTCCAGCAGGCCCGGCAGGCCCAGCAGGCCCGGCAGGCCCAGCTGGCTCCGGTGGTGGTGGAAACTCTAATTACCAACTAAATTCAAGTGATTTATCAAAAGTTTTAACTGCAGGATCAGTAACTTTCAGCGATGGCGGTTCGTCTGCATCGCTAACAATCTCTCCAATCTCAAACATGTTGCAAGTTTCTCTAGATTTACCGAAATCACTTTTTAATTCGTCAGGTGGCGCAGGAACAATTGGACCTAAAGGCGACAAGGGAGACAAAGGAGTTAAGGGCGATACCGGTCCCCAAGGCTTGCCAGGAACTAACGGCACAAATGGCACGAATGGAAGTAACGGCGCAACTGGAGCACCAGGTGCAAAAGGTGACAAGGGCGACAAGGGCGATAAAGGTGATCCAGGTACACCCGGTAAAGACGGAATTGGTTCACTTACATTGGGAAACGCAACTTGTAACAATAATCAAAAAGTAACATCTATTTCTTTAAGCGGTTCAACATTAAGCGTTGTATGTAATGACAACGTTAATAGCGGTGGAAACAATTCGTCACAAG
>ERZ650311.1190-NODE-1190-length-13409-cov-10.510933_pt1 | contig 13409 bp, 2 predicted proteins | sample MGYA00376247_ERZ650311 | MGnify/ENA primary metagenome ERZ650311 (study PRJEB26733, sample SAMN07839324) | wastewater metagenome | biome: small river; feature: stream; material: water | place: USA: North Carolina | collected 2016-07-28 ... | reverse complement strand
TCTTGCCCTTCATATCTGGGTTGAGCTTTGTAACTGTGCTCATTCCAAATGTTCCAGTTGGGTAGACAGCTGCCTTGCCTGAAGCGAAGTCTGCTGGAGCAACTGTGTCGTTGTATCCAGAAACGTTAGCTGGGAAGCAACCCGCATCGTTCATCTGCTTGTACTTAGTTGCAATGCCCTTGAACCAGTCAGAAGTAAGGTCTTCCTTACCTGATTCGATTGCTGCAACGTGTGCCTTAACTTCTGCAAGTGGAGCAGAGTTCATCATGAATGAGTTGAGAATCTGTCCTGCATTTCCACGTGTAGCTGCTGGCCATGCGAAAGGAATGATTCCATCGCCCTTTACCTGCTTACAGAATGCAAGGAGGCTGCTCCAAGTTGTTGGAACCTTGTAACCCTTCTTAGCAAAGAGCTCTGTGTTGTAGATAGGGTTGTTAAAGAGTGACTGGTATGGAACACCATAAACCTTGCCATCCTTAATTGCTGGTGTAAGTGCAGACTGAATTACATTCTGCTTTACATAGCGATCAGCTGAGATGTCGCGGAGCATTCCGCCGTTGTAGAACTGGTCGAATTGACCTCCACGTGATGTTACGAAGACTGCTGCCTTCTTGTTCACGCTGATCTTTGAGTATGCAAGGTTTGTGTAGTCAACAGAGGTCATGATGACCTGGTTAACGAAAGTACCTGGATTTGCTTCCTGGAACTTATCGATAATGCTCTGGAAGACTGCCTTATCTTCTGGGCGCCAGTGGTGGAACTCAATTGTTCCCTTTGGTGCCTTCATGGCTGCAACTGGAGCTCCTGAGTTTGCACCCAAACGAACGCGCTGCCATGTGAGCTTTCCATTTGATCCCTTGACACATACAAGCGATGTAGTCAGGTTTCCGGTGCTTACGCCTTCAGTTGTACAGGTCTTACCGAATTCTTCACCTGCAGCAAATGTCGCTGGAACAGATGTTGCGATAAGAGCAAACACTGCTGTTGCAACTGCGCCGAAGGTCTTTAGTCCTTTAGCTTTCATTTATGTAGTCCTTGCCTTGTGGGTTTGAGGGGTTGTTTTACTTACCATTCAGTGAGGGGAATGCCGAGCATCTCTGCCATCTTGCGAATACCCGGTCTCACATCAATCCATGAAATGACTAAGTGATGCGGATAGCCGCCAGTGACTATTCCATTTACCAAGACAGCAGCATCTGGCTCTGTTCGAACTGTCGCTGTATTGCCTTGGAAGTGATTGGGAGCTGGGATTGATTCCCCTCTGCTCACAACCATACGTAAACCCGTGCGGTTGCTCGGATCTACATCCCGATCAATTCGGAACAGAGTTACTGGTCCGGTCTTGAGCGGAAAATTACCTGCAACGCCTAATTTGCGATTGCAGTGGATGTATTGCGTTGCACTCTGTGGGTCTGCAGCAAGTTTTGTCGCAGCAGATCCACAGTGCCAAAGACGAAGAAGTCCTTCTTTCTCAACGAGGTCAACGATATCGACCAAGTAATTTTCATCTGAACCAAGAGCCTCGCAGACCAACATTGTGACTGCGCCTAGAACATCTCGTTCGCAAGTTGTGACTGTTCCTCGATCTGAAAGACGACCGAGGGAAGAGCAGATACAAGCACCCAAATCTGTTGGGAATTCAGGCCAGCATCGAATTGCGATTGCATCAAGCGCATCCTCTTCGCGCCAATCATCGAGTGCAACTTCAACTCCATAAACTTTTTTAGCTTGCTCTACATTGACATCACCGAGAGATGGTTGAGCTGCAAGTGCTGATGCGTATGCCTTATCTGCGCGATCGGTCTCTACCTTTGAAATACGATCAAAAGCATTATCGATTGAAATCTGTCGTACATCTAAACCGAAGAGTGAATTTAATTTTGGACCATCAAAGAGACACGGTGTGAATCCAACAGGAGCATCGCCCACTGCACCGACGCGCTTTCCTTTAAGCCATGCAAAAGCTTCATCTGCAACAGATTGCGATGCTAGCTCTCCAGAAATTGGTGATGGAGTTACAGCAGGTGGTAGTTCACCTTTTATTGCATTTGCGATTGCTTGGCGAACATGTGGTTCATCTGCATTTCCATGTATGTGGCGAATTGATTGACCCGCATCCATCAGCGCATGCGCTGCAAGATTGACGCCACACATTGAGTTGAGTTTGAGACGCTCCCCAACTTCACCAGGCTCGCGCATCGACCATCCAAGGATTGGGCCGCGCACCTTTCCGAGAAGTTCTACAGCAGGTGATGCATCTGAGAATGAAGCCATAAAGAGAATATGAAGATCTGCTTCCGGGAGAGTGACCGCTGCAACATCTTCTACGGTCATTACTAGCTCTGCTGGTCCGACCACTGTGGCACCAAGATCTTGAAGAAGTGCTCGTGCGCTATCGAAATTAGCCTGTGCGCATGCGAGATCAAAGGTAGGACGGGCAAGTGCAACAAGAGCGACGGTGCTCATAATCCTCCAAGTGGTAAGACCTCTTGCGGAAGTCTGCCGGTGGAGGGCACCTATCGTCAATGGTCTAGCGGGACCAATTGAGCGATTTATCCAATCGTTATAAAGAGCCCTTGCCCCTATTTACGCAGGAGATCAGGGCGAATTCGCCCGCGGACCTCACGAGATGGCCAGAGATGGTCTCCGGTGAGCAGGGTCAAGCCGCCTTCCTGGGCGATTACCGTCTCCTCGACCTTCCACCCTTTACCTGTTGGGTTCCATGCAATCGGCTGATTCGACTGAATCAAGCGGGCGCTGGATTGTGTCGCTGGCCAGTCGCGAGGCATAAATCCTGTCGGACCGCCCTGGTGGTGGTGGTGCCATTCATTGCTATCAAAACCATGGCGGCCATATGAGGTCGTCGCTACATCAACTACGGATGAGAACGGCTTGCCAACGATTGTTGCATCAAGCAAATCCGCTTCAACCTCAAGAATGGCTGCATATTCATTTTCTTCGGTTGCCGCGAGCTCGCCAAAAGTCACGATGCGAGTTACTGAAGCAATCAATCCTTTCTCCTTTGCACAGATTGAAGCGCTAGCCCGAGCGCCAATCTGCGCTTCAGTCGGTAGCGGGTGGCGGAACTTCTTTACCCGTGACTCCCCTGCGACTCCTAAGAATGAAATTTCTAAATTGTGGCGCCATAACGCGGAGGTAATTCGGGCAGCTACATCTATCTCACGATCATTGCTATCTACTTCTTTCATTGCTTCGCCCAGCGCTAAAGCTGAACGTCGTGAAATATCGGCGTAGCGAGCCTGATCATATTCATCAAGCGATGCACGAAGTATCTCAATCTCAGTTCCTAGATCTGTAAGACCTGCACCAGGTTGATCACATCCGATTGCTAAGCCATCTGCAAGCCCGTGATTGCGACCTTCCCACCACTGAACAACTTTTATTTCGAGACCTTGTGGAAATTCTTCTGCGGCTAGGCGTGGTGCTTCAATGGCATTGGTGACTGCGTAGACCTTGCTTTCAGTGATGACAAGGTCAAAGCATGCTGCATCAATAGTCGTTGGCACATGTGCACGGCCGCTGATCGCCCAGGCAAGGTTTGGGTTTCGTCGCAAAATAAGTGCAGGAAGCCCCTTTGAGGCCATTAACTCTCGTAGAGCAGATATCTTGCCGGTAAATGCCTCACCATGATTCATGTGTGAAAGCGTACCTACATTAAGGCAAGATTGTGAAGTCGTAGAAGCGCATTGATGTGCCTCCTGATGTCACAACTTCAATTCCATCCATGGCTGTTGGTATGACACCCGCAGGAACTTCAACTGTAATTTGCGTTGCAGAATCCGCATTGAATGTAGTTGCGTCATAGAAGACGTTGAAGATGACTCGAAGAACATTGATGAACTGAGTACCGGTGAGAACTATGACATCACCTGCCCGAGCTGAATCAGGGTTTGCCAAGGTAATGGTTGGCGCGCAGCCAGTTGTACAAGAAGTGTTTCCGATTTCGAGCGGAGTAACGTGCTTAATCTCAATTCCATTTGGTCCACCGCTTGGAGTAATCGTATAGACGGTGTAGTTACGGATCATAACTGTTACTGAATCAGAGGTTGCTGGAAGATAGTTTCGATTTCCAGCCAAAGTTACGCTGACCACGCAGAGACCTGGAGTGCTTGCATCAAGTCGGTTAGTGCTCAAAGTACATGCGCCCGACAGCTTGTTGTAAGTAACTGCTCCACCGGGATTATTTCCACCTGTAATGTTGAGGTAGTACGGCACGGTAATTTCAGCGTTAACGTTTGTAATAGTCACTGAATCCTGTGCAATTCGGTTAATCGTAAAGTTAATGACGCTCGACGCATAAAGTGGAGTCTCGTAGTTGCTGACCAAGCCGCTCTTGAATGCAATAGCTGAAGGCGTAATTGAGTACGTTCCAGCATCAATTGGCGTTCTGGTATCGCTATAGCTAAATGTTTCAAATGGGTTAGAGACAAATCCGTATGTGATCGTTATCGACTCCACGGCATCGGTGCCCTTGAGGCCAGTGACGGTGTAGACCGGAGTTATCGCCGCACGAACGCCAGGTGTGTAATCCACTGATGTAACTGGCGTGAAGGTAATGACTGGCGCATTTGCCTTTGCGATTGTCAGCGCCAATGGGTTGGTTGTCGTTGCCGACTCGTAGTTATCACCCATAGATATCGTCGCATTTAAGGTACAAGCCAAGGTTCCAGAGATAGCTGTCAGTAATCCATTGAGTGGATCGATAGTGCATCCCGGGTTTGAATTTAGCTTGTAAGAAATAACTCCATCACTAGCTCCGCCCGATACTGTCGAAGTCACCGTCGTCGTCTCGGTGTATTTCAGGGTGCTCACTGGTGCGGACAAGGTAATCGTTCTCGTTGCCTTATTCACTGTAACGGTATCGAGAACACTTCCAGCCAAGAAGTTAGCGCTTTGTTCTACATTCATGGTGATGTAGCAGGCACCCGCCTTAATTACCGAGATTCGAGCAGTCGATGAATCCACGGTGCAGTAATCAAGAGATGAGCTGACAAAGCTCTTTGCGCCATTTCCGCTTCGGGTAGCGGTTGATGTATCCACCGTCAGATTTGGCGCGTAAGTAACAATGTTCGTTGTTGCATAAACCAAAGACAAAGTTGGTGCGATGCGGTTAACAGTCAAAGTACCTGGTACAACAGTGACACCGAGATAGTTCGCCGAAATCGTTGAAATACCAGCGGTTGATGAATCTGGTGTAATCGTGAAAGTTCCAGCCTTCGTTGGCGCAGTTGTCTGATTTACAGAAGTCAGGTCATTTGCAGTGCCTGTGTAGATCATGCCAACCGCAGTCAAAGTATCGATAGATGCAAGGCCGCTATAGGTAAATGGCTTGGTCAATGTAATTGCAGAGCCATTGTTATAGAGAGCTGACTCATTTCCAGCAGTAACCGTCAGGGTATCTGCCTTACCGACTGTGATTGCACTCGTCGCTGTCGATGAGTCGTAGTTTGTTGTATCAGTTGGGGTCAACTTCGCGGTGATTGAGCGAGATCCAACAACGCTTGGTGTCCAAGTACAGGATGCAATGCCAGATACTGATGAGACAGCTGAACAACCGGTAATCACTGTTCCGGCGTCTTTAAATTCCACTGTTCCTTCGGTGGAAACCGATGCATAAACAGTGACCGAAGTTCCGTACTTTCCAGTCGTCACATTTCCAGGCAAGGTGATAGTGACAGTTGGAATCGCCTTATTAATGGTGATGTTAATTGTGTAGCTGGTTGTAGTTCCACCATTGGTTAGCTTGAGCACCTTAGAAGCAGATCCCGCCGGTACATTTTCAGGGACTGTTAAGAGAACTGAACCTGAAGTTGCGGAAGAGCCATTACTTATTGCAGTTAAAGAGACAGCATCTGTCACACGTGAAGGTGTTGGGTACTTCAAAATGATTAAACCACTTCCACCTGCAAAACCAATGCCGGTACTTCCTCCGCCACCTCCTCCGGAGTTATCGTCACCTGCAGATCCGTCGAGAGCACTTTGAGCAACTAAATTGGGGCTTGTCGCAGGAACATTTTCCTGTCGACCATTTCCTCCACCATTTGAGCCAGTGCCTCGGCCGGTTGAGAAGTAGGAGTACTCAATTCCGCCTGAGCCGCGACCGTCGGAACCTCCACCGCCTGCTCCGAAATAGAGAGTTGTTCCAGTCATGGCGGTTGATACTGCTGCGCCACCATTTGGTTTTGCAGAAGGTAAATAGGTAGGACAAACATCAGTACTCAAATAACCAACGCCTGCACCTCCAGCGCCACCGCCACCACCAGTTGTGCGACCGGATGCAGCGGTAGCAGAAGTTCCACCAGTTGAATAAGAACCATCCGTCTTTGCAATTTTATTTGCATCGGTACTGCTGCTAAGGCATCGGTAAGAGCCTCCACCGGCGTAACCGTTTACAGTGCCAGTGCCAAGCGAGCCACCATTTCCGTAACGGTAATCGGTATCGTAGAAGTTATTTCCACCGCCACCTCCTGAGCCTCCCGCGCTCTTAATAGTGGCAGTCACCGATGCACCAGCGCCACCTGTGATATTCGTGGTCGTTGACATGGAACCACCGCCACCGCCACCGCCAGCTGCTAGATAAGTCGTTGAACCACCAGCAGAAGCAAACGTTGAGTTTCCACCGCTGCCGCCGCGAATTTCTCCACCACTTGGTGCACCGCCTGCACCAGTTGTTGCCAGATAAGAAGTGCCAGCTGAAACTGGCAGGCCAGTACCAATAGCAACACCGCCGCCACCGCCGCCACCAGCGCGACCAGAACCACCAGCACCGCCGCCGCCCACAACTGCATAATCGACTGTAGAAACGCCGGCAGGCGCAATCCAGGTGCAGCCACCAACTGTTGTCAACATTTCATATGTGTAAGTGTCAATATTTCCAAGAATTGGAACACATACTTCAGTATCGGAGCCAACCGTAGTTCTATATCCGGCGGCGGCAGTTAAATTATTGATGTAGTAAGTCTGTTGATATAAATCACCGTAAGTCTTCGTGATGTTAAGAGAACCGCCGGTAATGGAGATTGGATCTTTCACGGTGAGTGAAATGACAAGTGAGGACTTTGCACCCTTGGAGTCAGTAACAGTCAAGGTGTCGATATATGTTCCAGATCCCACAGCATTGGTGAGATTGATAGTCATGGTTGCTGAATCAAAGGTAATTCCGGTAACCGTATTGGTATCAGGAGAAATTGCTTTATTTGAAAGAGCATAAGTAAACGGTGAATTTCCGTTGACAATCGAATAGACCGGTGACTTATAGACAACGTTCTTTGCCGCGATTAAAGTAGCTGGACCAAGAATTGTTGGGCCAGGCTTGATAATCACAGTAATGCCAAGTGACTTTGTGGCACCGACTTCATCGGTCGCTGTGACAGTCTCGTAGTAAGTACCAGGGTTGGCAGTTGGCTCGACCTTAAGCACCGCTTGGTTATTAGATTGCGTCAGAGTAAATCCACTTGTAGATGGAGTTCCCGTCAAGGTAAAGGTCTTGTTGCCAGTTCCGTATGTCGCGGTGAAGGTATCCCAGGCAGCAATTCCTGAGGTGGTGGTGATTGATGCCGCTGTGTATGTCTCTTGAATTGGCGGATTAATGGTGAATTTATATGCCAAGTTAGTCGTAGCAGATAAGGCATCTGTAGCAGTAACAGTTTCGTAAATCGTGCGAGCGGTTACTGAATCTGTCGCCGCAACAGTCGAATCAATATTGATTTTGTAGGAGTTTGCCGTAGAAGTATCAAGCGTAATTCCTGCAATAGTTGGCGCTAGAGCAAATGTCTTTGTTCCGGTTCCATCGGTTGCATTAGCTGCGGTAAGCGATGAGTTGATTCCCGCAGTTGTTGTGTAATTCAGAGTTCCAGAATTCGTCGCCAAGAATCGAGATCCTTGAGCATTAAAGTTCTGAAGAATTTCAGCATCCGAGAGTGCACGGTTATAGATAAGTACGCCACCAATTTGTCCGTTAATGAACTGATCGACGTTGTAATGCTTTCCAATATTGATTGGGTATGCACTTGTTGAAGTAGGAGCAGTCGTTCCCGCTGAGACTGCTGTACCAACTCGTATGCCATTGCTAAACATGTCCGAGTAATAGTTGGAGCCAGACTTATAGACCGAGTAGGCAATGTTGTACCAAGTATTTGCAACTGGCGTTATTGCAGAAGAAGCTGTGCTCCATGTGCTGCCGGTATACCAAGATCCATAAATCTTTCCGGCATTAAAAGCAATGACGTAGTTCATGCTCTGGCCGTTAACAGGATAGCTTTGGCAGAGAATGCATGCTCCACCGCTGGACGGTACTGATGAAAACTTTACCCAGACAGACGCTGTAAACGTTTCAAATGATCCAGGGTTTGCAATCTGCATGTAGTCAGTTGTAGATGTCGTTTCGTTGAGAGAGAAAACGCCACCAGAATTAGTTAAGTACGTCGGATTAGTCTTAACCGGGTTCGCAGATAAGCCCAGCACAGCATTCTTACCGTTTCCGGATTGGTCTTGCCATGCACCTGATCCCGAATAGACAGTTCCATCTAGGTTGACCTTGAGGTTTGAGGAGACAATTGTCGGAGCACCAATCACTGGCCATCTATTTACAACTACAGAAAATGTTCCAGATACCGTTGTGCTGGAACTATCTATAACTGTAATTGTCACCGAGAAGGTGTTTACAGGCGTTGTTGTCTCTACCTTAAGTGTTACAAATCCAGATCCCACAGTTGTTGTATCCACGGTGATTCCGGGATCTGGGCTGCTATAGGTGACCTTCTTTGTACCTGTTCCATAAAGGACATTGACACGCAAGGTATTCGACTTACCAAGAGTTGTCGTCAAAGTATTACTTGGAGTACCCGCAATCGTCATTGCCGGATTGACGATAACTGTGAGTACGTAGTTACTTGTCGCGCCAACGCTATCAATTACGGTGATGGTGTCTGTGTAGGTACCAACCGGAAGGTTTGCAGCTACGGCTAGGACTCCAGTATTTGCTGATGGCGAAGAGATTGTGAAGGCAGATGGATAGTCATAGCTGACCTCACTAAATGTCTTCGTGCCGGTTCCGTTTGCCACTGTAAAAGTGTCGTATGCCATGACGCCGAAGGTCGTTGAAAGCGTTACTGGAGTGCTTGCGGTAATCGTGATTGCAGGATTCACCGTGATTGAAAGATCGTATTTGGTAACACCATTGACCGTATCTGTGGCAGTCATCGTTTCGGCATAAGTTCCGGCGGTGACATTGGTACCGAGCTTCAGGATTGCTGTGTTGACCGTGCTCGTATCCAAAGTTATGCCTGTAACAGTTGGAGAAAGCGCGAATGTCTTTGTTCCAGTACCAAGCGAAGCGGTGAAGAGCGAGAAGTCAGATGCAAAACCTGCAGTTGTAGTGATCGAATAAACTCCAGATTGCGGCGTACTGGTGAGGTAATTCTTCTGAGTCGCCTCATAGTTATATGCAACATCTGTATCGGTTACAACAGCACTATATGCGTGGAGGGCACCGAAGAGGAAGTCTCCACCAGTCGATACTCCACCTACGGCGTTACCAGTTGGCTGACCGACATTAAGGCAGTTAGCGGTGGTCGTAGTGCGAGCAGATGCGACTGATGCCACAAGCTTGCCATTTACATAAGTCTTAAGAGTTGTGCCGTCGTAAGTAATTCCAACGTAGTACCACTGATTGAGTGAAGGCAATGTGTAGGAAGAAGATCCTCCGCCATACATCTTTGTTTTCAGAGCACCTGAGTAAATACCGATAGAAGCCGTGCTCCAAGTGCCGTTTCTCTCATCAACTACAACGCCATCTCCTCGAGGATTTATCCAAAGGAAGTACGACATCGATGTTCCGGCAATGCTTGCAGAACAGGTTGTCATGGCTAGGTAATTTGAAGGTTTGATATCTAAGTACCCACCATATGAAGAACTGTATGGCGCACTCGAGGTAATTGTGGCGTTCGATGTACCTGCTAAGTCCGCAACTCTCGTTTCTGTTCCAGAGTAAGAAAGTGCATTCGAAATATCATAGTTGTAGACAAGGTTTGCTGTTCGGAATGCTCGCACGTTTCCGTTTGGATAAGTGATTAAGGGTGAGGCATTTACCGTGACGGAAATAGTGTAAGTAGATCGAACAGTGGTTGAGTCCGTAACTCCAACGACTACCGAATACGTTCCCGGCTTTACAAAACCAGTCGTTCCTAGCGTTGCATAGCCGCTTCCCGCCGTGGAAGTATCCAAGGTGAAGTGATTAAGCGGATTGGTAACAAACGAGAAGACCTTTGGGCCGACGCCTTGAACAGTATTGAGCTGCAAGGTCTTTGATTTTCCATAAGTAGTTGTAATGGATGTAGCCGTGCTTGTGTCAAATTTCGTATATGGCGTAACAACTAAATTGACCTGGAAGGTAGCTGTTGCTCCGGATTGATCCGTTGCGGTAATTGTCTCTAAATAAGTGCCGATTGGAGCGACGGTGCTGGCAACAATAGAAACGCCATTTGGAGTTGATACATCAAGACTGACACCTGTGACTGTTGGGGAAATTGTAAAAGTCTTAGTACCTAGACCTTGAGTAGCAGTGAGAGTTTCGGTCTTAAGTCCGCCACCCGCACCGGCACCAACATAATACGTCTTTGAAGTTGGGTAGGAATTATTTGGCACGAATCCATTTGTAACACCGTTATTTATTCCGTAAGTTGTTGCTAAGTAATCTTCAACTTTCTTGATTTCATCCAATGACAATGTGCGATCGTAGATAATTACTTCGGCAATCTGAAAATCTGAATTTTCAGTACCAGCCCAGTTAATACCAATTGGACGCAAAAATGTGTCACCAGTGTTTGCATTGAGAACTCGATCTGTGCCGTTAGATCTATAGTTATAAGACCAGTCGCTATTGATTACCCAATTATCACTATGTTTTGTAGTTGCGCTCTGAGTCACCCAGCCGTTGTGCCAAGAAACTCCCGAAAGACCAGCCCAAAAACCATATAAGCCATAGTTGTCATTGGCTTGAACAATTCTCGCGCGGTTGGTTCCTACATAGCGCGCAACGTTAAAAAGTGTGTAGTTAGCTAGTTGAGGATTATTAAAATTAATCTTTGTGGCTGTCGTTCCGGCCACTACTTGGAATGATTTTGTTGAACCATTGGCATTTGCACCAACTGTAGTAAGCGTTGGAAAAGTTCCCTGAATAAGTGAAGTACTTCTGCCATTTCCAGATGAGTCATACCAAGTTCGGGTGATTGGGTCATAATCTGAAGCTTTAAAGCGCATATATGGAGCGAGCGTTGCGGGATCAGCATTGACTACACCGGTCGGGAACACGGTTAGTAAGCTCCACTTTGCGTACAAAGTAATGTTTCCTGTATTCGGGTATTGGCCACCTGCTACGTAATTAGTTCCGGAACCATCAGCAGCTGTATTCCAACCGTCAAAACGATAACCAATATTTGTCAGACCTCCGGTATTTGTAGCAAGAGTTCCAGAATTTCCCGTAATCAGTGACGGGGTTGGCGCCTTTCCTGATGTTTGCTTATTTCCATCGTATGTAATCGCACTTCCCCATTGAGCGTAAAGAGTGGTGTCGCCAGGAGACGGGTATGTCGAAGTCGTGGCAGTGACTGCAGCACTAGCAGTTGTTGGAGCAGAGGTAATTCCATATGTATTTTTAAAGTAGCGATTAATCTGCTCAATTTGAGAGTCGGGAAGATATTGATCGTAGATAATCAACTCAGCTAATTCCCAATCTGAATTTTCTGTTCCGTAATATTCGTAGTTAATTCCGATTACGTCGAGAGCAGTGTTGGCTTGGTAAGTCCATGAATCCTTAGTTCCATCCCAAAATGCACGGTTACCTGTGTCGCAGTAGTAGTGCCAGTTGTAATCTATAACTGCTGTTGGATTGTAGTTCCAAGCCTCATGATGAAACTTATTCAAGCCATAGTAAAACCCACTAAGCCAGTTTTGATTTTTCCCAGCAATAATTCTTGATTGTGTACCTCCAGCACCATTTATGTCTTTATATCTAGCCACAACACAAAGAGTGAAAGCATTGGATGGAGTGTTATTAAGTAGAATTCCATCTGATGTCGAACCAGAAAGCGTCGCAAATGTAGCTGCCGCTCCCCAAGATTTCCCGCTTGATGCTGTGTAAACAGGAGTGCCACGTTGTGCTGTAGCTAATGAAGTACCGGTAGTAGAAGTCCAGGTGTTTGTCCCCGAGTTGTAATTTCCTGGCAACAATCTCACATACGGGGTCGGAAGGGCAGAAATATCAGTAGTTGTAGTTGCGTATGAATTTCCACTTCCATCCGCAGCAGTGTTAAAACCTGCCAGTGTGAAGTTCGTCTTTGTCGCCAACTGACCTGGAAGCATCACCTGATAGTTGTATGCAACTTCTGTATCGGTCAGGGCACGTGAATAGCCTTGAACGGAATAGATTCGTCCCGCCCACCAGGTGTTATTGGTGCCACCTGCACCTCTCGCACCAATAATCAAATCAGTAGTTGTAGAGGGTGCTGAAGCAGTTGTCGAAATTGAATTTACCTTCACCCCATTGAGGTAAATTGTCATCAGATTTGTGCCAGATCCAGAGTAGGAAACTGTTACATAATTGATGTCACCCTCATTAAATGCATTTGGTGATGTCAGATTTCCGTATCCACCTCGCCAATACTCTGGGACTGAATTTGTCCTTTGTCGAATAATCCATTGACCATTCACGCCTGCATCGGAATATCGAGCAAAAATTGCCTTATCATCTTGATTAGGTTTGTCTGCTTTGAACATAACCGAGGCGGTATATGCAGATGTACCTGTTCCAAGGAGCGTGGAGCCTCCAAGATTTATATATTGATTGGTTCCATTAAGGGTGAAATACCCCTCTTTTGCATTGTAGGTTGGTGAATTGTTAATCGAACCAGTGATTCCATTTCGGGAATAGTCATACCAGGTATTTCCAACGACAGATGATGAATCCGCAGCATTTAAGTTAAATACAAGTCCAGTGCTGACGGGAGTTCCCGGAATCAACTTTCCATTCGAGAGTGTAGTTACGGGCTGTGAAGTAAGTGCCGTGGTTGATTCAATAGCTCTTGTCGATGTAGCGGTTGTTGCGTTATAGCTAATCGTAGATTTCCATACTGCGTAATAAGCGACATCGGCATTTGGGTAAAAAGTGCTACCCACTGCGTAGATCGTTCCAGTTCCATTCGCAGAATTGCTCCATCCCATGAATGTGTAGCCGGAGCGAGTCATTGTTCCAACTGTTGGGAATGTGAAAGAAGTGCCAAGGTTATTTGTCGTCGTTGTGATCGATGGAGTGCCGCTAGCGCCATTTGCGCTAAAAGTTGATGTAGAGATCGCCTGATATCTAATAACCACTACACCTGCGGCACCGGGAG
>ERZ650311.1189-NODE-1189-length-13420-cov-4.994014_pt1 | contig 13420 bp, 14 predicted proteins | sample MGYA00376247_ERZ650311 | MGnify/ENA primary metagenome ERZ650311 (study PRJEB26733, sample SAMN07839324) | wastewater metagenome | biome: small river; feature: stream; material: water | place: USA: North Carolina | collected 2016-07-28 ... | reverse complement strand
AATTCACTCCAAAGATTGGTTATCCGGTTAAGTGGCGCGATTACTCAGAGCTTGAAATTGATCGTCACGATTTGGTTGGCAACGTTCGTCGCGTTTCGGAATTTGAACACAAGCGTGAAGCGAGGAAAATCGGATCACCAATTGACCGTGATGAATGGTTCATGACTCCGCAAACAGTCAACGCCTATTACAACCCGGGCTTCAACGAGATCGTCTTCCCAGCTTCGATTTTGCAGCCGCCATTCTTCGGCCTCGAAGTTGATGATGCTGTTAACTTTGGTGCCATTGGAGCAATCATTGGCCACGAGATCGGTCACGGCTTCGACGATCAGGGTTCTAAGTACGACGGCGATGGCGCCTTGATTTCATGGTGGACCGATGAAGACCGAGCGGCCTTCGAGGCTAGAACCAAGAATCTGATTGGTCAGTACGACGCCCTGTCGCCTGCCCAGCTCGATGATTCACACAAGGTAAATGGCGCATTCACGATCGGTGAAAACATCGGCGACCTAGGTGGATTAGCGATTGCCTTAAAGGCATACCGGATGGCTTGTGCCGATAAGGGTGTTGATCCAAACGCAGAAATCCATGGCTTCACCGGCACGCAGCGGATCTTCTTGGCCTGGGCGCTTGGTTGGCGCGCAAAGGGTCGTGATGAAATCATGATCAATCGTTTAGCGACCGACCCGCACTCACCAACCGAATTCCGTTGCAACCAGATTGTGCGCAACATCGATGCCTTCTATGAGGCATTCGGCGTGACCGAGAGCGATGCCCTGTGGCTCGACTCGGCCGAGCGCGTCAAGATCTGGTAGGCCCGCGCTCATGAACCTCTGGTGGCGTTTGCTGTGGGAACTCGTCTCTTGGCGCACCCGCAGCAAACTGCACTGGAGCGATGTCGGCATCCGTTCGTTTAGGGTTTGGCCGACCGACCTCGACATCTTCATGCACATGAACAACGCCAAGTTCTTGGCGCTGCTCGATGTCAGTCGCTACGACCTGGCCTTGCGGTCGAACACGTGGAAGCTGTGGAAGAAGCTCGGTTGGTATCCGGTCGTGGTTGCCGAGACCATCACCTTCAGAAAGTCGTTGCTGCCGTGGCAGAAGTTTGAGATCGAATCGAAGGTGGTCGGCTGGGACGACATCGCGTTCTACTTCGAGTGCCGCTTCACGGTCAAGGGCGAGATCTACACCACCGCGCACATCAAGGTGCGCTTCCTAAAGCGCAGCCACGGAATCGTGACGACGGCCGAGGTCTTGGCCGCCGACCCGAGCTGGGAGCCACACGAACCCGAGATGCCGGAATGGGTTGGCCGTTGGGCCGCCGACTCGGCCTTGCCGAAGGGCAAGGAGCCGGCTCCGAGTGTGTGGGCCTAGCGGCTGCTAGTCGTCGCTAGAACTTGGCGTCAATCTCGGCGATGAGCGCCTCGACCTTGGCGCGGATTGCGTCGCGAATCGGGCGAACCGCATCCACACCCTTGCCCGCTGGGTCTTCCAGCGGCCAGTCGAGGTACTGCTTGCCTGGGTAGAACGGGCACTTGTCGCCGCAACCCATGGTGATGACGTAGTCCGACTCCTGCACCGCAGCGTCGGTGAGCACCTTCGGCACCTGGCTGGTGATGTCGATGCCCTCTTCGAGCATGGCCGCAACGGCCGAAGGGTTGATCTGATCCTTAGGCTCGGTGCCGGCCGAGAGCACCTGCACGCGGTCGCCGGCAAGGTGGCGCAGGAAGCCCGCGGCCATCTGGGAGCGGCCGGCGTTGTGGATGCAAACAAAGAGGACGGTTGCCTTGAAGTCGGTCATGGGAGTCAATCCTAGAGGTCGTTACGTTCGCTGGCGTCAGGCCTTGAACAGCTTGCCGAGGCCGAGCCCAACCGGCAGTGCCAACAGTTGCGCTAGGGCAAACCAGGCCGCCGAAACGGGTTCGATGCCAGTAAGCGTATCGCTCAGCACGCGCCCCAAGGTTACGGCAGGGTTAGCAAAGATTGTCGAAGAGGTGAAGAAGATCGCGGCAGTGATGAAGGCGCCGATGACAGCCGGTGCGGCCGCTCCCGCACCGCGTTGGCCAATCGCGGCGATGATGGCAATCAGCAGTGCGGTAGCCAGAATCTCGCTCACAAAGGTGCCCGGTGTGATGCGCTCGCGCGCCGAAACCTGAAGCGGGTCGAGCCCGAACATCCAGTTAGTTGCAGCGGCGCCAACGACCGCACCGGCCAGTTGAGCCGCGATGTTTTCGAGTGCAACGCGGGTCGAAACCTCGCGACGAGCTCGAGCGGCCAGCGTGACCACAGGGTTGAAGTGCGCGCCAGAAACCGGGGCAAACCACCAGATCAGGGCAGCCAGACCGAGGCCGATTGAGGAAGCGTTGATCAGGCCGCGAACGCCGGCGTCCTGCGTTAGTTCTTCGGCGGCGATGCCCGAGCCGATGACCACGCAGAGCAACAGTGCGGTGCCGAGGAACTCGGCGGCGATGCGGCGCACTAGGCGTTCGCTCGAACCTGGGCGCGAACCTCGTCGAGCATGCCCATGATCTTGATCGATTCGTCGAGTGGGCGCTGGTGACATTCGGTGCGACCCTCGATCACCGCGCGGCTGACCTCGCGAATCATGTGGCTGTAGCCGGCGCCATCCTTCGGCACCTCGATGCGCTCAGCGATGAGGTTGTCGCCGCTGTCATAGCGGTAGATGGTTGCCGAAACCGGAGTCCAGCATGGGCCGTCGATCTCGATGTATGCGTCGGTGCCCGAGATGCGGGCGGTGGTTCCATAGGTCGCGTTGAGCGCCGAAGCGCCGAAGCCAACCACACCGTTGTCGTAGTGGAACTCGGTGACCGCCGAGGCGTCGGTGCCGTTTGGGTACAGCTCGCCGCGCGAGTACTGCGAGACCAGGTTGCCGCCGGCAAACCAGTCGATGATCGAGGTGGTGTAGATGCCCTGGTCGAGGGTCGAACCGCCGCCTAGCTTGGCATCGAACAGGCGGTGCGACTCGTCGTACGGGCGGTTGAAGCCGAAATGCGTCTCGACCAGCTTGAGCTGACCGATCTCGCCGGCCGCGATGCGACGCTGCAGGTCGTTCATCAACGGGTTGAACTTGGTCCACAGAGCTTCCATCAGGAACAGCCCCTTGGCGCGAGCGAGCTCGACCACGTCGCGAGCCTCGGCGGCATCCATCATGAACGCCTTCTCGCAAAGCACGTGCTTGCCGGCCTCGAGGGCGGCCTTGGTCATCCAGTGGTGTTCGCTGTGTGGGGCGGCAACATAAATCAGGTCGATGTCTGGGTCGGCCAGAGCAGCTTCATAAGACTCGATTAGTCGCACGGGGGCGATGCCCCATTCGGCGAATTTGGGCTCGGCGCGCTTGGCGTCACGAGTGATCATCGCAACCAACTCGGTGTTGTCGCACAGCGCGAAGTCTCGAACGATCAGATCGGCCATCAGGCCCGTGCCAACCATGGCCCAGCGAATTTTCGTCATGCGCTAACTATAAACAGGCGCAATGCCTCGTTTGGAACGTTTCAAGAAATGCGAGGCTACTGGCCCTTGGCCAGCAGGTCGATGAAGCCGGATGTGGCGGCCAGATCACCATCGAGCTTGACGATTAGGGCCTCGACACCCTTGACCCGCTCAAGGCGGGAGATGCAATCCGGCCCCTCGGCGAAGGCGGCAGTCGCCCAGATGTCGGCGGTCACCAGATCGCGCGCAATCACACTGACCTGCAACAGCGAGTCTGCCGGAACCTTGCCGCCGGCCTTGGGGTTCCAGATGTGCGAGCCGCGCTCGGCGGAACCGCTGGTTGCCATGGCGCGAAACTCGGTGCCGCGAAGGTCGATGACAGTCAGCGTGCCTGCGTCGGCCGAGGCAATCGAAACCGGCTTGTGAATCGCGATGCGCCAATCGATCGGTTCGGTCACGTTGTCGCCAATCCAGACGTCGCCGCCCGCATTGACTGTGAAGTCGCGGATGCCGGCATCCTGAAGGCGGTCGATCGCGCGCTGCGCGGCCCAGGTCTTGACCAGGCCGCTGGGGTCAAAGGTGTTGTCCGGTGTGAAGGCGCTAAACCAGCCATCCGTCTCGCGTTCCCAGCGCTCGCACTCGCTCCAAACCTCGTCGACGATCGGGTCTTCGGCGGCAACCGAGGTTTCGCCGCGCGCCAAGCGCGCAATCGGCGACTCTTGCTTGTAGGTGCTGAACATGCGGTCGGCCCAGTGCAGCTCTGCGCACGCCGCCGCAATTGCGGCATCCAGTTGCTCTGTTGGCAGGTTGGTGCGCCCGGCGAAGGCGAAGAAGGTGCCCATGCACTCTTCGCGATGACTAAAGGCGCGTGGTGAATGGGTCATTAGCCCAGCTTCGATAGTGCCGAATCGAGGGCTTGCCTGTATGCCTCGGTCGTGAAGGTGGCGCCGCCCAAGTTTCCAAAGCTCGAGCCATTCGCCTCGACGGCGTACTGGTTGAGCACTGGGAAGGCCGATTCCCAACCGCGACTCGCGGTGGCCTGCACCTCTTCGATTGAGGTGATCACGCCCGCCTTGCTGGTGACTTTGAGCTGAACCGTGCCGAACCGGTAGCCGATGGCATCACCCGTGGCGCTCGATTCGCCGTTGGCCGCGGCGGCGTTCTGGTTGTCGCCGCCAGTGAGCGTGGCGAAGACCGAGTGGCCGGGGTTCAACCACAGGTCGTTTGCCGCGATCCCGCCGGCGACGCTCAACGAGGCCAGCAGCACGGTGCTGGCGACGAACTTTTTAGAACTGGGCAAGGGCAGACTCCAATGCCGAACGGAATGCTTCCGTCGTAAAGGTAGCACCGCCGACATTAGAGAAACTACTTCCGTTGGCCGACAGCGCTGCGCTGACCAACATCGAAGGCACCGCCGCGTACTCGCGACCCTTGGTGCTCGCCTGAATCAGGTTGATTGCCGTGATCTTCGACCCAGTCTTGACGACCTCGAGCTGAATGGTGCCGTAGCGGTAGCCGATGGCCGAACCCGTGTGGGTGCCACTGCTCGAGGAGCCGGTCGAGCCGGATGACCCCGAGGAACCCGATGACCCAGTGGAGCCGGTCGTGGTGCTGCCAGATGACGAGCCGCTGTTCGATGACGAGCTTGAACTGGACGAGCTGCTCGACGAACCGGTGGACGCACTGCCCGCGTTCGAGGTGCTCGAACCGCCGCCGCTGCCCGAGCTAGTTGGGGTGGTTCCGCCGGTGGTGCCGGTGGCGCCGGCTGGGTCGGCAGTCGGCGCGGCAGTCGCTGTGCTTTCGGTCGTCGTGCCGGTCGCGGTCGATCCCGAGTTGATGGTCGGGTCGGTGGTTCCGGCAGCAACGTTCGTGTTGGAGCTTACGTTGGCCTGAGCGGTGCTGTAGCTGCCGGCAAGAATTGCCAGCGAGATGATTCCGAGTGTGGCTTTGGTAGGGGTTCTCACCAGGCGTACTCCTCTGAGTGAATTTGGCGTTCTGGAACGCCAGCGGTTTTTAGTGACTTACTGACCAGGTAGGTCCATGCGTCTGGCCCGCAGACGTAGACATCGGACTTCTCCAGGTTGGGGAACATGGCATGCAGGCGGGCCTGATCGCTGCGACCGGCCTCGTCGCGGTTCATCCACGAACCGTCGCCGCCGCGAGGGCCTTCGATCACGTGCAGATCCATCTTGCGAAGGGTCGCTATCTGACGCAGCTCGTTCAACAGGGCTGCGTCTTCGGCGCTGCGAACTCGGTAGACGATCGAGATATCGCCAGGGCGCGAAGCCATCGACTCGGCCAGTGCGCGCACCGGTGGCACGCCGATGCCCGACGCCATCAGGATCACCTTTTCGTTGGTGCGGCGAGCCTCGGTGAAGACGCCGTAAGGGCCTTCGAGGATCACGCGGGTGCCTGGCTTCAGTTGCTGCAGCAGTGCGGTGTCGTCACCGCGGTTGCCGATTGTGAAACGGATGTAGTGCGGGTTCGGCGCTGCCGAAATCGAGAATGGGTGTGGGCGCCACCACTGCTTCAGAGTCATGATGCGCAGCTCATAGAACTGTCCGGCTGCGGCACCAAACTTGTGCAGGTTGACGCCGTTGATGTAGATCGAAACGGAGTCGCTCGACTCACGAACCACGGCCTGAACGCGCAGACCGGAGCGGTAGCTGCGAACGATCGGCTCGACGACTCGGAACCAGATGAGGTTCAGTGCGACGAACGCGTACAGGGTGACCCAGAAGAAGGTGGCCAACGGTTTGCCCGCTATGTCGCTGCCCATCGAGAACATGTGCGGCACCGCGGCGAGAACTGAGATGTACGACAACAGGTGCACGATGTACCAGGCCTCGTAGCTCATCTTCTTGCGAGCGATGTTCAACGAGGTGATTACAACGGCGATCATGAGCGCCAACGAGACTGTTGCAAAAAGCAGGTCCTGGATGGTCAGCATGGAAAGGAATTCGCTGATGACGTCTTTGCCGTCAAGAACCGCGAACTGCCAGACCGAAGCCAGGAAGTGCGCCACGACTAAATAGAGGATTGGCTTGCCGAGCTTCTTGTGTGCCAGCGTCGCACGGTCGTGACCATAGAACTTGTCGATCCATGGAACGCGCGCGACCAGCAGCATGTGAATGAGAAGCAGGTCGGTGGCAACCAACGCGGTGAGGCGGTCGGTTGCGCCGAGCCAGCCGGCAAGATCCGTGATGCCGGCGAGGCCTCCGTCGAGCAGGAACATTACTGCGACGATCACGACGGTCGACCATGCGATCGCCTCGATTACGTCTTGCGCGCGCTTCAGCCGCAGGAACTTGGCGTAGCCCAACTTGATCCGTTGAGTTGGTTGCGCCAGGACCTGCCGGGGTGGCTGGGCTGCGATGTAACTGTTCATGGCTTTTACTCTGTCGAGACTACTTGGGAGTTTCCTGAGAGCAGGCTCCGAGCGAGGTGGGAATCGATCACAGTAGATGTCGCCCCGCAGGCATAGTCTTGGCGCATGACCGAAATTCCACTGGTTCGCCAATTCAGGGACCCCCAAGGCATCGACATCACCTTCTATGAGTGGCCGATCGCGCGACCGCGAGCAGTGGTGCAGCTGGTGCATGGCCTCGGCGAGCACGCCAGGCGCTACGACGAGCTAGCCGCCGTTCTGAACCGAGCTGGCTATTCGGTTTATGCGACCGACCACCGTGGTCACGGCGAGACCGGCCTCAACATGATCGAGGCGGGCCACACGGTTCGCTCGGGCAAGCTGGGTCGCGGTGGCATGCAGGCGGTATTCGCCAACGAGTTGCAACTGCGCCAGATCATCGCCGACGAGAACGAGGATGCACCGGTTGTGCTGCTCGGGCACAGCTGGGGGTCGATGATCTCGCAGCGCCTGCTCGATGGTGAATCAGGCAGGTATGCGCTCGCCGTGCTAACGGGTTCTACCGTTCTGCTGCCGGGCATCCTGCCAAGCGCCGGCTTCAACAAAAAGTGGGATTCGACCCCGAACAAGACCGGTTTCGAATGGCTCAGTCGCGACCGTGGAGTTGGCGAGGCATTCGTCGACGACCCAAAGACCTTTCCTGAGAGCGCGATGCAGGTGTTCGGCCTCGCGAATTCGAGCGCACTGCTTGGGCTGCCGAAGTCGAGCACCCGCAGCGACCTGCCGCTACTACTTATGGCTGGTGCCGACGACCCGATTGGCGGCGAACGCGGCAATCGCTGGTTGGCTAAGGCTTACTTGCGGGCTGGTGTGCGCGATGTGCAACTCATCAGCTATCACGGTGCTCGTCACGAGGTCTTCAACGAGACCAATCGTCTCGAGGTGTTCGCCGACCTGTTGTCCTGGCTCGATGACAACCTGCCAAACCGCTAGGCGAAAGGAAAACCCATGAATTTCATTCGATCGATCATTGCCGCGCTATTTGGGCGGGCTGCCGAGCAGAATCGCAAGGAAGCCCAACGTCGCGACGAAAAGGCGAAGTCAACGGCAGTCGCCGACGACGTGACACCGCTCATCGCCACCGCCGCGATTATCGGCGCGACTGCGTCGACGCCGGTCGGCAAAAACAGCGACATGAACGAGGGTGACGTGCATTCAGGCCCGGATGGCTACTCGCCGAACACCGCATACCCAGACACCTTTTATGGCAGTGGCGATTTCGCCGGCGGCGATTTCGGTGGCGCAGGTGACGTCGGCGGGAGCTTCTAGCCCTGCTTGCCGTGTTCGGCGTTGAACTTGGCCACGTTAGGTACGCGGCAGGCGGCGACGGCATCCTCTAGGTTTCCCGAGAGCAGGTCGTGCGTGTCCGGGTGGCGCTGCATGTACATAACTGTGTAGCTGCAAACCGGCCAGACCTTGGCGTTGCCGAATTCGCCGGCTCGAACCATCGCGAAGGCCTCGCGGGTCAGGATGGCGGCGAGGTTCTTGCCCTGGTGAGCAGGGTTGACCTCGGTGTGCACGAAGTTGAGCACGGTGCCACCGTCGCCGGCCAGTCGACGCTCGTAGTCTGCCAACCCGACGCGCTCCTCGCCGATGAAGATTTCAAAGCGGTGGGCATCCGCATTGTGAATGACGTGTGGGGTTGGTTCGGTCATTTGCGGCCGCCTTTGCTGTTAATCTCTAGGTTGTGTCGGGCATCCAGAATCAGGTCATCGAAGCAGACAATCTGTCTGCTCTCAAGACTATTCCCGACGCCAGCGTGCAGCTCATCTACATCGATCCGCCGTTCAACACGGGCCGCAAGCAGATGCGTGGAGCATCGACCACCAAACGCACCGAGAGCGGCCGTCTTGGCTTCAAGGGCTTCCGCTACGAGGTGATTCGGGAGACGGTGCTCAGCTACGACGACGAGTTTGCCGATTACTGGTCGTTCCTCGAGCCGCGCCTCGAAGAGGCCTGGCGCATCCTCAACGAATCGGGCACGCTCTATCTGCACCTCGACTACCGCGAGGCACACTACGCCAAGGTTCTGCTCGATGCACTCTTCGGGCGCGAGTGCTTCTTGAACGAGATCATCTGGGCCTACGACTACGGCGGCAAGAGCAAGTCGCGCTGGCCGGCCAAGCACGACACCATCCTCGTCTACGTTAAAAACCCCGACGAGTACTACTTCGATTCGGCGACCGTCGATCGCGAGCCATACATGGCCCCTGGTCTGGTCACGCCAGAAAAGGTTGCGCGCGGCAAGCTGCCGACCGATGTCTGGTGGCACACCATCGTCTCGACTACGGGTCGCGAAAAGACTGGCTACCCGACCCAGAAGCCGCTCGGCATCCTGCGTCGAGTCATTCAGGCTTCGTCGCGCGAGGGCGACGTCGTGCTCGATTTCTTTGCCGGCTCGGGAACGACGGGAGCGGCGGCTGCGGAGCTTGGTCGCCGGTTTATCCTCATCGACCAAAATCCAGAGTCGATCGCAGTGATTACGAAGCGTATGCAGGCTGCGGGCGTCGCCTTCGAACTGCAACCAGCGCAATAATCGCGTAAGTCAAGGCCACCAGAATCGCGGCAATGGCCATCGCCATGCCGAAATTGGTTGCGCCCGGTCGGCTGATCAGCTGGAACAGAACGGTCGGCAGGGTCGCTTGGTCGCCAAAGGCGAGCATCGATGCCGCTCCGTATTCGCCGATGGATGCGATGGCGGCGTAGCCGATCGCCGTGACGACGACGTGGCGGATGATGCCCAGTTCGATTAGCCACCAGGTTTGGCCCGCTGTGGCACCAGCGGTCGCGGCGGCCTCGCGCTGTTCCGGGCTGATGGACTGCAGGGCGGGGTAGAGCAGGCGAATGACTAGCGGGGTCGCCATGAGCGCCTGGATGAGCGGCACGGAAAGCCAAGAGGCACGCAGCGCGAATGGCTCCGAATTGAACGTGATCAGATAGCCAAAGGCGAGGACCACAGACGAGACGCCGAGCGGCAGCAGGAAAGCTAGGTCGAGCAGCCAAGTCGCCACGATGTGACTGCGATTGCGGATGTCCCGAGATAGCAGGAAGCTCACGGCTCCACCTACCAGCAATGCCAGCGCGGTCGAGATTGCCACGTTACGCAACGAGTTACCCGCCGCCTCGAGGACACTCAGGTTCAAAATGTCGCGCTCTCCGCGCGATAACAGACGAGCGAAATTGTCGAGACCCCAACCGCCCTGAGTCTCGAACGCGCGCAGCAGAAGTGTGGCCAGTGGCGCGGCGATCAGAACGAGGATGGTCGGCGCGGTGATGGCGATGGCAGCCCAGTCCCGCTTGCCAAGGGCCGGCATGCGGTGGCTCTCGTCGATCTGCTCGAGGCCAACTGCACTGCGCCCGATCCTTGTGCTGAGCGCCAGGGCGACGATAGTGAGGGCGGTCTGCAGGAAGGCGAGCATGGCGGCCTTGCCCAGATCAAGGTACTGCAGCGCAGAGGAGGCGATCTCGGTCTCGAGCGAGTGCACCATGCCGCCACCCAGAACCAGGATCACGCCGAAGCTGGTCGCGCAGAACAGGAAGGTCAATGCGGCAGCCGAGGCGATAGCCGGACGCAGCTGCGGCAGGGTGATCGATACCAACGTGCGCAGGCGCCCGGCACCGGCAAGTTCGGCTGCTTCCTCGAGTTCTGGGTCGAGCGTTGCCCAGACTCCGCCGATGCTGCGCACCGCGAGCGAGTAGTTGATGAAGACATGTGCGACAACGATCCAGAAGATCGGGTCGCGCGTCAACGCATCCATGCCAAATGTGGAATACAGTTCATTCCAATTTCGGAATGCAACAAAAGCGATGGCTGTCACAATCGTCGGCAAGACCAGCGGCAGGGTTATCAGAACGCGCAAGGCATTGCGGCCACGGAATCGGCGACGATACAAAACGTAGGCACCGGGGATGCCGAGCAGGATGCAGATCAGCGTCGACAGCGCGGCCTGCCAAACCGTGAACCACAGGGCCTCGAGCGTGGCGCTGTCGAGAACGGTGCCAGAGATGCCAGCCGAAAAGCCGAGACCAAGGATCTTCGCCAGCGGCCAATAGAACAGCACCCCCACAAACAGCAGGGGTGCTGCCCAGAGGGCGATTAGCCGAAGATAGCGCGCCATGCACTCAGCCAACTCTTGCGATTGGCATTGACGTCGAGGTCGGCTCCGTAAGGCTTGCTGGCCACGGTGGCCCACTTGCTCCAGTCGGCAGGCAGAGCAACGGTCGTGTCAATCGGGTAGACGTACATGCTCTCGGGAATAGATGACTGGAATGACTTCGATCGCAGGAAGCTTATGAACTCGAGAGCGCCTGCCGGGTTCTTGGCGCCAGCCAGGACACCCGCATACTCGGTCTGGCGGAAGCAACCGTCAAGGATAGATGCCGTGCCTGACTGCCCGTCTTCACGCACCTCATAGGCTGGCGAGCTCGAGTAGCTCAGCACGATGGGGTAGGCGCCCTTGCCGCTCGATCCCGAGAAATCGGTGTAGTACGCCTCTTCCCAGCCGGCGGCAACCTTCACGCCGTTCGCCTTGAGGGCGGTCCAGTAGTTCTGCCAACCAGCATCGCCATACTTGCCAACGGTCGCGGCAAGGAAGGCCAGGCCGGGCGAAGACGTGCTCGGGTTTTCGAGCACGGTCAGGTTTTTGTAGGCAGGCTGCGTGAGCTGGTCGATCGAGGTCGGCTCGGCGATTCCCTTGGCAGCAAACCAAGCCTTGTCGTAGTTCATGCAAACATCGCCGAAGTCGATTTCGATCGCGTCGCCATCGAGCACACCGTTGCTCTGGGCCAGGCCGAGGAAGGTGTTGTCGACACCGAAGAAGACATCGCCGAGCGGAGAATCTTTGGTGAGCACGAGCTTGTTGGTGAGCGCACCCGCGTCGCCAGCCTTGACCACATTCACAGTGATTCCGGTCTGCTTCTTGAATTCGGCGAGCTGGGCATCCGAGATGACGAACGAGTCATGACTGATGACCGTCAACTCAGGCAGTGGGGTTGCGGTCTCTCTCGGTGAAGAGGCGCTGCAACCCGCGACGCCGAATGCGGTAGTGGCCGCGACTGCGACCGCCGCGATGATCTTGTATGCCTGTTTTGGAATATATAGCTTGCGCACTTTCGTGCCCTCCTATCGAGCCGCGAACAAAGAGTTCGCTTGATGAGCGGGCACGGGTTAGAGGTCCTCCCTGCGCTGGCATTACCCAGATCAGGTTGACGGTCGAAGGCTACGGAGCCTTCCTCTCAGACTGGTGTTACCAGACTCCCGTGTTCTTCAATCGTATGTGCGGAGCGCTCGGCGACCAAACGAAAACCCCGCCGAATGTCGACGGGGTTCGCGTAGCCGTTGCGATGTCTGACACCGCGGCCGGGATTAGTGCATCGATGCCTCGGCGGCCTCCTGAGCCGCCGACTTGTCGCGCAGCGGGTGAGCCTTGATGAAGAACGAGATCACGAACGCGACGGCGATGATTACCGAAGCCCACAGGAAGACGCTTACCGAGCTGTCGGCAAAGCCCATCAGGAATGGGCGGGCCAGTCGTGGGTCGATCTGCGACAGGAATGACGAGTCGGTGCTGATTGCATCGCCGAGTGCGCCCATGTCGCCGCCGCCGCTGGCCTGCGCCTGCATGCTCTTCAGCGTGTTCAGGGTCTCTGGGTACTTGACCAGGTCGAGCTTGCCGGCCTGGGCGTCCTGAGCCAAGCTCGCCAGGCCCGCCTTGACGTCGTCGTTCTCGAACGCCTTGCCGATGCTGTCCTTCAATCCGTTGAACAGGATCGAGATGAAGATCGCGACGCCGAGGGTTCCACCCATCTGACGGAAGAAGGTGGTCGACGAGGTTGCCACACCGATGTTCTGTGCCTCCACCGAATTCTGCGCAGCGATGGTGAGGGTCTGCATCAGCTGACCGAGTCCCATACCGAGCAGGATCATGCCGAGCGAAACCTGCCAGATTTCCCACTTGTAATCGACGAAGCCAAGGTAGAAGTAGGCGACGGTCATGAACAGGGTTCCCAGCACCATGAACTGCTTGTACTTTCCGGTGCGGCTGGTGATCTGACCGGAGGTGATTGTGGCGGTCATCATGCCGGCGACCATAGGAAGCATCAGAAGACCAGCCTCGGTCGGGGTTGCACCGTTGACGATCTGGAGTAGGAGCGGAAGGGTCATCATTCCGCCGAACATTCCGACACCCACAATCACGCCGACGATGGTCGACATGGTGAAGGCGCTCGACTTGAAAAGCTTCAGCGGCAGGATTGCCTCATCACCGGCAGCTCGCTCGGCAATGATGAATGTCACGATGCCCACGGCTCCCGTGACATACATGCCAATTGAAAGCGCGCTGTCCCAACCCCACTCGCGGCCATTTTCGGCGACTAGGAGAATCGGAACGACCGCCAAGATGACGGTGGTTGCGCCCCACCAGTCGATGCGGTGGTTGATCGGGGTGTGCGGCACGTGCAAGAAACGCCAAACCAGATAGAGCGCAATCGCACCAACTGGGATGTTGATCAAGAACACCCAACGCCAGCCGTTGATCCACA
>ERZ650311.1186-NODE-1186-length-13428-cov-11.445151_pt1 | contig 13428 bp, 15 predicted proteins | sample MGYA00376247_ERZ650311 | MGnify/ENA primary metagenome ERZ650311 (study PRJEB26733, sample SAMN07839324) | wastewater metagenome | biome: small river; feature: stream; material: water | place: USA: North Carolina | collected 2016-07-28 ... | reverse complement strand
TCGAGCCGGTCGGTGGAACTGCCTGCAGGTTCTGGTTGTAGATACCGTGCTTGGCTACCGACTTGGCCAGCTTCGCCCAGTCGTGCTGGGTTGGGATGGCGATCTTGGCCTTCTTGAAGAGCTCGGCGGCACGCTTGGTCTCCGGTGCCCACTCCTTCTCGGTGTACTTGGTGAAGAACTCACCGGTGGCGTACTTCGAGTTCTCGAAACCGTCGAAGGTCTGCTTCTTCTCGATTGCCAGCTGGTTGCTGGCCTTCAGTGCGTGGAACAGCACGGTGTAGAAGTAGATGTTGGTGAAGTCGATTGCTTCTTCCGAACCGTAGTGGATGTGCTCGCGAGCGAGGTAACCGTGCAGGTTCATCTGACCCAGACCGATCGCGTGGCTCTTGTGGTTACCGTCCGAGATCGAACGTACCGACTCGATGTCGCTCATCTCCGAAACGGCCGAGAGGGCGCGGATCGAGATCTCGACGGTGCGAGCCAGGTTGCCACCATCCATCGCCATGGCGATGTTCAGCGAACCAAGGTTGCAGCTGATGTCCTTACCGATGTGGTTGTAGCTAAGGTCCTCGTTGTAGGTGGTCGGGGTGTTGACCTGGAGGATCTCCGAGCAGAGGTTGGACATGTTGATGCGACCGGCGATCGGGTTCGCGTTGTTCACGGTGTCCTCGTACATGATGTACGGGTAACCGGACTCAAACTGCAGTTCCGCGATGCGCTCGAAGAGCACGCGGGCCTTGATCTTGGTCTTCTTGATGCGTGGGTCGTCCACCATCTCCTGGTACTTCTCGGTCACCGAGATGTCGCCGAATGGGATGCCGTAGACGTTCTCTACGTCGTATGGCGAGAACAGGTACATGTCCTCGTTGTTACGAGCGAGCTCCAGGGTGATGTCTGGAACGACCACACCGATCGAGAGCGACTTGATGCGAATCTTCTCGTCGGCGTTCTCACGCTTGGTGTCCAGGAAGCGCATGATGTCTGGGTGGTGAGCGTTCAGGTAGACCGCACCGGCACCCTGACGGGCACCCAGCTGGTTGGCGTAGCTGAAGCTGTCTTCCAGAAGCTTCATCACAGGGATGATGCCCGAGCTCTGGCCCTCGATCTTCTTGATCGGTGCGCCGTGCTCACGGATGTTGGAGAGGCTGAGGGCCACACCGCCACCACGCTTCGAGAGCTGCAGCGACGAGTTGATGGCGCGCGAGATCGACTCCATGTTGTCCTCGATGCGCAACAGGAAGCAGGAAACGAGCTCTCCGCGCTGCTTCTTACCGCAGTTGAGGAAGGTTGGGGTGGCTGGCTGGAAGCGACCGCTGATGATTTCTTCCATCAGGTGGGTGGCGAAGCTCTCGTTGCCGTCCGCCAGGGTCAGGGCAACCATTACGACGCGGTCTTCGAAGCGCTCCAGGTAGCGGCTGCCGTCGAAAGTCTTCAGCGCGTAGGAGGTGTAGAACTTGTAGGCACCGAGGAAGGTCTCGAAGCGGAACTTCTTCGAGTAAGCGGCGTTGTGCAGCTTCTCGATGTAGTTGAACGAGTACTTGTCCAGCACCTGCTGCTCGTAGTAGTTGTGCTCAATCAGGTAGTTGAGGCGCTCGCGCAGGCTGTGGAAGAACACGGTGTTCAGGTTGACGTGGTCCAGGAAGTACTTGTGGACCGCCAGCTTGTCCTTGTCGATCTGCATCTTGCCATCGGCATCCCACAGATTGATCATCGCGTTCAGCTCGTGATAGCTGAGCGCGCTCTCCAGAGCGTTGTTCTCTAGCTTGAGAATGCTGGAGTCGTGTTCGAGTTCGAGTGTCGGTCCCATAGTTTCTGGAGTCTTTCTTGTACTTCGAAGATGTCGTTAGGGGTTCCCAGGATTTCCACCCGGTAAAGCAGCGGTACCTGGAGCTTCGCGGCGACGATTTCACCAGCTACGCAGTATGAGCTGCCGAAGTTGGTGTTACCGGTTGCGATTACTCCGGCGATGAGGTTGCGGTTTACGGGGTCATTCAGGAATTTGATTACCTGAATGGGGACCGCTCGCTTGTCTTCGCCGCCACCGTAGGTGGGTAGTACCAGAACGCTCGGGGCTGTGATCTCGAAGCCTTCCACGTCTTTAGTAAGAAGTGGGATTCGCTTCGAGGGCAGACCTAGCTTTTCAACGAATCGTTTTGTGTTTTCAGATGCGCTGGAGAAGTAGACGATTTCAAACATGAGCTGTCCTGATCGCCTGTCCTATCCGAATCGACTTTGATTGCTTGATAGCGACGGGTGGCTAGGAAGCCAGGGCGATGATGTTGTCCATCTTGAAGCCCGACCAGTGCTTGTCACCGGAGATGACGACTGGGGCAGCGCTGTATCCGAGCGAGCGGACCATGTTCATTGCCTCTTCGTCCTGGCTGAGGTCAACCTCGTTGAACGGGATGTTCTCGCGCTTCAACAGACGCTTGGTGCTGTCGCACTGTACGCAGGATGGCAGGGTGTAAACGGTGGTTTCTGCACTCATCTTCAAACTCTTTCTACTTCGTGGCCCAGCTTTGCCAGGTGCCAAATCATCACTGATTTTGCGCCTTGGGGTATGTGCCGAAAATCAACTATACCCCCTAGTTCTAGGTCTATTTATTTGTATGACCACTATATCTAGTGTTTTTCGCAAATATCTAGCGAATCGGCGTGTCTTGATAATTTCGTGACAAATTCACTTCGTTAAAGCGAAAAGGGCCCGTTTCCGGACCCCTTCGGCTGGAAATTCCTAGGCTAACCCCAGATCCTCTAGGCCCACGGCGCTGAGGTACTTGTAACCCTTGGCTTCGATGACCTGCTGAGCGCCGGTGTTGCGGTCAACCACGGTCGCAACGGCCACGATGATCGCGCCTGCCGCCTCGAGAGCCTCGGCTGCGGTTAGAGGCGAACCACCGGTGGTGCTGGTGTCCTCAACCACCACTACGCGCTTGCCCTTTACGTCCGGACCCTCGACCTGTCGACCCATTCCGTGGGCCTTCGCCTGCTTGCGAACGACGAATGCGTCAATCGCTCGACCGCGCGCTGCCGCCTGGTGCAGGATAGCCGTAGCAACCGGGTCGGCACCCATGGTCAGTCCGCCCACGGCATCAAACTCGGTGACGCCGTTCTGGTCCAGCAGGTCCAGGATGGTCTGGCCGATCAGCGGAGCGGCTTCGTGGTGCAGCGTGGCGCGACGCAGGTCCACGTAGTAGTCGGCCTCCAGGCCGCTAGAAAGCGTGACGCGGCCGTGGACCACAGCCAGCTCCTTGATGAGTTCAACGAGTCGTGGCTTGGTGGGCGAGTTAAAAGTCATGGCTTAAGTTTAAGGAATGCGCATCGCCACCTGGAACGTAAACAGCATCCGCACCCGCGTGGGTCGAGTCACCGACTACCTGCGGCGAGCCGACCTAGACGTGCTGGCGATGCAGGAGATCAAGTGCAAGCCCGAGCAGTTCCCTGTTGCGGCCTTCGAGGAGCTGGGCTACCAGGTGACGCTGCACGGCCTTAACCAGTGGAACGGCGTTGCCTTTGCTCACCGAGTCCCGGCCGAAGACGTCGAGATCGGGTTTGCCGACATGCCCTCTTTTGGCAAGCCGGGCAAGGAGCCCGAGACCGAAGCTCGCGCTATCGGTGCGACCTTTAATGGCACCAGGCTCTGGAGCCTATACATTCCGAATGGTCGCACCCTCGACGACCCGCACTACACATATAAGTTGGAGTGGCTGGATCGACTGGCTGCGGCGAGCGCCGAGTGGTTGGAGCACGAGCCCGATTTGCCGCTGGCGCTGATGGGTGACTTCAACATCGCCCCGCTGGACAGTGACGTCTGGGACATCAACGATTTCATCGGAGCCACCCACGTCTCGGTGCCGGAGCGCGAAGCCTTCGAGGTGTTCGAGCAGATCGGCCTGAGTGACGTGGTTCGACCACGCGTGCCCGAGGGCTACACCTACTGGGACTATCAGCAGTTGCGCTTCCCGAAGAACGAGGGAATGCGCATCGACTTCATTCTGGGTTCGGAGGCCTTTGCCGAAAGAGTTCAGCACGCCGAGATAGTGCGCGAGGAGCGTAAGGGCGAAGGGCCGAGCGACCACGTTCCAGTGGTTGTCGAAATCGCCGACTAGTTAGAGCAGGTGGAGCTGGAACCCTTGGTTCCGCGCACCCAGTCCGGCAGAGTGCTTGCGGATGCCGAAGGGCTGGCCGAAGCAGTGGCAGCCGGAGTTGCATCCTGAGCACCTGCGACCGGGTTGCTCTTGGCCAGAACCAGCGGCTCGTCATTCTTCAGCTTGTCGAACAGCAACTGGGCCTGGTCAGGGATCAACTGCACCCGACCCTGGTTTGGAGCGGGAAGTCCGCCCATACTCGGTGCCTGAAGGAAGGTCATGTTGTCCGGCGACACGTGGCGGAAGGCCCCAGCCATGCCGACCAGAACGTTGAGGTCGGTCAGATTGCTGCTGAGAGTCATGTTGCGCGCGGCCGCGCTGGCAAGGCTGTAGAGGTAGACCGGGTTGGTCAGCACGCCGGTGCTCTTGACCTTGCGGAACAGGCTACTCATAAAGACCTGCTGGTTGCTGATTCGGCTGAGGTCGGAGCCATCGCCGACACCGTGGCGCGTGCGGAGGAACTGCAACGCCTGCACACCCTGCAGCGTGTGAGTGCCGGCGGCAAGATCTAGTCGGGTGTAGGTGTCGTGAATCGGGTTGGCCACACAAACGGTTACGCCGCCGATCGCGTTAGACATCTCGATTACGCCCTTGAAGTTGATCATCGCCAGATAAGGGATGTCCAGGCCGGTGATACTTTCGACGGTCAGCAGGGTGCAGCCGGGACCGCCATTTGCGATGGTCGCATTGATCTGACCCAGGCTCTGCGGCAGGTAGCCCGAGCCGCCGCTGGTGCTTGGGCAGGCGGGCCAAGGGACCATCAGGTCACGAGGGAAACTGAGTGCAACCGCATTTTTGCGGTTCGCCGAAACGTGCAGCAGGATGATGACGTCCGCCAGGTTGCTGGTGATGCCGGTGCCGAAACCGCCGCCCTGTCCGGCGCGAGTGTCAGAACCCACCAACAGCATGTTGATTGGACCCTTTAGGTTCGCCGGGGTGGTGATTGCATTACCGTTGGCGTCGGTCAGCTGAATGCCACCGGCCTGCAACTGGGAACCGATCGAAACCACCGAGTAGCCACCGACCATCAACACTGCGGCCAACACAACTGCTAAACCGCGCCAGATCAGGCTGACTAGATTACGGCGCCCACTGCGAGCCGTGAGCACACCGTGGCGCGGAATCGCGCGCCTGGTTTTTTGCTCGGGAGTGCTCACGGGGCTTCCTTAGAAAAACTGGCGGAGGCCGTGGGATTCGAACCCACGAAGCATTGCTGCTCACTGGTTTTCAAGACCAGCTCCATCGGCCGCTCGGACAGGCCTCCGTGTAACAGTTTACCCGTTGGCTCTGCTGAAGAGTATGCCCTCGAAGCCTGAGAGAACTCTGGCAACGCCGTCATCTTCCACCGAGGAGGTAACCTCGGCCGCAGCCGCAAGCACCTCGTCTGGTCCCTGACCCATTGCGAATGAAATGCCTCCACCGGCGACCGCCCACTCGAACATCGCGATGTCGTTGCGTCCGTCACCGACCGCAATGGTCTGGTGCGGGTGGATGCCATGGTGATTGCGGAGCTTCTCAAGTGCACTGCCCTTGGTAATGCCCTCGGGGCTGATATCCAGCCAGGCGGTGTAACCGATGGCATAGGTCACCGAGTGCAAACCGATGCCGGCGATTAGGTCCACGAACTCCTCGGCATCGTGCTCCGGTGAAAGCACCACGACTCGGCTGACCGGGTGAGCCATGAGCTCCTCTAGCGGGGTCTCGATGTTTTTCTCACCCAGTGCATAGGCAGGGAAGGGCTTGTGGAAGCGGTAAGAGCCGTCCACGTCTTCTACGGCAAAGTGCGCGTTCGGGAGGGTTTGGATCAGCTTGGTGAGAACCTCGGCCGGCTCGAAGGTGATGACCTCGTGCGGGCGATACCCCTGAGGGTCGCTGGGGTCGACCTCGACGGTGACCGCGCCATTGCTGCAAACTACGTAGCCGGACTCGATGCCCAACTCGCGGACCACAGGAATCGCGTTGGTCGCCGAACGACCGGTAGCAACCACAATCTCGTGGCCCAGTTCACGCACCCGCTGGACTTCGCGCACTACCTCCGGAGACAGGAACCCATCATCGTGCACCAAGGTGCCGTCGATGTCGAGGGCGATCATCCACCGCTCTTCACCAACGGCCAAGTTGCCGCGATCGGGATTTGTCAAAGTTATGCCTTAGGTCGAATGTATTCCTGGCCGCCCAGGTATGGACGCAGCGCGGCAGGGATGCGCACCGAGCCATCGGCCTGCTGGTGGGTTTCCAGGATTGCGACCAACCAACGGGTGGTAGCCAGGGTTCCGTTCAGAGTGGCGACCGGAGCGGTCTTGCCGTCCTCGCGACGGTAGCGAACGTTCAGGCGTCGAGCCTGGAAGGTGGTGCAGTTGGAGGTCGAGGTAAGTTCACGGAAGGTGTTCTGTGACGGCACCCAGGCCTCGGCGTCAAACTTGCGGGCAGCGCTAGAGCCGAGGTCCCCGGCTGCGGTGTCGATCACGCGGTAGTGCAGTTCGCACTTCTGCAGCATCTGTTCCTGCCAGGCCAGCAGGCGCTCGTGCTCCTGCTCCGCAAGCTCCGGCAAGGTGTAGACGAACATCTCAAGCTTGTTGAACTGGTGCACGCGCAAGATTCCGCGGGTGTCCTTGCCGTAGCTACCGGCCTCGCGGCGGTAGCAGGTGCTCCAACCGGCGTAACGGTGGGTGCCGTCGGCCAGGCCATCGATGATCTCGTCTCGGTGGTAACCCGCCAGCGCAACTTCGCTGGTGCCGGTTAGGTACAGGTCATCAGCGGGCAGATAGTAAATCTCATCGCTGTGTGCACCGAGGAATCCGGTGCCTGCCATGACCTCTGGCTTAACCAGGGTCGGGGTAATAAGAGCGGTGAAACCGGCCTCGGCGGCTTGGTCCAGGGCAAGGTTCATCAGCGCCAGCTCCAGGCGGGCACCCCAACCCTTCAGGAAGTAGAAACGTGAGCCGGAAATCTTGGTTCCGCGCTCGATGTCGATGATGTCCAGATCTTCACCCAGAGCCTGGTGGTCCTTGACCTCGAAGTCGAACTCTGGCTTGTTGCCAACGTGCTTGACGACCACATAGTCGTCTTCGCCGCCGGTTGGAACCCCTTCGATGACCACGTTCTCGATCTTCCACAGCAGGTCGTTGAGGGCCTTCTCGGCCTCTCCCGCTGCGGCGTCGGCAGCCTTAACATGCGCGGCCATGACCTGAGCCTGGGCAACCAGAGCCTGCTTTTCTTCCTTAGGAGCGGAGGCAACGGTCTTACCGAAAGCGTTCTGTTCGGCGCGCAGCGTCTCGAACTCACGCAGAGCTGCACGGTAGGCGGTGTCTGCGGCGGCGGCTTGGTCCACCAGCTCTTCGCTGGCCCCGCGAGCGCGCTGACTTGCCTTGATGGCTTCAGGGTTGTCTCTCAGCAGATTCAGGTCAATCACCCGTTAAGCCTACCTTTTGACCCAGACATTGAACTTCCAGTTGAGGGCACAAGCCGAGATGGGAAGCCAGGGTTAAATCGCCCTGATTCGGTTCTGAATCCAGTCACCAATATCCTCCAGCGAGAGCGTATCGGCTTCAACATCAATCAGGAATTGAAAGGCTTCCTCGGAGCTGGCTTGGATCAAATGAAAATTCAAGGCCAAAATGGCGTTGAGTGCGAACCACGCCGTGCGCTTATTGCCGTCCATCATGGGATGGCTTTTTATTAGGGACTGGGTCTGCGCGGCGGCCTTGAGCGCAAGAGTGGGGTAGGCGTCCCGGCCTAGCACCGAGGCCCGCGGTCGATTTAACGCAGCGTCCAACAAGCCCAGGTCTTGCGCGTGAAAGCCCTCGGCTTGCAAGTACCGAAGTAAGACTTCAGTCTGGATGTAGCGAAACACTAGGCTTTGGCTAGTTTTTCGAGCAGTTCGCGATCCCGGACTCGAACCATGTCAAACACGCTTTTCAGGATTGCGTCCTGCGATTCCCGCTCGATGAACTGCTCCAGCGCTTTCTCGACCGCCTGCTGCTTGGATAACCCGAGCGCGGCGGCAACTTGGGTCAGTTGCTTGTCTTGGTCTTCGGCCAGTCTGAGTGTCATTGCCATGCCTTTAGTATCAAAGTGATACCACTCGATGTCAAGTGGTTCTTGTTAGTCTGAAGGCATGGGTAACACGGCGGTCATCTACAACCCGCAAAAGGTGGATAAGTCTCGCCTCCAGACGGCTGTGGATACCGCCCTAGCTCGCGCCGGCATGCGCAAGGCGCACTACTTCCCCACCACCGAGAACGACCACGGTGGGCCCCAAGCCAAGCAAGCCCTAGCCGATGGCGCCAAGTTGATTTTGGTTGCTGGGGGCGACGGCACCATCCGCTCGGTGGTCCAGGAGATCATCTACACCGATGCCGAACTGGGCATCATTCCGATTGGCACCGGCAACGTACTGGCCCGCAACCTCAGCATCCCGCTGGGAAATCTGAGCCGTGCCGCACTCAAGGCGGTCGTTGGCGAAACTCACCGAATCGATGTCGGGCGAGTGACCTACGAACCCGCCAGCGGTGGCCCAACCGGGACAGCGATTTTCACCGTCATGGCTGGCCTGGGTCTGGATGCCCAAATCATCATGAATACCGATGCCGAACTGAAGCGTCGGATCGGCTGGGTCGCCTACGTCGAGGGCGGCCTGCGCAGCCTGCCGGTCCGATTCGAGAAAGTGGACGTCAGCGTAAACGGGCGCCCGGCCAAGACGCTGAAACTTCACTCCCTATTAATAGGTAACTGCGGCTTCTTGCCGGGCAACATCAACCTGATGCCAGATGCCCAGCTGGACGATGGAATGCTCGACGTCGCCTCGGTGGGTCCGCGTCGCTTCTGGAACTGGATCGATTTCTGGAACCGAGTCACCTGGATCAACTTCCTGCGCGGCAAGGTGGTGGGAGCCACCGAGCTCGCCGACTACACCACGAACGTCAAGACCCTGGGGAACATGGCTGGGCAATCGATTGATGTGCGTCCGCTCCACGAAGTGAACATGCAGTTGGACGGTGATGGTTTCGGGCCCGTGGTCAACGCGCGCTTCGAAGTGGTTCCGGGCAGCCTGCGAATCAGGCTTTAGCAATCAAGCTGTAAGCGACTAATGGCCCTCGCGCAGAGCGGCCAGCCACTGACCGGCCTCCACATACTCGCCGTTCGAGTTATTGCCGTTCGGCTTTGACTCCTGCTTGTCGGCGCGTGGGTAGGAACCCAAGAAGGTTACCTTCGGGCTGAAGCGATATAGACCGGTCAGGGCTTCACCCAGACCGAGGTCCTGAATGTGACCCTCGGCGTCCACGTTGAATCGGTAGCGGCCCAGGCGATCGCCAATTGGTCGGCTCTCAATTCGGGTCAGGTTGACACCGCGGGCGGCAAACTGCTCCAACATCTCCAACAGCGCACCCGGGCGATCGGTCGGCAGCTCCACGATGATCGAAGTCTTGTCGGCTCCGGTCGGTGCTGGCTGAACGTCTGGCAGACCTACCTGAATGAAGCGGGTCTGAGCGTGCTCGTTGTCGGCAATATTCTTGGCAAGCACCGAGACCGCGTAGTGCTCGGTGATGTGAGTGGTGGAAACAGCGGCATCTGCAACGTCCGAGGTGAGCAGGTCCGCTGCGGCGGCTGCATTGCTTGTGGCAGGTAGGTGAACTGCACCGGGCAGGTTGGCGTGCAGCCAACCCGAAACCTGTGGGTAGGCAACCGGATGAGCGGCAACCGTCTTTACGTCCGCGAGCTTGGTTCCCGGGCGAGCAACGAGGTTGAAGTTGACCGGCACCAGATACTCACCATAAATCCGCAGGTTCCCGATAGTGGCCAGGGCGTCCAGCGTCGCGCTGACTCCACCCTCCACCGAGGATTCCACCGGCACAACTGCTCGGTGGGCTTCGCCAGAAATTACGGCGGCCAAGGCCTCCTGGACGCTGCTCAGGGCATGCCACTTGGCGCCCTTGGCCTCGGGGACCTGGGCCAGGGCAAGTTCGGTAAAGGTACCGACCGGACCAAGGAAAGCGAAGACCTTGTCGTGGCCGGCATTATTTGCCGAAGTGTTACCTGATTGCGATGACATAGGTTAAGGCTATCCGCCAAAATAGAAAAATGAGCGCGCGTGCAGGACTAAAGGCCCAAGATTCCGACCTAATCAACATCGAGAGTCTGGTTCGGGACTACTACGAAATCCACCCGGACGTAACCAACGTCGAACAGAAGGTTGTGTTCGGAACCTCTGGCCACCGCGGTACCTCTCTCAACGGATCCTTCAACGAAGACCACATCGCCGCCATCACCCAGGCAATCGTCGAGTACCGCGCCAGTCAGAATATCCGCGGCCCGATTTACGTGGGTAAAGACACCCATGCGCTTAGTGGTCCGGCGCAGGACACCGCTCTGGAGGTCCTAGCCGGAAACGGAATAGCAACCCTGGTTGATGCCCACGGCGGATACACTCCTACTCCTGCGGTCTCGGTGGCAATCATCAACCACAATCTGGGCAAGGCTGCGGGCGACTCCTCGGTGGCTGACGGCCTGGTGATTACACCGAGCCACAACCCGCCTACCGACGGCGGCTTTAAGTACAACCCGCCGCATGGCGGCCCAGCCGACAGCGATGCAACCAACTGGGTTGCAGCACGGGCCAACGAAATCATCCTCGGCGGCCTGCGCGAGGTAAAGCGAGCTAAGCCGAACGCCGGGGGTTTCGATTTCCGCGAAAACTACATCTCACAGCTTGGCGATGTGCTGAATCTGGAGGCCATCCGCGACTCCAAGGTTTCGATCGGGGCGGACCCAATGGGTGGTGCCTCGGTGGACTACTGGGGTGCGATCGGTGAGCGCTACGGCCTGAACCTGACCGTGGTGAATCCAGCCGTGGACTTCCAGTTCGGCTTCATGACTCTGGACTGGGACGGCAAGATCCGCATGGACTGCTCCAGCCCATACGCCATGGCCAGCCTCATCGAGGGCAAGAGTCGATTCGACATCTCTACCGGAAATGACGCCGACGCCGACCGCCACGGTATCGTCACTCGCGATCACGGACTGATGAACCCAAACCACTTCCTGGCCGTCTCGATTGACTATCTATATCGCAATCGCGCGGGTTGGGCTAGCGATGCCGCGGTTGGCAAGACCATGGTTTCGTCTTCGATTATCGACCGCGTGGTGGGTTCGCTCGGTCGCAAGCTGATTGAAGTTCCAGTCGGCTTCAAGTGGTTTGTGCCCGGTCTGATCGATGGCTCGGTTGGGTTCGGTGGCGAAGAGTCCGCCGGCGCCTCGTTCCTGCGTCGCGACGGCAAGGCCTGGAGCACCGACAAGGACGGCCTGATTCTGGCGCTGCTAGCCGCGGAAATCACTGCAGTGACCGGCAAGACTCCTAGCCAGCACTACACCGAGTTGACTGCGAAGTTTGGGGCGCCTGCCTACGAGCGCATCGACGCTCCAGCCACGCTGGAGCAGAAGAGCAAGCTGGGTAAGCTCAGCGCCTCCGCGGTTTCCGCTTCGTCTCTGGCAGGCGAGACGATCACCAAGATCGAGACTCACGCTGCCGGAAATGGTGCGGCGCTCGGTGGCTTGAAAGTGAGCACCGAGAACGCTTGGTTCGCAGCCCGCCCTTCGGGCACCGAAAACGTCTACAAGATTTACGGAGAGTCATTCCTGGGCGCCGAGCACCTCAAGCAGGTTCAGGTTGAGGCAAAGGCCCTAGTGGACGGTGTGCTCGGCTAAACCTTCCTTATAACCCTTGAGTTTTATAACTCTGAGGTTGTAATCTGTATGCATGTGGCAAATACTGATTCTGGACGATGTCTTGGATTGGCTTGACCACCTGGACACTCGGTCGAAGGCTCAGGTATTCGTGGCTCTCGAATTGCTGGAGCAAAAGGGTCCAAACTTAGGCAGACCCTTGGTTGACTCGATCATCGGGTCGTCAATCAAGAACTTAAAGGAACTAAGACCGGGCTCAGCTGGTTCCACCGAACTCCGAATCCTCTTTGTGTTTGACCCGCAACGCAACGCGGTGCTTTTGGTTGCGGGAGATAAATCAAAAGATTTCGTCCGTTGGTATCGACGAAACATTCCTTTGGCCGAAGCAAGATACGAAACATACCTCAAGGGGAGCGAAAGTGAGTAAAAACAAAACTTGGTCCGAATACAAATCGGATATCAAACTTGAAGCAGAAGCGGTCGACGCAGCACAGAAAGAGTTGGATGCTCGTTTGCGTGGCTACAACCTCAAAGAGTTGCGTCAGACCTGTGAGATTACGCAGATGGAGCTTTCACAGGAAATCAAAGTCAGCCAAGCAATGATTTCGAAAGTCGAGAGAGGGGATCTTGGCTCTATGCAGATTGCGACACTTCAAAAATATGTCGAGGCACTGGGAGGAAGCCTCAGAATCACTGCAGAGGTTGGGAATACTGCTTACATACTTTTGTAATAAGCGCTCGCCAGCGCGGCACCGCTGTTAGTAGGTCGGTGCCGCCGGCAGCTTCCAGAACTTTTCCAGCACCTTGGCGCCGGTGAGGTGCATCTGAGTGCTCAACTCGGTGCCCACGTAGCGATAGTGCCATGGCTCGAACTGGTAACCGGTTGTTGCGGTTTCGCCGTTTGGATATCTAAGAATGAATCCGTATTGCCAGGCGTTTGCCGCCAACCACTTGCCGGCTTTGGTGGTGCTGAAACACACGCGAATCACACAACCCTGACCGACCGCTGCCAGGTCTGCCGCTAACCCGGTTTGGTGTTCGCTGTACCCGGGGCGAGCTGCCAGGTTCTCACCCGCAGCCAAGCCGAGCATTGCGACGTCCCGATCGTGCACTGCGATCTGTGTTCGATACGAGCGGTAGGTGCTGGACAGCAAGAGAGTCCCGCTACCGGACTTAAACATGGCGGTGGCCATCAACTTGATTGCCTTCGCAGCCGGCTTGGCTAGCTGAATCGAGTTTGGGTTTGAGCCCGCACCATCTTCGAATCGGGGCGTGACCAAATTGGCTGGCACATAGCTAATCGGGGTGAGCGGCCGGCGCTTGTTGACCACCACCCAGAGCGATCCCGCGGTGTCAATCGAATAAAGCATCGGGTTCCACAACGCTGGGGAGGGACTCGCGGAAGGCGCGGCCGATGAACTGGGTGACGGCGAGACCGAAGCACTAGGTGAAGAGGACGGAATTGGGCTTCCGCTAGCCGTAGGGGAAGGGCTGGCGGAGGAACTCGGCGAGGATGCACTTGGCGATGGGGTAGCAGCCCCGCCTCGCTGCGCGGGAATAAGCGCAATGGTACTGACGGTTAGAAAAATGAAAGTTT
>ERZ650311.1185-NODE-1185-length-13429-cov-6.780544_pt1 | contig 13429 bp, 13 predicted proteins | sample MGYA00376247_ERZ650311 | MGnify/ENA primary metagenome ERZ650311 (study PRJEB26733, sample SAMN07839324) | wastewater metagenome | biome: small river; feature: stream; material: water | place: USA: North Carolina | collected 2016-07-28 ... | reverse complement strand
TCCTCAAGGTCACAACAAGCGGTTCTCAAGCAAAGGTTGATTTCATAATGTTTGATGGAAAAGTCGCCGATAGCTATACGAGAACTGCTTAAAGTGAAAAAGTTTTTAGTACTCGTCATTGCTTTAGTGATGATTCCGTTACCTACCAGTTCCCAGGCAGCGGTGAGTAAGGCCGTTGCTTTCCAAGCCGAAGTGTGGGCCGATAACTGGTTCTCTCTCTATGTAAACGGCAAAAAGGTGGGTGAGGATTCCGTTCCTATCACAACTGAAAAATCCTTCAACAGTGAAAAGATCAAATTTTCTGCAACATATCCGCTAACTATCGGAGTCATTGCTAAAGACTTCACAGAAAATGCTTCGGGCCTTGAATACATTGGCAAGCCAAACCAACAGATTGGTGATGCCGGAATCATTATTCAGATCAGAGAAGTGGTTTCTGGAAAAGTGATCGCTTACTCTGCCCGTGACTGGAAAGTTCTCACCATAAACAAGGCTCCATTAAATCCAGAGTGTGTCTCGTCAAGCACCCCTAACGTTGATTGCAAGTTTTCAAATGTTGCGATCCCGTCAACTTGGGCTTCAGCAACCTTTAAAGACACAACATGGAAAAATGCAACAGAGTTTTCTAAAGAAACTGTCGGGGTAAAAGATGGATACTTTGACTTTACCTGGGCACCTGGTGCCGCACTTGTGTGGTCATCTGATTTAAAGTTAGACAACACGATTTTGTTGCGAAAAGTTGTCAAAACTCCACTAGCTGTAACACCAGCTACCAAAAATTTGATCTTAACCAGCCCAGATTTTAAGGAAGGTGGAGAGCTGCCACAGGAATTTACCTGTGATGGCAAAGGAGTATCTCCATCGCTCAGTTGGTCAAACATTCCTGCCGCAACACAATCATTAGTGTTGATTATGGACACAATTCCAGGGCCATTGCGCCCGGGTGAAGTAGACATAGGAAAGCATTTTTACTTCACCGTTTTTAATATTCCTACCACTGTTTCATCAATTGCCTCAGGTGCCACAAATGTAGGAACGCTGGGGCAGAATTTTCAGGGAAAGAAATTGGGATATACACCACCTTGCTCTCAAGGCCCTGGCAGTAAGAAATACTCCTTTTATCTATATGCACTTTCATCGAAGTTAAGTATTTCTGCAAACGATGCAACAGAAGCGGCCTTAATGGAGGCTATGAATGGAAAAGTTATTTCAACCGCAGAGTTGAATGTTTTTTATACACGCAAGTAATAAAGTCAAATAAAGCCTCAAGTGCTGGCACTCATGCGTGCGGAAATCTGCTTAAGAATTGAATTAATTCTTCTTTAAGAATTATGTGGTGACACACGCAATACTTATCAAAGGGGTACCCCTCGCAATAACTCTTTATTAACTCTTTAAAAGTGGAAGCCTTTCTCTCGTAAGAACAGCACAACTCAGGGAGAGATGGGAGTTCACAATGAAAATAATTAACTCAAGAAAAGCAAAGGCGCTTGTTCTTTTTACAGCGATCGCATTTACCTTCGCTAATGGAGTACCTGCTAATGCGGCAAGCAAAACTATTACTTGCTATAAAGGTGCAACAGTAAAGAAAGTTACAGCTGCGGCTCCAAAATGCCCTTCTGGATACACAACAACTAAGCCAAAGGCGACAACTGCACCAGTTGCTGGCGCAACCGTTGCATTTAGCGGTACTTACAAAGGAAACCTCAACATTGTTTGGGGAGATACATATCTTCAGGTCACATCGGTAACAGGCAAGGGAACTGGAAATGTTCTAGGACTTACAGATATGTCCGGCTCAGGCGCTGCTGCTCCAGCTGGAGTTTGTGATGGCTTCGATGCAAAGGGATCAATCGGCGGCGGTGGAAACACCATCAACGTAACTTTCGATACTTCATCTAAGGGTTGCGCTGAAGATGAATCTGCTCCAACCACTATCAAGATCAACGGTAGCGCAACCATTACAAGCGGAACCGGAAAGTACGCAGGAGCAACCGGCAACTTAAAGGTGACAGGAAGCTTTAGCGTCAAGGGCGGAGCAAAGGAAACAGCGGCATTCACTATGGATGTTAGCGGAAACATTAAAACCAAATAATTTTTATACCGAAACGAATTAAGGAGCACAAAATGAAAAAGGTAATCTCAGGAATCGCAGTAGCGGTTCTAGCAATTGCCGGTGGTGTTGCCTCAGGGGGAGCAGCTTATGCCGCACCCGCAGCAACAACATTGGTGATGTCAGGCGGAAATGGTGTTTTCGATCTAGGACCAATAGTGATTAATGGAACGGCTAGTGCAGCTGGAACTGTGGCATTTACTGTAAATGCAAAGGTTGTTAGCGGCTGTGAAGCAGTGCCAACAACAACTGTCGCGCCCTTTGTTGCAAAGTGCTCATGGATTCCATCTGCTGCCGGAAGCACTGTAATTACCGGAGCATTTACACCAACCGATGCCGTTAATTTTGCACCAGCTACAGGAAATACCTTGAACGTAAAAATTGGTGTACCAGTTCAAGGAGTTGTATCTCCAATTCATATGTATGTCGACACTGTGTTGGCATCAGGTTCAACAGGCGCACTTGCTCCTCGCTATAACGGTTGCGCGATCATGAATGAGTTCATGTTGGGACAAACCATTGTTTTCCGAGTTTATGGAAATAACGCAGATCAAGGCGGAGCTGTTATGGATTCATCCAACACAGCCAAAGCTTTCATTGAAGTTGCTGGAGTTAAAGATCCACTTCCATTGACATACGGAAATCACAGCGGAGTTGCTTTTTGGACAGCGGTCTTGAAGACAGGTCCTGCACCTTTATATAGCACTCTCGGTGTCATCAACTTTAAGGTAACCATGATCGCAAAGGATTCTTCAACAATGAAGGTGCTTTCAACAAAGTTAGTTCCAAAGATGGACAATGGAAAGCGCGTTCTTGATGCAACTGGCAGCACAATCTATGAGCGTGTGAGCTACTACCGCACAGTTAAGTTGGATATTCCTCTCAAGGGTGCAACAGGTACATGGTCTTCAAACTTCACTGCTACTTCTCAATTGAGTTTGTTTGCAGCACCTACAGCTACTAAGTAATCAGAAGTTTTACTAACGATCGGAGAGAGAAATGCGTAAAAGTTACACAGTTGCACGAGTAGGAGCGGTGATCGTCCTAGCACTGGGATTCATCACTCCTGCTCATGCAGCAGATAACCCAGTGAAGCTCGTTGCACCAAAGGAAATTACAGTTCCTGCACTGCCATTTACTGGGATTACAGCGCCAGCATTTACTGCGCCATCAAACATGGTGAATCTTGAAATTTCACCTACACAAATGGTTATCGGGGATGCAATCACAATCACAGGAAAGGGTTTACCTGGAAATACTCCGGTAACTCTTACTTGGTCGACAAGTGATGCAACATGGGTTACCGATGTTCAACCAAACACTGTCAATTACATGGGTACTTCTTACACAAAGTTCAACGTTGTAATGACATCACTGTCAACAGATGCTCTAGGAGGATTTGTTTACAAGACCAAGGTGCCATCAGATTTTGGTGGCGTCCATGATATTTATGCTGTAAATAATGGAGTTGCCTTGGCTCACGGTGGTATCCAGGTAGCAAGAACTTTGACTATCTCACCAAAGAGTGGACCAATTGGAACCCCAATCACAATCACCTACAACGGCCTTGGACCATCACTGTATGCAGCAGGATCTGCTGTCTATTACGATGGAAAGTACACAGGCTCAATGCAAGCTCGCTGGACACGTGGAACTGCAACAACCACAATCCTTGCAACTGGTCCGGTAGGAAACCATTACATTCAAACAAATGAAGCAATCAGCTTTTCATATTTGAATCAAATGCAATCCCCAGTTCCATTTGCAAATAGTGAGATGGGTACCTTCAAGGTCACAAAAGACCCAGGAATTTTCAATCCTTACATAATTTATCCAAAACTTATGACTCCAACAGTTTCTCAGCGCACAACCTTGGCTGATATTGGCCTAGATCCTGCAACAAAAGCTGTGATGACATTGTCACCTGATCGCGGAGTCGTTGGAAGTAAGACAACTATTAAGGTTTCTGGAATTCCTACTAAAGGTGTTCACACAATCGTGTGGTCAACAGTTACTGGTAACCGAGTCAACTGCACAACTGGAACCTGCTGGATTTACAACCCACTTCCACTTGGAACAGTTGATGTAACTGATGGAACCATCAATAAAGAGGTCACAATTCCAGATCACCTCGGTGGCTATCACGTAATCCAGATCAAGCAGGGCGATGTTATTGAGGCCCAGCAGGTCTTTTATGTGAAAGAAAGCATTCAGCCATTGCTCGATAACAAGGGCAAGGTTGTCACCATGGGTGTTGCTAAAGCGGATTTATCCGGATCACCTGAAGCATTCGCGCGCGGTGGCCAGGGAGTGCCTACCTACACATTCAAAGAGGGCGAAGAGTTCACTCTCAGCATGAAGGGTGTTGGTTGGACTCAGATGGACAACACTTTGGCTGTTGCATATGACAATAGCTATGTTGGTTATGGATGTGGATTTAATTCAAATGGATATTTGGTAGTTCATTTGAAGGCTATGGGAGGCGTTGGAACACACATTATTTCAATGCGTCCATTGCTCTACACACAGCAACCATCATTTGCTAATACCCCATATGGAATGGTGCCAATCCTTACTTCGGAAAATGATCTTCCAGGTCTAGCACTTGGATATCAAATTCCTACCGTTTACTTCGCAATTAAAATCGTTAAGTAAACCGTTTCGGGACTAAAACCCCGTTTAGCACTTAGGTGTTAGACGGGGTTTTTCCTTGCCCTGGCATCCACCAATTCCATCTACCTAGCAACACCATTGCACTTGGCAAGAGCAACCCGCGAATAATAGTTGCATCGATCAATACTCCCGCTGCTAACCCAACTCCTAGTTGTTGCAGACCTGCAAAGTGCCCAGTAATCAATCCAGTTAACGCGGTGATGAATATAAGTGCGGCTGCTGTAACAACAGCTCCGGAGCTTCGCATACCTTCGCGAATAGCCTCTTCATTACTTGCCCCTCGGTCCCATGCCTCGCGCATACGAGAAACGATAAATATCTCGTAATCCATTGAAAGTCCAAACAGAACTGCAAACAGCAACACAAGCACCCAGGCTTCAAGTTGTTCAAGGTGGTATGTACCAAATCCAAATTTAAAGACCAATACAAGTACTGCAAAAGATACGGCGATTGAAATTAAATCAAGGATGATTGCCTTAATTGCGAGCACAACGGATCTGAAGGTGCGCAGCAAGATGACGAAGGTGATGAGCACAATTAAAGTGATTATCAAGGGCAATGAAGAACCAATTGCGTCGAGTAGATCAATTCCCTGAGCCGGAGCCCCTCCCAAATAAAACTTTGACTCCTTAGGAAAGCCCGCTTCGGGAATGTAGGTATTACGAAGATCAGAGACTAATTGACGAGTTTCCGGTGATCCAAGGTTATGGTTGCCGAATACATAGATTCGCAAATACCGCCCAGTTGGATCAACGTAAGGCCATTTTTCGCCACTTGCGACTGTAAAGACCTCTTTGCTAGCTGCAATTTTCTTGGCTAACTTAAAGCGAATATCGGCTACATCTTGAACTGTGTTTTTGTCACCAAGATCAATAACTATTTCAGAGGGAGTAATGACGCCAACTCCTACCTTTGAGGTTACAGAGTTCAAAGCCTTTGCCGACTCTAGATGATCAGGTATGGCGCTGAGCGAACTTGGAGTAACTTGAAACCACATTAATGCAGACATCAGAAATGCAATTAATATCAGTGATGTAGCTAGAACTTTGCGAGGATGTCTAATTGCAAGGTTGACCAAACCTTCAAATGAAAAGTTAAGGTAACCCTGAAACTTTTTAGAGTTTGATTTCCCAAGAGCTGTCAGCAGAATCGGCTGTAGCGTGACTGCGGCTACGATCGAGATTAAGGGCAGGATTAAAGATGCAAGCCCAAGTGATCGAACAAATGGGACAGGTACTAGCAATAAAGTTGAAAGCCCCAACGCAACAGTTGCACCTGAAATAACTGCTGTGCGGCCAGCAGTTTTCATGGTCACAGACAAGGGATCATGACCGGCGGCATGTTCGCGCCGATATCTGCTCACCATCAGCAGCGAGTAATCAATAGCAAGACCTAAGCCAATTAATTCAACGATATTTGGAACATAGAGAACCATGAGAAAGTGGTGGGCGAGCAAGTAGATAATTCCCAGTGTTGTCGAAATAGTCGCTAAACCAAATAGCAAAGGAATTAGCACCGCCCAAGTAAATCCCAGAGTTGCAACGAGCAGAATTGTTGCCAGAATAATCGCAACCAACTGACCCCTATGAAGATCACTTGAAAGGATTGGAACTACATCACTTTCAATCGCTGGGGGGCCGCTCACCAGAGCTCCCTTAAGTTTTTCTTGCGCTAATGCTTTACGTAATGGTTCTGTGTAGACCGCCGCGTCTTTGAGGTTAAACGGGGTACCGATGTTTGCATAAAGAGTTCCGCCGAAGGCTTTCTCTTGGGTAATTTCAGAGCCAGGAATTACTTGAGCAGCCTTACGAACTGATTCTTTGAATCCATCAATGTCAGCGGTTGTTGCCTGCTTGAACTTAAACATCACCGTGAAGGTGCCTTCTGTATTTTCCTTGAACTTTTTATTGAGAATTTGATTAGCAACTTCCGAAGAGCTACCAGGTACTTCTAGAGAGGTTGTTAAGTATTGATCTAACTGCGAGGCTCCAAAAAGGCCAAACGCGGTGAGCAAAATCCAGATCGTGAGTACAAGTGATTTCGCTTTAACCGCTGCTTGTGACCACTTGATCAACATTGGCTCAGTCTAATCTTTCTGACAGAAGATTGTGCAGATGGCATTATTGGGGGATGAGCCAAACGGTAGCCGTCGAATTAATTGATCCAGATCAGTGGCTGCGTCTGCGTGAAATTCGATTGAAGTCTCTACAAGTTAATCCAGAAGCCTTTGGTGGAACCTTTGAAAAAGAAAGCGCTGAAGATGAAGCAACGTGGCGAGAAAAGTTCATCAAAAATGATTTTCTAATCGCTTCTGTCAATGGTGTAGATGCCGCCATTATGTATATCGAAGTGCTGGATGGTGATTTTGGAGCAACCTGTTGGATAGGCGGATGTTGGAGTGACCCACAATTTCGCGGCAAAGGATTATTCAGCGCAATGATGAAGTTTGTTGATGAACAAGATCGAGGTTGGGGAATCCAAGGTCTAGGCGTCTGGACAGATAATTACAACGCGATTGCCGCATACGAGAAGTTAGGTTTTGTAAAGATGGGTGAGGATACGGCCAGTACTCGTCAGCCGGGAAAGTTTTACCAACGAATGATTCGTAAAAGTATTAAGGTTTAAACGTTTTCTAACTTATATCCGAGTCCGCGAATTGTTTGAATCAAAACAGGATTTGCAGGATCCAATTCAATCTTTGCTCGTAGACGCTTAATATGAACATCTAAAGTCTTCGTGTCTCCGTAATAATCTCCACCCCATACTCGATCAATCAACTGCGAACGAGTGAGTACTCTCCCCGAATTACGCATAAGAAACTCAAGAAGTTCAAACTCTTTTAATGGAAGTGAAATTGGATTTCCATTTACAGAAACCTGGTGTTTTCCAATGTTGAGCTTTACTGGCCCGACTTCCATGACATCCTGATCGTGAACAATTCCATCTTCACTAACTCCGCGACGCATGACAGCTTTTATACGAGCAATTAGTTCGCGTGAGGAATAAGGCTTGGTTACATAATCATCAGCACCTAGCTCTAGTCCTACCACTTTATCGATCTCTGCATCTTTGGCGGTCAACATAATGATTGGAACTTGAGATGTCGTTCTAATTGTTCGGCACACTTCTACGCCAGAGACTTCAGGAATCATTAGGTCTAACAGAATTAAATCAGCACCTTCTTTATTGAACAGATCAAGTGCCTTTCGGCCATCCTCTGCCACTAGGGTTTCAAATCCCTCCTTGCCCAATAAGAAAGCAAGAGCCTCTGAGAATGATGACTCATCTTCGACAATGAGAATCTTGGTCATGCGAATGCCTCCGGTTGTTTGTTGTACTGCGGTAATAACAAGGTAAATGTGCTTCCGATATTTTCAGCGCTCCACACCTTCACATCGCCACCATGTTTGGAAGCGACATGTTTAACAATTGAAAGACCCAAGCCTGTTCCTCCGGTTTGGCGTGAACGCGCTGGATCAACTCTGTAAAAACGTTCGAAGATTCGCAACAAATCAGCTTCTGGAATGCCGATACCTTGATCGGTAATTGAGATTTCCACAATTCCATCTACTGCTTTAGAAGACACCGCAACCTTTGTATTTTCAGGGGAGTAATTGATGGCATTTTCAATTAAGTTCTGAACCGCCATGGTTAATTGATCGCGATCACCCCAGACGCTTAACTTCTGATCTTGATGGAAGTTAACAGTGATTCCTCTGTTTTCGGCATTGATCTGACTCTGATCAATCGCCTCTTTGACTAAAAATTCAACATCTACCTCTTCAGCCTCTTGTAATGGATCTGAATCTTGGAGTCGGCTCAAATTGATAATTTCCTGAACCAAATCTGTGAGCCTGCGAGATTCTGATTGCATTCGAGTGGCAAACATAGCAACGGCATCAGGTTCATCTTTAGCTCCAAGTACAGCTTCGCTAAGTAGAGATAGCGCGCCGATCGGGGTTTTTAATTCGTGAGAAACATTCGCTACGAAATCTCTTCGAACTTCATGAACGCGCTGTGCTTCACTTTCATCAGAGACCAAAACTAAAACTAACTCGCCTTCAGTTAGCGGAATAACATTGACAGTTAATTCATGCTTTCCTTCACCAATTGGCCCGCGTGGAATATCTATTCGTCCCGTTTGCTTATTGTTTGTCCTACGCACTACACGCACAGTCGCCAATAACTCAGGGCTATCAAGGCGGCCATCCTTCAATATTCCGAGCTGCTCAATTCCAGCAGTGGCAAAAATTGGAAGTTCTCCGGGGGCTAGAACTAATGCATCATTTTCAAGTTGATTGAGTGTATTTATGAGCATTTCAGGCAGGACGCGATTGTTATTGACCTCTTCAACGTGGCGCCTAAGCCTCATGAGTGAACTCTATCGCCCCCAATTGCCAGTTCACCGTGCGTTAACCCGTTGGTTTGCATTTGTTAATCATTGGAGCCTAAATTGCAGCCATGGCCCTTATTAGATCAGTATTTCAAGACGAGTTAGACAATGTTTCGCAATCTTTAGTTGACCTGACCACGATGGTTTCTACCTCTGTCGTTAAGGCATCAAAGGCGTTGCAAACAGCGGATTTGAATTTGGCCGAAGAGGTAATTGCAACTGATATCAAAATTGATGATTACCAACATGATTTAGATGCTCGCATCATCGATATTATTGCTCGTCAACAACCAGTAGCCTCAGATCTTCGTGCATTGGTTACCGCATTGCGAATGAGTGCTGACTTAGAGCGCATGGGAGATCTTTCCCACCACATTGCGAAGGTTGCTCGCCTTCGTCATCCAAGCTCTGCGATCCCAGCAGATCTTTTACTTGCATTTACCGAGATGGGCCACGTTGCAGAAAAATTAGCTACGAAGGTTGCCACTGTTATTACAACACGCGATACTGAAATGGCATTACAAGTTGAAAAAGATGATGATGAGATGGATGAGCTTCATAAGAAGGTAATCTCAGGAATTCTGGGAAGCAATCCAGTTTTGTCACTTGATGTAGCAATCGATCTCACTTTGCTTGGCCGTTACTACGAGCGCTTCGCAGACCACGCGGTATCTGTGGCTCGACGCGTGTACTTCTTGGTCAAGGGCGAGTTCGCAAGCTAAATTTCAAACAATTCCTCTTACTTTCATTCCGGCAGGGCTACACTCGGAGCAAGAGAAAGAGGAGTTCATGCAGATTAATATTGATAAGACAGCTGCGGTTTTGTTAGGAATAATTGCCGGACTGTTGGTGATCATTGTCGTTTTGATGGTCGATAAGGTGGAAGATGATGGCCACATGATTGAACCTCGCGGACAACACATTGTTCAAGGACATTAAGAATGGATATTCAGCAATTAGCCGCTTCCTATGAAGCAGCAACACGAGAGTTTCTAGCGATCGCAGAGTCTGTTCCAGAGTCAAAACTTGATGTTCATGCCGGTGAAGACTGGAGTTCCCGTCAAGTAATTCACCACTGCGCAGATAGTGAAGCTCAGTCATATGCACGCCTGCGCCGATTAGTGGCGGAGCCAAACCCAATAATTCAAGGGTATGACGAAGCGCTATGGGCAAAGGATCAAACCCTTGGTTACACAACACTTCCTGTAGAAAATTCAATTGCGGTTTTCAAAGCTGTTCGCGCCGCATCACTCGACATCATCAAACGCTTAACACCAGATCAACTTGAATTAAAGGGAACTCACACCGAAGCAGGGGAGTACTCACTAAAGCGTTGGATTGAAACCTACACACGTCATGGAAATGATCACGCTGAACAAATCAAGAAGAACTTGGCTTTGTAGGTAGAAACCTTTTCCAATTTACTCGGGTGAGCAAAACAACTGATCCGATCATTACCAATTGAAAAAGTATGGCCCACACAGATGTGAACTCCTTTGTGATGAGCTCGCCAATTCCGTGCGCTTTCAACTCACTTGCTCCAAAGACATAAAAGTTATAGGTAACGATTCGACCTGAAAAGAAGGCCAGGGTTAAAGGAAGTAACCGAACTCCCATTAGTCCTGCCGCTTCAAATAGTTGCGCCGATGGCAATGGAGAAAGCACAAACATTCCAATAGTGATTAGTTTTCGGGAATTATTTTCGGTCAGGATTGTTTGAGCCGCTTCCAAGTTTGACAAAGAGTTTTTGCTAATTCGATTTCTAAATAGGCCGGTAGCGCGTGCTAGTAGATAACGCCCAGTTCCGGCACATACTGCCCCAACTGCAACGATGACTATTGGGTGCAGATTGGTATTCAAACTAAAGAGAACTAAAGCCGCCCATGTTGGTGGGGCAAATGCAGGCATGAGATTAAAGAAAAGAACTACCCCTGCAAGGGCGATGATGTCGATCATGATTTTCTTACTTTAGACCTACTTGCCGATAGCATTTCGCATATGGGTCCCGCCTTTAACCGTATGTGGGCTGCGAGCATTGTTTCAAATCTTGCAGATGGTGTTTTAGGTGCGGCAGCGCCGCTATTGGCTATTGCTCTGACCGATAACACAGTTTTGATCTCTTCTCTCGGGGCTATGGTGATGTTGCCTTGGCTCCTATTTGCAATTCCAATCGGTGCTTTAGTGGATCGCCTTGATCGTCGATTTATCCTGGCTGGATCAAACTCAATACGTGCACTAATCGTTGGATGTGTCGCTCTAGGGGTTGCTACTCACCATGTGACGATTTACTGGTTGATTCTCGCCTCTTTCATTATTGGGATTTGTGAAGTTGCCGCAGACACCACTTCACAGTCCTTAATCCCTCAGGTGCTCCAGAAAGAAAATTTCGAAAAAGGTAATTCTAGGCTTTCAATCTCCGAAACAGTTGTCCAAGGTTTTATTGGATCTCCGCTGAGTGGAGCCCTTTATGCAATAGCAATCTACCTTCCCTTCTTTTTCAACAGCTTTGGGTACTTTGTCGCTTCGGCCCTTGCTATTTCAATTCCTATAAAGTATTTGCAAGATGTCCGTAAAGAATCTCTTGATCATCAAAATCGGAATTTCATCAATGATATGAAGTTTGGCATTCAGTATCTTTATAACCATAAGGTATTGCGCCGAATTGTCCTAACAACTTCCGTAATAGGTGTTTGCTATTCAATGGGCACGGCTACGATGGTTCTTTTCTTGGTAAAGGAATTGGATTTACCAAAACCTCTATTTGGCGTCATTCTTACAATTCAAGGATTGGGTGCAATTGCCGGATCCATCATTGCGCCTAAAGCATCTAAGAAGTTTGGTCGCAGTAACATGATGACCTTTGGGATATTTTTCAGTTCATTGGTTTTATTAGCTCAAGGTTTTTCTCCCAACATTTATATTTTTGTAGCCCTCGCAACTTTCGGCGCATTCACAATCTCACAGTGGAACATATTGTTAATGGCGACGTATCAAACCATCATTCCAAATGATTTGTATGGACGTATTCATGGAACTCGCAGAACAATTGTGTGGGGCATGATGCCTTTTGGATCACTAATTGGCGGAGTGCTTGCACACTACAGTCTGCGCCTACCGATGTATGTGGGTGGGTTAATAGCAACCGTGATAGCTGGAGCTTCGATAAAATTTCTACTGCAAATCGGTGAACAAAAAGAAGTTTCCAAGTAAAGTTCGGATATGTCCAAGAAATTAGGCGCTTCTTATTGGCGTTTGTGGACGGCGACAGCAATTTCAAACCTTGGTGATGGAATTTCAGGAGTCGCATATCCGTGGGTAGCTTCAGCCGTAACTCGCTCTCCATTGCTGATTGCCGCAGCGGGCTTTGCCTCACGATTGCCGTGGCTAATTTTCACACTTCACGCGGGGGTAATCACCGATAGGTTTGATCGCAAGAAGTTGATTGTGGCCATGGATACAGCCCGTGGTGTTCTAACTGTGGTTGTTGGATTAATTGTCTTACTTAATAAGGATTCACTTCCATCTCTAAATGATTTATCTTCAATTACTGATCTTGAGACCAATTGGCCGCTATATCTAACTCTCCTTTTAACTGCATTTTTGTTTGGCTTGGCTGAAGTGCTTCGCGATAACAGTGCACAAACTTTGATGCCAAGTGTTGTTGATCAAGAGAACTTAGAAAAAGCCAATGGCCGCATGTGGTCTGCCGAATCATTAACAAATAGCTTTATCGGACCCCCGCTAGGTTCATTGATTATTGGTGTGGCAATTTATCTTCCATTCTTCGTTGATGCAGGATCTTTCTTCGTCGCGGTTGCATTGATCGCATCAATATCTGGAAGCTTCAAACCGGTTCATGAAACCCCGCGGGAAAAAATAAATTTCAAAGCAGAGATAAAAGAAGGATTCACCTGGTTGTGGGCGCATAGTTTGTTGAGGCCACTCGCAATCATTTTGGGCTGTATGAATGGGTTGGGCACGATGGTTGGGGCAACCTTTATTCTCTTTGCTCAGGAAGTTCTGCATACATCGGTATTTGAATTTGCATTGCTTGGAACAGCTGGTGCAATCGGGGGAATTATTGGCGGAATCATGGCGCCGAAAATTTCGGCAAAGTTAGGCAGTGGACCTTCGTTATGGCTTGCACTAGCAATGGGCCCTATCGGTGATGTTTTGATCGGTACCGCAACTACATGGCACGTTGTGTGGGCACTGACAATCTTCGGTTCATTAACGGCGATTTTGTGGAA